>Ga0247813_10000544_pt1 | contig 34201 bp, 22 predicted proteins | sample UWRJL169409C1_FD_180719 | JGI IMG/M metagenome (GOLD analysis project Ga0247813, IMG submission 180719) | Plant litter microbial communities from Arlington Agricultural Research Station in Wisconsin, United States - UWRJ-L169-409C-1 | ecosystem: Environmental > Terrestrial > Plant litter >... | reverse complement strand
GTGTGGGGTTGTGTGGCAGGCCCCTTGCTGGATTGACAAAGCGCTTTGGGTACTTTGGCGCTCCAAAGTACCATGCCCCCGCGGCAAAGAGCGGGCAAAAGATCTTTATAAATTAATTGTGTCCACAAGATAGTCTACCGGAGGGGTGCCTGAAAGGCGGGGTGGTAAAATCGTAATCTGTTTATTTTATCTCCGCCCTTAGAGACACGAAATAATCCTAATGCAATCGCTGTACACTTCTGTCGTAGCGAGACGCTACAACCAGTACTTAAGGCGATCGTTTTACCATACAATTGCCTTACACTTTTCCTTAAGCCATAATGCTTCCTCCTCACTTAACCCTGGCTTCAATCGCTCATAAACCATTTGATTATAGGCATTCAACCAATTAATCTGTTCAGGGAGCAAGCACTCGGCAACCACAATTGAAGTATCAATATAAGCCAATGTTATCGTTTCAAACTCAAGGAATTCTCCAAAGTAAGTAGTTTCTGCCGGAACTGTTAACACCAGGTTTTCAATCCTGACCCCATGTTTACCTGGCCGGTAAATCCCTGGTTCGATAGAAGTAATCATTCCCGGATCAACCGCAACCGCAGCATTAGAGGGTCCGATATTTTGTGGCCCCTCATGCACATTCAGGTAATAGCCTACACCGTGGCCTGTACCATGCCCATAATTAATACCTTGTCGCCAAAGCTGCTGTCTACAAATTCCATCGATCTGATAACCCCGTGTTCCTTTCGGAAACTTAGCTGCAGAACCAAATATCATTGCTGAAAGCACCAATGTATAATCCATCTTTTCCTCTTCCGTCGTTTCGCCTAAAGGAACCGTCCGAGTAATATCGGTTGTTCCGAAAAAATAATGACCACCAGAATCGAGCAAAAAAAGACCTTTAGGAAGTAATTCAAGATTACTTTTTTCATCGGGACAATAATGTGGAAGCGCAGCATGTGGGCCATAACCTGCAATTGAGGCAAAACTGATCCCTGCGAAAGTTTCACCAAGCTCCCGAAATTCCTTCACCTTTTGAGAAGCAGAAAGTTCGGTGATTTCTATTTTACCAATATTTTCTTCTAACCATTTAAAAAAGCGAGTAAGCGCAATACCATCACTTACCATTGCCGCTCTTGTATTTTTTACTTCAACTCCGTTTTTAATTGATTTCAAAAATACCACCGGATTGGTTTCCTTAATGATGCGTACCGAAGATGATAATTGTGTTAAGAATTGATAGCAAGTTCGCTTTCCATCAAGCAAAATGGTGCAATTTGCTAATTCCTGAATATCAGCAATAATATTTTGATAGTGCTTTATGGTTACTCCTCTCTCAGCGAGCAAATTCAAATCATCAGCAGATAATTTGCCATCATTAATGTATAACGATACTTCATCGGCAGTAATTAAAGCATAGCAAAGCACCACCGGGTTATAACTTACATCATTCCCACGGATATTGAAAAGCCAGGCCAGATCATCCAAACTGGAGATCATGTGAACATCAGCTTTGGCTTTTTGCATCTCCGCCCGAAGATCAATAAGTTTACTTTCGAAACCTTGGCCGCAGTCTTCCTCCGGTAACAAAGTAGCAAGATCATTTGGCAGCGCTGGTCTGTTTTCCCATATTTCGGCTAGCAAATCCAAATCCTGGATCGTTATCTGTTTTACGGATAAAGCCGCTTTAATTTCTTCGCCCAAAACCATAGACATTAGCTGATAATCGAAGGCCACTATAGATCCGGCAGGTAATTGTTCATCTAACCAGCTAATAAATTCGGGCGTGTGCTGAACTTTCAATTTCACCAGTTCATATCCGCTCCCTTCAAGTTGTTGGCTAGCTTGTTCGAAATAACGGAAATCGGCCCACAAGCCTGCAAATTTTTGTGTAACCACTAATGTTCCGGCAGAACCTGTAAATCCAGATGCAAATTGGATACACTTGTATCGATCTGGCACGTACTCGCTCATGTGTGGATCAGATGATGGAATGATATAAGCATCCACTCCAACTGCCATCATTTTCGCTCGAATGGCGGATAATTTCTCCTGGTAGGTCATATCATTTAATAAGCGTTGTTTCTAATTTCTTCCACTTCATCAATTTCAATCGCCAGTGGTTTTCCTAACAATTGCAAACCATCGTTAGTCATCGCATAATTGTTTTCTAAACGGATTCCGCTGAAATCTTTGAATTTCTCTACCGCATCATAATTAATAAAGGATTCAAATCTGCGTTCAGATTTCCATAAATCAATCAGTTCAGGAATCATATAAATTCCTGGCTCAATGGTAAACACATAACCAGGTTCTAGTTCCTTTCCAAGTCTCAACGATTTCAATCCAAACAGCTCTGTTTCTTTCTTCAGGTTTTCATTATAACCCACATATTTTTCGCCAAGATCTTCCATATCATGCACATCGAGCCCCATCATATGGCCGGTACCGCATTGAAAAAACAATGCGTGTGCACCCGCAGCTACTGCCTCATCTGTATTACCTTTCATCAAACCCATCGCTTTCATCCCTTCGGCCAAACCTCTACAAGCCTCAAAATGAACATCAATATATTTTGCATTTGGCGTTGAAGCAGCTTCTGCTCGTTGAAGTGCAGACTGGACAATGGAATAAACCTCACGCTGCCTGCTGTCGAATTTTTTTCCGACAGGAAAAGTTCTGGTTAAATCTCCGCAATAACCAAGTTCGGTTTCCATCCCAGAATCATTTAGCACGAGCTGCCCTTCCTGCATCACGTTTCCGTGAAAATGGTTATGTAAAATTTGACCATTAATGGTTAGAATAATTGGATAAGCCAGATTTCCACCTGTTCTCAGTGCTTCACCATGAATTAAGGCTGCAACCTCTTCCTCTTTCATTCCCGGCTTGGTTTTGCGCATGGCCAGCAAATGCATATCAATTGTATGATTAACGGCTTTTTCAATTTCCGTAATTTCTAATGCCGATTTTATGGAGCGTTGTGCTGCAACCGCTTTGATGAATGGCACAGATGCAGCCTGTTGTAGGCTATCAACACTAAGATTTAACAACTGAGCCAGTTTAATTTTATTATCTGCACGATAAGGCGGCAAAAAGTGAATCTTTCTGTTTTTTGAAATCGCCTGATTAATATGAGTAAAAACTTCACTAAAGGGCTGAAGTTGTGAGATGCCTACCAGATTCGCCTTTTCCTGAATGGTTTGTTGTCTGCCCATCCAAACGATATCATCAATACTCATTTCATTCCCGAAAATGATTTCGCGATTTTCATCGATATCAATCACCGCCACCAAACCCGGATGTGGAATCCCGAAATAATATAAGAATGTGCTATCCTGCCGGAAACTGTAGGTATTATCGGCATAATTCATCGGACTTTCTTCATTGCCAAAGAAAAGAAGTAAGCCAGATTTTAACTGCTCAGCCAATGCTGCCCTTCTCTCCACATATACACTTGTTTGAAACATCTGCTTTATTTTGTAGTGATGAATAATAAAAATTTGATCAAAAGTAATAAAAGCGATAAAAAATGTTGGCTCATTTAGGTCACAATCTCAAAGAGGATAAGATAATGCATCATAGGGTGAAAATCAGTAAAGGCTGATCCCCGGAATTACACCAAATTAGCGTATGGATAAAATGGAATTGAAAAAGAGCAGCTACCCCAAGAGTATTGGATACATTATTGCCAATGAGGGGGCAGAACGTTTTAGCTTTTATGGCATGCGTTCGATTTTAGCCACCTTTTTGGTGTTTCACTTTTTTAATCCAACCATGAATCCTCTTTTGCAGATTACTGCAGAGGCCAAGGCAAACGAAACCACACACTTTTTTGTATCACTTGCTTATGCGCTTCCATTTGTTGGTGGTCTGGTTGCAGATTGGTTTTTCGGAAAATATAAAGTGATCATTTATGTATCAGTAGTTTACTGTATTGGGCATTTGTGTCTGGCTTTATTTGATCATGATCTGGAAAAATTTAAATACGGATTAATATTAATTGCCATCGGTGCCGGAGGAATTAAATCGTGTGTGTCTGCAAATCTTGGTGATCAGTTTACGGCCGGCAACAAACACCTGATGTCGAAAGTTTATGGCTGGTTTTACTTCAGTATCAACGCCGGCTCTGTATTATCTACCATTCTGATTCCGTTGATTTACGACCGCTATGGTGCCAAATGGGCGTTTGGGATCCCCGGAATTTTGATGGCACTTGCCACCGTGACATTCTTTTTGGGCAGAAAAACTTACATCAATGTTCCGCCATCGGGTGTAAATAAAAATAATTTTGCTTTCATTTCTATTTATGCGTTATTAAACTGGAGATCGAAAAAGAAGAAGCAGTCGCTTCTGGATGTGGCAAAAGAAAAGTTTAATCATCAGAAAGTGGAAGATGTTAAAACCGTTTATAACGTTCTGGCTGTGTTTGCATTCATTCCAATTTTTTGGGCCCTTTGGGATCAGAATTTATCAGAGTGGGTATTGCAGGCCACAAAGATGGATCGTCATATTCTTGGAATTAACCTTCTGCCTGAACAAATTCAAACGGTAAATCCATTTTTCCTGCTGGTATTTATTCCCATATTTAATTACTGGCTCTATCCATTTTTGGATAGAAAAGGATTAAAAACCACACCATTAAGAAGAATAGGCGCTGGCTTGGTACTTACCGCCATATCTTTTGTGATCATTGCATTAATCCAAACCAGCATTGATGGCGGCGCAACCCCTGCTATTGGATGGCAGGTTCTGGCTTATGCTATTCTTGCTGCCGCGGAAGTTCTGGTATCCATTACCGGATTGGAATATGCCTATACGCAAGCTAGTAAATCGATGAAAAGTACCATGATTGCGATCTGGTTGCTCACCACAGCGCTAGGAAATCTCTTCACTGCTCTGGTAAACAGGAGCATTTCTAATGATGGTTTCTTCGCTCAATTTAAAGGTGCAGATTATTACTGGTTCTTCATTGGCTTGCTTTGTTTCTTCATTGTAGTCTATCTTTTTGTTTCTCCGAGGATTAAAGAAAGACAGGAAACAGATGCTACATCACCCATTCAACCTGAATTAAATTAGTATATATGATCAAACATCTATCTAAAAGCCAAAAACAATATTATTATACAATTTTCGCTGTTACAGCTCTTTTTATTACACTAAACGCCACTGCTCAGGAACAAAAAAGCAATGCAAAACCCCTTGTGACTAACCTGGAGCAGCTGTTAATTACTAGTCCGCCAGATTCGCTGGGCTATCCAAAATTTTATGAAAAATATACTGACGCGTTTGGCATTCCCGTGGTTTCATCGGCTAAGGTTTCTGATGCCGCACTATTAGTGGCCCGCGATATTATCAATTATATGTTGGTGAAAAGACCTGATATTCGCAACGCGATGATTAGCATGAAAGCCCGTCTATCCATCATGGCCTGGTCTGAAATGCAAACGGATCTGCCGGAGTATAACAACTGGAAAAAACCAGCACTTTCTGATGGGAGACTCACGCCAACAGAAAGGGAAAATTATAATAAACCCGGGGGAATAGCCAGCTTAACAGATAAAGGTTATTGGAATCAAAGAGCCCGTGGAATGGGTGGGATTCAAACTTCGTGTGCAGAAGAAAATCTTTTAGGCTTCCCGGGAACGAAGTATTATGGTGAAAATATTATGGTGCATGAGTGGAGCCACAATGTGATGTCTGCCTTGCGGAAAGCCGATCCTGAACTTTACAAGCAGATTGATGTGGCTTACCAGGCTGCAAAACAAAAGGGGATGTATAAAGGCCAGTATGCAATCAATACTGTTGCTGAATATTGGGCGGAAGGCAGCCAGTGGTGGTTTTGGTCGAACTATGAATTTAATGATGGCACTGTAAGGGTGCAAACACCTGATGATTTAAAGGCGTACGACCCAACGTTATATCATATCCTTTCGCAAGTTTATGCCGGGCATCATATCCCTGCAGATATTTATTATGGAAAGAATATTCCTTTTGGAGGGCCGACGGTGAAGCATTAATTAATGGTCGTCATCCTGAACTTGGTTCAGGATTTAAAATGCTTCGCTATTTTTCTAAATTCTTGTCGTAGCGTCTCGCTACTACCTTAACGAGTCCTGATCAAATAGCTTTTCGTCAATATAATTATTTTGATAGATAAGGGCCATTTCTTACCGCTGCGCTGGCTTGCCTCGGCTAGCCGCCGAAAGGCTTTTACTTTTGGCTTGGCCCAAAAGTAACAAAAACCCAAGGCTTGGATCTGATGTCGGATAAATTCGTTAAAGCTTTAAAGCGGCAGCACAAGCACCCGATGAAGAATCGGGAGAGAACGCGCTGCCTTGGGTAGTGGGGTATGAAAGATTGTGGTCGAAGCTTTAAACGTTTTCTCCTTCCATCATTTCCTAGGCCGGAGAGCAGGGTGGAAAAGCAGGATGCAGAATTAGATTAAGAACAGGTAACGAATTAACCACCTGTTTTTAACACTTTAGCTGCGAAGAATGCTTTTTCCACTCGTCCTTTCCCATCTGGGGAAAGGTGCCGATAGGCGGGTAGGGCATTACTTCTTCTGAAAAATCTTAAACCCTTCAAAAGCACCATATCCGGCAATATCACCGTAAGTAGCATGATATACCCCAACTTGCAAAACTCCATCCGCCAAATCATCCCGCTTAACCGGACTTCCCGGAAGGTTTACCCAATTCTTGCCATCACTGCTTCCCCTGAGGAAAAACATATTTCTGACACGCTGGATTTGTAAATGTCTGTAAAAATCCCACTTTGATGAATTATTGAACTGAATTCTCCCTTTTGCACTCAAATTGGTTACAATATTACCCACTCCCCAACCTGGCATAATGCCGTTTTGAATTACATTCTCATTGCTTCCCGGTAGTTTTACCATAATCCCCGCCTCACTCGCACCATAAGCTTTTTTCTGCGCCAGGCCGAGGAGATCTGAAAGCATGACTTCAGCGACAAAATCACCTTTCACATTGTTGTATGCAAATGGACCTGTTGAAGCCGAGCCGTCCCATACCGTATTATGGGAAATCATCTTTAGCACACCTGATTGCTGAATAAGTGTGTCTGCCGTCCCTATGAAACCATCCCAGGAGGTTCCCACCAATCCTTCTTTTGATCCAGGAATGGATTGAGCCGTTCCACCTTGTCTTTTAATGGTGAATAGCGAGGAATCCGTTTTTGCAGTAAAGGTAGAAGAAGGCTCCGTTACATTGCCGAAATTATCTTTCACTTTTAATGTATACTCATAATTACTTTCTGGCTTCACCGAAAAATCTATAAAATCTGCAGTTTGATTCCACCTTGCGCTATTTGGATCATTTACTTTTGTAAAAAGATATTCGAAAACACTGCCCGGTAATTCAGGTTGATGAGCCACCATAGAAACCATATTTGGCGTGATAGCAGACGGATTTGAAGCAAAGCTTGCTTTCACATTCGTGATACTTTGTGTACGTTTCCAAAAACTAAATTCTTCGCCCCGTGCAGGTTCATCTAAACCGGTATTATAAATTAAAATAGAAGAAATTGCCATTTGACCTCCTGATGTTTCAAGCAAAATCTGCTGATCTTTTTGGGCGTTTGAATGTGATAAATTAGTAGTCAATTTACCGTCTACAAAAACCTGAAACTTTCCATTTGCATAATTGCAAATTAACTGCTGCCACCTGCCTGTTCCGGAGAGATTTACACTTTTCCCTACGCCAAAATAAAAATTAGCTTTTGCATCTTTAGTCGTCAAAACAGAAAAAACGGTACTGAAAGGCTTGGTGAAGTTGATTGCTTTGGCAGTTTCATCACTCAAAAAAAGCCTTGCTCCATCTGTTAATACGACCGAAATTTTCCCAGATACATCAGCTACTTCCACACCACCTTTTATATTTAGTTTACCCAACACAGTTCCATGGTTTTCCCAGTCTTTTAATTTTCCATATTTCAGGTTTTTGGCGTCGACGTAAAAAGCCGTATTGTTATTTATTCCTTTAGTATAGGTAGTGGTTATCTCCTCAACACTTAAAGGCTTATCGTAAATTTTCAGTGAGGCAAGTGCTCCAGAAAATCCTGCACTTCCATCTTCATTCCCTCCGACAATAAAGCGGGATAGTTTTTTAACAAACAGCATTCTTCGATCCGCACGATCCAATTTCCCATCTACATAAATACGTTCCAAAGTCCCGTCGAAAACCATCGCAATGTGGTGCCATTGGCTTGCCTTCGGAACTTCTTTGTATCCTAAATCTGCCCAGCCGAGATGAACGGCTGCACCAGCATTTTTGCTCGAGCCATAACCTACCGAAACATTTGTCAAATTATCGCCGCCCCTATTTGTCCACGAAACAATGGTTTCTTCCTTCTCAATTTCCGGATTAAGCACCCACATGCTCACACTATAGCTACTATTTCCCAATAAAGATGGCGGCGCGAGGCTGGAAGACGATAAACGCTCCTTTCCAGAAAATAGTAATGCTTTTTTCCCTTCAATCATTGCCACAATCGGCTTGCCTGTTCCGGATGCAGAAAATGTACCTGCCAGTTTCCCGCCATTTGGAATACTTTTAACGGCTGATCCAATGCGAAGTTTACTGAAATTCAAATCCACCAACAAACCTTTTGATTCAAAATGTTGCAAAGATTCCCATTTTTTAACTTTGGTATTCATTACCGGATGATAGGATGCATCATCAAAAACTTTCACATTCCAGATGGCCTTATTGAGGCCGGGATATTCTGTTTGCAAAACGGTTGTGCGTAAATATCTCGCCTTCACGTTTCCAAAATCAATCATCGGACTTCCATGTTGGGTATTGCGACTTTTATCTGCATATAGTTTCCACGTTTTTCCGTCGAGAGAATATTCGATTTTATACTGATAATACCAGGTGGCGTATTCGAACTGGATGTGTACACTTCGAACGTTATGAACCTCGCCCAAATCTATGCGCAACCAGGAAGGCCCGATGTTATTTTTCGGTTTCCAGAGCGTTCCGTTGTTATCATCCACTGCGTATTCCGCTTTAAAATCCTGATCATAAACAGATGAGGCCGTCACCGTTTTCCCTAAAGAAAGGTTCTCGTGTGGATTTACATTTTTCGCCAGATAACCAACGCCGTCATGAGTCGGCACCAGTTTAAGGATATTCCCTTTCTCATCAAAAACAATTTTATCTGACGCCACTTGTCTGTGGTAACCACCATCATTGTGTGGATTATTGTGGCGGTGATAGATTAAATAAAAATCATCGCCCTGTTGCAATACAGATTGATGGCCCGGCCCATGCACTGTTCCATCGGCATTGGTAGCCAGAATCGGATTTTCAGTTGCGTATTTAAAAGGTCCCATTGGGTTTGTTGCCGTTGCGTATTGTACCCGGTAAGTACCATCTTCACAATAACCAGATGAATAAGTGAGGTAATAGATTCCTTTTCTTTTGAATACAAATGGTGCCTCGAAAAAATCTTTAGCATCTGTATTGGGAATTTGGGCCAATTTAGCAAACGATTTCATATCTGCATTAAGCAAGCCAACCCCGCAGCCATGATTTGGATAAATGCCCCAGGTTCCCCAGTACATGTAATATTTTCCATCATCATCTTTAAAAGTCTGGCCATCTAATGTAATTACATTTGGCACCAGAAAGTTCGGAACAATTGGTTTACCCGGAGCCAATAAAGGTGTCCACGGCCCGACTGGCGTAGCAGCAGATGCGCCGAAGATTTCTACTGGCTGACAATAATAGAGGTAATACTTCCCGTCAGGGCCTAATGTTGCATCTGGCGCCCAATAATGGTGGGTAGTTGGCCAGTTCATATCGCTCATTGTCCAGTTTACAAAATCTTTTGAGGTCCACACTTGCGATGGGCCAAAGCCTCCGCCATTCCCATCGGTAGTGGCATAGATATAATAAGTATCTCCAAATTTCTTTACTGTTGGATCTGCAAAATAACCTGGAATAACCGGGTTACCATTTCCTTTTTTCAGGTGTTCAGATTGGGCCAATACCGCTTGACAAAAACCACTCAAAATTGAAAAAAGCAAGAAACTGAGCAAAGAATTTTTCATAATTATTGATTTGATCCCGCTTCGGAGCGATTAAATTGGTTCCGGCTAACCTGCAGCAATATGCACTACTATTTTGTTGGCGAAACCAGGTTTACATTTGGTGTTTCAGCGTGTAGAAGATGCCTGATGAAGAAGTCTCTTTTCCTTCTTCGCCCATAAACACCACCATCGCTGTGGCCCATCCCTGGAATGCTCAGTATATCGAAATCTTTATTAGCCTTAATTAAGGCATCTGCCAGGCGATAAGTAGATTCTGGTGGTACATTTTCATCTGCTTCGCCAACAATCAGGAATAAATTACCCTGTAGTTTTGCAGCATTGGTAATATTTGATTGTGCGCCATAGTGTTCGCCAACCGGATAACCCATCCATTGTTCGTTCCACCATTGTTTATCAATGCGGTTATCATGGCAACCACAGGCTGAAACCGCAGCTTTATAAAATTCAGGATGAAATAGTAAAGCGCCAGTAGAATTTTGTCCACCAGCAGATGTTCCATAAACACCAATTTTATTGATGTCGGCATTAGGATATTTTTTAGCCATGGCTTTCATCCATAAAATCCGGTCTTCGAAACCCGCATCAGCTAAGTTATGCCAGCAAACATCATGAAAAGCCTTTGAGCGGTTGGCTGTTCCCATTCCATCAATCTGCACCACGATAAAGCCTAATTCTGCCAGGCTTTGCATTTCACTGGCTGGCAGGAAACTTTTGGGCACAAAGCTATCCTGCGGGCCTGCATAAATATTTTCGATAATCGGGTAAGTTTTATTAGGTTCCATATTCGAAGGCATGCAAACTACACCCCAGATATCAGTTACACCGTCCCGGCCCTTACTTACAAAAACTTCTGGCAATTTCACACCTGTATTTAAGAATGGCGCAACATCGCCATGCTCAATTTCTTGCATTGCTTTCGTACTTGCAGTGAGTTTTAATTTGGTAACGGGCGCAATGTTCACCTGCGAATAGGTATCTAAATAATATTTCCGGTCGGGAGAAAAGCTCAGGTTATGGTTTCCCTCTTCAGGCGTTAAGTTAACCAGGCCTTTTCCATCGAAACCAATCCGATAATAATGGATAAAATAGGGATCTTCATTTTTATTCATGCCACTGGCTTTAAACCAAATCTGGCGTTTTACAATATCTACGCTGTCAACATCACGAACTACCCAATTTCCCTTTGTAATAAGTTGTTGTTTGCCATTGATGCCATTTACCAGATATAAATGTTGCCAGCCATCCTGTTCGCTGGTGTATAGAATTTCATTTGTTTTAGGAAGATAGCGGGTGTAAATTCTGCTCTCATAAATGAATGTTTTTGTTTTTTCATCAATGATATTTTTCGTTTTTCCAGTTTGCACGTCTACTTCAATTACCCTAAACCGCTGATGGCCTCGATCTGCTTTTTCATAAGTATAATATCTGCTACTGTTATGACGCCAATGCAAAGGTTGAGGGCTAAAAAAATCTGTAGATTCTACATCAACTTTTTTCGAAGTTTTAGTCAATAAATTAAAAACATAGGGTTGATAGGAAGTAAAATCATCACCGGGTTGTGCATATTCACGAGACTTTAATTCGCCTCTTGTAGTTCCCGGAACGGAGCTCAAAACGTAGTGAACTTTCTTTATTTCCTTTGGATCAATTTTATAGGCCACAACCGTTTTTCCATCCGGCGACCATTCAAAATTCCCGTAAGGTTTATCTGCCGATCCATCTTTACTTATTGGCGTTTCAGCTTTCGTTGCCACATCAATCAATATTAAATTACCTCCCCGAACTTCTATCTCACTTTTTCCATCAGGAGATTGGTTAACGGTTTTGCTCCCCTCCCAACGCGAACGTTTTCGTTGCAAAGGCATTTTCGGATTATATTTAAAAATTGTGGTATCGATAGTAGTCGCAATGCTATAGTCATTCAGGTTTACCTGATACCATTGATTTTGAGTTTTTAACTTTAGGGTATTTTGATCTGCAAAATAAAGTTCGGTAAACTGCAAACGCATGGCAGATTGCTTTTTACCGCTGATTGCTTCTAGTTTCTGTGCTAACTTTTCTGCATCGAAGGCGGGCTTGCGATTTCCAGAAGCCACATCAACATAAATATATTCCCAGTTTTTATCTGGCAGGTTCTTCTTGTACCAGAATGCTGATCCATCCTTTTTCCAGGATGGAACAATGTCATTATTAGTAGGGATGTTACGGATAGCGGTATCCAACTTATTTGCCCGCTGATAGGCTTGAACAATATCTGCCGCACTCGGTGTGTAGGAAGTTTGCTGAGCCAGAGCAGTAAAAGAAGTTATCATAAAAAAGGAGGCAACAGCGAATTTTTGGATCAGGGAATTCATTTTCATTTTTGCAATGTTAAGCCGTAAATATAATTCAACGAGCACTTATATTCCCATTGTATTTTGATGCATAACACGAATATTTTAACCTACTTTGCTCCTTTCTTTTACTGTTATTTCTCCGTATTTAAACGCCTGATCAGATAATATACCGGGATGCCAATTAACGTGATGATTAATCCTGGCCAGGTAAATTTGGGTTTAAAAATGATTAATAATATACAAAATGCCAAGCCCATTAAAATGTAAATGATCGGTAAAACAGGGTAACCGAAAGCTTTGTATGGCCGTGCAGCATCTGGTCGTTTTTTGCGAAGAATGAAAATCCCAAAAATGGTGAGCATATAAAAGCCTACTACCACGAAGGAAATCATATCCAGCAAATCGCCATATTTCCCGCTTAAACACCATAAACATGCAAAAATGCACTGAATCCACAAGCCAAAACCCGGAACGGAATTTTTATTGAGTTGAGCAACTTTTTTAAAGAATAAGCCATCTTTTCCTATAGAATAGTAAACCCGTGCACCTGCCATAATTAATCCGTTGTTACAACCGAAAGTGGAAACCATAATCATCACGGCGATGATCATCGTTCCGGCAGTGCCGAAAATATGGCTTGCCGCAGAAACGGCCACCCGGTCTTTATCTGCATAGGCAATGTCGTGCAAACTCAGTACCCCGGTGTACATCACATTGGTTAATAGATAAAGTACCGTTACGATGATGGTGCCTAAAGCTAAACTCAGCCCGATGTTACGTGCCGGATTTTTAATCTCCCCGGCAATAAATGTTACATTATGCCAGGAATCACTACTGAAGATTGAACCTACCATTGCTGCTGCAATAGCACCAAAAGCAGCTAAGGTAGTATATGTTGAGATGATTCCATTCGTATTTAGCGAACCCAGATTCCACATGTTTTCCCAGTTTGCTTTCCAGATGTCTTTATCCAGGAAGAACAAACCAAACACAATTAAGCCAAAAAGGCTAAGCAACTTCGCTACTGTAAAGGTGGTTTGGATTGCTTTACCCGCATTTACACCACGGCTATTTACATAAGTAAGTAGAATAATGATGGCAATGGCCAAGAGCTGTGCAGGTGAAATGGTAAAAAAACCTAAATCTAAAGCAACTAAATCCTCACTGAATGCAGGCAATAAATAAGCCGTGAATTTGGCAAAAGCTACACCAACAGCTGCTATCGTTGCCGTTTGAATTACAGTAAAAAAACTCCAGCCATACAGAAAGCTAACCAGTGGGTTATAGGCTTCTTTTAAGTAAATGTATTGTCCGCCAGCCTTTGGAAACATCGCGCTGAGTTCGCCGTAACTCAAAGCTGCAGTAAGGGTCATAAAACCGGTAATCAACCAAACTACCAATAGCCATCCTGCACTTCCCACATTTCGGGTAATATCTGCACTTACGATGAAAATCCCTGATCCAATCATACTCCCGGCCACTAGCATTGTTGCATCCAACAATTTTAGTGAAGGTTTAAAGTGGCTATTTTCTTGTTCCATTTGTGGTTTTAGTATTAATTAGGGATTAATAATTGAACATAACATCTCCCGTCCGGTTAAAACCAGAGATGTTTTATGATTGAAAATTTTGAGAAATGATACTATTAACAGACTATCTTATTTCGAATGCCACAATCCTAAGATTAATCGTAACGGATTGATTGGTTATTTCCTTCTATAAAGTTCCTGAATCAAGTTCAGGATAATGAAAGTTTTTAGCCAACCAATTAAGCTCCCATGTAGCTTACCCTACTTACCATGTTATAAGTATCTATGTAAGCCCTTGGAGATTGGCCGATAATACTTTTAAATACCCGGTTGAAATTGGTAATGCTATTGAATCCTGCCTTGTAAGCGACGCCTGAAATACAGTCGGTTTTTTCTCCTGAGATCAAACTTTTACAGGCATCATTAATTCTGACTTCATTTAAAAAGGACACAAAGGTATGGCCAGTATGTTTTTTAAAATACCTGCAAAAGGCCTGAGGTGTCATAAAAGCCACATTCGCTACATCTTCTAAGGTGATTTGACTATTGTAATTTTCTGTGATATAACCAATAATCTTGCTGAGGCGCATTCCTTCATTTTCACTAACGTTGGAGGAATATAAATCAGAGCACAACGGGATGGTATCATCACCAATGGCTTGGAGTGTCACCATTAATTTAACAAAAGCAAAAAGCAAATCTGTTCCGGAGGCTTCATAAACGGCTACCATTTTACTTAAAATTTCTTCAGTATGCATAAATGGCACTTTAAACCCATGTTTATTTTTTCCTAAAAAAGCATTGGCTAATTTCATTTCAGGAAGAGAAAATAGCGGACCTAATGTTCCTGCAGAATTAAAGTAAACAGAGTAAGCCGCTACAGAGCGTTCACTCTTGCTCTGAAAATATTCTGGATTGCTTTTAAACAGATGCGGAAGTTTTGCACCAATTACAAATAAATCGCCAGGTCTGAAAGCATGCATATCACTTCCCGCAATCAGCGTCCCCTCTCCTCTTTCAATGTAAGTAATCTGCCATTCATCATGTCTGTGCAGATATTGATAAAAATAGGGTAATTCAATGTGCTCAGAAATAACACTCTTGTCATCAGGCACAAGCATGGTAAATGGCAATACTTTCATGTAGTTGGTTGGTTATTTGTTGATAATTGAAGATAAGGATATTAACTGTAAAAATTAAAAAAAACCTTTATTAGGTTAAAATCCTGCTACAATGCGATAATATTCTATGAATTTTTAAAGATAGGTAGTCCATTTTCTGTTTAATATGACAGGAATGGAATAGTCATTTTATTCCTGAATCATTTCTTATATGAAATAAAAATAATATCTTATATTTTTGTAAAGCATTTAACTTTTGTCAGCAAGAATAATAAGGTGGCGAGGTAAACAGATAATTCCTGATTGAATACGAATTATAATTATTTGATTGCTTACAGTATTTATTAATTAAAATAACATATCATGTATACAACGTATCATTTAACATCAGCACAGGAAGTAAGCACCGATATTTTAGATGCAATCAAGGCTACTTTTAAGTCTAAGCCTATTACCATTATCGTAGAGGAAGATAATAATGGTAATGAGCTTACAACCGATATGAAAATTGTTTTGGACGAACGCTTGCAGGAAGATGAAGACACTTATCTTACTACCGAAGAATCCATTAAGCAACTCAATAAAAAATATGATTTATAAAATCATTGTTTCACCTAGAGCTCAAAAAGAGATTGAAAATGCTATCGATTACTATACCCTTTACAGCATAGATGCTCCAGTTCACTTTGTTTCGTCACTTAAAGATGCTTATCTTTCATTAATAGCAAATCCTTTTTTAAGATTGCGATATAAGAATATACGTGCTATTAAAATGAAGAAATTCCCTTACTCCTTATATTTTGTTATATAACAGGCCAGAATATTAAATTTTCTCTAAAACCTTTGTCTTAAAGAATTGATAATCCTATCTGCTTACTAAAAAAGGCTCTACTGCCATTTCAAGCTTTTCTTCGGCAATAATCTGACTCACCAATAAACCTGTTGCAGGTCCAAGACTCAATCCCATCATCCCATGCCCCGTAGCAACAATCAAATTTTTTCTGTGTGTGCTGCGGCCAATATAGGGTAATCCATCAGGTGATGATGGCCTGAATCCATACCAAATCTCTTTTTCATCAGGAAGTATCGGGTGTAGATCTGGAAAATATTTCGGAACAGATTCTACTATTCCCTTCACCCTTTGCATGTTTACCCTCGTATTAATTTTATCTAATTCCATCGTTCCACCATAGCGAATGCTACCATTCATAGGTGTAATGGCTACTCTCGCTTCACAAAGTAAAGCCGGAATGGTTAAGCGGTGCTGCGGTTCTGTTTCCATAAAAGAATAACCTTTTCCTGGCATTAGAGATATATTTAAATCGGCCATTTTCGCCACAGCCGGCGACCATGATCCTGTTGCAATTACATATTGATCTGCCTCCCAGGCCGTAGCACCAGTAAACACTTTGGTAATTTTATTACCTGTTGATTCGATCTTGTCTACTTCCTTTCCACTAACCAAAGAAACACCATTACTTCTCAGATAAGTGAGTAAAGCATTCATCAGCTTCCCTGGATAAAGGTGCGCATCACATCGGTAGTGAACAGCACCCAGAACATCCAGGTTTAAATTGGGTTGCAGTGCCTTACATTCTGCCGCACTTAAAACGGCCATATCCAGTCCAAGGGCTTTGGCTTTATCAGCCAGGTGCGCTTCTTCTTCTCCAGCCTGTTCGGTTTTGTAGAAAGCTAAAATGCCATTATTGGTGAGTTCGAAATTGAAATTCGGTTCTTTTGATAAATCTTCGTAAAGCTTTTTGCTCAGTAATGATAAATCCCGAAGGGGTTCTGCAGATTGCGTGACATGCTTTTCTGTGGCATGTTTCATGAATTTCAGCCCCCAGCCAATCAGGCCTGGATTTAAAGATGGACGAACGTAAAAAGGACTTTTACTATTGAACATCCAGCGAATCCCCTTACTTAACATTCCAGGTGCAGCCAATGGAATAAAATGACTAGGCACAATCATACCTGCATTTCCGAAGGAACAATTATCACTTAGATCGCCCTTATCCAGAACCGTTACTTCAAACCCTTTTTTTTGAAGATAATATGCTGAAGTTAGTCCAACAATTCCTCCACCTATAACTAATACTTTCGCCATGATATTCTCCTGCTTCTATAAAATCACCTTATTAAATCACCTGAAATCCGTAAGCATACGGATCATCTTCGGCATCTATTTTAATTGTATTGTAACCGAAAACTTTTGCCCATCCTTCCACACTTGGGATGATCGCTTTAAAACCATCCAATTCAATTTCTTCTTCTACCCTTCCGGTAAACTTACTCCCGATAAAACTTTCATGTATAAAATCTTCTCCTTTTTTAAGTTTCCCTTTAGCATACCATTGTGCCATACGGGCAGATGTACCCGTACCGCAAGGTGAACGATCAATAGCTTTATCACCATAAAAAACGGCATTTCTGGCCGTCGAAGTTGGATCTAAAGTTGCTCCTGTCCACAATACATGGCTGCAACCATTAATAGTTGAATCTTGCGGATGAACAAAAGTGTATTTCTCATTGATGCGCTTTCTAATCGTCTGACTCCAGGTGATCAGTTGCGATGCCGTATAATTTTCTAAACCTGGAAAGTTGGCTTGTGGATCAACAATCGCATAGAAATTTCCACCGTAAGCTACGTCAAAAGTAAGTGTTCCTAAATCCGGACATTCGATTTCTAAATTTTCAGCTGCGAGATAGGATGCTACGTTTTTCAACTTAACAGATTTTACTTTTTTTCCTTCCTGCCTGTATTCAATCTGGACTAAACCCGCTGGTGCCTCCATTCTGATTACACCAGGTATTTTAGGTTGAATCAATCCTTCTTCAATAGCAATTGTAATGGTACCAATAGTTCCATGACCACACATGGGCAGGCAACCACTGGTTTCGATAAAGAGAACTGCCACATCATTCTGAGGATCATGAGGAGGATAAAGAATACTGCCTGACATCATATCATGACCGCGGGGCTCGAACATCAAGCCCGTTCTAATCCAATCGAACTCCCTTAAAAAGTGTTGTCGTTTTTCACTCATATTAGCACCCACCAGCTGTGGGCCGCCACCGGCCACTAACCTTACCGGATTTCCACAGGTATGTGCATCTACACAAAAAAAGGTTTTACTCATATGTCTTTTGTAAATTGCTGGTTTACCATTCTAAAAATCCCCAAAGGATTACCGTCTTTTAACTCCTCTGGCAAAAGATCTTGTTCCCAATCCTGATAGGAAAGCGGCCTTACAAAGCGATAAATTGCTGTAGAACCTACTGAGGTAAACCGACTGTCGTTTGTTGCCGGGAATGGCCCGCCGTGTTGCATGGCTGCACAAACTTCGACACCAGTGGGTACGCCATTAAGAATAATGCGTCCAGTTTTATCGGTTAACTTATGAATCAGCGATTGATATTGACTAAGTTCATTTTTATCGGCCATTAAGGTCACTGTAAGTTGCCCCTGCAATACAGCAATCACTTCTTCCAATTCTTGTTGATCTTTCGCCACCACTAAAAGTGAATACGGGCCAAAGATTTCTTCCTGTAATTTCGGGTTTTGTATAAAACTTGCTGCATCTACCTGGGCCACTTTAGCTTCAGACTGATTTTGTAATTCAGCATTTTTCACTTCAGAAACAGCAAGTAGTTCAATACCATTTTCAGCAATGATGTTAGCCGAAAGTTTAGTATAATTTTTTGCAATTCCTTCGGTAAGCATAGTTGCAGATGGAACTACCGAAATTGCAGTAGCAATTGCTTGCTTAAATTTTTCAAGACCTGGCGATGCAATAGCCAACATTAAACCTGGATTGGTGCAAAATTGTCCTGCACCCAAAGTAATAGATGCTGCATATTTTTTAGCGAGTTCTTCAGCCTGATTTTCTATCGCCTCTGGCAGAAAAATAACGGGGTTAATACTTCCCATTTCTGCAAATACCGGGATAGGTTGTTTGCGTTCCTGCCCTAATTTCACCAAAGCCATTCCACCATGATAAGAGCCAGTAAAAGTTACTGCCTTTGTTAATGGATGTAAAACCAGATCTGTACCCACCTGATAGGCATCATCATAAAGCATCGAAAATACACCTTTAGGCATATCCGTTTTTTCAACTGCTTTAATAATTGCGCCGCCTACCAAAGCACTTGTTCCGTAATGTGCAGGGTGTACTTTAACCACTACCGGGCAGCCAGAAGCAAGCGCAGAAGCGGTATCTCCACCAGCAACTGAAAAGGCCAATGGAAAATTACTGGCTCCAAAAACCACCACCGGACCAATTGGAATCAGCATCTGGCGAATATCTGATCTTGGTAAAGGTTGTCTTTCTGGTAAAGCGGTATCTATAATGGCATCAACCCATGAACCTTCCGCCACCAGATTAGCAAAAAGCCTCAATTGGCCTGTAGTTCTCCCTAATTCACCTTGCAATCTTGGTAAAGGTAGACCACTTTCTGCCGATGCCCGAGCCACTAAATCTTCTCCAATGGCAGCAATTTCATCAGCAATGGCATTTAAAAATGCCGCTTTTTTATCTTTATTTATATTTCTATAGATTTCAAATGATTCGGTGGCCGATACTAAAGCTTCATTGATTTCCTGTTCACCTGCCTTACAGAATTCACCATCGAGCAATAAACCCGTTGCCGGATTTACTGCTTTAAGGTGAAGTTCAACGGCTTCTTTATAAGCGCTGGCTACTATATTTTTTCCGTTCATATTTGGTTGTTATTATTTACCCCAGCTTCCTGCGGGTAATTCCGGACGAACAGCTAATGCGTCGTTAATAATTTTTAATACTTTTTCTCTTTCTGCACCTTCAAGTGCTAAACGTGGTGCTCTTACCGCTTCCGTACCTAAACCGGTAGCTACTTCAGCAAGTTTAATATACTGAACAAGTTTCGGATGAATATCCAATTCTAAAACAGGCAAAAACCAACGGTAAATGGTTAATGCTTCTGGGATGCGGTTTTCTTTAATCAGGTTAAAAATAGCAACAGTTTCTCTAGGGAAAGCATCAACAAGACCGGCCACCCATCCATGGGCACCCATTACAATACTTTCCATTGCTAGTGGATCTACACCTGTAAAGATTTTAAAACGATCACCAAAACGGTTGATTAAACGGGTTACGTTTGAAACATCCCTCGTGGATTCTTTGATGGCCTGTACATTTGGATATTTGGTCAGTACTTCAAACATATCCAAGGTTACTTCAATTTTATAATCAACAGGGTTGTTGTAAATCATAATGGGCAATGAAGTTGCTTCAGCAATGGCCCCGAAAAATGCCAATGTTTCATCTGCAGATGCATTGTAACGCATTGGAGGCAATAACATTAAACCTTGCGCACCAAGAGATTCTGCCTTTTTTGCAACTTCAATTCCTTTTTTTGTGGTAGATTCTGATATGTTTAACAGAACAGGCACACGACCGTTCACCACATCTAAAGTGTGGGATAATAACCCGAATTTTTCTTCATCTGTTAATACGCTGGCTTCGCCAAGTGATCCGCCAAGAATAATACCCTTTGCACCTGCTTCCAGTTGGGCTTCGATATTTACATCAAAAGCAGCGAAGTCTAATTCATCATTTGCTGTAAATTTTGTGGTTACAGCCGGGAAAACCCCTGTCCATTTTATTGCCATTTTACTATTAATTTTATAAATATATTTTTCAAAAAATTTATGAGATGCCTGATGAGTTATTCCAGGGAATAAAAGTCTGCATGTAACTTTTATATTGTAATTCTCATCTTATATTCAAAGTTACACGATAGCTTCAGGGTAGAATTATTGTATTTTAACCGATACCAACTATAAATAGACCATTTAGGTTAAAATCTAACTGCCCACTCTAACCTGCAGATAATACATGAATTCAATCGCTGCTTTTTCAAGTAAAGATTCTTGCCCTTGCAATAGCTTACAATGTGCCCATGTTGGTGTTGGAATAATTTTTAACGTTTTAACACCATCTTTTTTAAGGATTAACGGCAAATTAAATCCGTCAACACAGTTAGTATACCGGTAAAAAACTTCATTATTTTTAATATAATATTCGAATACCGGAACCTGGGTAGTTCTTAAATACTGATCAAAGACTTTTGAATAAGAATAACCGGCTTGTTTGGAAACATAATTTTCTACCTGAGCACTGGTTACCGTTTGGTGATAAAAAACTTTATTTAGTCCATGCAAAATTGATCTGAAAAGTTCATCATTATTTAAACTATGTCTGATGGAATGTAGCATATTACCGCCTTTTGGATACATATCTCCACTCCCCTGAGCGTTCACACCATATGACGGAATAATCGGTTGATCATTTCGGATCCCTTTTCTGATGCCATAATTATATTCATTACCAGCATTAATTCCGAAATTATAGTCTACAAACAGGGTTTCGCTATAATTCGTAAAACCTTCATGAACCCACATATCCGCAAGATCTTTGGTGGTAATATTATTGCCGAACCATTCATGACCGCTTTCATGAATGATGATAAAATCCCATTTTAGCCCCCAGCCATTGCCAGACATATCCCGGCCTAAATAACCAAACTTATATTTATTGCCATAAGAAACCGCCGACTGGTGTTCCATCCCGGTATGAGAGGCATCAATGAGCTGATAACCATCTTCATAAAAAGGATACGGACCAAACCAATGCTCAAAACTTTTCATCATTTTATGAACCTGATCGGGCATGTAAATTTTAGCTTTATTGAGGTTGTAATCCAATACCCAGTAATTCAGATCAAGTTTTCCTTTTTCACTCGGATACTGTTCCTTGAAATTAACATATTTACCTATATAAGGAATGATGCAATAATTGCTGATAGGATTAACCACATTATATTTATAGGTTACTGTACCATCGTAATTATCTTTTTTAAAAACCAGTCTCCCATTGCCAATGCCCACAAGGGTATCCGGAATGGTCATCGTTAAGGAAGCACCTAAATCTGGTTCGTCACTTTGATGGTCTTTATTCGGATACCAAACTGATGCACCTAAACCCTGGCAGGCAACAGTCATCCATGGCCTGGATAGAGAATCAGTTGTGAAAATAAAACCTCCATCCCAAGGTGCACGTTTTGCCTGATGTACATTTCCATGGTAAAAGATTTTTACACGGTTAACCATTTTTAATTTCTGACCGGGAACATGTGCATACCAAACGCTCCCCACATGCTCAAATTTTAGCTTTGATTGTTCATTATACCAAATGCTATCAATTACCAGTGGTTCCTGAAGATCAATTTGCATTCGGATTTTCCCATCATTGGGCTGTACCACCTTATAAATAATTTCGTTTGCTCCTGATATGCTTTTGTTATGATAGTCTGGCTTGAAAGCAAGCTCATACCGTTGTACATCCCACCAGGTTCTTTCTGCATTTAGGCTTCCCCTAAGCGTATCGGCTAAAGTGTAGGATGGTGATTTTACCTGAGCAAAGGCCACAGGTGCATAAAAAATGATAAAGAGAAAAAAAATGCGGACTGAATTTTTCATCATAAAAACAAACAGATTATGCGGTAGATATTTTACGCTATACGAAGATGACCAATGTGTTGATCAATCAGGAATTTTTAATACAATCGGATAAAATACGGGATGAATTAGCCAATTAATGGCAATTACTGTAGTATCATAATCACCTCAATTCGCTTAGATATTTAAAATAGGGTTAAAATATGCTTAATACTGGCAAATTATAGTGATTTTGAAGCAGTACCTTTTGTTTAATTTTATTGATTAGATAAAACCTCCACCATCATGAATAAGATTATTATCAAAGGCTTGCTCATCGTAGCATTTTTGCGTGTTATAGATACTAAAGCACAAAACTACTTTCCACAATTTAACGATAGCCGTATAAAAGTTAAAAACAGCACACCCATTAAGGCATATGCTTTTGATTTGTCGCAGGTTAGGTTGTTGGAAAGCACTTTTAAAACCGCTATGCAGGCTGATGAATCATATCTTGCTGTGATTGATCCGGATCGCCTGTTATCGGGTTTCAGGAAAAATGCAGGGCTTGAGCCTAAAGGTAAAATTTATGGCGGTTGGGAAAGTGATGGTTTGGCCGGGCATTCATTGGGGCATTATTTATCAGCCATATCCATGCAATATGCTTCCACAAAAGATCCCGCGGTTTTAATCAAGGTAAATTATATTATTGATGAATTAGTAGCTTGTCAGAAAGCAAGAAAAAGCGGTTATCTGGGTGCTTTTAGCAATGAAGATAAAATTTGGGGTGAATTAGCGAAGGGAAATGTTAAAACCGGTGGCTTTGATCTGAATGGCGGCTGGTCTCCATGGTATACTGTTCATAAAATTATGGCCGGGCTTTTAGATGCATACTTTTATACAGATAATAAGAAAGCCCTCAACGCTTCAGTAGCGCTTGCAGATTGGACTCAGGATATTATTAGCAAACTGAACGATGAACTTTTACAAAAAATGCTTTTCTGTGAATATGGTGGAATGGCCGAAACATTGGTTAACCTTTATGCCATTACTGGCGAGAAAAAATACCTGGACTTATCTTATAAATTTTATGATAAGCGCATCCTTGATCCCTTGGCCAAAAAACAAGATATCTTACCCGGAAAACATTCCAACACACAAATACCCAAAATTATTGCCAGCGCCAGAAGGCATGAAATTACGGGTGATCAAAATGATCAGGCAATTGCAGATTTCTTCTGGAAAACCATTGTTTACCACCATTCTTATGCTACCGGAGGAAACAGCAACTATGAATATTTAAGTGAACCCAATAAATTAAATGATAAGCTAACAGAAAATACAACTGAAACCTGTAATACTTATAACATGCTGAAACTAACGGGACACCTTTTTGCCGAAAACCCGTCAGCGGAGTTATTTGATTATTATGAGAAAGCCCTTTATAACCACATTCTGGCATCACAGAATCATGATGATGGCATGATGTGTTATTTTGTTCCATTACGTATGGGAGGCAAAAAAGAATACAGTGATCAGTTTAATACCTTTACCTGCTGCGTAGGCACAGGCATGGAAAATCATGTAAAATACAATGAAAGCATTTATTCCAGAGGAGATGATGGCAGTTTATATGTAAACCTTTTCATTCCATCAGTATTAAACTGGAAAGAAAAAGGCCTAACCTTAACGCAGCAAACGGCTTTACCACAAGGAGATCAAACTACGCTCACCCTTAAATTAGCAAAAGCATCTACCTTCTCTCTTCGGGTAAGAAAGCCCAAATGGTCAACAGAAACCAGTATTGCAGTGAATGGTAAACTCCAGAAAATCACACCCGATCAAACCGGATATTACGTAATTACCCGAAAATGGAAAAACGATGATAAAATCAGCTACGTTACACCAGAGAAATTATATACAGAAGCTATGCCTGATAATGCAGACCGGAGGGCTGTATTTTTTGGACCTGTGTTACTTGCCGGAGCTTTAGGTACTACAGAACCTGATCCAATAAAAGGTGTTCCGGTGTTTGTAAGCGCTAATAAAGATCCAAAAGAATGGTTAAATGTGGTGAATCAGGCGGAACTTAAATTCCAGACAAAAAATATAGCGCAACCACAAGATGTAACCATGATCCCATTCTATCAAACAAAAAATCAGTTTTATAGTGTTTATTGGGATGTATTTACCCCAGAAAAATGGGCAGTTCAGCAGAAAATTTACGATGAACAAAAACGTAAGCAAAAAGAACTGGAAGATAAAACGCTTGATGTTTTCAGATTTGGTGAGATGCAACCAGAACGAGACCACAATTTTACGGCCGCTAAAGAATCAATGGGTGAAGAACATGGTAGCAAATGGCGTATGGCTGGTGAAGAGGGATTTATTCAATTTGAGGTTAAGGTAGATCCCAATGCCCAAAATACTATTATCGCATCTTATTGGGGAATGGATAATCGGGGACGAAACTTCGATATTTTGGTAGACAATGTAAACGTTGCAACGGAAGATTTAAACCGGTATAAAGAAAGTCGCTTTTATGAAATTTCATATAAAATACCTCCTGAATTAAGTAAAGGTAAAAGCAAGGTAACTGTCAAACTATCTCCAAAAGCCAAAAATAGTGCAGGCCCGGTTTACAGCATCAGAGTGATTAAAGAAAAATAATAAACAGTAAACTGATTGCACTTCTGCTATATACTTTTTATAGGATAAACATAGGATTTTGATCAATAATATACCTTAGAATACTATATAGATTGGATATTTTTGTTTTTAATTACCTCGCCATTTGGGCATCCTTCCAAAGAAGGAAATTGCGATCGTAATTCATTTCTTTCAGAGGGATGGCAGAAAATATCAGAAAAAACGAAAGCCCTGTGAGGACAGGGCTTTCAAATAGACAATTAGGTCAGGCTATTTTCGAATTAGCACCTCTGTCGTTCCGGTTTGAGAAAGATTAACGAAACTTGCTCTACGTTCCTTCGTGCTTACAGACTTTATCTCATAAGTACCAACACCCGATATTTTAGCAGGCTGAGCAATTCTGATGATGGCAGTTGGCGTATACTGATCTGCCTTTTCTAAGTTCAGCTTTACGTCGCCAGTTGAAATATTATATTGTAGGGATGATATTCTACCCGCGTCAAGTGAAATCCATAGCCCAATTGGAGCTAAATAAACCGATGATTTTGCGGCAGTAGTAAGTTTGACATCAATAATATTTTTCGCCATCTTTAGGTTACCACCGAAAGCCAGCCAACCAAATTCAGGATGCTGCAATACATATGATGAAGTATTTACAGCATAACCAAAAAAGCCAGAGCCATAATCTCCTGTAATGCCATCATTCTTTAAGGTGGATGGATAAGCATGGAATGCTGCAGGTGCAAAACCATCTTTAGTAATATTAGAGATGGAACCCATTAAGCCACCATAACCGGCACGCAACAGATAAAAATCAGCAGGATTTTTGCGGTAATCCATTAACAGTGGAATGGCATTTAATGCGGAACCATAATGGTGGATCATCCTTTCAATACGCTGAAGTTTACCTCCATATAAAAAATCCCAGTAACGGCGGGCATTTCCATTGTATGCCCAATGCGGAATCACTGGCATATATGCTAAAATGGCATCAAGTGTTACCTTTGCCTTATCATTATAACCAAAATAATTCGACCATACATAAACTTCTTCCTGCCCGGTAGAATCCCAGGGCATTTCGCTACCAAAAGGATATTCAAGTGATTTCCAATGATCGGCACGCTTTTTCATTTCCAGTTCCAGCTTAGCCGCTTCTTCAGTTAAGCCTTCATTTTTCAGATCAGTAAGGATAAGGTAAAAAACAGTCCCTTCCATTTGTCCGAATTGAGCATAATAAGGTGCAATATTTACCATAGCCATCCCCGTTTCAGCAGCATCTATAAGGTGCTGTTTCCAGGTGGATTGGTTTACCAGACCTTTGTAATTTCGAGCAAGGCGATACATGATCCAGTGTGCAGCTGCAACGTGTGGATAATTGTATGAACGACCCAGATTATCGGCTTCCTTTTTAGGCCAGGCAGACCAGGTTTTAAAATTAATAGTGCTGGAATAAGTATTTTTAGGCATAGAATCTGGTTCATAAAAAAATAAACTCTTTTTTACACCGTATTTTTGCGGACCGTTTTTGAGCTGAATATTTCCAAACATAACGGTATCTATAAATTTTTGCAGCTTATCAATTTCAGCTTTTTCCGGATGAACAAGTTGCTTCATAATGGCCCCGAGCCAGGAGCCAGCTCCACCTTCATCACTAAGGCCAGCAATCCATGCACGGTTATCCTGTACCACTTGTTTCTGTTCTTCATTATCGTAGGTAATCACCGATGGCGAACGTTTAAAGTGGTCATCAGGTTGATCAAACCATTGTTTTGTGGTTAAGAAATTTCCATAACTTGCAATAACATTGGCTTCGGGCTCAATAATTTTATAATTCACTGTCTGCTCCAGGCCATCTTCATATAAAATGGTTAGTCTGGCTCTACCCCAGGTAATGCCATTAACAATATAACTTTTCCAGCCATTTTTGGTATTGCCAATAGCTTTAATCACCATTGATTTTTCGGGAAAAGCCTTAATTGATTTAATTTTACTGCCGTATTTAATGAACAATTTAGCATCTACATCTCGTGGCAGCACATAACCCGGAACGGAAACAGCTACCGGTCGCTTATTCTCGCTCAGTTTTTGCTCCATATTTCTTGCCGTACCAGACAAGATAAATTGGAGGCCATACGTTCTGGTTTCATTGGGCTTTAAACTGGTTGATGTAGGTAAATTCCATTGATCAGCATTTTTCCATTCATTCTCTGCATAAGCCTTGCTATAAATCATCCACTCATAGAAGCCCTCAAAGGCAATTCCTCTGGGTGTCCGGTCATCATTTAAAGGATTATAAGCTTCAAATGGCGTTTTTCCAAAAGGTACCACTAATAATGATGGGGCATGGCCACTTAATCTGGTTACCTGTAAATAACCAGCATCTCTTCCAATGTAGGGGTCATAAAAAACATTTTTAGCATGGGCTTGCTCCAGTGTTCGACCTTCAAGAATATTATCAAAAATCATGGGTATTCCCAAAGCACCAATTTCTATGTTTTGAGCTGTTTTGTTTCTAAATGAAAATTTCAAGATCAGCTTTTCATCACTCATTTCCCAGCTTCGAATGATTTGTAAGGGAATATCTGCAGGCAAAGTAGCTGCAAGATCTGCTGAAGCCAGCACCTTACCACTCACAGTCAATGCTTTTACGGGCATCCTTTTGGCAGCAGTACTGTAGCTTGTCCAGGCTTTATTATTTTCCGTCCTAATTTTCAGGTTAAGATCACCCAGATGATAAAGTCCATCTGAACTTCTAACTTTCAAACTATCACTGGGTACAAAATCAAAATCTTTAACATTTTTTGGTTGTAATCCTGCTACAGTTTGAGCCGATTTAACCAGTTTTAAATTAAACGCACCCGCATCTAAGGAGATATAACCTTTCTCCAAACCTAGTGTTGAAGGTTTTTTACCTAAACTGATCCAAGGTGATTGTGCATTTACAGCACCAAAGGAAAGAAAATAGGTAATGATAGAAATAATCGCAGGTAGCAATAGCCCTTTATTCCTTCTGGATACTTGGAGTGTTGTATTCATGATGTTAACATTAAAAACTATGATTAGTATAGTCAATCAAAAATAGTCTTTAAAGAAATAAAGGAAAACCAATCCAACAATTTGGGCAAGATTAGTAAAGTATTAGCTTAATTATGGTGAATGGTAATTTCAGAAATTAGTAATTTCAATATAAATTGGTGAAATCTATGAGTAACCGATTAATTCATTCCCTACGATAATGCTATTTGAAAATTTTCTGAATCAATGATTTTAAAAATGATTGGATGTATAAACTTTTTTTGTCTTTTACTTCATCCAGTCTATGATCAGTAAGAACTTCATTTTGAACAGTTCTTATCGCATGCCTACCATCTGTGTGATTATATTTTTCATCTTCAAAAAGACCAGAATAAGAAATTACAAAATTTGCCATGCTCGCTGTTTAATGTTAATGAACTATTTTATCATTTTTTATTAATTCTATTCACCAAGATAAGTAATTATAATTATTTCTAACATACTACAGCAAAAAAATATGGTCATTAATCGCTGAACTTAAATGATACCTCAAAATCGATCGTTAAATTGATTATATTTGCGTACTAATCATATGAGCACAGTAAAAAACTCAACCTTTGCTAAATTTTTTGCCATTTTACAAAAGAAACAGTGTGTTTTTGGCATATATGTTATAATAGCTATTATTGCCGGTACGAAACAATACCTCCACCATTCATTTAATAATTACCTTATTTTCAAATACGTTTATTTGCATACAATTGATTTACAAAATTTGTATAACAATTATGCAGAATATGGTGATAGTAATCATTATGGAATCATCTTTTCATTGCTAATTGCCCCTTTTGCCTGGCTGCCCAATGGATTAGGCATGATTTTATGGAATATTACAAATGTCTTGGTTTTACTTTGGGGCATTTACAGTTTACCTCTTTCACTGAATAAAAGAACAGTTATTGCCTGGATTTGTGCACATGAAACACTCACGGCCTTATTCAGTTTTCAGTTCAACATCGCTTTAACTGGATTTATATTACTTAGCTTTTCTTATTTAATAAAAAAGCAAGAAATTAAATCTGCTTTTTTTATTGCTTTAGGTACATTTGTGAAACTATATGGAATTGTGGGTTTGGCATTTTTCTTCTTTACCCAGCATAAAGTAAAGTTTATTTTATCAGGAGTGCTTGCCATGTTTTTACTCTTCATATTACCTATGGCCATTTCTTCGCCTGCCTTCGTTATGCAATCTTACATAGATTGGTTTCATTCCCTAGTTCATAAAAATACCTCAAATGCTTCACTTACTTCCTTTCAGGATATTTCGGTAATGGGTATGGCAAGAAGAATAAGTGGTAACGTCAGTATTCCTAATATGCCATTTTTACTTGGTGGATTAATCCTTTTCGCTTTGCCATATTTAAGAATCAGCCAATATAAACACCTTGCCTTTCGCTTAATGCTACTGGCATCTACATTAATATTTACAGTGATCTTTAGCAGTGGGTCTGAATCGCCGACTTATATTATTGCCTTTGCGGGGATAGCGGTCTGGTTTATAGTTCAGCAAACTCCTAAAAGTAAATGGGTAATCGCCTTATTTATATTTGCATTTTGCTTAACCAGCTTATCGCCAACGGATCTATTCCCAAGAGCTGTAAAAGAATTTATTCGTCTATATTCACTCAAAGCCCTACCTTGCATGATCATTTGGTTTGCGATTATTTACCAAATGATGAAAGAAGATTTTGATTCTTATTCGTTGAACGATAAATGAAGAAGTTAGTTTCAATCATAATACCAGCATATAATGAGGCTGATAATATTCCTCATATAATTAATGCTATTAAAAATACTTTTACTAATCAGGTATATAATTACGAAATTATTATCATTGATGATGGTAGTAAAGATCATTCAATAGATGTAGCACGTGAAATTAGCTTAAATGATTTAACAGTAAAATTCATTGAGTTATCTAGAAATTTTGGTAAGGATCAAGCTTTAAAAGCAGGAATAGACTTAGCAACTGGTAATGCTTTAGTTACTATAGATGCAGATATGCAACATCCACCATCTTTAATCCTAGAAATGATTCATCAATGGGAGCTTGGTTACGAAGTTGTGTATGCTTATCGCCAAGAAAAAAATCCAGATGCAAAACTTAAAAATAAAATAGGATCGAAATTATTTTACAAACTTGTTAACTTTCTTTCAGATATCAATTTAGAGGACGGAATAGCCGACTACAGGTTAATTGATAAAAAAGTAATAAAAACATTATCGGAGATAAGTGAATACGAATTGTTTTTGCGAGGTATGGTAAAATGGATTGGCTTTAAGCAAATTGGGATTCCATATACACCTTCTCCAAGGTTAACTGGAGAAAGTACTTATAAAATAAAAACACTCATTAAATTAGCTTTACACGGAATCACATCCTTTAGTGTTAAACCACTGTATACAGCTGTCTACCTAGGCTTTTTTCTTTCAGTTTCATCAATTTTGTACATACCATATGTATTGTATTCGTTCCTCGCTAATATTGAAGTTTCTGGCTGGGCATCTATTATAATGACCATTGTATTTTTCGGTGGTTTGCAATTGATTATTTTAGGAATCATTGGTATTTACGTAGGTAAAATGTTTATGCAGACTAAAAATCGTCCAAATTATATTATCCGTTCAACCAATATCCCACAGAAATAATGGTGCTATTAAGTTTTGATATTGAAGAGTTTGATATGCCTTTTGAATATGATAAGGATATTTCATTTGCAGATCAGATTTCTATTTCCAGAGCAGGTACAATAGCCATTCTGGATTTATTAGATAAACACCAGGTTAAAGCAACATTTTTTTGCACCGTTACTTTTGCAGAAAATATACCTGATTTAATTGAACGCATAACCAAAAGCGGACATGAATTGGCTTCACATGGCTATTATCACTCTAATTTTAAACCTGAACACTTACTTCAGTCTAAACTTAGGTTGCAAGAGCTCTCCGGGAAAGAAATTACAGGTTATCGCATGGCCCGAATGATGCCAGTTGATGAAAAAGAAATAGAAAAGGCTGGTTATACCTATAATACTTCTATTAACCCTACATATCTACCTGGCCGATATAATAATTTTAGTATCTCCAGAACCTTTTTTACCAAGCAAAATGTACTCCAAATTCCAGCTTCTGTAAGTCCATTGGTAAGATTCCCTTTATTCTGGCTTTCTTTTCATAATCTGCCACTTGGTATCTACAAGTTTTTGGCTGGCTGGACTTATCAAAAAGATCAATATTTAAATATTTATTTTCATCCATGGGAATTTACAGATCTTAGTGATGTGGAAAGATTTGGCTTTCCTGCTTACATCAGAAAAAACACTGGAGAGAAAATGACCAAAAGAATGGATAGCCTGATTACCTGGATGAAATCAAAAAAATACCCATTCGCTACCTTTCAGGAATTTATTAGTACAAGAACTAAGTCTATCTGATATTAATACGTTTCAGCTAATTTTAAGGCATTGTAAGCATTCACTATGCCACCACTAACGCAAATTTCACTAAATAGTACTCTGGTATTTTCACCCTTTTCGTTTTTATATTTGATCTTGTGGTTTACTTTCGAAACAGATTTCATAATGATTTCCCTTACCTGAGCAGGTTTTAGTTGAGGGTAATAACTCAAAATTAAGGCGGCCAAACCTGATACCACAGGTGAAGCCATACTTGTACCATCAAGATCTTCATATTTACCATCCGGAATGGTGGAATTAATTAAGAAGCCTGGTGCAAAAACATCAACATTATATTTCCCATAATTTGAAAAATCAGCCTTTAATGTTTCATCATCTTTATATGCACTTGCACCAACCTCAATCCAATTAGTAGCACTTGGTAATCTAAATTTCGCAGAATCAAGTGGAACTTGTTTTGGAATAGCAATACCCATTGGAGGCCTCATGCCCATCGTATTTTGCCCCATAGACTTTGGCGGTGTAAAATCTGGTTTTAAAGGTTTACGGTTTGCCAATTTGTATGCTTCAGCCTCAGCACCATCATAGTATTTATTTGGGAAATTTTCTTCAATATCATTATTCTGATTATCATTGCCAGCTGCATGAACCAGCAATACACCTTTAGATTCAGCATATTTTACCGCCTCATCAACAACTTTTTTGTCCCATTTATAGGCTTTTCCAAAACTCATATTAATTACCCTGGCACCATTATCTACGGCATATCTAATTCCATTAGCAACATCCTTATCCCTTTCATCTCCTGTAGGTACAACCCTGATGGCCATAATACGAACATGGTTCGCAACACCCAAAATGCCTAAACCATTGTTTCGGTCTGCACCAATAATTCCTCCTACATGCGTTCCATGCATCGCATCAGGTCCCTTTAAATCCGCATTACCATAGTTTCTATCACTACTATTAGCATAATCATCCCCTACCAATTCTGTCCTCTTATCATATTTTGGATTCAAATTATACTTTAGCATGGCATCATACTGCTTATAACCATCTTTTATGCTTTTATAGAATTTTTCGAAGCTACCATCTTCTTTTGATCCCTTACGAATAATGGTTTTAATCTGCTCCTCTGTTTCATCATCAGCTTTATATTTTTCTATATCTTCATAAGTTGGAATTTGCTTATGATTTATAGTTGCAACAGAATCTAAAACCTTGTTAATGGCAACAAGTACAGAAAATGTATTGCTGGCATCTTCATATTTCTTTCCGAAATCACCAACCATTTTTTTGTAAAGCCTGAATTCTTCCTTTTGATTACTATCTAAAGGAGTCAAATTAGTTGTAGATTGATATTTTGGTGTATAGATTCTGAGGAGCCTAACTAATTCCAGATTATCAAATTCCAAATTACCTTTTTTAGAACCAATAAAGTTCCAGCCATTAATATCATCGATATAACCATTCCCGTCATCGTCAATACCATTTCCTGGAATTTCTTTTTGATTAATCCATAAAACAGACTTCAAATCAGGGTGATTAACATCTATTCCCCCATCAATTACTGCTACTATGACGTTTTCTTTTGGCTTTTTATCTTTCAGAAGATCGCGATAAGCTTTTTCTGTGCTAATTCCAAAATAACCATTTTCAGCTAAATCTAGATTAAACCAATTGGCAGGAAGTTTTACATTCTTATTTTGTGCGAAAACACCAGTTTGAACAAGGATGAAAAGAATAAGAATAATTATTTTTCTTTGGCTAAGATTAGTCATGTGCTGAAGTACGTAATTGTACAATAATACGGATTTATTAAATGGACACTTAAAGATTTTACATTTTTTAACAGGCGAAAAGTGAATCATTAGTAAATGAAAGCCAGCATCTGTTTGGCCGCTTCCATCCTGCTGTACACTGCAATCTTTTGATTGGAGTAAACTTTGAAATAGAACTTACGATTAACCAAAAGGATTTTCGTTTCCATCAGGTTTATTGAAAACAAGTTAGTGCATATATTTAAAGCCTTCCTTCCAAATCCCTCTTATGCTAGAGTATGAAGCATCTCCATTCGATAGAAACCCGTCCATCAATAACCGAATAAACTGATATCAAGTATCTAGCTATTCCCTGAGCACCTATTCGGTATTGATCTGATACTACAAAAAGATCCAGAATCAAGTTCAGGAAGACGATCGCAGGGGATTTTCGATATAATAATAAATCTAACTTAATTGCTGCTATGCTGAAACATAGAGCCCCACAGCCTTATTAACCAGCACGCCCAACTGGTACCCCACCAGTGGTGGGGAATGGCATTACGCCTAAAAGCTGTACACCATGCAGGCTACTTTAGCCTTTAAGCTTTAGTCTTTCCGCTTCAGCCTTTCCGCTTTTTTTTATTATAAACGAAGAAACCCCTGCAGTTGTTACTGCAAGGGTCCTTGTTAAACGCCTCTTGGGCTTTTAAGATTTGGCACCGACCTACTCTCCCACGTGTTACCGCAGTACCATCGGCTC
>Ga0247813_10000543_pt1 | contig 34330 bp, 30 predicted proteins | sample UWRJL169409C1_FD_180719 | JGI IMG/M metagenome (GOLD analysis project Ga0247813, IMG submission 180719) | Plant litter microbial communities from Arlington Agricultural Research Station in Wisconsin, United States - UWRJ-L169-409C-1 | ecosystem: Environmental > Terrestrial > Plant litter >... | reverse complement strand
CACGCTGCGGCCGATCAGGTTCGCGGTGAAAAAGCCGACTAGCGTGATCAGCATCAATGCTGTGAGCAAGCCAAAGCCTGGGACAGGATAAGGCAGGAAATTGTCGGGGTTATAGTCGAACGGCAGGTAGGGTTTGACCCAGCTATCGGCCCAGAGAATGAACGACCAGGTAATCCAGGCGGTGATGGCAAGCGGCGCGCAGATGATCAGGCCGGTCAGGAAATAATTCCTCAACCGCGTGGCGAAAAACCCACGTGCCGGTTTGTCTGTCATGCCGCTCCGTCTATTGGTCTACGCCAGCGTAAAACGCCGGGTGAAATGTCACAATGCCGGACGCCGGGTTGGACGACAAGGGCTGCACCAAAAAATATTGCGGCGCACAATCCTTGAGGGCAAACTGAGGGTCATTGCGGAATCCGAACTTCTGATAAAAATCCGGGTCGCCCATTACCACGCATCCGGCCGCTGCCTGATGCCGCAACATATCCAGCCCTTGGCGGATCAGGGCGCCACCGATGCCCTGCCCCTGAAACGCTGGCAAAACAGAGACTGGCCCGAGCCCGAACCAGTCCTTCGAGCCATCTGACAGCGCGACAGGCGAAAAGGCGATATGGCCCACGATGTCGCCATCGACTTCAGCGATCAACGAAATGCTCAGCGTACCCGCTTGCCGCAAGCGATCGACGATAAGATGTTCGGTCTGATCGCTATGCGGATGATCCTTGAAAGCTGATATCGTGACATCATGGATCGCCGCCACATCGGCCGGATTTTCAAGCCGGGTAATCATTCCACCGTAACCGACTTTGCCAGATTGCGCGGCTGATCGACGTCGGTGCCCATAAAGACGGCCGTATGATAGGCGAGCAGCTGGATCGGCAGCGAGAAGATCATCGGTGCGATGATCTCGTCGACATTCGGCAGCACGATCGTGCTCATCGTCGCGAGTTTAGAGGCGGCTGCGCCTTTCTCGTCGGTGATGAAGATGATGCGGCCGCCACGGGCGGCGACTTCCTGCATGTTCGATACGGTCTTTTCGAAGAAGCGATCGTGTGGTGCGATGACAATGACCGGCATGTTCTCGTCAATCAAAGCGATCGGACCATGCTTCAATTCACCGGCGGCATAGCCTTCGGCGTGGATATAGGAGATTTCCTTCAGCTTCAGCGCGCCTTCCATTGCCAGCGGATAGCTGGTGCCGCGGCCGAGATAGAGCACGTCCTTGCACTTCGACAATTCGCGGGCCAGGCTTTCGATGGTCGGCTGGATGCTGTTCAGCACCTTGCCCATGATCCGCGGCATCTCGGCGAGGCTGCGAACCAGCACTTTTTCCTCAGCCTCGGACACGGTGCCGCGTGCACGTCCGGCGCCGATCGCAAGCGCTGCGAGCACCGACAGCTGGCAGGTGAAGGCCTTGGTCGATGCGACGCCGATTTCAGGGCCGGCCATGATCGGGAAGATCGCGTCGGATTCCCGCGCGATGGTCGATTCCTTGACGTTAACAACGGCGCCGATTTTCAGGCCGTGTTCCTTGCAATAGCGCAACGAAGCCAGCGTGTCGGCTGTCTCGCCGGACTGCGAGATGAACAGGGCGGCGGATTGCGGCGACAGCGGAATGTCGCGGTAGCGGAATTCAGATGCAACGTCGATTTCGACCGGCAGGCGGGCGTAGCGCTCGAACCAATACTTGCCGACGAGGCCGGCGAGATAGGCGGTGCCGCAGGCCGAGATGGCAAGGCTTGGAACCTTGGCGAAGTCGATGGCGGCGGCAATCGGATTGACCGTGTTCTCGATGAAATCGACGTAATGGCTGAGCGCGTGCGAAATCACCTCCGGCTGCTCATAGATTTCCTTTTCCATGAAATGGCGGTGATTGCCCTTGTCGACCATATAGGCCGCGGCCACCGAAATCTGGCGCGGCCGGGACACAGGTTTACCGTCATGATCGAGGATTTCGATACTATCGGCGGTCAGTACTGCCCAGTCGCCGTCGATCAGATAGGTGATTTCGTTGGTGAATGGCGACAGCGCAATGGCGTCGGAACCCAGGAACATTTCGCCCTTGCCGAAACCAACGGCGAGCGGCGGGCCGCTACGGGCGGCCATGATCGTGTTTGGGGCGTCCTGGAAGATGACGGCCAGCGCATAGGCGCCGGTGACGCGGCGCAGCATCGCCTGCATCGCATCCCGGTGGCTCATGCCGTCGCGGATCAGCTTGGCCAGCAATTGCGCAACAACCTCGGTGTCGGTCTGCGTCTTGAAGGTTGCGCCAGCAGCTGCAAGCTCGTCCTTCAGCTCGGAAAAATTCTCGATGATGCCGTTGTGGACGACGGCGACGCCGTCGGTGAAGTGGGGATGGGCGTTATTTTCGGTCGGAGCGCCATGCGTCGCCCAGCGGGTGTGGGCAATGCCTATCTGGCCAGCCAGTGGCTCGCCACGCAGCTTGGTTTCGAGATTGACAAGCTTGCCTTCGGCGCGGCGGCGCTCAAGTATACCGTCGTGGATCGTCGCGACACCGGCGGAGTCATAACCGCGGTATTCAAGACGCTTCAGCGCATCGACAAGACGCTCGGAGACAGGCTGATTTCCGACAATACCGACGATACCGCACATATGTTTCTTCTCCGCAATGTTCAAAGACCGGCTCCTGAAATAACCGGAGCCGGCCCCATAATATCTGTTAGGTGCTGCTTTGGTATCGAATTTCGAAAAATCCGCAATCGGCCTGAAATTCACTTTCGATTTCAACCGTTAACCGCAGCGCGGCGATCGGCTATTTTTTCTGTTTCGCGGCTTTTTCGGCCTGGTATTTTTCACGCAGGATTTTTGCCCGCCCTGGCTTGATCTCCTGACGCGCCCGGCCAAAGGCCACCGCGTCCGCCGGCACGTCCTGCGTAACGACGCTACCCGACGCAACAAGCGCGCCATCGCCGATGGAAACCGGCGCTACGAGCGACGAGTTCGAGCCGATGAAGGCGTTTGCGCCGATCCGGGTGATATGCTTGTTGACGCCATCATAGTTGCAGGTGATCGTGCCGGCCCCGATATTGGTTTTTTCGCCGACGAAGGCGTCGCCGATGTAGGTGAGATGATTGACCTTGGCTCCGGCGCCGATCTCGGCCTTCTTCACTTCGCAGAAATTGCCGACCTTTGATTCTGGTCCCAGGTTGGCGCCCGGTCGCAGGCGTGCATAGGGGCCGACGGTTGCCTCTGTCCCGACATGGGCGCCTTCCAGATGCGAGAACGCATGGATGATCGCGCCGCTTTCGATGATGACTCCGGGGCCGAAAACAACATTTGGCTCGATCAGCACGTCCTGAGCAATCTGCGTATCGAAGGCGAGAAAAACGGTTTCCGGCGCAATCATGGAGACGCCGGAGACCATCAGTTCGTGACGGCGGCGTTTTTGCCAGATCGCTTCGATCGCGGCCAGTTCGGCGCGATTGTTGCAGCCGGTTAGCTCCGTCTCCGGCGCCTCGACCGCAATCGCCTTGCCGCCTTCAGCGCGGACGATCTCGACAATATCCGTCAGATAATATTCGCCCTTCGCATTGGCATTGCCGATCTTGCCGAGCAGTTCCAGCGCTCTGGCGCCCTTGATCGCCATCAAGCCACCATTGCAATAGGTGATCTTTCGCTCGTCCTCGGTCGCATCCTTCTGCTCGCGGATTGCCAGAAGCGCGCCGTCCTCAACGATAAGCCTGCCATAACCGGTCGGGTCGGCGGTCTGGAAACCGATGACGACAACATCATTGCCGTCGGCAAGACCTTTCCGAGCAGCCAGAAGCGGAGCGGCTGTAATCAACGGTGTATCGCCAAACACGACCAGGATATCGTCATAGCCCTTGGCAATGGCGTCCTTTGCCGCAAGAACCGCATGCCCCGTGCCGAGGCGCTCCGTCTGCAGAAACGCGGAAAGTTCAATATCATCGCGGCCTGCAGCGGCCTTGACCGCATCGGCATCACGGCCAAGCACAAGGGCTGCAGACGTGATCGATGCATTGACGAGCGACTCGACCACATGCGCGATCATCGGCCGCCCGGCGACCGGATGCAGCACCTTCGACATGGACGACTTCATCCGGGTGCTTTCCCCCGCCGCCAAAACGATCGCCAGGCATGTGCGCTTCATTCACGTTCTCCCGCTTTGATGGCATCCCCGCTTCAGACCGGGGCGATTCTGCCTGTTTCATAGCAGGAAGATATTGCAAGGAACATCATCCGCCATGTTAACCCGGATACAACCCCGACCTGTCATAAACGCAGGACAACCGCCATTGACCGCTCCGATAGCCGGGAACGATACCGACGATGCAGGCCTCGACCGATACAGTGCTTTCCTCCCGCCGCAGATCGCTTTGGCACGACCGCGCCCGAGCCGCCCTCGCCCGCTGGCCGCTCATCATACTGGCGCTTGTGGTTGCCTGCATGCCGCTGGCGTTGATGACCACGGTGACGATGCCGATCGGTCCGATGTATTGGGACCACTATATCTATCTCGATGCGGCAAACCGGATTTTTGACGGCCAGGTCCCTTCGATCGACTTTTTCGCGCCGGTCGGCGGCCTCGGTTACTATCTTTTTGCCGGCTGGCTTTATCTTTTCCCCGATGGACACCCGTTGTTGTTGTCCAACTGGTCGTTGATGACGGTGACCGTTCCCTTGATGGCGCTGGTGGTCCGCGACGTGCAAAGCCGCTCTGCTGCGATTGCATACGGGCTGCTGTTGCCGTTCCTGTTTTTCTCGCTGCTGCCTTTCAATACGGGCGAGTTCTACCCCTATCCGGGCTCGGAAGGCTTCGGCATCTACAATCGCCAAGTTTGCCAGATTCTCTTTGTGCTCGCCGCCTGCCTGGTCTTCGTGCGTGGATGGAAGACACTGGCGATCGTGACTGTGCTGGCGATGCTGGCTCTGCTGTTCGTCAAGGTTACGGGCGTGGTTGCAGGCGTTGTTCTTTGCCTGACGGCTTTTCTGTCGGGGCGCCTGCCGCTGCGCTCAGCCCTGGTGGCCGGCGCGTTCTTCCTTGCCGCAATTGCCCTCATCGAAATGACCACCGGCACGGTGACGGCCTATATCGCCGATATCCAATCGCTGGTTCTGATCAACGATACCAGCCTGATGCCCCGCCTGCTGCAAGCAGCCTCGCTCAATTTCGAAACAGTCCTGGCTTGCGCCCTCCTCTGCCTGGTTCTTCTGCTGACAAGCTACAAGGCATTTTTCGAAAAGATCCGCGTTTTTACGGCCAAGCCCGGCTTTACGGCCTTCGCGGATATCGCCGATCATTCCTTCTTTTGGCTGGGAAGCTTCACCGCCGCTGGCCTGCTGTTCGAAAGCCAAAATACTGGTAGTCAGGCTTTCATTTTCCTGTGGCCGTTGCTGCTTGGCATCATGCTCGACAGTTATCGACACAAAGGTCCTTCGGCCGCGTTTGTAGCAATTGCCGTACTTTCATTGTGTGCAGCATTGCCGCCGGCTGCTGCCGTCACTCAAAAGGCCGCCAGGGCCTGGATCGGCAGTATCAACAACTCGCCGCTGGAGCAAACAAACCTGAAGAGCATGGGCGCCGTCAGCGTCCGTGATATTCTTACAGAGCGCATGGAAAAGCTGCGCAACAACTATGTGGTCTACCGCCCAACCTATGACGCATTGGCATCAGATGGCACTTTGCCGTCGTTCCTGCTTTATAGCGATTTCGATTTCCAGGCTCTCTGGCTGCAGAGCGCCGATGAGGTCATCTCGGCAATCCACAGCTATGAGATAGCCAACAAGGTGCGGTTCGAGACGATCATGACAATCGATTTCACCAATCCCTTCCCCTGGCTGATGGATCGCCATGCGCCGAAATACATCGCCATCGGCGCCGACCCCTACCGGGCCGTGCCGCCGCTCGATGCGCACGTCAAGCAGGCTGTGGATGCCGTCGATCTTGCACTGTACCCGACATGCCCGCCAACGGCCGCACGCTTGGCGCTGCTCAACCTTTATCAGCCCATGCTTGCCGAGGGCCACCGCCGCATTACGCTGACGCCATGTTTCGATGCCTTCGTCCGTGACGGGATCACAGCGGCGCCTTGAGCCTCAGTGCGGCATCCGCAACCGGCTTTCCGTCAACAGTCCGCTTTCATCGAGAATCGGATGTGCGACGGAAACGATATGGGCGTTGATACGTTTGAGATCGCGCAAAATGTCGAGATGCAGGGAGCTGGTTTGAAGACTATCGGTACGGCCGTCGCGCAGGCGCTCGAGATGACGCTCTGACGAGCGTTTCTCCATGTGGCGGACATCAACTTTCACCTCCATCAGGTGGCGGGCAAGATCGGCGTCGCGGGTGACGAAGATCGTCTGGGCAATGCGCAGGTTGTCGATGGTGAGATTAAACAGCGTCGTCAGTTCCTGATAACCGTCCTCGGAGAATTTGAGGCCGTTGTCGATCTTCTTCCTGACCTCTTCCGTCAGGCCCTTTTCGATGATGTCGCCGATATGTTCAAGGTTGATGGCATAATCGATGATCACGATCGAGCGGCGGCCGTTGTCGTCGCTGAGACCGCTGCGTCCAAGCCGTGACAGGTAGAGTTTGACTTCCTGCTGCAGCAGATCGACCTGTTTTTCCAGCTTTCCGATGTCCTGTAGTTGAACACGATCGTTGCTATTGAATGCATTCATCGTCGAAATCAGCATCTTTTCGATCAGGTCGCCGACGCGCAGCACTTCCCGGGTTGCGCCGGAGAGAGCGATGACCGGCGTTGTCAGTGCGCGGTCGTCGAGATAGAGCGGCCCCGTCTCGGCCTTTGGTTCATCCGGAATGAGCCGCAGCATGGCGGCCGACAGCAGCGATGAGAATGGCCAGGCGACCATGGCAAGCGCGACGTTGAAGATCAGGTGGATATCGACCGGTAGTTTTACCGGCGACAGCGGCAGCGTCTGCAGGAAAGCGGCGGCAGGTGCTGCCACCGACAGCGCAATCAGGCAACCGATGGTGCGAACGACAAGATTGCCAGCCGTTACCCGTTTGGCCGACGCAGAAGCTGACAATGTCGCCATGACCGGTGGGATCGCACCACCCAGATTGGCGCCCAGCACGAGCGCGATCGTCAGGCCGGATGACAGGATACCCGCGGCTGCAAGCGACAGGATCAGAACAACAACGGCAAGGCTGGACGACGAAACGAAAGCGAGCACGGCGGCGAAGATCATGGCGACTGGCCAGGCGCTGTCGAGCATGGTGAGGAAGCTTCCGAGCGCCGGCGATTGGCGCATCGGCTCCGTCGCCAGCCCGAGCAGATGCAGCGACAGCAGCATCAAGCCGATACCGACCAGCGCTGTGCCCGCTCCCTGCTTCGCACTTGACCGCCCTGCCCGGTTGAGCATCACCCCGGCGAGAATGAGCAGTGGCGACAGCCAGTCGATGCCGGTCGCGACGATCCAGGCGGTCACGGCTGTTCCCACATTTGCCCCGAGCAGCACGATCTGAGCCATGCGTGCACGAACAAGCCCCTTTTCGACAAACGATGCAATCATCAGCGCAGTGGCGGTCGAGCTCTGAAGAGCGACGGTTGCGACGAACCCGCCCACAAACGAACGCACCGGCCCGCTGGTACCCTGTGCCAATCCGGTTCGCAGCCTGATCCCGAAAGCGCGTGTCGCACCATCCTTGACCTGCGACAAGCCGAACAGCAGCAACGCGACTGCTCCGAACAGATTGACCATGACGATAATGGATTCCATGTCTGCACTCCGGCTTTCCCGCCAAGATTGCTGCGCATCAAGCGAGTCGGCATGTTCTGGCGGATCAATGCTAGCATTTTCGGTGGCGATATGACCCGCGCGGCCATGGATAGTGACAGATATTTTTAGATTGCCGGCTAACATTTCCGACATGTTTCGGCCTTGGAACGGCACGGCCGCTGACTATGCTTGGCTCCCGTCTTGTAACCGTTGACGCGACATCATGAGCAAATGCCCGCATGACTGCCCCATACGCCGGCGCCGCGCTGATTTCCTCGACTTTTTGCGCAGTTCAACCCTTCAATTCCGCTACGGATTGCTCTAAGGAACGACACCGGCTGCCATCCGGCGGCCCCGAAATTGCGACGAGGTATGCAGTCCCATGCTTGAATTCCTGAGAAAAGGCGCCCAGACTTGGGTTGTCAAAGGGCTCTTGGTCCTTCTTGTTCTTTCCTTCGGTGTCTGGGGTGTGTCCACGTCGCTTGTACCAGGTGCGGCCGACGCTGTTGTGACGGTCGGGGACGTAAAAGTCTCTCCGAGCGATTTCCGCCTTGCCTATGAGCGCCAACTCGCCCAGCTTTCCCGGCAGTTTGGGACGCGGCTAAGCCGCGAACAGGCCAAGGCCTTCGGCGTCGAAGCGCAGGTCTACTCGCAGCTCGTCGCCGGTGCTACGCTTGACCAGCTGTCCGAGAACATGAACCTCGGCCTTTCGCAGGACCGCCTCGCTTCTCTGATCAGCGAGGATCCCGCGTTCAAAGGTGTCAACGGCCAGTTCGACCGGGGGACCTTCTCCAGCGTCCTGCGCAATGCGGGTCTGCGAGAGCAGGATTACATCAACAATCGCAGCCAGGTTGCGGTGCGCTCGCAGATCGTCGAAGCGCTGTCGGACGGCTACACGCCGCCGAAGGTGCTCGGAGACGCCCTGCGCCTCTACCGTAATCAGACGCGTACGGTCGAATATCTGCTTCTGTCGAATGCCAATGTCGATCCGGTCAAGGCGCCGTCCGATGAAGTATTGAAACCCTGGTTCGAAACGCACAAGGCTGAATATCGTGCGCCGGAATTTCGCAAGATCACCTATGTGAAGCTGGAACCAACCGATATCGCCGATCCGGCCTCGGTCACCGAGGACGAAGTGCGGGCCGATTACGACAAGCGCAAGAACAGCTTCAGCACGCCGGAAACACGGACCGTCGAACAGCTTTCCTTCCCCTCGCGTGAAGAGGCTGACGCTGCGGCAGTCAAGCTTTCTACCGGCACGACCTTCGACGCTCTGGTCACCGCTTCCGGCAAGACGGCAAGCGATGTGCTGCTGGGTGATTTCACCCGCGACCGCATGCCTGATGCCAAGCTGGGCGACGCCGCTTTTGCGCTCGTGGCTGATGGTCAGACGACGCCGGTCATCGACGGCGCCTTCGGTGCTGTCATCCTGCGTGTCACCAACATCAAGCCGCAAACCGTTCGGGCCTATGATGAGGTCAAGGACGAACTGCGCAAGGAATTGGCACTGACCAATGCCTCCAACGAAATCATGGGTATCCATGACAAATTCGAGGATGCCCGCGTTTCCGGAGCCTCAATGAAGGAAGCTGCCGACCAGACCAACCTCAAGCTGATCGTCCTGAATGCGGTCGATGCCCGCGGCAACGATACGAATGGCGATGAGATTGCCGGCATCCCCGAGGCAAAGACCCTACTTGAGGAAGCCTTCAAGGCTGAAGTCGGCGGAGAAACTCTGCCAGTCAATCTCGGCCGCGACGGTTACGTATGGTTCGACGTCGATGAAGTGACGCCGGCGCGTGACCGCACGCTGGACGAAGCCCGCGAACGGGTCGTCGCCGACTGGACGGCGGAACAGCAGCGCAACGAGCTTGCCGCAAAGGCCGTCGAGTTGAAGGGCCGGGTCGAAAAGGGCGAAACGCTCGCAGCCATTGCTACAGAACTTGGTATCGCCGTCGAAACCAAATCGGGACTGCGCCGGTCTGCAGAAGATGCGGCACTCAGCCCTGCGGCTGTGACCGCAGCCTTTGGCGGCGCCAATGGTGTAGTCGCCAATGCCACCGGTATTGGCGGCGAAGGCCAGATCCTGTTGAAGGTCACCGAAGTCGATGACGACAACCCTGGTGACGCGCTCGACAATGACGATCGGCAGATCAATGCCATCGCCCAGGCCAGCGGCGACGACATTCTCGATCAGATGGTCAGTGAGTTGCAGAAGGGCTACGGTGTCACGATCAACCAGCAGCTCGCCGAGCTCGCTCTGTCGCAGCAGCGGTAACGCAAAAGGGATCAGCATGCCGGACTTGAAGCCTTTCGTCGCCAAGGCCGCAGCGGGTGAAGCGCTTAACCGCGACGATGCCCGTGCTGCCTTCGAAATCATCATGTCCGGCGAGGCGACCCCTTCCCAGATCGGCGGCTTCCTGATGGCGCTGCGGGTGCGCGGCGAGACCGTCGATGAAATCGTCGGTGCCGTCGGCGCCATGCGGGCCCGTATGCTGACGGTCGAAGCACCGGCCGATGCCATCGACATCGTCGGAACGGGCGGTGACGGTGCTGGAACCTACAATATCTCGACGCTGGCGGCGCTGATTGTCGCCGGCGCCGGTGTCCCTGTCGCCAAGCATGGCAACCGGGCGCTCAGCTCCAAGTCGGGTACGGCCGATGCACTCTCCTGCCTCGGCGTCAAGCTCGATATCGGGCCGGACGTCATTGCACGCTGTATTTCAGACGCCGGCCTCGGCTTTATGTTCGCCCAGCAGCACCATTCCGCCATGCGCCATGTCGGCCCGACCCGCGTCGAGCTGGGGACAAGGACAATCTTCAATCTGCTCGGTCCCCTGTCGAACCCGGCTGGCGTGACGCAGCAGCTTGTCGGCGTCTATTCGCCGCATTGGGTGGTGCCTGTCGCCGAAGTGTTGCGCGATCTCGGTTCGAAAAGCGTCTGGGTCGTGCATGGCGACGGACTGGACGAAATCACCACGACCGGCGTCACCCAGGTGGCGGCGCTCGAAAACGGTGCTATCCGTACATTTCAACTGACGCCGTCCGATTTCGGTTTGGAAACTGTTCTGCTTGCCGACCTCAAGGGCGGCGATGGCGCGCACAATGCCGTGGCGCTCAAGGGTGTTCTTCAGGGCGACGCAACACCCTATCGCGATATTTCCCTTGCCAATGCCGCCGCCTCGCTGGTGATCGCGGGGCGCGCCGGCGATCTGCGCGAGGGTATGACGCTTGCCCGTCAGTCGCTGACAAGCGGCGCTGCCGATGCGACGCTTGAGCGGCTCATCCGCGTTTCGAACGCGGCATAAGGAGAAACTCCATGGCCGATATTCTGCAGAAGATCGAAATCTACAAGCGCGAGGAAATCGCCGCTGCAAAATCACGCGTCACCATCGCAGACCTGAAAGCGATGGCCGCCGGGCAGGAAGCGCCGCGTGGTTTTCTGAACGCACTGAAAACCAAGCAGGCGGAAGGCCGTTTCGGCCTGATTGCCGAAATCAAGAAGGCCAGCCCCTCCAAGGGACTGATCCGCCCGGATTTTGATCCGCCGCTCTTGGCAAAGGCCTATGAAATCGGAGGCGCCGCCTGCCTGTCCGTGTTAACCGATGGTCCAAGTTTTCAGGGTGCGCCGGAATTCCTGACGGCGGCGCGCAATGCCTGTTCGCTTCCGGCGCTGCGCAAGGATTTCATGTTCGAGACCTACCAGGTTCACGAGGCCCGTGCCTGGGGCGCGGACTGCATTCTTCTGATCATGGCGTCGCTCAATGACTACGATGCACAGAGGTTAGAGGATGAGGCGTTCTCGCTCGGCATGGACGTTCTCGTCGAAGTACATGATGAGGAAGAGCTGGAGCGGGCGCTGAAACTGAGATCGCCGCTGCTTGGCATCAACAACCGCAATCTGAAGACTTTTGAGGTCGATATCGCGCTTTCGGAAAAGCTGGCACCGCTGATTCCGGCCGGCCGGTTGCTTGTCGGCGAAAGCGGCATCTTCAGCCATGAGGACTGCGTCCGGCTGGCCAAGAGCGGCATTTCAACGTTCCTCGTCGGCGAAAGCCTGATGCGCCAGGACGATGTGACCGCGGCGACCCGCGCTCTTCTGACCGGTTCCGCCACCATCCTGGCCGCCGAATAATGAGCACGACTTCCCTCACCCATGTCGGGGCCGATGGCCAGGCCCTTATGGTCGATGTCGGAGACAAGGCCGAGACCGTGCGCATTGCGGTTGCCGAGGGCTATATCCGGATGCGGCCGGAGACGCTCGATCTCATTCTCAAGGGTAATGCCAAGAAGGGCGATGTCCTTGCCACCGCGCGGCTTGCCGGCATCATGGCAGCAAAGCAGACGGCCAACCTCATCCCGCTCTGCCACCCCCTGATGCTGTCGAAAGTCTCCGTGGATATCACCGCCGATGAGACGCTACCGGGCCTGAGAGTCGAAGCAATGGCCAAACTTACCGGCCGCACCGGCGTCGAGATGGAAGCGCTGACGGCTGCCAGCGTTGCCTGCTTGACGATCTACGACATGGCCAAGGCAGCCGATCGGGAGATGGAAATCGGCGGTATCCGGCTTGCCCAGAAATCGGGCGGCCGGTCCGGCGACTATGTCCGCAAGGAAAGTCATGGCTGATGGCATTGCTCCCGGTTTCAGATGCGCTCGACCGGTTGCTGAAAATCTCGGCGCCGGCAACCCACTTTGAAATGGTTGGCCTGCACGAGGCGATGGGACGCGTTCTCGCAAACGATGTCGCCGCTCTCGTCACCCATCCGGCCTTCGATAATTCGGCGATGGACGGCTATGCCGGATGCCACAAAGATTTTGCCAACATTGGTACCGAACTTGTCGTCATTGGCGAATCGGCGGCTGGGCGTGGTTTCTCCGGCCATGTCGGCCGAGGTGAGGTTGTGCGTATCTTTACCGGTGCGCCGGTTCCTGCCGGCGCGGATACGGTCCTGATCCAGGAAGACACGGAAAAACTGGCGGGCAGCCGGATCCGCAACACGTTTGCCCTGGCACAAGGCCGTCACATCCGACCCAAAGGGCAGGATTTCGCCATCGGGGATATCGTATTGCGCGCAGGCGACGTGCTTGACGCCGGGCGGTTGACGGTGGCGGCGGCCATGAACCATCCGCAATTACCGGTTTTCAAGCGCCCGAAAGTGGCCATCCTTGCCACCGGCGATGAATTGCTGCCGCCCGGCAGCGTGCCGGGTCCCGGCCAGATCATTGCCTCGAACACCTATGGCGTCGCGGCGATCGCGCGGGACAATGGAGCCGAGATCATCGATCTGGGGATCGTGCGCGACGATAAGGCGGCCATTGCTGCGGCAGTGTCCAAGGCACAGGCCGCAGGCGCAGATGTGCTGGTGACGCTTGGCGGTGCCTCCGTCGGCGATCATGACCTCGTCCAGTCGACACTGGTCGAAAGCGGCATGGTCCTCGATTTCTGGCAGATTGCCATGCGCCCCGGAAAACCGCTGATGGTGGGATCGCTTGAAGGTATGACAGTGCTTGGCCTGCCCGGAAACCCGGTTTCCAGCCTGGTCTGCGCACTGCTCTTCCTGGAGCCGTTGCTGCGCCATCTCGGCTCGCTGCCCCGGCGCGATCGCAGCGGCCAGGCACAAACAGTGACCGCGCTCCCCGCCAATGACAAGCGTCAGGACTATGTCCGCGCCCGGTTGACCCGAGGCGATGATGGCGTTTGGCATGCAGAAACGTTCTCGCGCCAGGATTCCTCGATGATGCAGGTCTTTGCCCAGTCCGATTGCCTGATCATCCGGCCGCCGCATGCGCTGGCGGTGGATGCCGGCGCAACATGCGATGTGATGATTCTGCGGTAACCAGCGCTCTGATTGATCGTTCCCCCCTTCCAAAAAACCAATACAGGCCTATTTCACGTCGGGAAAAGGCAGCCCTTGTTGGAAGGAAATGAAGTTGAATCGTAATACGCTCTATATGCTTATCGGAGGTCTCGTCGTTCTGGTCGTGGGATTGGGCATCTATATCTACGACAAGGAATCCAAGCCTGACGGCGTGGAAGTGAAGATCGGCGAAGGCGGCATTTCGATCGAGGAAAACTGACACGCCGGCGGCCTTGTGTCGCGTTAACTATTTATTAACCAAAGCAGTCGAATACTGCCTGCAGTTGACCTGACTACGGATGTACTAGCAGGCCAAACACCAAATGAGTGGACAAAAGGTCGGGATTTCCCGGCCTTATTGTTTTTCAGCTTATTCGTCAGGTGTCAGTGCGCGGCGCGCGAGACCAGAATCTTGTCGATGCGGCGGCCATCCATGTCGATGACTTCGAAACGGTATCCATAAGCTTCCGTTACGTCACCCTCCTCCGGGTTCTTGCGCAACTGCTGCACCAGGAAGCCGGAGATGGTTTCGTAATTGCCGTCGGAATCAATTTCGTCGATGCCGATCGTCAGATGGATTTCATCGATCGGCGTGCGTCCATCGACCAGATACGATCCATCGTCCCGCTGCCGAATCAGTGCGTGCTCGATGTCGTCATAGTTTGACGGCAGAACACCAACGATGGCTTCCAGGATGTCGGCAATGGTGATGATGCCTTCGATACTGCCGTACTCATCAACGATCATCGCCATGTTGATATGCGACGCTTTGAAAGCCTCCAGCGCCTTCAAGCAAGAGGCAGTTTCCGGCAAGGTATGGATATCCTTGACGAAGTTTCTGATCTGAAAGCCGGATTTCGCCGGCGCATTCAAAATTTCCTTGACCTGCACCGCGCCGAGCACCTCGCCGGTCGCATCCATGACCGGATAGCGTGAATGAGCGGTTTGCTCGACCTTGGCACGGATGGTGTCCAGCGTGTCGTTGACGTCGATGAAGCTGACTTCGGTGCGATGAGTCATGATCGATTTGACGTTGCGGTCGCCAAGCCGGATGATTCGCCGCAGCATCTCATGCTCCGACTTCTCGATGGCGCCGCTTTCGACACCCTCGGCCATGATTGCCTGCACTTCCTCTTCGGTCACATGGTCGCTATCGCTGGAAATACCGAAAACCCGCATGAACAACGATGCCGACATCTCGAACAGATAGACGACCGGGGCCGCCAGCCGCGAGAGAACCGACATCGGGCCGGCAACGAACATCGCCACGCCTTCGGAATTCTTCAGCGCCAGCTGCTTCGGAATAAGCTCGCCGATCACGACAGAGAGATAGGTGATAAGGGTGACGACCAGCGCTACGGCAACTGTGCTGCCGTAAGGATTGATCCAGCTGATCGTATCGAGCGTCGGCGCCAGCTTATCGGCGATTGTGGCACCACCATAGGCACCGGCAAGCGTTCCAACGAGGGTGATGCCGACCTGAACAGTGGAGAGGAATTTACCCGGATCCTCGGCCAGCCGCAGCGCCAGTTCGGCGCGGCTGTTGCCCTGTTTTGCCATCTGCCGCAGCAGTGGCCGGCTTGCCGACACAATTGCCATTTCCGAAAGCGCGAAAAACGCATTGATCAATAGAAGAACGAAAATAACAATCAGTTCGGACATAACCCTCGGACACCGTTGATGGAGATAAAAGCGCCGGAGGCGGCGCATGTCAGATTCAGTTCTATCAAATAGGCGGAAGATGCAGTTGCAGCAAGGCAGCAACTGCCGAATTGCGGCTCTTTTGGCGGTGGTCCTGCTTTATCGAGGACCAAATGCACCGGTAATTTCGGTCATGCCACAAAACCAGCGGTGGCAGTCACCGGGTCGGGGCCTTCACGTCGGCAAGTTCCTTGAGGGCCACCCGAACGCGCTCGCGCCCGACGCGGATGACATTCTCCATCGCCGCCCTTGCTCCCGCCTCATCACGCCGGCTGATCTGCTCGACGATCTTGATATGCGAACGCGACACCTCGTCAATGCCTTCGCGGCCAGATGCGGGCGAGCTCAGCTTGAAGATGCCGACTAGGGCTGCCTCGATCAGGCTGCCGACAGTGCGCATGAACGGGTTTCCCGAAGCTTCGACGACTGCGAGATGAAACCGCAGATCGGCCATCGCCAGCGTTTCGGCTGTGTGTTCGGGATCGCCCATCGCAACCGCCAGCCGCATCATGCCGCTAATCTCGGCTTCCGTCGCATTGACGGCGGCAAGGGCTGCGGAGTGGGGTTCGAACGCCAGGCGTATCTCGCTGAGATGATAGAGGAATTCCTCATCGACACCACGATGGAAATGCCATGTCAAAACATCGCCGTCGAACAGGTTCCATTGGTTTTTCGCCGTCACCCGGGTACCGATACGGGCGCGTGGTACAATCAGTCCCTTGGCCGCCAGCGTCTTCATCGCCTCTCGCAAGACCGTGCGCGATACTTTGAAACGCATCGCCAGTTCCGGGTCACCAGGCAAAATGGAGCCCACGGGGAAATCACCCGACACAATGGCCTTGCCCAGTTCGTCAACCACCTGCGCGTGGCTCGTACGCGTTCGCGCACCGGTCAAGACAGTTTCGAGCAGTCCCTTACGCAAGCAAATCCCCCCTTTAGGAATACCTCTTGTTTTGCCGCGACAAAAACAGGATAGCCTTTTGCATCAGAATAAACGTAAACAACAAAGCACCGATCAGAATTTTCGTCCACCAACTCGACAGAGACCCGTCAAAGGTGATGTAGGTCTGGATCAGCCCCTGAATCAAGACGCCGACGAGTGTCCCCCCGACAAACCCGGCGCCTCCTGTGAGAAGCGTTCCTCCGATCACCACGGCGGCAATTGCATCCAGCTCGACACCCACGGTTGCGAGCGAATACCCTGCAGAGGTGTATAGGGAATAAACGATTCCCGAAAGCCCGGCGAGAAAACCGGAAAGACCATAGATCATCATTGTCGTGCGGCCGACCGGAACGCCCATCAAGGCGGATGTTTGGGCACCGCCGCCGAGTGCATAGACATTGGTGCCGAAGCGGGTGCGCTGGGCAACGAGGATGCCGGCTGCGAAGACCAGAAGCATCAGTCCGCCGATCAGCGTGATGCGGCCGCCGCCCGGCAGCTTGTAGTAAAATGTCTTCATCGTCGCGTAAAACGGATGCTTGATCGGGATGGAATCGATCGACAAAACAAAAGCCATGCCACGGGCGAGGAACATGCCGGCCAGCGTCACGATGAAGGCCGGCATTTCAAGATAGTGGATGATCGCCCCCATGATCGCGCCGAACAGCGTGGTGATCAGAAGTACAAGTGCAAAGGCTGCGAGCGGGTGGATGCCGGTATTTTGCATCAGAACAGCCAGGAATATGCCGGTGAAGGCGATGACCGATCCGATCGACAGGTCGATGCCGCCCGACAGGATGACGAATGTCATGCCGACCGCAGCGATGCCGAGAAAAGCATTATCCGTCAAAAGGTTGCCGATCACCCGGGTCGACAGGATGTTCGGATACTGCGCCGCACACGCCGCATAGGAAACGACGAAGATGACGATGGTGGCAATCAGCGGGAGATATTTCTGGTTCATCGGAAGGACTGCTCTGCGATTTCTCTACGGACGGATTTCCGGCTGAGGAACGTCAATCCAGCCTGTACCCGCGGCGACTGGATGACGAGGATGATGACGATGATCGCAGCCTTGATGATCAGGTTGAATTCCGGCGGAAAGCCCGACGACAGGATACCGGTATTGACCGCCTGGATGATCATTGCACCGATCAGCGAGGCGACGATGCTGAACCGGCCGCCGAGCAGCGACGTGCCGCCGACGACGACGGCGAGAATGGCATCAAGCTCGAGCCAGAGACCGGCATTGTTGGCATCGGCACCCCTGATGTCAGCCGTGACGATCAGTCCGGCGATGGCCGCACACAAACCCGATAGCATATAAGCCGCCATCAGCAGCAGAGGCGTCTGGATGCCGGACAGCGTGCTGGCGCGGCGGTTGATGCCGACGGCCTCGATCAACATTCCGAGCGCAGTGCGCCGCACAAGCAGTGCGACGGCGATGCCGAATACAAGCCAGATGATCACCGGCATCGGCAGCCCAAGGAAAGAGCCGCTGCCGATGAAGATCAGGCCAGGATCGTTGAAGGTCAGGATCGCCCCTTCCGTGACCAGTTGGGCGATACCGCGCCCGGCCACCATCAGCACCAGCGTGGCGATAATCGGCTGGATATTGAGGACGGATACCAGAAAACCATTCCAGACACCGCAGATCAGGCCGGTTCCCACCGCCAGCAGCAGGGTCACGATCAGTGGATCGCCGCGCACGCTGGATGCGGCGGCAACAGCGCCGCAGATGGCCATGACCGCACCGACAGAGAGATCGATGCCTTTGGTGGCAATCACAACCGTCATGCCGACGGCCAGAAGAGCGACCGGCGCACCGCGATTGAGAATATCGATCAGGCTTCCATAGAGCCGTCCGTTCTGGATTTCGATCGAGAAGAAGTCTGGAAAGACCAGCCGAATCAGCACCAGGATCATCGCCAGCGCAATAAACTGCGGAAGCAGGCGCCGGGCGAGGCGTTTTGCGTTGTCAATCATTATGCGCCTCCTGCAGCCGTTGCCGCAGCAATGGCATTGACGATATGTTCAGTGGTGATCTCGCTGCCGGTCAGTTCGGCGACATGGGCGCGATCCCGCAGGACGATGATCCTCGAACTGTAAGCCACGAGTTCCTCAAGCTCGGAGGAAATGACGATCAGCGACATGCCCTGCGCGCAGAGCGCACCGATCAGGCGGATGATTTCGGCATGGGCGCCGACATCGATGCCACGTGTGGGTTCGTCGAGAATGAGGAATTGCGGGTTGGTCGCCAGCCAGCGTGCCAGAATGGCCTTCTGCTGGTTACCACCGGACAAAAGCCGGATCGGCTTTTCGCGATCACTGGTGCGAATGTCCAAAGCCTTGATGTAGCGATCGGCCAGGGCGTTCTGTTCGGATGCCGGCAATGGCCTTGCCCAGCCACGCCGTGCCTGCAAGGCCAGAGCGATGTTTTCGCGCACGGACAGTTCGCCGATGATGCCGTCCAGTTTGCGATCCTCGGGGCAAAAACCAAAACCTTCGGCGATGGCGGCACGCGGCGAAGACAGATTGGCGGTCTTGCCGCCGATATCAGCGCTGCCGCTATCGGCCTTGTGCACGCCAAACATCAGTTCCGCCGTTTCGGTGCGGCCGGAGCCGAGAAGTCCGGCAATGCCAACAACCTCGCCCTTGCGAACATCCAGGTCGAACGGCTTGATCTTGCCGGTCCTGCCATATTTTGAAAATCGGAAATGAACGGGGCCACTTGTGGCTTCCGCCCCGCCTGCTGCCTTTTCGACGGATTGGAGTTCGTGGCCAAGCATCATAGTCACGAGTTCGCGGCGCGGCAGCGATGCCGTATCACGCGTGCCGACCAGCTGTCCGTTGCGCAGGACGGTGATCCGGTCTGAGAGGTCGTAAACCTGCTCCAGGAAATGGGTGATGAAGACAATGCCAAGTCCCCTCGCCTTCAGGCCGCGGACGATGCGAAACAGCATTTCCACTTCCTGCGCATCGAGACTGGCCGTCGGCTCATCGAGGATCAGCACCTTGCCGGAGAGATCGACGGCGCGGGCGATGGCTACCACCTGTTGGATAGCCACGGAATAGCTTTCGAGTGCTGTGGAGACATTGATGTCGATGCCGTATTGCGCCAGCAACGCGTTGGCCCGCCTCTTCATTTCTCCGTTCTGGATGAGACCGAAGCGGCGAGGCTGGCGCCCGAGAAAGAGGTTTTCCGCAACGCTCAGATTTCCGAGCAGGTTTACTTCCTGGTAGACGGTGCCGATCCCGAGCTTCTGGGCGTCGAGTGTGTCGCGCGGATCGATCTCTGCGCCATCAAGCGTCAACGAACCGGCGTCACGGCGGTAGGCACCCGTCATGCATTTGATCAGGGTCGATTTTCCGGCGCCGTTTTCCCCCAGCAGCGCATGCACTTCGCCGCGCCGCAGCGAGAAATCGACCTTGTTGAGGACGATGGCACCCGGAAAGGTTTTCACGATCCCGGCGGCGACAAGAATATCGTTTGAGCTGTTTTGCATGAAACCGATACTTCAAGGAAAATAGGTCAGCCGTAGCTTACGGATTTCCGCCAATCATGTCAGCATCCGTCGCAGGGGCACGGCTACAACCGTTGGCAAAGAGGATTTTCCGGCATCGCCTTGCGATCGACGACTGCGGTCAGAAGACAACAGGCGCGACCTTCGGGCGATGCCGGCAATCGATCAGTAGCCGAGGCCCTTCTTTTCTTCGTAGACCTTCTGCGGATCGTCAGCCTGGGTATAGAGCTTCGATTCCGTCTGGATCCACTTGGCAGGCTTGGTGCCGTCCTTCAGGAACGCGTCGAGTGCGTCGAGGGCCGGACCCGCCATGTTCGGCGTCAGCTCGACAGTGGCGTTTGCTTCGCCGGCTGCCATCGCCTGGAAAATATCTGGAACGGCGTCGATAGAAACCACGAGGATATCCGTGCCCGGCTTCAGGCCGGCTTCCTTGATCGCCTGGATGGCACCGACGGCCATGTCGTCATTATGGGCATAAAGCGCGCAGATATTCTTGCCGCCGTCTTCCGCCTTCAGGAAGCTCTCCATGACTTCCTTGCCCTTGGTGCGGGTGAAGTCGCCGGTCTGGCTGCGGATGATCTTCAGGTTGTCGTGGCCTTTCAGTGCCTCTTCAAAACCCTTCTTGCGGTCGATAGCCGGCGAAGAGCCTGTGGTGCCCTGCAGTTCGACGACGTTGCATTGTTTGTCGCCGACCTTGTCGACCAGGAACTTGCCGGCCACATTGCCTTCGTGAACGAGGTCGGACGTGACAGCCGTCAGGTAGAGATCCTTGGACGAATCGACCGTACGGTCGAGAAGAATGACCGGAATTTCGGCATCCTTGGCTTCCGTCAGGACTTCATCCCAGCCCGTCGCGACAACCGGGGCGATCAAAATGGCATCAACGCCCTGGGCGATGAAGGACCGTAGCGCCTTGATCTGATTTTCCTGTTTCTGCTGGGCATCGGCAAATTTCAGGTCGATGCCGCGCTTTTCAGCCTGTTGCTTGGTCAGCGTGGTTTCAGCCGCGCGCCAGCCGGATTCGGAGCCGATCTGCGAAAAGCCGATCGTCAGGTCGGCGGCAGAGGCCGAACCGAACATGCAGGCAGCCAGAACCGTGGCACAGCTCAGTGCAGTCTTGATTTTCATGATTTCCTCCCAAAAAGCTGCTCCTCAGCAGCTCAATCAAAAAATCATACTATATGACTTATGTAAACTGCTTTTGAGCACCGTCGGGCAAATTTACTAGGGGCCGAATGCAAAAAGGGCGGCCTTGCGGCCACCCTTCCTGATTGCAGCATTGAATGCCGAACTTATTTTGGCAGCTTGTCGTCAACGCCTTCAACGTAGAAGTTCATGCCAAGCAGCGTGCCGTCATCCGAGGATGCACCGGCTGCCAGCCATTCAGAGCCGTCCTGCTTCTTCAGCGGGCCGGTGAATGGCTTCAGCTCACCCGATTCGATCTTCTTCTGGGTCGCTTCCGCCAGAGCCTTCACGTCATCCGGCATGTTGGTGTAGGGCGCCATGGTCAGGATGCCGTCCTTCAGGCCGTCCCAGCTCGACGATGTCTCCCACTTGCCATCAAGGAACAGCTGGGTGCGCTTGATGTAATAGGCGCCCCAGGTATCGACGATAGCCGTCAGCTGCGTTTCCGGGCCGGCCTTGATCATGTCGGATGCCTGACCGAAGGCCTTGATGCCGCGCTCGGCAGCAACCTGCATCGGTGCCGTCGTGTCGGTGTGCTGTGTCAACACATCGACGCCCTGGTCGATCAGTGCCTTGGCAGCATCGGCTTCCTTGCCTGGGTCGAACCAGGTGTTTGCCCATACAACCTTGATCTTGAAGTCAGGGTTGATCGAACGGGCGCCCGTGACGAACGCGTTGATGCCCATCACAACTTCCGGAATCGGGAAGGACGCGATGTAGCCGGCAACGCCCTTCTGCGAAATCTTCGCAGCAATCTGGCCTTGGATATAACGGCCTTCGTAGAAGCGGCTGTTATAGGTCGCAAGGTTCGGAGCCGTCTTGTAGCCGGTGGCATGCTCGAACTTCACGTCCGGGAACTTTGCGGCAACCTTGACGGTCGCGTCCATGAAACCGAACGAAGTCGTGTAGATCAGACCGCAGCCCGACCGCGCCAGGCGCTCGATGGCGCGTTCGGCATCCGGACCTTCCGGAACGCTTTCGAGGAACTGGGTTTCGATCTTGTCGCCCAGCGCCTTTTCAAGCTCCAAACGGCCGATGTCATGCGCCTGCGTCCAGCCGCCGTCGGTCTTCGAGCCGACATAGACGAAGCAGACCTTTGCCTTATCGGCGGCGTAGGCGCCAGCGGAAAAGCCGATGACCGCCGCGGTTGTGGCGAGTGCGAAAAGTAATTTTTTCATTTTTACCCCTGTAGGTTTGGTTTGCGTTGTTGTTCTTGTTACCTGTCCGGCACAAAGGACTTGCCGAGCGATGCCGGCGTATTGATCAACGTCGTGCGCCGATTGTGCGAGATCAGAATGAGTACGATAATTGTCGCCAGATAGGGAAGAGCAGAAAGAAACTGCGAGGGAATGTCGATGCCACGCGCTTGGACATAGAGCTGGCTGATCGATACGGCGCCGAACAGATAGCCACCCGCGATGATCCGCCAGGGCCGCCAGGAGGCGAACACCACCAGCGCCAGCGCAATCCAGCCACGCCCGGCCGACATGTTCTCTGCCCATTGCGGCGTATAGACCAGAGACAGCTGCGCCCCCGCCAGCCCGGCGCAGGCGCCACCGAACATCACGGCCAGATAACGCGTGCGAATGACGTTGATGCCAAGCGCATGCGCCGAGGCATGACTGTCGCCGACGGAGCGCAGCTTCAGTCCGGCGCGACTCTTGAACAGGAACCAGTTCACACCGGCGACCAGCGCGATCGACAGATAGAAGATCAGATCTTGCTTGAACAGGACGGCACCCAGGAACGGGATATCCGAGAGGACCGGGAAGACGATCTGCGGCAGCTTGATGCCGGATTGTCCGAGATAGGGCTCAGCGATCATGCTGGAAACGCCAAGACCCAAAATGGTCAAGGCCAGTCCGGTCGCCACCTGATTGGCAACGAGCGTCAGGGTCAGGAAGCCGAACAGCAGCGAAAACAGTGCTCCGGCAGCAATGCCGGCAAGAATGCCGATGTAGGGAGATCCGGTTAATTGCGTGGCAATGAAAGCGCAGGCTGCTCCCATGATGATCATGCCTTCGACGCCGAGATTGAGAACACCGGAACGCTCGGTGACGAGTTCACCGATTGCCGCCAGAACAAGCGGTGTGGCCGCGGTAATGACCGTTAGAAGGATGGCTTCATAGATACCCATCAGCGCGCACCCTCGCCGGTCGTGTCGTTCAAATCGTACCACATCATCCGGATTTTATAGTGGATGAGCGTGTCGCAGGAGAGCACGAAGAATAGCAAAAGCCCCTGGAAAACCCGGATCGGCTTGTCGGAAATCTGCAGGGAAACCTGAACTGCCTCGCCGCCGAGATAGGTGAGCGCCAGCACAAGCCCGGCAACGACGATCCCCAGCGGATTGAGGCGTCCGAGAAAGGCGACGATGATTGCCGTAAAACCGTAGCCGGGGGAAATGACCGGGCGCAACTGCTGGATCGCGCCGCTGACTTCGGCAATGCCGGCAAGACCCGCCAGCGCGCCGGAAAGCAGCATGGAAAACCAGATCATCTTGCGCGACGAGAAACCGGCGAAACGCCCTGCCCGCTGGGATTGGCCAAGCACCGTAATCTCGAAGCCCTTCAGCGTGTAGCGCATCATGAACCAGACCAGGATCGCGGCGATGATCGCAAAACCAAAGCCCCAATGCGCCCGTCCCGATGCGATCATTTCCGGCAGGATGGCCGTTGCGTCGAACGTCCGGGTTTCCGGAAAATTCATACCGCCCGGATTGCGCCAGGGGCCGCGCACCAGCCAATCGAGAAACAGCTGGGCGACATAGACCAGCATCAGGCTGGTCAGGATTTCGTTGGTGTTCAGATGTGCCTTGAGAAAGGCCGGAATACCCGCAAACAGTGCGCCGCCCAGCATGCCGAGCAGCATCATCAGCGGCAGGACCAGCGGCGATTGCCATTCGTAGAACACGACGGGCAGGATCGACCCGGCGATCGCCCCCATGATGAACTGGCCTTCGGCGCCGATATTCCAGTTGTTCGAGCGATAGCAGACCGACAGGCCGACAGCGATGAGAATGAGGGGGGCTGCCTTGATCGCCAGTTCGTGCAGCGACCAGACCTCCGTCAACGGTTCGATGAAGAAGCTGTAGAGCGCTGCGAACGGGTCCTTGCCGAGCATCATGAACATGATACCGCCGAAGAACAGCGTCAGCCCGAGCGCGATGAACGGCGACAGGATGGAAAACAGTTTGGAGACGTCAGGGCGCCGTTCCAGTTCAATGCGCATGCGCCGTCTCCGCAGTCTCGGTCTTGCCATACATGCCGCCCATCAACAGGCCGATTTTTTCACGCGACAGGTCCGAAGCCGAATAGATATCGGAAAGCCTGCCTTCGCTGATGACCGCGATCTCGGTTGCAACCTCGAAAATCTCATCGAGGTCTTGGCTGATGACCAGAACGGCGGAACCGGATTTGGCCAGATCGACGAGCGCCTGGCGGATACGGCTGGCGGCCCCGGCATCGACACCCCAGGTCGGCTGGTTGACGATCAACACCGTCGGCTGACGGTCGAGCTCGCGGCCGACAATGAATTTCTGCAGATTGCCGCCCGATAGCGATCCGGCTGGCGGGTTCTCGCCGCTTTTGCGCACGTCCATCGCCGCGGAAATGCGCTTTGCCGCCATCTTGACCGCATCCTGGCGGATCAGCCCGAGTGGGCCGCCGCCGAGAAAGGCGCGCCGGTCGGACTGGCTACGGGCCAAAATGAGATTGTCGGAGAGCGAAAGCGCCGAAACGGCCGCATGTCCATGGCGTTCCTCGGGCACGAAACTTGCGCCCATCAGCCGGCGGGCGTTGATGCCGCGCGTACCAACCGGCTTATCGGAGATCAGAATGACATCGTCGGTGGCGACCGGATATTCGCCGGACAAGGCATCGAACAACTCGCCTTGCCCGTTGCCCGCGACGCCGGCGATTGCCAGAACCTCACCGGCATGCACCTTGAGACAGATATTCTTGAGAGAAACGGCGAACGGCGTTCTGGCCGTCGCGGAGAGATGGCGGGCCTCGAGCTTGACCGCCCCCTTTGTGCTGGTACCTTCGGCGCTGACATGCGCGACATCGCTGCCGACCATCATCCGCGCCAGTGACGACGGGGTCTCCTGGCGGGGATCACACGCGCCCGTCACCTTGCCGTGGCGTAGAACCGTGGCGCGGTCGCAGATGCGCTGCACCTCTTCCAGCCGGTGGCTGATATAAAGAACCGAGCGCCCCTCGGCTTTCAACTTGTTCAGCGTTTCGAACAGCCGGTCGGCCTCCTGCGGTGTCAGCACCGAGGTCGGCTCGTCGAGAATGATCAGCTTCGGATTTTGCAGCAATGCGCGGACAATTTCGATCCGCTGGCGTTCGCCGACGGAAAGGTCGGCCACATGCGCATGCGGATCGAGCGGAAGGCCATAGGCGTGCGACAGATCGGACGCCTCCTTGGCGATCCTTGCCAGCGACACGCCCGGATCCATCGACAGGGCAATGTTTTCAGCGACGGTCAGCGCCTCGAACAGCGAGAAATGCTGAAACACCATGCCGATGCCAAGCTTGCGCGCAGCACTGGGGCTGGTGATTCGTACCGGCTGCCCCTGCCAGACGATCTGGCCACTGGTAGGAGCGAGCACGCCGAACAGCATCTTGACGAGCGTCGATTTGCCGGCGCCGTTTTCGCCGAGCAGGGCATGGATTTCGCCCGGCCTGATATCGAGATTGATTCCGTCACAGGCAGCGAATGTGCCGAACAGTTTTGTCAGTTGGCCAACAGCCAGCAATAGACTGTTGGCGGGTTGTCCCTCAGCCGACACGCCGCCCCTCTTTTCTCATTCTCTGCTGCCCTGGCTGCCTCTCCGGCTTGTCTCAAGGAATCAGCAATGTTGTTCCGCTCGTTTTTCTTGCTTCCAGATCTGCGTGCGCCTGACTTGCATCGGCAAGCGCATAGGTCTGGTTGATATTGATACGCACTTTGTTGCTTTGCACAACATCAAACAGGGAGTTTGCACACGCCTCGAGTGCCGGCCGCGTCGAAACATAGCTGAACAAGGTCGGCCGCGTGGCAAACAGCGAGCCCTTCTGCGCCAGAATTCCGATATTGACGCCTTCGACCGGACCCGACGAATTGCCGAAGCTCACCCAGAGGCCGCGCGGCTTGATGCAATCGAGCGAGGCCGGATAGGTGTCCTTGCCGACCGAATCATAGACCACATCAACGCCCTTGCCGCCGGTGATCTCCTTGACCGCGCTGACAAAATCATCGGTGCGGTAGTTGATGACGTGGTCATAACCGTGGGCAAGCGCCAGGTCGATCTTGTCCTGCGAACCCGCGGTTCCGATGACGGTCGCGCCGAGCGCCTTGGCCCATTGGCCAGCGATCAGGCCAACGCCGCCAGCGGCTGCGTGAAACAGAAGCGTGGTTTCCGGCCCGACCTTGAAGGTCTGGTTGAGCAGATATTGCGCCGTCATGCCCTTCAGCATCATCGCCGCTGCGGTTTCCAGCGTGATATCGTCCGGCACCTTCACCAGCTGCGAGATATCGATATTGCGTTCGCTCGCATAGGCCCCGTCGGAGGACGCGTAAGCGACGCGATCGCCGACTGCAAAGGTGGACACATTGTCGCCGACGGCTGTGACGATACCCGCCCCCTCCTTGCCAGGAATGAACGGCAGCCCTTCGGCCGATTTATAGAGACCGGTGCGGAAGTAGACGTCGATGAAGTTCACGCCGACCGCGACCTGGCGGATCTGCACTTCGCCGGGTCCCGGCGCCGAAAGCGTGATCCCTTCGATTTTGAGAACATCCGGTCCGCCGAGCGTCCGCACCATGATGGCCTGTGCCATGAAACCTCCTCAACCCCGTCCAAGCCGGGGAAATAGCTGCAAGACGAAACCAATGACATAGAGATAGATGCCGGTACAGACGACACCGGCCACGACCCAGGCGGGCGTGTCGAAATGCAACAGCAGCGCATAGCCGCTGAGCACCGACCAGACAGTAAAGACCGCCAGGTTGAGTGGCCTCAAACGCTTGACGCGTACCGGATGCAGGAAGCTGATCGGCATGAAGGTCAGGACAACCGAGACGGCCACGACGATCGAAGCAGCCAGTTCGCTGGCATCGATGACGAACAGCGTGAACACCACCATGTTCCAAACGACCGGGAAACCGGAGAAGAAATATTCATCCGTCTTCATACCCATGTCGGCATAGTAGATCGCACTCGACATGACGATGGCGCCTGCGGCAAAGAACGACCAGGGTTCGCCGATCATGCCGCTCTGATAGAGCGCGAAGGCCGGAAGCAGCACATAGGTGACGTAGTCGATGACATTGTCGAGCGTATCGCCGGACCAGTTGGGCAGGACTTCCTTGACGCGGACCTTGCGGGCGATCGGACCATCGATCCCGTCCACGGCGAGCGCCAGGCCCAGCCACCAGAACATATCGACGAATCGGTGCTCGGCCGCGGCGACCACGCCCAGAAAGGCCAGAAACGAGCCGGATGCGGTGAGAATATGAACGGAAAATGCGCGAATTTCCGCGTAGGGCACGCGCTTGTAGTTAAAAAACTTCATCGGCAGACGCACCCTGTCCTTACTCTGCGCTTTCCTTGGAAGCATGCTGAACAGGCCGATTCAACGGCCCACACTCCCGTACCCGCACCATCGTGCGGTGTTGGCGGTAATATGCACCGTTTGAGTTTGGCTGCCAGCAAAAATCACCCGAGGCAGCAAAAGCACAACAATCAACTGTGGATGCGACGGACATCTGCGCCATTTCACCCCATTTCATTCGCAGGCGCCGACGGTTAAGATCGAGACCTCAACAGATACATGCACGGGAACCGGACGCCATGGAGCACTTTGAAATCGCAGTCGTCGGCGCCGGGCTGGCCGGGTCTCTGGCAGCGCTTGCGTTTGCCGACACGGGCCGCAGCGTCGCGTTGATTGCGCCGGCTGCCGGCAAAGCCGATGGACGGACCACGGCGCTGATGGATCAGTCGCTTGAGCTTGTCCGGAACCTTGGCATCTGGCAGGCGATTGCCCCGCTGGCAGCGCCGCTTTCCAGTATGCGAATCATCGATGGAACGAACCGTCTGCTGCGTGCGCCGACAGTGACCTTTCATGCCGCCGAAGTCGGGCTGGAGGCATTTGGATATAATATTCCCAATGCGCCTTTTCTTGCCCTGCTGGACAAGGAAGCCGAGAAACGACCTTCGCTTACCCGTATTGTTGCGAGCCTGTCGCAGATCGACTTTGCAACCGAACGCTCGATCCTGACGCTCGACGATGGCCGCATGGTCGGTGCCGGCCTTGTCGTTGGTGCCGACGGCAGGAAATCCGGCGTACGCGCGGCAGCCGGGATCGATGTGCGCAACTGGTCCTATCCGCAGAGCGCTGTCGTGCTCAATTTTGCCCATCAAGCAGCGCACCAGAACATTTCGACGGAATTCCACACGCCGCACGGCCCGTTTACCCAGGTGCCGCTGCCCGGCGGATTGCGATCGAGCCTTGTCTGGGTGCAAAAACCTGAGGACGCTGAAACGACACTGGCGCTTTCGTCTGAGGCCCTGGCTTTGGCGGTGGAACAGCGCATGCAGTCGATGCTGGGGAAAGTTACCGTCGAAGGCATGCCCCAGTCGTTTCCGCTCTCCGGCATGGCCGCCAAATCCTTCGGCAAGGGCCGGGTGGTTCTGATCGGCGAGGCAGCGCATGCCTTCCCGCCGATCGGCGCACAGGGGCTCAATCTCAGCCTGCGCGACATCATGGCCGCCTTATCCCTGCTTGGATCCTCGCCTATTCCCGGTGATTTTGGTGTGCGTTACGACCGAAAGCGTCGGGCGGATATTCTCAGCCGCACCGTCAGCGTCGATCTACTCAATCGCTCTTTGTTGTCTGACTTCCTGCCGGTGCAAATGCTGCGCGCCGCCGGACTGCAGGCCTTGGCGAGCCTTGCGCCGCTGCGCAATCTGATGATGCGCGAGGGGATCCACCCCGGCAGCGCCCTGCAATCCCTGCGCAGCACCCTACGGGAAAAGATCAGCCGGAAGAGCGCCTGAACTGATCAGATAAAGCAGCATCGTCACCGTCGCCACCGAGAGAACGGTGGTGACGAGGATCGTCGCCGACGCCCGCTCCTGCCAGACGCCATATTGCTGGCCGATGACGAAGACATTGGTAGCCGTGGGTAACGCGGCAAGAAGCACCGCCGTCTGCACCCAGACCGGCTCGAAATTGCCGGCGAGGCTCATCACCAGATACATCAGTACCGGGTGGAGGATCAGCTTTGCCGGAACGATGTAGCCGATTTCGGCAGGAATGCGCTTCAGCGGCCGCAAAGCCAGCGTCACGCCCATGGCAAACAGCGCACAGGGAGCAGCAGCCTGCGCCAAATAGTCGATCAGCCTCTGCACCGGGACCGGCGGCTGAAACGAGAAATATGCGGCGACCACACCGGCAATCGTCGACAGGATGAACGGGTGCAGCACTATCTTTTTGGCAATGCCAAATGCCAGCCGCCCGGGTGAACTTTTCTCGCCGCCTGCCAACGCCATCATCGCGGGCGCCACCATGAAATGCAGCACATTCTCGAAGCAAAAGATCAGAGCGACAGGCACGGCCGCGGGCTCGCCGAGCGCCAGTAGCGCCAGCCCCGGCCCCATATAGCCGATATTGCCATAGGCACCGGCCAGCCCCTGCACGGTCGATTCGGCCAGAGAATTGCGGCGTATCCAATAGCCAATGCCAAATACCAACGCAAAAACGGTGTAGGTCGCGCCGATCGAGGAAAACACGAAGTCGAAACGGGTCAGCTGCTCGATCGGCGTTTTCGAGACCAGCTTGAAGAACAAGGCCGGCAGCGCCAGGTAGATGATGAAGATATTGAGCCAGCCCATGGCATCGCCGGAGCCCTCGCTTGCGGGATTGCGAGCAAACCTCGCCGCCAGATAGCCGACGAAGATCAGGCCGAAGAACGGCAGTACCAAACCCGCTATTTCAGCCATTGCTTGCGAAACCTCTGTTTGAGGTTCGTGCTTAGCCGATTTGCATCAGGACTGGAAAGGTCTCCTGGAACCAGATGGCCATCGAACTGATGAAGCCGAAGACGAAGGCAAGGCCGGCGAGAATCAGGAACACGCCCATGAGCTTTTCCACCAGGCCAAGATGGCGGCGGAAGCGCGACAGGAATTTCATGAAAGCGCCCGAGAACCCGGCAGCGATCCAGAACGGAATGGCCAGCCCCAGCGAATAAACCGCCAAAAGCATCGCTCCGTCGGTCACCGTGTCGCGGGCCGCCGCGACGCCAAGGATGGTGCCGAGCACCGGGCCGATGCATGGCGTCCAGCCAAACGCGAAGGCGAGCCCCATAATATAGGCGCCCGACAGCGTCGCCGGCTTGCCGTTCCCCTGAAAACGCGCCTCGCGCCCGAGAATGCCGATCCGGAACACGCCGAGGAAATGCAGGCCCATGATGATGATGACGATCCCGCCGATGCGCGACAAGATGTCGATATGCTGGCGCAGCACAAGGCCGATGCTGGATGCCCCTGCCCCAAGCGCCACGAACACAGTGGCGAAACCAAGGGTGAACAGGAAGGCAGCGCCGAATACCGCACGCCGCGTGCCAGTCGAGGCTACCTGCGTTTCGCCACCGCGAAACTGATCTACCGATATGCCCGCCATGTAACAGAGATAGGGCGGCACCAGCGGCAGAACGCACGGCGAAAGAAAGGATAGCGCGCCCGCCAGAACGGCGGTCCAGATTGAAATATCAGCGATAGACACCAGGTCAAAACTCCAGCCTGCAACAAGCCCGGCCGTCTTAGCGCCGAAGCCGGTGCCAAACCAATCACCTTTTGGCGATCTCCTTGGAAAACATCGTTTTTGCACTTTTGCCTGTTTTTTGGGTTGACCAAAACAAGCCCGCTGTGCATATGTCCGCCCACTTCCGCCGGACACAACAGACCGGTCCTGGGAGAGCGTAGCTCAGTCGGTAGAGCAACTGACTTTTAATCAGTAGGTCCAGGGTTCGAATCCCTGCGCTCTCACCACAAAATCAAATATTTACCGGCAGTCAGAGCTTTCAAAGTGCGCTTGTGCGACTTCATGCGACAAAGCCGGTGCGGCAAAACGAAGATGTTCCTCCCTCGCCGCTCTCCCTCCACGGTATCCGTCTGATGCCGAAGGATTATGCCCTTCGGCTTTCACCAGCAACGGCTTCAACCATCCAACAAAATTAGCGACACAGACGGAGGCCGCGCCGGCAGCATCGTCGGCACGGCAAGGGCTACAAACGATTAGCCGCGCCGGTCATAGCGCGGACGCTCTTCATTATATGCCGGAACCTCGCAGCGCGGATCGTTTTCGCAGCGGCGATTATCGCCCCGGCGGTAATCCCGATCCGGCCGTTCAGGGCGGCCCTCATCGTTGCCTCGATCCCAGCGATCCCCGCGATCCTGCCGATCGCGGCGATCCGATCCATCATTGCGGTCGCGCCAGCGATCATCCCGGCCATAGCGGTCGGAATAGTCGCGCGGGCCGGAATTATAGCTGCCATCATACGAGCTGCTTTCGCTGACGCAGCCCGCCAGCGTCAAGCTTGCAAAGCCAAGTGCAGCCGCCAGAATCATTGTTTTCATTGTTATTGCTCTCTCCATTCACAGCAGGGATATGGCCCGCATGGGCCTGCGGCAAGGGAGAAGATGAGAATCAGCTTGAATGCGGCAGTCAAACTGTCTCGCCCCCGAAAAAATGGGCAGCATTACCAAGCGGATCATTGTCGCCCACGGCGCGATTTCAGCGGGCTCTCGCCATAAAGATGTTTGAAGGCACGCGAGAACGACGACAGACTGTCAAAACCGCAGCGAAGGGCGATTTCGCGTACCGGCAACTGCGTGTCACCGACCAGACGATGTGCCGCCTGCAGACGCAGCCGCAGATAATAGGCGGCCGGACTGATCCCCAGGGCTTTGGCAAAGCGCATTTCAAGCTTGCGCTGGGATTGCCCGGCGCGAAGCGCAAGCGCTACGATCGACAAGGGCCGGTCGAGCGTGCGTTCCATTAGGCGGATCGCCCGGGCAAGTGCCGGATCAAGCGCCTCCATGCGTCCAAGCGAGACCAGCGGCTGGGCATCTGTTGCCGCATGTGTCTCGTCATACACGAAGATGCTTGCCACATCTAGCGCCACGGCCGAGCCAAACCGCTGGCGGATCATGTGCAGCATCATGTCGAAGGTGGGCGACGCCCCGCCGGACGTCCAGAACTTGCCGTCCGTCACGAAGCGGTCGGCCCGGACAGAGACATCGGGAAAGGCGAGCGCAAAATCCTCCAGTTCCTCCCAATGCGCCGTGGCTGTGCGGCCATTGACCAGACCCGAGCGCGCCAAAAGCCAGCAGCCCGATTCGATCCCGGCGACAACGGAGAAGTGCCGGGCACAGGATTGCAGGCTGGCGACGAAGGATTTTCCCGCATAGCGCTCCAGATTGAAGCCACCGATGACCAACAGCACGTCACCTTCCGCCCGGGCCGAAAACATACCATCGACGTCAATCGAGACACCGCATGTCAAAAGGACCGGCTGGCCGGCGGGAGACAAAATGTCCCATTCGAACAATGCCTTGCCGGCAACCCGGTTTGCGGCCCGCATCGGATCCAGGACCGAAGCGAGCGACATGATCGACGATTCCGGTAGTACGACGACAATAATCTTGACGCTGCGATTGGAGACTGGATCAGATGACATTGGCAGAAATGTCAAATCTTCTGCGCTTTATGTCAAATGGATTATCGCTGTTCGGGCATGATGGACCTGTAAGAGACCTCCCATCGGCAGGATGTTCTGCCTGCAGATGTCTGGAAATTCCCCCTATCCGAACTTTACCGGACGGGTCGAACGGCAGAGATGCTTTCGGCCCGTTTTTTTTGCCATGCCGTATAGGCCTCATAAGGGCTTGGAAGTGAGCTGGCTTTTCCAGTTCCTTTCATTCTCTCGGCCGTCGCATCAGGCTGGTGCGGCGATGAGCCAGTGTCCGAAGCCGAGCGAAAGGCCGATGGCACCCGCAAGCCAGATGCCGGCCCCTGTCGTCAGCCCACGCACCTCGCCCCGGCGATTACCGCCTCGACGACACGCGATGGGTCGATGCGATGCAGCTCCAGAGGGCTGCGGGCGTGCGCATAACAGGACGAAGGAACGAAATGCACAACCACGCGTTACAGAAACGATTCAATGGAGGAATTCGATATGTTGCGCGCAGGTATTCTCTGGTTCATGGGCGTTCCCCTGATCGTCGTCATCCTGATCTGGATGTTCTATTTTTAACGCTGGAGGCAGGTCATGGCCATTCCGCATTCCCCAGCCGTGCCGCCGGTTTTGCACCCGGACGAGCACGCATCCGACTATCAGCATTTCATGGTCCGCGAATTGTTGATCTGGCTTGTCGGTGTCCCAGTACCGATCGCAGCCGTCATCGGTTTCTTTGTTCTTTGACAGCGATGGTCCACCCCATTGGTCATCCCGGCAATTGACCGGCAACCAACCTTCGGTCATCCTTTACTGCCGGAGGATGATGATGATTACTGGTTCCCAATGCCGCGCCGCGAGGGCGCTCGTTGAAATATCCCGCCAGCTCCTGGCAACGCGCTCAGGGATTGGTGAAGATACAATCGCTGCATTCGAGCGCAAACTCGATATGCCGCCACAAGAGGTCATCCTAAAGCTTCAATCTGCGCTCGAATCAGCCGGAGCCTTCTTCATTCCCGAGGGAGACAGAGGTCTCGGCGTGCAGCTCAAATTTACACGCTCGGAAGCACAGCGCCTCTCCATTCTTGAAAGCGAAGGCGGCCTTGTGGCCGACGACGAAGTACCGGGCGTCTAGTAGCGGAGAGGATTTAGCGCGCTGTGTGGCGGGTTCATCGGACGAAATCCGCCGTCCAGGGTAGCCAGAGTGACCTTCGTGCCTACTCATATCAATGGTGTCAGAATTATTGATCTTATCTGAGTCAACGTCCCAGCTGTTATGATTCTACATGCGCGGCAACGCTACGTTCCTCCATCGGGCGATCATAGGCATGCCCCCCGCCCCGATCTTCACCCGAAGGCCGTAGGCGCTGTGGCTTTTGTCGTAATGGTGACCGAGAAGTTCAAATGCTAGAAAATATTATTGGCCTTGAACGCCATAGGGGCATGGCGGTTGGTTTACTTTTCAGTACCATGCCCCGCCCAACCATGCGGCTAAAATAAGGGTGCATTGCCACTTGGCCCGCTTCGGCAAATTGCCGGATGATCTCGCAAATGAAGGGCCGTTCAAGAACCAGGTTTCTTCGGGACAAGATTGGCGACCCCTGCAGGGCTCGAACCTGCGACAACCTGCTTAGAAGGCAGGTGCTCTATCCAGCTGAGCTAAGGGGCCG
>Ga0247813_10000542_pt1 | contig 34396 bp, 36 predicted proteins | sample UWRJL169409C1_FD_180719 | JGI IMG/M metagenome (GOLD analysis project Ga0247813, IMG submission 180719) | Plant litter microbial communities from Arlington Agricultural Research Station in Wisconsin, United States - UWRJ-L169-409C-1 | ecosystem: Environmental > Terrestrial > Plant litter >... | reverse complement strand
TACTGGCACTTTGTCGATTTAGTTTGGGTATTTGTATTTACAGTTTTCTACTTAGTTTAATTTTAGATTTTAATTATTATGTCACACGAACACGTATCAAATACAAAAAGAATCTGGTTTGTTTTTGCATTACTATCAGTAGTAACTACAGTAGAAGTTATTCTGGGTATTTTAAAACCAGAATCATTAGAGTTTAATCATTTTTTAGGTTTGAATTTATTGAACTGGATTTTCTATATCCTTACAATTTTCAAAGCTTATTATATAGTATGGGCATTTATGCACATGGAAGGTGAAAAAAGCAGCCTTAGATGGTCTGTTGTATCGCCAGTTATTTTCCTAGTTTTATATTTATTGTTTATTCTATTGACAGAAGGGCATTATATTTATGGGGTTTTTAAAGATTCTACTATTAAATGGAATTTTTAACATGATATTAATTCGAAAAGAAGCTCCGTTTAACGGAGCTTTTTTTATTTTTGTACCTCAATAACTTCCGTTAATACAATGAAAAAAAATATAGTTCTCTTCATACTTTTTGTTCTGCCTATTGTAGCCTATTTATTTTTTGCTTCAGGAGTAAACAGCTTTACAAAACTTCCGACAATAACTCCTAAAATTTCTGATTTTGGTAATTTTAAATCATTAAAAGGCGAAAAAGTAACCTTAAATAATAAGATAACTATTCTTGGTTTTTCAGGTTCTGAAATTTTAAAAAATAGAGGAAACTTTTTTAATCTAAACGAAAAAATCTATCAAAGATATAATGGTTTTAAAGATTTGCAGTTTGTGGTGGTTTGTCCTTTGGGAACAGAAAATGATGCGCAGAAACTTGTTGAATCTTTAGGGACTTTTACAGATGTTTCAGGCTGGCATTTTATTTTTGCCTCTCCTGAGGAAATTAAAACGTTTTACGGCCAATTGCAATTGAAAGGGAAACTGGATCAAAACCTAGGAACGCCAAACGTTTATATTGTTGATAAAGAACGAAATTTGAGAGGTAGAAAAGGAGCTTCAAAAGATAAAAAAGATGAATATAAAGAAGGTTATAATACTTTTCATCCATCTGAGTTAAGCAATGAAATGCTTGATGATTTTAAAATCATATTGTATGAATATCGTGCTGCTTTAAAAAAGAATCATAATGCCACAAAACAACTTTAATTTCTTTAAAAATGCTTAAGAACAAATCATATATCGGAATTTCGTTTATTATTTTAATTTTCGGAATTTATGCTGTGCCAAAAATTGTGGACAGAATAAAAAATGGCGAAGTTGTAAAAGGAAATCGTTTGGACAATGTAGGTTTAAAAACTTCAAAATCGGATGCTAAATTATTGACTATTGGTCCGGCTCCTAAATTTGAGTTAACCAATCAGGATAACGCTAAGGTGTCTAATCAAACTTATAAAGGAAAAGTATATGTTTTAGAGTTTTTCTTTACCACATGTCCTTCAATTTGCCCAAAGATGAATTTGAGCATGTTAGAGATTGAGAAAACTTTTTTTGGGAATCCTAACTTTGGAATTGTTTCTATTACAATCGATCCGGGTCACGATACACCACAGGTTTTAAAAGGCCATGCAAAATTATTGGGAGTAAAATCATCAAACTGGAATTTTTTGACAGGTGATAAAGCTACCATCATGGATTTGTCAAATAAAGGGTTTAATCTGTATGCAGGCGAAAATGCGAAGGTTAATGGTGGTTTTGAGCATTCGGGTTTGTTTGCTTTAATTGATAAAGATGGAAATATTCGTTGTCGCAAAGATGAATTTGGAAACCCAATTTTATATTACGACGGTTTAGATAAAAAAGGAGTTAGAGAAATTCAGGAAGACATTAAAATATTATTAGAAGAATAAAAATGGAAGATCATTCATTAGAAAAAAAATACAACAAGTTTATTGTTGCAGTGTCAATTGTAATTCCAGTTGTGGTTGCTATATTATTTGGAGTTAAATTAAAAGATTTTGGTTTTAATGTTGAGCCGCTTTCATTCTTGCCTCCAATTTACGCAACAATTAATGGTATAACGGCGATTGTTCTGATTTGGGCTGTGATGGCTATAAAAAATGGTAAACGCAAATTGCACGAAAGATTGATGACTTTTGCAATTGCTTTATCAGTTGCTTTTTTAGTAATGTATGTAGCTTATCATATGACGGCTGATTCTACTAAATTTGGTGGAGAAGGCGTGATACGTTACGTGTATTTCTTTATTTTGATAACACATATTTTATTATCGATAGCGATTATTCCTTTGGTATTAATTTCTTATGTGAGAGCACTTTCAAAAAGTTTTGACAGACACAGAAAAATAGCTAAAATAACTTTTCCGCTTTGGTTGTACGTTGCGGTTACGGGTGTTGTAGTTTACTTAATGATTTCTCCTTATTATGCATAAAATAGAACATAGAACAAATAATAAAGAAAATAGAATCGAAAATAGAGGCAGAGTTGGAAATTTTTTCTCAACTAAATGTTTCTATCTTCTTTTCTCTACATTCTTTTCTCTTGCAGCTAATGCTCAATGCGCGATGTGTCGGGCAGCGCTTGCTGGAGATTCTAATACAAAAAAAGCTGAAGCTGTAAATGACGGAATCGTTTATTTAATGGTAATTCCATATTTACTTGTTGGTATAATTGGTGTTCTGATTTATAGAATGTACCAATCTAAAAAGAAAAAAGCAGTATAATTTTATACTGCTTTTTTTTTATGGTTTGGTATGTTTTATTTCAATCCATCCACAGAAACATTTACCGTTCCGTTTATCTTTATAAATGCGATAATAGCCTGATTAGTTAATTGAATTTTATCAAACTGAATGTCTTCCATTTTTCCATTTACAAATACACCCGACATTGGAGAGTAGTTTTTAAGATAAGTTGCCATGCTTTTTTTACCTTCTTCTAAATTAGGCTGGATAGAATAACGACAGCTTTCTTCCATTTTTCTTAAAATATATCCCTGACCCAGCCAACTTGCAGTACGCATTAATTTGCTTTTGGTGTCTAAAACATAATCCAGTTTGTCAAAGTAAATTTCTTTTGTTTGTGGATTGTATTGGGGAAATCCGTTTAAATAAAGCGTTCCGTTTATGGATCCTAAAACATCTAAAGCAATAACCATTTTTGCATCTTTGTGCCAGATAGTCACATTTTTTACGGTTATTTTTTTACTTCCGGACCCAAATTCCTGGCCTGCAAAATTTTTGGTCATTATTTTAGAAGCATCAATATAAGTTGAAATGGCAGCAATATTAGCTGAAATCTGATTCGGGATTTTGGCAACCGGCTTTAAAACAATTTTGCTGGCACTAAACTTAGATTCTGGTTGTTTACCGACAATGGTTTCCATATTGCACTTCATTCCCATGTCCAATAAAAACAAATCATTTTTAAGTTTTGCATTGGTCGAATAAATTTCAACTGGAGTAATTCTCAACCAGCTTTCATACGTATCGCTCATTTGAAATGGTGTACATATTTTTTCTAATGCCGACAAAACATTCGGTTTGAAATCCATTGATTTTTCTATCGCCTCATCTATTTTCTTTTCGATTTTGGATTTAAAAATAGTAATAGCTGGATTTACTAAATAGGTTATGGGCATATTTTTTCCAAAAACAAGCATTGTTGGGCTTTCACTCCAATCAAGAGATCTGAATTCGGTTTTGGTGTTTAATTTCCAGTTTGTCAATGCCACTTCGCTTGATAAAGTAATAACTCCATTTAAATTAAACTCACGAGTATCATAAAGTTCAACACCGAGTTTTTTTGTTCCTATTCGATATTTAATAGTTGCTTTTAAAGGCAGAATTGTCTTTATCTTTTTGTTTGGATTAGCAGGATCATTTTGAATTTTTATTGGAGCTTGTTTCCAAATTTTCATTTCAATATCGTCATCTTCGATATTATTGTCTTCATAAATTAATCCGTTTAAAATTGAGTTCGTCTGATTCTCAATATCGTTTAATTTTACTGTTATGGGCAGGTTAATAAAGGACGGATTTGCATCATAAACCAACGGACTTGCATCGTCTGGTTCAGGTTTTAAGGTTTCTAATTTTTGAGATGATGAACATCCGGAAAGCAGTGTAAGTACCGTGAATAAAGAGAAAATGGATAAAAACTTCATCATTAAGATTTTTTTAATTGATGCAAAATTAAGAAAACAATTATATTATCTTAAAAATGTGTAACATTTGATAATAAATGGAGTCTTATTCTAATATCAAAACGAAATTATTAACGTTTTCTTACCATAAATTACTTAATAAAAATGTTATTATTGTTTTAAAATTTAACAATACCATGATCGAAATCAAAGATTTACACAAGTCCTATAAAATGGGAAGTTCAGAATTGCATGTGTTAAAAGGAATAAATTTTAATATTGAAGAAGGCGAGCTGGTTGCTATTATGGGATCGTCTGGATCAGGAAAATCTACGCTTCTTAATATTTTGGGAATTTTGGACGAGGCTGATTCTGGTAGTTATATTTTAGATAAAACTCCTATTAAAAAATTAAACGAAACGATTGCTTCTAAATATCGAAATAAGTTTTTAGGATTTGTTTTTCAATCTTTTAATTTGATTAATTATAAGACTGCCCTTGATAATGTGGCAATGCCATTGTATTATCAAGGTGTAAAAAGAAAAGAGCGTTATGAAATTGCTATGAAATATTTGGAGAAGGTGGGACTTGGTTCACATTCACATCATTTGCCAAATGAACTTTCAGGAGGTCAAAAACAGCGTGTTGCTATTGCCAGAGCGTTAGCTTCAAACCCAAAAGTTTTACTGGCAGATGAGCCAACAGGAGCTTTGGATACCAAAACTTCGTATGAGGTTATGGAGCTTATTCAGGGAATTAATGACGAAGGTAAAACGATTCTTATTGTTACGCACGAACCTGATATTGCCGCAATGTGCAAAAGAAATGTGGTCCTGAAAGATGGATTAATCATCGATGATAAAAAGGTAGAACAAGTTAGAGCTTCATCTTATGTTTAATATTGAGCGTTGGCAAGAAATATTCGAAGCAATCTCCAAAAACCGGCTAAGAACATTCCTGACCGGAATTTCTGTAGCTTCAGGTATTTTTATTTTAGTGATTTTGCTTGGTGCCGGTAAAGGGCTTCAGAACGGAATTGAAAAACAATTCGAACGTGATGCGGCCGGAATTATTGAAGTTTGGTCGGGAACGACTACAAAAGAGTATAAAGGCTTGAATCCGGGAAGACAAATTCAGTATAGAGATGGAGACTATAATCAATCTGTACAGAAATTCGATGATAAATTAGATATGAGAGCTTCAACCTATAATTTTTGGGGAGGTGCATTTTCGTACGGAAAAGAATCAGGGAGTTATCAATATAGAGGTGTTACTCCGGATTATGGTGGAATTGAAAACATTGTAATAGTTCAAGGGCGTTATGTAAATAGTTCAGATTTAGCCAACAATGAAAAGGTAGCTTGTATTGGAATGAAAATTAAAACGGATTTGTTTAAAGATCAGGATGCTCTGGGCAAAGAAATCATAATCAATGGTATTAATTTTAAAGTAGTTGGAGTTTTTACTGATCCGGGAGGGGAAAGAGAAGAAGCGAGAGCTTATTTACCTTTGACAACTGTACAGCGTGCTTTTGGTGGTGGAGATAAAATAAGCAATTTGTTTTTTACAATGAAAAAAACAAATGATTATGATGAAGCTCTGGCGCAATCTAAAAAATTCACACAAGATTTGAAGGATTTGCTTAAAAGCAGAAATATGGTAGCTCCTGAAGATGATGGTGGTGTTGGTGTTTATAATTCAGTTGAAGATGCTAAGCAATTTTATGATTTGAATCTTTACATCAGGTTATTTTTTTGGTGGGTAGGAATTTGTACTATCATTGCAGGAGTTGTTGGGGTAAGTAATATTATGTTAATCATTGTAAAAGAAAGAACAAAAGAAATAGGAATCAGAAAAGCACTTGGTGCATCTCCGTTTTCAATTATTTCAATGATTCTTCATGAATCAATTTTTATTACTACTATTGCCGGGTTTGTAGGTCTTTTGGCTAGTTTATTATTGTTGGAATTTGTTGGCCCGATGGTACAAAGTGAATATTTTCAACATCCTGAAGTTGATTTCAGTGTGGCATTGACAACACTTGCATTACTTGTATTTGCGGGAGCATTGGCAGGATTTTTTCCGGCATACAGAGCAGCTAAAATTAAACCTATTGTAGCACTTAGAGACGAATAATTATGTTTAAGAAAGATAATTGGGACGAGATTTTACAGGCTTTAACAGCCAATGTTTTCAGAACGACTCTGACTGCATTTGGTGTGTTTTGGGGTATATTTATTTTAGTAATATTATTGGCGGCAGGAAATGGTTTAGAAAATGGTATCAAAAAAGGTTTTGACGGAATAGCTACAAATACGATGTTTATGTGGAGTCAAACCACTTCTAAGGCATATAAAGGTTTGCCAAAGGTTCGTCGCTATGACTTTAGAAATAGTGATGTAGCAGCTTTAAAAGCAGCTTTGCCAGATTTATTATATGTTTCGCCAAGAAATCAATTAGGAGATTTTAATGGGACAAATAATGTAGTGCGAGGTACAAAAACTTCAGCATTCACAGTTTATGGTGATTATCCGGAGCTGATCAAGCAACAACCGATGGATATCATTAAAGGACGCTTTATAAATCAGCAGGATATTAATGAAAGAAGAAAAATTGCTGTAATAGGAAAAGGTGTTATCAGTGAACTATACGGAAAAGAAGAAGAAGCTGTTGGAACATATATAAAAGTTAACGGAGTTAATTTTATGGTAGTTGGTGTTTACCATTCTAAACAACAGGGCGGAAATGCAGAACAGGAGCAAAAGAATATTTTTGTACCGTTTACGACTTTCCAACAAGCGTTTAACTACGGAGATAAAGTGGGATGGATGGCACTTACAGCAAAGGATGAAACCTCGATAACAGATTTGAAACCAAAAATTCTTGAATTAATAAAATCACTTCATTCGATAAACCCGGCTGATGATCGTGCAGTAGGGAATTTTGATTTGTATGAGCAATTCAATAAAGTGCAGAGTTTGTTTGATATCTTAAAAATCATTGCCTATTTTGTTGGAACACTGGTTTTGATCTCCGGTGTTATTGGAATTTCGAATATTATGCTTATTGTAGTTAAAGAACGTACTAAGGAAATTGGAATTCGCAGGGCCTTAGGTGCAACGCCTGGTGCTATACGTGGACAAATTTTATCTGAATCAATATTTTTAACTATCATTTCAGGAATGTTTGGTATTGCTGTCGCAACAGGAATTATTGCTATTTTAAATATGGTTTTAGATTCGATGCCCTCCGATAGTAACACTATGTTTGCTAATCCGAGTGTTGATTTAGGAGTCGTATTTGTAGCTTTATTAATATTAGTAGGATCTGGTTTGTTGGCAGGATTTATTCCGGCACAGACCGCAATTAATGTAAAGCCTGTAGATGCTTTACGTACAGAATAAATTATCAATCAAAATATAATCGATTAAACCAAAAACAAAATGAAAAAAGGAGTAACCGTAACCATTTTAATCTTTATTGCTTTAGTTTTCTTTGGCGCACTTTACTATTTGTATGCTAAAAATCAAGAGTCTCCAATTGTTTTTACAACAGAAAAAGCAGAGATTAAAACAATCGTAAAAAACACAATTGCAACAGGTAACATTCAGCCTGATGAAGAGGTTCTAATCAAACCAAACATCTCTGGTATTATTGAAGAAGTGTATATCAAAGCAGGTCAAAAAATCAAAGCAGGCGACATGATTGCTAAAATTAGAGTTGTAGCAAATGTATCAAATGTTAGCAGTACTCAGAATCAGGTTCAGACTGCTAAAATCGCTTTAGATAATCAGGAAAAAATTTACAAAAGACAAAAAACCTTATTTGAAAAAGAGGTAATCTCTGCTAATGATTTTGATGCTGCTCAGTTAGCTTATACTCAGGCAAAGCAAAATTATTTAGCTGCAAGACAAAGTTTGGATATTGTAAAAACTGGAACAACAACATCATTAGGAAGTTATGCCAATACCTTAATTCGTTCAACAGTCAACGGAATGGTTTTAGCAGTTCCTGTAAAAGTTGGAAACCAGGTTATTGAAAGTAATAACTTTAATGAAGGAACTACAATTGCCAGCGTTGCAGATGTTGGAAGAATGATTTTTATTGGAAAAATCGATGAATCAGAAGTAGGGAAAATTAAAGTTCAAATGCCAATTGAAATTACTGTTGGTGCAATTGAAAACAAAAAATTTGATGCTGTTTTAACTGATATTGCTCCAAAAGGTGTAGTAGAAAATGGTGCAATCCAGTTTGAAATCAAAGCTTCTTTAGAAAATAGAGATGCTACTTTTATTAGAGCTGGGTTAAGTGCAAATGCTTCAATTATACTAGAAAAAGCAGATAAAGTTTTAGCTATAAAAGAGTCATTGGTTCAATTTGACAAAAAAACACAAAAACCTTATATTGAAGTTGAAACTGCTCCTCAAAAGTTTCAAAGAAAGGATATTACACTTGGCGTGAGCGACGGTATTTATGTTCAGGTTAAAAGTGGTGTAAAAGCTTCTGATAAAATTAAAATCTGGAATCAAGGTTTAATTAGTGAAGGCGAGAAAAAATAATTGAAAATATAAGGGTCTTTTTGGTTTTAAAAAATGTTAAATTTGCGTAGTGTTTTTGCTATGCCTTCATTCAAAATATATGAAAATAAATAAATATAATAGTCTTGTTTTTGCTATCCTTTTAGGGTTTGGATTATCTGCCCAGGCACAAACAAAACAATGGACACTGGAAGAATGTGTACGATATGCACTAGAAAATAATATTACGATAAAATTATCGGAATTAGACGTGCAAAATGCTGATATAGACAAGAAGGATGCATTTGGTAATTACCTTCCGTCAGTAAATGGTAACGCTTCACACTCCTGGAATATTGGTTTGAACCAGGATGTTACAACTGGACTTTTGCGTAATCAGACTACTCAGTATTCATCTGTAGGATTGAGTGCAGGAGTTGATATTTACAAAGGTTTACAGAATCAAAATGCATATAGAAGATCTAAGTTGTCTATTATAGCTTCACAATATCAATTGTTGAAAATGCAGGAAGATATTTCACTTAATGTTGCTAATGCGTTTCTTCAGATTTTATCTTACAAAGAAGATTTAAAAATAAGAAAAGAACAATTAACGATTGATGAAAAACGTCTAAAACGTTCTGAAGAAATGGTTAATGCTGGAACAATTCCAAGAGGTGATTTGTATGATCTAAAAGCTACTATTGCAACAGATCAACAGGCAATTACTGTTTCAGAAAATAATTTATTGATCTCAAAATTAAGTTTGGCGCAGCTTTTACAATTAAAAGAATTTGCAGATTTTGATGTAATCGATGATACAAATGCGAAAGATGAAAACAATATCATGGCGCAAAGCCCAATTGATATTTACAATAAAGCAAAAGAAACGAGAACAGAATTAAAACTGGCACAAACTAATCTTGAAATTGCGGAGAAAAATGTAGCCATTGCAAAAGGAGCTTATCAGCCAACTTTAAGTGCTTTTTATAATTTTAATACAAGAGCAAGTTATTCAGACATTATTGTAGGAGCAACTCCAAATACAGCAAATCCAACCTCTCAGATTGGTTTTGTTGAAGGAACAAATCAGGCAGTTTTACAAGACAATTTTACGCCTGTTTTAGGTGGGCCTCAGCCTATTTTAGATCAATTTAGTGATAATAAAGGACAATCATTTGGTTTCCAGCTTTCTGTTCCAATTTTTAATGGTTTCTCAGTTCGAAATAATGTAGAACGAAATAAAGTTAATTTAGAAAAATCTAAAATAGATTTAGAACAAAAAAGTTTAGATTTGCAACGTAACGTTTATACTGCTTTTACAAATGCAAAAGGAGCATTAAATACGTATGAGTCATCAACAATAACTTTAGAAGCGAGACAACAAGCTTACAATTATGCAAAAGAAAAGTATGATGTAGGTTTAATGAATTCATTCGATTTTACACAGGCTCAGACATTGTTAACAAATGCACAATCTGATGTGATCAGAACGAAATACGATTACATATTCAAAATAAAAATACTTGAATTCTATTTTGGAATTCCAATTGTCCCAATTATTACAAAATAATTTATTATGTCAAAAAAAACAGTTTATTTCTTAATAGGTGGAGCAGTAGTTATTATTGCAGTTTTAATAGGTCTTTCAAAATCGGGAGCAATAGGAAATAAGGATGAAGGTAAAGAAGTAGAAATCTCAAAAGTAATAGCTTCAACTATTGTTGAAACGGTTTCTGCAACAGGGAAAATTCAGCCGGAAATTGAGGTAAAACTTTCATCAATGGTGTCAGGTGAAATTATTGCATTAAACGTAAAAGAAGGTCAGGTTGTTAAAAAAGGAGATTTATTGGTGAAAATAAATCCGGATTTATATACCTCCGGGCTAGATAGATCTGTTGCTAATTTATCAGGCACTAAAGCCAGTTTGTCTCAGTCTGAAGCCAATTTTAAAGAAGCAAAAGCAAGCTACGAGCGTAATAAAACTTTATATGATAAAGGAGTAATTTCAAAGTCTGATTGGGATAAATCAATTGCGACTTTTGAAGTTGCTAAAGCTACGAAGCAAAGTTCTTATTACAATGTTCAGAGTGCATCGGCGTCTGTAACAGAGGCAAAAGATAATTTAGGACGAACACTAATTTATGCTCCTGCAGATGGGACTATTTCACTATTAAATGTTGAATTAGGAGAGCGTGTTTTAGGAACACAACAAATGGCAGGAACAGAACTTTTGAGAGTGGCAAACTTAAACAACATGGAAGTTGAAGTTGATGTTAATGAAAATGATATTGTTAAAGTAAAAATCGGTGATGAAGCCAATGTTGAAGTTGATGCTTATTTGAAAAAGAAATTTAAAGGTATTGTAACAAGCATTTCTAACTCGGCAAGTACTACACTTACTTCGGATCAGGTTACTAATTTTAAAGTTAAAGTTCGTATTCAAAAAGAATCTTACCAGGATTTATTAGAAGGACAACCAAGCTCTTATTCTCCGTTTAGACCAGGAATGACAGCGACAGTTGATATTCTGACAAAAACAAAATCGAATGTATTGGCGGTGCCTATTAGCTCAGTAGTTGTAAAATCAGATACTGCAGCTGTTAAGGATTTTACAGTAGAAGATCCTAATGAGAAAAAAGTAGCACCAAAAAGCGATAAAAAATTCGAATGTGTTTTTGTGAAAGTAGGCGATAAGGCTAAAATCAGAATCATTAAAACGGGTATTCAGGATGATACTAATATTGAAGTATTGTCTGGATTGAAATCTGGAGATGTTGTTATTACAGGACCTTATACTACAGTTTCAAAAGAATTGAATTCTGGCGATAAAGTAAAGCTTAAAAAAGCTGATATCCCAAAAAAACAATAATACATAATAATCTTAAAAAATAAATACTTTGTCTTTTATTCTCAATATCGAAACGGCTACAAAAAATTGTTCTGTAGCTATTGCAAAAAATGGTGAAACAATTTTATGTAAGGAAATTGCAGAAGAAGGATATTCTCATGCCGAAAAACTGCATGTTTTTATAGAAGAAGCAATTGCCGAATCTGGAATCACAGTTCAGGATTTAGCTGCAATTGCAGTAAGCCAGGGGCCTGGTTCTTATACAGGTTTACGCATAGGAGTTTCTGCAGCAAAAGGATTGTGTTTTGCCTTAAATATTCCGTTAATAGCTGTTGATACATTGCAAACTTTGGCTTCTCAGGCGAAAGTCTCTGGTGGAAAAATAATTCCGATGCTGGATGCCAGAAGAATGGAAGTTTACAGTGAAATTTTTAATACTAACCTTGAAGTTGAAAGAGAAATTCAGGCGGAAGTTATAACAGAGGATTCTTTTGCGGAATATAAAGAGGTACTTTATTTTGTTGGTGATTGCAGTGAAAAATGTAAACCAGTTTTAACAAAAGAGAATTTTGTTTTTCTGGAAGATATAAAATACCCTTCGGCTTCAGCAATGAGTAAAATCAGTTTTGATAAATATCAAATAAGCGACACTGTAGATGTCGCTTATTTTGAACCTTATTATTTAAAAGATTTTATGATGGCGCCTCCATCAAAAAAACAATAAAAGCCTTTTTTATTTTTGAAGTGTATACGGCTGAACTGAAATTCCGGCCTCATCTAAAGCTGTTTTGCAATTCTCCAGTGTGTCAGAGAAAACAGCACCATAATTTACATTTTTAGCCCACGGGCGTACTGAAAATTCTACAGCACTTGCCGTTAGGTTTTTTACAAAAACTTCAGGAGCAGGTTTCTTAAGTACTTTAGGGTTTTTATTTAAAACATCTAAAAGAACTTCTTTCGCTTTTTTGATATCAGAATCATAAGAAACTGCAAAAGTCAAATCGGCTCTTCTTTCTCCTTGCATCGAGTAATTGATAATTGTTCCATTAGATAATGCACCATTTGGTACAAAGACAGTCTGATTATTGGCAGTGAGCATTTTGGTGACAAAAATTTGAATTTCGCTTACAGTAGCTATAACACCTTGTGCTTCGATCGTATCACCAACTTTAAAAGGCTTGAAAACGATGATTAACATTCCACCGGCAAAGTTAGAAAGTGAGCCTTGCAATGATAAACCAACTGCAAGTCCCATTGCTCCTAAGATAGCAACAAAGGAAGAGGTTTCGATACCTAATTTTGAAATAAAAGTTACAAACAACAAAATTCTAAGGGCCCATATCAAGATATCTGAAAGGAATTTTGTTAATGTAGGATCTAAATTTCTTTGGACCATTACTTTTGTAATAATTCTATTTATTAGTCTGATAGCATAGATACCAACAAATAAAATTAGAAATGCCGAAACTAATTTTGGCGCATAATCAACTAGTACGTCAATAAATTTAGTAACGTAAATACTAATTTGTTCAGGACTCATCATGTTTATTGAATAAAAAAACCTTCTCAAAACGAGAAGGTGTATTAGTTTTGCAAATATAAAGATATTTCTTTAGAAGAAAAATAGGTATCTATTCCTTGTCAGCAGTTTTGTCTTCAATTTTCTCTTTAATAACTTCTGTAGTTTCATTAGCATCAACAACAGTTTCTGAAGCAATTGTTTTGGTGTCGCTGGTTACTTCACTTGCTTTTTCTTTAACAGAATCAATTACATCGCCTATAGAATCTGTTGCTTTTTCAACATACTCACTCACAATATCTTTTGCCTGGCTAGCATATTCCATCGCACTATCAAGGATTGGTTCTGATGCTTCTTTAGCTTTGGCGATGGTCTCTTCTGCAAAAGTTTCTGCTTTTTCAATATAAGGTGTTGCAGCTTCTCTGGCTTGCTCAAAAGTACTTTCAGCCTGAGTGGCCAAATCTGTTGCAGATTCTTTGGCCGAGCCAAATAAATTCTTGAAAAATGAAGATAATCCCATAGTTTTAAAATTGATTAGTTAAGAATACAATATTAGACTTTTTAAAGAACTATATTGATATTTGGAGAATAATTTACTGAAAACAAGGTAGATAAAGTGGAATAAAAAAAGCGTCCACTTTAGGCGGACGCTTTTATAGTATTTTAAATTAAATGAATTAGGCGTTCAAAGCTTCTACTTTGATAGCTTCGTCGTTTAACATACTTTTTAGCATATTTTCGATACCACTTTTTAATGTAAAAGTAGATGACGGACAACCACTACAAGCACCCTGCAGAATCACCTTAACCGTTTTATCCTCTTCATTATAAGAATCAAATGCAATATTTCCTCCGTCAGCCGCAACTGCTGGTTTTACATACTCTTCTAAAATATTGATGATTTGTTGTGAAGTAACATCTAATTTATCAAAAGCCTCATCTTTAGTGATGTCATTTTTTGTAGCAACTTCAATTAAACTTTCGTCTAAAACAGTTCCTCCGTTTTCAATAAATTGTTTGATAAAGGTTCTTACCTCCAAAGTAATTTCGTCCCAATCGTTGATCTCATATTTGGTTATCGAAATATAATTTTCATCAATAAAAACTTCTTTTACATAAGGAAATTTAAATAATTCTTTTGCTAAAGGAGAAGAAGCAGTCTGGTCGATATTTTTATATTCTACCGGGCTTTTGGTTAACATTCTGCTAACTACAAATTTTAATGCAGAAGGATTTGGAGTTGTTTCTCCATAAACAGTTATCGGCTGTTTTTTAGCTTTGTTTTCATCAATTTTGATGATCACGCCACCTTTGTCTACAAATGCTGCAATTTGTTCTGCAATAGCATCTTGTACGTCTTCCCATTCTACAATGCTGTATCTCTCGATCGCTATGAAATTTCCTGAAATGTAAACTGTTTTTACAAACGGAAGATAAAATAATTGTTGTGCTAATGGTGATTCTTGTGCTTCATCAATATTTTTAAATTCAAAATTTTGATTTTGAGTAATGAAATCTTCAAATTCAAATTTTAATATAGTTGGATTTTGAGTTTCTCGTATGGTGATTTTTGTCATGATGTGTAATTTTTTACAAATTTAGTAAAGTTATTTTCTACTAATAGCTATATTTGATTTTTTAATAAAATAATTAAGATTCTTATTATAACTAATCGGATTAAATTGGGAGTCTGTAATTTATTTAAACAAAATTGCCTTTATGGAACTTAGAATCAGGGTTTTATTTATCTTATTATTAACTTCATTTTATTCATTTTCCCAAGAAGGTATTCCTGTTTATTCAGATTACTTATCAGACAACTATTACTTAATTCATCCTTCGATGGCAGGTGCGGCAAATTGTGCCAAAATAAGATTGACAGCCAGAAAACAATGGTTTGGTCAGGATGATGCGCCAGAACTTCAAACGCTTAGTTTTAACGGTAGAGTAGGTGAAAGATCGGGGGCCGGAATTATCATTTTTAATGATAAAAATGGTTATCATTCTCAAAAGGGTGTGAAGCTTACTTATGCACATCATATCATGTTTTCAAGAGATGAAATAGACTTAAACCAGCTTTCTTTTGGTATTAGTGGCGGATTAATTCAGAACCAATTAGATGAAAGCACATTTGGGACAAGTTTTGACCCAATTATTTCTGGTCAGATTCAGAAAGACTCTTATTTTAATGTTGATATTGGAGCTTCGTATAATTATTTGAACTTTTATGCTCATGCGACTGTTCAGGGACTACTTGAAACGAGAAGAGAAATATATACTGATTACGAAAGTGATAACGTTAGAAAGTTTTTGTTAAGTGCGGGATATGTTTTTGGAAAAAGAGAAAATTTTACCTGGGAACCTTCTGTATTACTACAAATTTTTGACCAGACAAAAGAAAAGTCGATCGATTTAAACATGAAAGGTTACAAAAATATGGATTTTGGAAGTCTATGGGCGGCATTATCTTATAGAAGAAGTTTTGATGGCGCTCAATATGTTTCAGGAAGTGGCGTTTCCTCTCAAAAATTACAATACTTTACCCCCATTATAGGTGTAAATTTTAATAATTTTATGTTTGCATATACCTATTCACAAGTGATGGGTGATGTCAAATTTGATACTGGTGGTTATCACCAAATTACTTTAGGAATCAATTTATTTTGTAAAAAGGAGCGTTACGATTGTAATTGTCCTGCAATTAATTAATTTTTTATGCTGATTAAATCTGTAAACGGAAAATCACCTTCAATTCCAGAAGATTGTTATGTTGCCGAAAATGCTACCATTGTTGGTGATGTTACTTTTGGTGACTCTTGTAGTGTTTGGTTTAATGCTGTTATTCGCGGTGACGTTCATTTTATTAAAATCGGAAATAAAGTTAATATCCAGGATGGTGCAATTATTCATTGTACATATCAAAAACATCCAACTATTATCGGGAATAACGTTTCTATTGGCCATAATGCTATTGTGCACGGTTGTACGATTCATGATAATGTTTTGATAGGGATGGGCGCTATTGTAATGGATAATTGTGTTGTTGAAAGTAATGCAATTGTTGCTGCCGGTGCGGTTGTAACACAAAATACTGTGGTGACTTCCGGAAGTATTTACGCTGGTGTTCCTGCCAAAAAAGTAAAAGATATAGACCAATCTGATTTTGCTGGTGAAATCGAACGTATTTCAAACAATTATGTAATGTATTCAGGCTGGTTTAAAAACGAAGAATAAAATTACTAAATTCCAATTAAAAAATTCCAAATTCCAATTTGTCTTATGCTTTATTGGAATTTGGAATTTTTTAATTGGAATTTTAAGAATCTATAAATTGATCTTTTCGAAGAAGGTATTTTTATAACTCTCACTAATCGGAATTCGTTTATCACTAATCAAAACCTTATTTTTCTGAATTGATTTTACATGTTTTATATTAATAATATAAGACCTGTGAATTCTTGAAAATCCTTTGCTGGAAAGTAAATTTTCCAGTTTTATTAAGCTAATCAATGTCAGGGTAAATTTATTGTCTGTTGTGTAGATTTTTACGTAATCTTTCAAACCTTCAATAAATAAAATATCCGCAAAATTCATTTTTACATTCTCATATTCGGCTCTTACAAACATAAAATCCTGTTCTAATTCGGGAGCTGTAGTGTTTTCGGATATAGCCTGAACAGCTGCAGCAGGATTGAAAATTTGTTGGGCACGAACTACCGATTTTAAAAAACGATGAAACGGAATTGGTTTTACCAAATAATCAACCGCCCCAAGATTAAATCCTTCAACCGCATAATCAGAGTAGGCAGTTGTAAAAATAATTAAAGGCTTTTTTTCGATCGTATTTAAAAATTCAATTCCCGAAAAATGAGGCATCTGAATATCCAGAAAAATTAAATCAATATTCGTCTGATTGATAAATGAAACGGCGTCAATAGCATTGTTAAAAGTACTAACCAATTCCAGCGAATCTACTTTTCGAACAAAATCTTCTAATAATTCAACCGCTAAAGGTTCATCATCAATAATTACACATTTCATCTGTTTCAGTGTTAGATTTTTAAATTTGTTTTGGCATTCAAAAGTAGTTTTAAACTAGTAAATTAAGTTTTAAAGTTTTCATAAATTACTTTTCGTTTGAATCTTTTTCTGTCCATAATCAAACGTAATTAATTTATTGGTGTTTGAATTTCATCTAATTTTAAATTTAAATGCACACGGTAATATTGATTGTCCTGAGTTATATCTAATTGATGTGCGTTTGGATAAAGTAAATCCAGACGATTTTTTATGTTAACTAAACCAATTCCTGAGTTTTCAGGGTCTTTTCTATAGTCTTCAATAGTATTTTCGATCCAAAAATCTAAGCTGTTTTCGTGTATGAAAATTTTGATTTTTACGTGGGCTGCACCTTTATAATCGGTTCCGTATTTAAATGCATTTTCAACAAAAGAAATCAATAATAAAGGTTCAATGAATTTATTTCGGGTATCACCGTGAACATTGATAACAATGTCTTCGATATCATTGAGTCTGAGTTTTTGTAGCTCAATATAATTTTGAATATAATTGATTTCTTTTTCTAAGGCCACCGTTTTGTTATCTGTTTCATACAGCATATAGCGCATGAGCTCAGATAACGTTACGATGGCATCAGGGACCAAATCAGATTTTTTGTGTGCCAATGAATAAATACTGTTTAATGAATTAAATAAAAAATGCGGATTAGTTTGCTTACGCAGATAAATTAATTCAGTATTTGTTCGGTGTGTTTCGGCAATTAGTTTGTTTTGCTGATTATTATAAAATTCTGTAAGTGTCCTAATAATGGCGCTTATGGTTATGATTAAAATATAAAACAAAGAAGGGCCAATTTTAAAAAATAAAGGCTGTCTTCTTGTCATTATAATGCGTCTTTCTCCTTTCACAAAATCAGCTGAACCTTCGGGCATTATTTTAGGAGGTAACATGTTTGGCGGTCTTACATGATTGAATTCAGGAATGAAATAATTAATCCTAATTACCATAAAAAAAAGAATAAGGGCAAAAACAAAAGCAAAGTAAAGCCAGTATTTTTTTTCTAAAAGTAAGGCTGGTACCAAATAAAAATAGTTCAGATAAAACAAAATAATTCCTGTAATCCACTGCACATAAAAATCATTATTGATTCTGAAAGGGCTTTCGTAAAATTGAATTAATGAAGTCAAAATAAAGAAAGTCCATATAATGCTGTGGAATAAAATTTTGTTGGAGCTGGTATTTTTAATGGTATCTATATTCATTTAGAATTTTATTTTTAATAAAATTAAATCATTTTTTGTTACCGTTGGCGATAAGTCTTTATTGAGTTTTTCCACTACTAAACGACCTGTTTTTAAGGCATCCTCTTCTGTTGAAAAACTTTTTACTTCGCTTATTACAGGTATAATAGATTGTTTTATTAAAATTTTGTCACTGTTGCCAATCGTATAACCCCAGCCCGAAACTGTTTTGAATGATTTAATTTGAAAGGATTTTTTTTCGGTACAGGCCGTTAAATACAAAACAAGTACAAAAAACAGTAAATTCTTCTGGATTTTATTCCAGAAGAATCGTTTTTTTATATTAGTTATCGTCATCATTTTGTTCTTCCAATGGTTTAAATTCCCAGGCATCATCAAAATAGGTAGAACCAATTCTTCCTAACATATAAAACCCACGATTATTAATTGCAAAACCAACTGCATCTGCTCTTGTCGCACCTTCCATCGCTGTTTTTTCTGTCCATAAATCAGTAGATGGATTGTATTCCCAGATTGTTTTAACGCTTTCTCCTCCAACAATATATCCTAATCCATTCATAGAAAAAGCTGATGCATTAGCGCGAACAATCGCATAGTCATCATTGTATGAGTAATCGTCATCTGTATCTTTGTCAATATCTCGTTTTCTTGTCCATACCTCTGTTGCCGGATCAAATTCCCAAAAATCTTCCTGGTAAACACCATTATTAATTCCCAGTCCTAAAAATGCTTTATCGTCAATAACAAAAATAGAAGCATTACGTCTTTTATTTCCGCTAAACCCATTAACTAAAGTCCATGTATTGGCCTGATCATTATATTGATAAAAATCTTTAAGATAATTTCCATCATAACCAGTTCCAAAATAAGCTTTTCCTCCTACTTGAAATCCAATGGCAGCGTAACGCGCTGTTCCTGCAAAATCAGTTTTTTGGTTCCACGTATTACTTGTTGGATCATACTGGTAAAAATCTTTCAATTTATTAGTTCCATCATAACCTAGGCCTACATACCCTTTTTCATTTAATGTAAAACTTGAGGCAGAGCTTCTTCCCACTCCTGTAAAATCAGCTTTTTGTTCCCAATAATCTCCGGTAGAGTTGTATGCCCATAAATCTTTTAAATAAACATCTCCTGTGTAACCTGTCGCCACATACGCATAATCTCCAATAACAAAACTAGTAGCACTAGATCTTGCAGGTCCATCAAATGCTGATTTTTTAACCCAGTTTCCTATTAAATCATCATCTTCATCGTCGTTACTGCAGCCTATAAAAAAGAGATTCGAAAACAGTGTCGCGAACAATATTCCTTTTTTTAAATTATTCATGTGTATTAAATTTATTTATTGATTCAAAAGTAGGTGCCTAATGTTCTTAAAAAAAAGAAGATATATGTATGGGATGTTTTGATAGACAAAAGAGCTCTTTTTATGGCTGAATGAAGTATTTGTATACATAATGCTATTGTAGATGAATTTTGACTCTTTATAGTATAAAAACAGGTCACTGTATATGTTATAGTGTCTTGCAGAATTGTGCATTTTATATTTGTTGAAAAAAATTATTATGCACAAGTTTATATTGATGTTGTTTTTTGCGGTCACATTGCTTTCCTGTGGTACTGATACAGATGCCGGTGAATTTGTTGTAGGTTCAGATTATTTAGCTTTAAATAATAAAGTCGTTTTAATTGATACAGTGACTGTCGATATGTCAACGATAAATTTTGATTCGCTGGTTACTTCCAGTCAGAATCGAATTTTAATTGGAAATTATGATGATCCAGTTTTTGGGAAGGTAAAATCAAATAGCTATTTCCAGCTCGCTGCAGGTTCCTATACTTTAAATAATGGAACGTCAGATACAGAAACTACTAATTATGTTTTTGATTCTATTGCGATGATTCTGAAATATGATAATTATTATTATGGAGATACCACTAAAGTGCAAACCTTCGATATTCATCGCCTGGCTCAAAAGGTAAAACCGAATATCGATGATAATAATTTTTATAATAACTCTGCCTTAAATTATAGCGAGGAGAGCATCGGAACAATTTCATATAAACCGAGGCCAACAGAAAGAGATTCGATTACGATAAAAATGAGTGATGCTTTTGGTTCAGCAATTTTTCAAAAAATAAAGAAAAGAGAAATTACAGATTTTGATAGTTTTTCAGAATATTTAAAAGGACTTGTTCTGGTGCCTGCAGCTTCAAATTCTTCAAGTGTAATTGGTTTTCATATCAGTACAAGTAAAGTTAGACTGTATTATTCAAAATATCAGGCCGATACCGAAGAAACACCTTATATAATTGATTTTACAATAACAGATGCAACAAAACAGTTTAATTCTATTTCGCTCGATAAAACAGGAACCTTACTGCAAAATTTGCCACTTTCTGATAGTAAATTATCGAGTTCATTAATGAATAAACAAAGCTTTATTCAGTCGGGTACAGGTGTGGCCTGCAGGGTTGATTTTCCAAATATTAAGCAGCTTCGGTATATATCAGAAAAAGGAGCGATAGTAGATGCCCAACTGATTTTAAAACCTGTCAGTAATTCGTATTCGGAGCAATATCCTTTAGCAGATTCTTTGAAGGTATATGTTGCTGATAATTTAAACAGAATTAGTGGCTCGCTCTCCAATTCTGCAGGGACATATATTTATGGTATTTTAAGTAAAAAGAACGATGAATTTAATGAGAATATTAGCTACAATATTCCTATCGGTAATTTTCTGCAAAAGGAAATGTGGAAACAATCTGATTCTAAATCTTCTTTAATTCTGACTTTACCGGGAATTTCTAAAACTGTAAACCGAATTGTCTTAGGAGATCAAAAACATCCCAATAATAAAATTCAACTGAAAATTTATTACATCTCTTATTAAATGAAAAATAAAACAGCTTTTTTAAGTGGCTTCATTTTGATGTCGCTAACTTCATTTTCACAAAGTATTTCAAGTTCTCCCTATTCACTATATGGAGTAGGAAGTTTGTATGATTCTGATTTTGGAATTATTCCTTCTATAGGTTCATCAGGAATTGCTTTACCATCAGTTACCTTTATTAATAATCTAAATCCTTCTTCGTTAGGTTATTTGCCTCAAAGTCATTTTATGTTTGATATTGGAGGAAAAGCCATTGCTACGACTTATCAAAGTGCGTCAAGGAGTGAGAGCCGAAATAACTTTCAGTTTTCACACATTGCTTTCGCTTTTCCGGTAACTAAGAATTCTGGTTTTAGTGTAGCTTTGAGACCCTATTCAAGTGCGACATTTAAAATTTCTAATTTAAAATTGCCAATAGAAAATAGCGAGGAGGATTATTATCTTACAGCAACAGGTTCTGGCGGATTAAATAATTTTGATTTTTCATACGGATACCGATTTGGAAAAAAAGTATCCGTAGGAGTTTCAGCCTCATTATTGTTTGGCAATACTATTGATGATCGTAGTTTTTTAATAACAAATACGGTAACGACTATTCATAAAAAAACGGATTATAATGGTTTGCGCGCCACAATAGGGGCACAGTACAAAATTGATTCAACTTTAACGATAGGTTCGACTTTTAAGATCCCTTCGCAAATTAAAGCTTCAAAAGTACAGACGGTTCAAACTATTGCTGACGAAGTTGTAACTACTATAGAATCTGATTTGGTATCAGATATAAATGATTATTATATGCCTTTAGAGATTGGGCTGGGAGTGAGTAAACGTTTTAAGAATAATTTAAATATGACTTTAGATTATGAAAAAAGTTTATGGAATGAGACCAATCAATCTGAACTATATGGGAATTTTGTGAATCAGGATCGATTTGCATTGGGATTTACTTACAGTGCACGAAAAAATATTCGAACATATTGGGATCGGGTTCAATATGCAGCAGGAGCGAACTTTGATACCGGTTATCTTGAAGTTGATGGTAAACGCATTAATAATGCTGCAATTTCTATTGGACTCTCATTACCAATTGAAAACACTTATTCAGCTTTCAATATCTCCTATTCCTATGGACAAAGAGGAAGGATTTCAGATAATTTAATCAAGGAAAATTACCATAAAGTTTCCCTTAATTTATCACTGGATGGAATTTGGTTCCTGAAGCGAAAAATAGAATAGCAAATTAGAAATCCTTTTTTATTACAGGATATTTATAATTTAATATTGACTCTAAAACAGCCGGGTCTGAATTGATATAAAATTCAGGTTCGGTTTTTTTAGCATCCGAAAATCCAGCTTTCTCACGCAAAACATTTTGTGTCTGACGCGCTACTGCTTCACCAGAATCAATGATCTGAATATGGTCAGGCAGGATTTTTTTTATTTGTGGAATCAGGTAAGGATAATGACTACATCCCAAAACCAGATAATCTATGTTGGCGTCAATCATAGGCTGCAAATACGATTCTAATAATTGAGTCATTTCTGGAGAGTTCAAATTACCGTCTTCAATAAGCTGTACAAGACCATGACCTACTTGTTCGATTATGGTTGTATGTTGAAACATTTCGGCAGTTTTATTAAATAATTCACTATTTAATGTTCCTTTCGTGGCCAATATTCCAATCACCTGCGTTTTTGAGTTATTAGCTGCAGGTTTTATGGCAGGTTCAATTCCTATAAAAGGAATATCGTAAGTAGCACGAAGCTCAAGAATTGCATTTGTGGTCGCAGTATTACAAGCTACCACAATTAACTTACAGTTCATTTCGAGTAAAAAATCAACATTTTTTTTGCTTAAGGCAACAATCTCTTCCTTGCTCCTTTGACCATAAGGAGCATTTTTGCTATCGGCTAAATAAATGGTTTTTTCATTAGGAAGTAGATCGTGAATGGCGCTCCAGATGGAAGTTCCTCCAATACCAGAATCAAAAACGCCTATAGGATTGTTGTTCGTCATACTACAAATTTAGTATTTTTTGAAATAGATTTATACGGTTAGCAACCGGAAATTACCTAATACTATTATTTTTTAATCTTAATTTAATGTATAAAAAAACTGCTCAAACTTTTTTAAAAAATTTGAGCAGTTTGATACTAGGAAATTCGTTTTTTAGAATCCTAAATCTTTTTTTACATCAGCAGTAATGTTTGGACCATCAGCTAAAATTAAAGAAGTACCATCAAGAACATATTGGTAACCTTTAGCTTTTCCAACTTTTTGGATAGAAGCTTTTACTTTTTCCATGATAGGTTTAACGATGTCAGAATCTTTTTGTTGTAATTCTTTTTGAGCATTGTCTCTGTAAGCAGTAATTCTACCTTGCATGTCCTGAACTTCTTTAGAACGTTCTTGGTTTACAGCCTCAGTTACAGAAGTAACTTCTGCCTCATACTTTTTAATTTTAGTTTGATATTCTTCAATCATTTTTTTGTATTCAGCATCATATGTACCGCTTAATTTTTGTAGTTGATTTTGTGCATCAAGCATTGCAGGCATTTTCGACATAATCTCGGCAACATCAACATGGGCAACCTTAGCCTGGGCATTCATTGTGTTACTTGCTCCTAAAATTAGTATAGCAGCAATTAGTAAAGTTTTAATTTGTTTCATCATTTTTAAAATATTAATTAATTATTGGTCGTATTTGTTTTTTGTGGTTCGGCTTCCTTCGCTTTTTTAGCCGCTTCTCGTTCTTCTATTATTTTCTTTCTTCTCTCTTCTAATTCTTTTTTACGTTGCTCGTAAAGTTTTTGTCTTTCTTCTGCCTTATTTACCGCTGGCTCAGTTGGTGGTAAAGTTTCATTTGTCGTAGCAGGCTTAGCTGTTGTTCCATCTGTCTTAAGTGGCTCAGTTGTTTTGGCAGCTTCGGTTGTTTTGGCTGGTTCAGAAACCGTGCCATTTTTTTTAGCTTCTCTTTCAGCTTGTATTGCTTTTCTTCTGTCGTCGTATTCTTTTTTCTTAGCTTCCTGCTCGAGTCTTCTGTCTTCAATTAGTTTTTCTCTCGCGGCTCTTTTTTCGTCAAGTGCTTTTTGTCGATCGGCCATTGCTGGATTTTCATCAATAGCATTTTCTTTACTTTCTTTAACTTCTTGTTCTTTTAATTGCTTTTTAGTTAATTGTTCTCTTTTATCAGTTCGGTTTAGAACTCGTAAAACCTGATCACTAATGTCGAACTTTTTATTGCTAAAAAGCATTGTTAAATCTGATGATTTATCAAAAACAAAATCATAATTTTTAGCTTCTGCAATATCCTGAACAGCTGTAAAAACCTGATCCTGGATTGGTTTTGCCAATGCCGCTTTTTGATGAATTAAATTTCCGTTAGCACCAAATTGTTTTTGCTGATAATCGAGCATTTCGTCTTCAAGAAACTTAATTTCTGTTTCTCTCTCATCAATAAGTTCTTTGGTTAATAAAGCTTTTTCAGCTTTAAGACTTTCTTTAAGCGTATTGATATCTAATTTTTTAGCTTCAATTTCCTGTTTCCATTTTTGAGCTTTTAGCTCTAATTGAGCTTTAGCTTCTTTGTAATCAGAAACATTTTCCAAAATATACTCCATGTCGATATAGCCAATTCTAGTCGTCCTTGTCTGTGCCTGACTTGTATTTGCTACAATCAAGGCTAAAAATATAAATAAAAATTGTTTTCTCATAACATTACTTTATTTGAAAATTTTTAACCAAAAATCTATAATCTAGAATTGTTGACCAATGATAAAGTGAGTTTCCCAACCGTTTGCTTTGTTTGTTACAGATCCAGGAAGAGCGTCGAAACCATAACCCATATCAATCCCAAGTAATCCAAATGCTGGCATAAATACACGTAAACCAACACCAGCTGAACGACTTAAATCAAATGGATTGTAATCCTTGAACGTTGGGTAAGACGAACCAGCTTCTAAAAACGTTAATGCATAAATAGATGCAGACGCTTTTAAGGTAATTGGATAACGTAATTCCATTGAGTATTTGTTGTAAATTGTTGCTCCAATTTGTTCTCCTCTTGAGTTTACAGGTGTTAATGAGTTATTAGGATAACCTCTTAACTGTATCGTTTCTCTACCATCCATTGAGTAATTTGCCATACCGTCTCCACCTAAATAAAAACGTTCGAAAGGTACAACCCCTCTTGCCTGATCATAAGCTCCCAAGAAACCAAATTCTGTTAAAGTTCTTAATACTAATTTACCATATACTTTAGTATACCAGTCAGCTTTAAACTTAACTTTATAATATTCTAACCAATTGTATCTTTTTTGGTCAACTTTTCCCTGGTCTGTATCTGCACTTGCGTAATCAGATCCAACACTGTTATATAAAGCCTCACCTGATGAGCTAGTACCAACTACTTTTACATAGTCACCATTGTTTAATGGTTGTCCGCTGAAATCAGATTTGTTTTCACCCGTGTATTGCATTTTATACTCTTTCTGATTAGGTAAATCAGCATAATCAATTCCATTAAACAATGAATATGGAGGTGTAACCTTTGCAGAAATACTAAACTCAGAACCATAAGTTGGGAATATCGGGTTTACCCCTTTATTACTTCTTGAAAGTCCAATTGTGTAGGCTAAGTTTCTTGAAGCTCCATTACCAAATGTAAATAAACCGGTATTATAATTATTTAAATCATAATGTTGGTAACTTACAGATTGAGATAATACAAAATAATCATCTGGCACTGTTAACCTTTTAGCTAAACCAACTTGTACTGTAAAAATATTAAAACTTTTGCTTTTGTCTACATCTCTGGTAACATAATTGTTTAAGAACTGTTTACTGTAAGAAATCGATGAGCTAAACTGTACAGGTTTTTTTCCTCCAAACCATGGCTCAGAGAATGATAAACTATAGGTTTGGAAATAAGTACTTCCCTGTAAACGAAGTGATACTTTTTGACCATCTCCCATTGGTAGTGGTTTATAAGCCTCTTTCTTGAACATATTTCTTGCCGAGAAGTTATTGAACGAAAGTCCTAACGTTCCAATGAAGCCTCCTCCACCGTAACCTCCCTGAAGTTCGACCTGGCTAGATCCTTTTTCAACAACCTGGTATTCAATATCTACCGTTCCGGCTGCCGCATCAACGTTTCTAAATTCAGGTTTGATAGCCTCAGGATCAAAGAATCCTAGCTGACCAATTTCACGAATCGTTCTAACCAATTGTTCTTTACTGTATTTTTCACCTGGTTTGGTTCTCAACTCTCTATAAATTACATGGTCATTGGTTTTATCATTACCAGTTACATATATTTTATTGAAGTAAGCAATTGGGCCTTCAGTAATTCTAATTTCAAAATCAATTGTATCGTTAGCTGTTTTTACTTCGACAGAGTTGATTTTAGAGAATAAATAACCATTGTTTTGATACAAGTTTGTGATGTCTTCTGCATCCGGTTTTGTATTATCAGCAATTCTCTTTTCTAATAAAACGCCATTATATACTTCACCTTTTTTGATACCTAAATAACGGTTCAAAAGCTGATCAGAATATACAGTGTTTCCTAAGAATTTAATATTTCCGAAGTAGTATTTGTTTCCCTCTTCCATATTAATTTTGATGGCCAGCATATTTTTCTCTTTGTTATAAGTAACAGAGTCATATATAATACGGGCATCACGATATCCTTTTTCTTTATAGGCAGCGATAACTTTTTCTAAATCGGTTTTGTATTTTTCAGGAATGAATTTGGATGCTTTTAAAACACGGAAAACATTCTTCTGCTTTGTATCCTTCATTGCACCTCTCAATTGAGAGTCAGTAAGTTGGTTATTGCCTATGAAATCAATACTGCTAATTTTAACCTTATCACCCTTATCTATCCGAACAAGCATATTTACCTGATTTCCGGCAGTAGTATCGGGAGTATTGGTTATAGTAACTTTAGTGTTATAATAACCTTCTTTTTTGTATTTGTTTTCGATGTAATTTTTAGTAGTTGTAATTAAGTTTTCGTTGACAATTTTATTCTTTGTCAGGTTGTTATCTTTAATTAATCCCTCTATTTTACTCTTTTTAACACCAACAATTTTGACCTCGTTTAATTTAGGAAGTTCAACGATATCTAAATCTAAATAGATACTATCATTTTCAATTTTATTTACATAAAAAGAGATTTCATCAAAAAGGCCAAGTTTGCCTAATTTTTTAATAGCGCCACTAATTTCTTCACCAGGAACAGTAATTTCCTGTCCTTTTTGAAGACCAGAAAAAGTAACAACGGTTTGTTCATTGAAGCTTATTTTACCAACAACAGAAACTTTAGCAAGAATGTATTTTTTTCCCTGATCGAAAGGAACTCTATCTTGTGCTTTAATTTGTGAAAAACTTCCCAAAAGAAATAGGGTAAGTACTATTTGTATTCTTTTTTGTAACACTAAAAAATTATTTAATTTGTTCACTGGTTTTTCCAAATCTACGTTCTCTTTTTTGATAACTAATAATAGCCTCATATAAATCTTGATCTTTAAAGTCTGGCCACAAGACATTAGTAAAATATAATTCTGCATAGGCTATCTGCCATAGCAAAAAATTACTTATTCTATGTTCTCCACTTGTTCGTATTAATAAATCTACGTCAGGTAAATTTTGCGTGTAAAGATGCTCATTTATAATTGAATCGTCAATAGTGTCTAATGAAATTATATTATTTTTAACTTTATCACTGATGATTCTAACAGCATTTACCAATTCTTCCCGTGATCCGTAGCTTAACGCGAGTGTTAGCGTGAGACGCGTATTGTTTTTTGTCTTATCAATAACGTCTAAAAGTTCTTTTTGAGCTGATTTTGGTAACTTTTCTAGGTTTCCAATTGCATTAAGTTTGATATTGTTTTCCTGTAGTGTTCCTAGTTCTTTTTTTAATGAATTAATTAATATTTTCATTAAAGCATCAACTTCCAGCTTAGGGCGATTCCAGTTTTCTGTTGAAAAAGCATAAAGAGTTAGGTACTCAATGCCAAGTTTGGCACAAGTTGTAATAGTTTTTTTTACAGATTTGGTTCCGTTTTCATGACCAAATGCACGTAAAAAGCCTTGTTGTTTGGCCCAACGTCCATTTCCGTCCATAATAATGGCCAAATGTTTAGGTAAGTTTGTTTGATCTATAGAGTCTAGTAAATTCATTTTATTATTCTGCGCAATAGCAAGGTTTTTGTCCAAAGGTATAGGTTAAAGTAATACCAGAGAAAACATACCAGTCATTATTATTTAAATTTCCAAATTTTAATATATTCGTATTGTTTGTATTAGGATTGCTTCCGTCAATATCATCTGTAAAAGTGTAACGGGCTCCGACTTCAGCTCCTAAAACAAAGTGCGGTGCAATGTTAGATTTTATACCTAATATTATAGGTATTGCAAAAGAACTTGAATTTTCTGAATGCGTTACATTCGGGCTGTTCGTAAATCGATACAACTGATCAAACATAAAAAAATTTAAACCTGAATATATATAAGGTGTAACTTTTGTATGATAATCGTGCAGATTGAAATCAAAAAAATTAAATTCTAAACCAGCTGAAAGTTCTTTAATGTCGTTTTCAAAGCTATAACCTCTGTTGCTTCTCCCGGTTTCGTCTGAGTTTTTGTCGTTTCCCGCAACCGTTGATTGTGTATAAGAGAAACGATAGGAATGACGTGGACTTTTATTCCATTTGTACAAAACACCAAAAGCTAATTTTTCAGGAGCGATGTATGTAGTGCTTCCTACATCACCTACAAAGTTACTTCCGCCAAGAAAAACACCAATCTCATTGATTTGAGCATTTAGTGTAATAAAGGGGAAAAAACATAACAATAAATTAAAAATTTTCTTCATTTAATTCAAAATTGCGTGCAAATATAATAATTATCGATACGAATCAACGTTCCTTTAGTTAAATGTGCTTTTTTTTAAATTTACAATATGATTTTGAGACATTTAATGATGATTCGATACATGCAGAACGGCAAAATGTGGTATTATCGTATAGTGGGAAATTAGAAAAGGTCTTAATTTCTCTTATCTTCTCCCCAAAGTAATTTATTTCGTAAGGTTTTTAAGAAAGTTTCACCTGGAATTTCGATCATATTTATTTTAAAGTTTGTTTTGCAAATTGTTAAAACTGATTCGTTTTTTACCGAAGCAATTCTGGAATCTAATGAAACTAAATATTGGTCCTCTCTTCCTGAAACACGAAGTTTGATCTCTGTATTATCGGGTATTACAAGAGGCCTGGCGTTTAAATTATGTGGAGCAATTGGTGTAATTACTAAGCTTTCGACATTTGGAGTTAAAATTGGTCCTCCACAACTTAACGAATATCCGGTAGAACCGGTAGGAGTAGAAATGATAAGACCATCTGCCCAATAAGAGTTTAAATATTCATCATTTAAATAAGTATCAACAGTAATCATCGATGTGGTATCTTTTCGGCTCACGGTCACTTCATTCATGGCAAAATTCAGATTCTCTTCGATTGCATCGTTTTTTGGCTCACAAGTTAAACTAAGTAAAGTTCTGTTAGAAATAGTGTAGTTTTTATCAATTACAAACTGAAGAAAATTATCAATACTTTCTTTAGGTACAGTTGCCAGAAATCCTAATCGTCCTGCATTTATTCCTAATATTGGAACACCAGAATTACGAACTAAAGTTGCAGCTCTTAAAATAGTTCCATCGCCGCCAATACTAATCAGCATTTCAAAACTATTATCTAAAGAAGTACTTGCTGAAAAAGTTTTGTATTCTTTTTTAATAAGTTGTTTTTCGTAAAGCATTTTCAGAAAGTTTTCTTCAATTACCATTTCGACATTATTGGTATTGAAAAATATAAAGATATCTTTAATAATAGGCTCGGTACTATTTTGATAATACTGTCCGTAAATGGCTACTTTCATTCTTTGTAATTAGATAATGAGTCAATTAGATAATGTGGTAAATGAGTAAATTGGAAAATTTAACCATTAGAAAATCAGACAAATTAATGATCTAATTTTCTTATTGGCACATTTTCTAAATTATGCTATATGTTAAGGTACTTGTCTAAGTAATCTGAGCGTTCTTTCAGGCTATTAATATAAGCATCCTCCTGATGTTCCGAAATAATTTCATAACCATATCTTCTATAGGTCTGAATAATTTCATTCATTGGGCCAACGCCAATTTTTATGGTAATCTGTACGTTTTCGAGATCGGCTTCAGATACAAAGCAGCCCAGGATTTTACCATTGTTGCTTTCTACAATTTGAGTTACCTGACCCATAGAGTAATCTAAAAGTCCTTTTTGAACGATAATGATGCCTCCTTGTTCTTTTAAAAATGGAGTTTCCTGAAAAAACTTCATGATATCTTCCATTTCATAATATCCAATGTAGGCATTATTTTCATCAAGAACCGATACTACATTAGTATGATTCTTTGCAAAAACTTCTAAAACATCGAGCCACATCATTGATTTTCGGGCAAAAAATCGTTCCAGAGTGTATTTGTAATCAATAACTTTTTTATCTGTGTCAAAAGTTTCAACATCATCAGCAGCGATACTTCCAATGAAAATTCCATTTTCCAAAACCGGAAAATGCGAAAAATTCAAATCAGCAAAAAAGTCCTGAACCGAGGCTATCGTTTCCTGACTATCTATCGCTCTGAAATCATTGGTGATATAGTTTGTAATTTCTGTCATAAATCTGTTAAGGATATTTGATGCAAAATAATCAAAAAATAGCAAAAACTGCTACGTTTTACTTTGTATTTTTGTCGTAACAAATATAGTGTTACTAGAATTAATTATCTATTTATATGACAAAGTTAAGTGTAAATATCAATAAAATTGCAACCTTAAGAAATGCACGTGGCGGAAATGTTCCTGATTTATTAAAAGTGGCTACCGATATACAGAAATTCGGAGGGCAGGGAATTACCATTCACCCGCGTCCGGACGAGCGTCATATACGTTATCAGGATGCACGCGAATTAAAATCTATTGTTTATACAGAATATAATATTGAAGGAAATCCCCAGCATAATTTTATTGATTTGGTTTTAGAATGCAAACCAACTCAGGTCACTCTGGTTCCTGATGCAATTGGTGCTATTACCTCTTCTGCAGGTTGGGATACGATAAAAAATCAGGATTATTTAACTGAAGTTATTCAGGAATTTCAACGAAACGGAATCAGAACTTCGATTTTTGTTGATCCAATTTTGGAAATGGTCGAAGGTGCTAAAAAGACTGGAACTGATAGAATTGAATTGTATACAGAAGCTTTTGCACACGAATATGCTTTAGGAAATAAAAATGGAATTGATCCTTATGTGAAAGCTGCAGAATTGGCAAATGAATTAGAGTTGGGAATTAATGCAGGTCACGATTTAAGTTTGGACAACATTCAGTTTTTCAAACAAAACATTCCTGGATTGTTAGAAGTTTCAATTGGTCATGCTTTGATTGCAGAAGCGCTTTATCTTGGATTGGATAATGTGGTAAATATGTATTTAAATAAACTGAAATAATATGCTTTATTCAAAAATAGAAGGCGAAGGAAAACCATTTATTATCATGCACGGTTTTCTTGGAATGTCTGATAACTGGAAAACACTTGCCGGACAATACGTAGAAGCCGGATTTCAGGTTCATATTTTAGATTTAAGAAATCATGGTCGTAGTTTTCATTCGGACGAATGGTCTTACGAAGCGATGGTAAAAGATGTTTTTGAATATTGCGAAGCAAATCAATTAACGAGGATTGATATTTTAGGACATTCAATGGGCGGAAAAGTAGCAATGCTTTTTGCAACGACACATCCTGAAATTGTAGATAAATTAATTGTGGCAGATATTGGTCCGAGATTTTATAAACAACATCATCAGGATATTTTGGCAGGATTAAATGCAGTTGATTTTTCTGTAAAACCAAGCCGAAATGATGTCGAAGCAATCGTAGCCCAATATGTTCCTGATTTTGGTACACGACAATTTTTATTAAAGAATTTATACTGGAAGGAACCAGGACAATTGGCTTTCAGATTCAACCTGGAAGTTTTTAACAATAATCTCGAAGCTATCGGCAAAGCGTTGGCAGCTGATTTGGTTTTTGATAAACCTACCTTATTTATTAGAGGAGGAGAATCGGGTTATATTCTAGATTCTGATTTTGATTCTATTCGTCAACATTTTCCAAATGTTAAGTTCGAAACGATTCCAAATGCCGGACATTGGCTTCATGCAGAAAATCCTAAAATGTTTTTTGAATTGACAACTGAGTTTTTAAAACAATAATTTTTTTGATAAAAAATTTATTACTTTTATTCAAACTTTTAAATCATAAACTATGAAATTAATACTTAGACTTCTTGTTACAGCAGCATTGGTTTTGCTAATTGCCAATTTTCTGCCAGGAGTTCATGTTGCCAGTTTTGCTACGGCTATAATCGTTGCAGTGGTTCTGGGATTATTAAATCTTTTTATAAAACCAATTTTGGTAATCTTAACATTGCCAGTAACTTTGATTACTTTAGGATTGTTTTTATTAGTAATTAACGCCATTATTATTTTGCTATGTACTAATATAGTAGGAGGTTTTGCAGTTGATTCATTCTGGACAGCTTTATTCTTCAGTATCATCTTGTCAGTCCTTCAGTCAATTACTTATAAAATTTTAGGAGACGACAAATAAATTGAAATAAAAGTGGGTTTAAAACCACTTCAAATACAATAGATTAAAAACTTGGTTGGGTTGCAAAAATTTTATAATTTTGCAACCCAATTTTATTATGTAAATTAAAGAAGAAGATGGATATTAAAAGAGTAGCAACAGACGCTGTGAATGAAACGATTGTATTAAACGTTGTTCACATGGATTATAAAGGTCAGGTAGCAAAAAGAATAAACGAAAAAATGCCATTGGCTACTGTTAAAGGTTTTAGAAAAGGACAAGTTCCTAAAGACCTTGTTGAAAAACAATACGGAAAAGCTATTAAGCAGGAAGAAGTTAAGAAAGTAGTTGATTTGGCTTTAGAGCGTTTTGTTCAATCTGAAAGATTAAATCTTTTAGGAACTCCTCTTGCTAAAGAAAATGAAAACTTTGATTGGGATGCTGAAGACCTAACTTTCGAATACGAAATTGGTTTGGTTCCTAACTTCGAAATTGATTTAGAAGCAAAAAATAATATCGTAAAATATATCGTTACTGCCGATGATAAATTAATCGACGGACAAGTAGAGCGTATCCAAAAACAATTCGGAAAAGCAATTCCACAAGATAAAGTTGAAGCTGATTCTGATTTAACTGGAACTTTCTCAAACGAAGAAAAAGGTATCAACAATACAACTACAATTTCTGTAGCTACTTTCAACAAAAAAGCAGGTGATAAATTCATCGGTAAAAAAGTTGGTGATGTTGTAACAGTAAGTACAAAAGGTTTATTCGAAGATGATCACCAATTAATGGATTACTTAAAAGTAGCTCATGATGACGTTCACGGTTTAGATGTTGAAGTAAACTTTACTATCGAGGCTATCAACGGAGCTGAATTGGCTGAATTAAATCAGGAATTATTTGACAAACTTTTTGGTGAAGGAAAAGTAGCTTCTTTAGAAGATTTGAAAGCTAAAATTAAAGAAGATGCTGAAGCGCAGTTTGCACAACAAGCTGACCAAAAATTATTGTTAGACGTTCAGGATTTCCTAATCGAAAGTACAAAATTTGATTTACCGGCTGAATTCCTTAAAAAATGGTTGCAAACTGTTGGAGAGAAAAAACTTTCTGCAGAAGAAGCTGAAGTTGAATACGCAAGATCTGAAAAAGGTTTACGTTTTCAATTAATCGAAGGAAAAGCAATGGCTCAAAGTAATATCCAAATTACATTTGAAGATTTGAAAGCTTTTACAACAAATGCTATCAAACAACAAATGGCTCAATTTGGTCAAACAAATCCAACTGACGAAGAAGTTCAGGGAATTGTTGCCAGAGTTTTATCTAACCAGGAAGAAGTAAAAAGATTATCTGAGCAAGTTGTTGCTGAAAAATTATTGGAAGTGTTCAAAGAAAAAGCAAATCCAACAACTAAAGAAGTAACTTACGAAGAATTTATCGCTGCGTCTTACGGAGAATAATTCTGTCTAAAAGTCAAAAGTTATAAAGTCAAAAGTTAGGAATACAGCC
>Ga0247813_10000541_pt1 | contig 34485 bp, 19 predicted proteins | sample UWRJL169409C1_FD_180719 | JGI IMG/M metagenome (GOLD analysis project Ga0247813, IMG submission 180719) | Plant litter microbial communities from Arlington Agricultural Research Station in Wisconsin, United States - UWRJ-L169-409C-1 | ecosystem: Environmental > Terrestrial > Plant litter >... | reverse complement strand
ACGTGTTCATCGCCTTCCAGGGCACGTTCGCCGCCATCACCGTGGCGCTGATCGTCGGCGCCTTCGCCGAACGCGCCAAGTTCTCGGCCGTGCTGCTGTTCTCGGTGCTGTGGTTCACCTTCAGCTACCTGCCGATGGCGCACATCGTCTGGGGCGGCGGCCTGCTGGGCAAGGACGGCGCACTCGACTTCGCCGGCGGTACCGTGGTGCACATCAACGCCGGTGTCGCCGGTCTGGTGGGCGCCTACATGGTCGGCAAGCGCCTGGGCTACGGCAAGGAAGCGTTCACGCCGCACTCGCTGACGCTCACCATGGTCGGCGCCTCGCTGCTGTGGGTCGGCTGGTTCGGCTTCAACGCCGGCTCGGCAGGTGCTGCCAATGCCGTGGCCGGTCTGGCCTTTGTCAACACCGTGCTCGCCACGGCCGCCGCTGCGCTGGCCTGGATCCTGGGTGAAAGCCTGCACAAGGGCAAGGCCTCGATGCTGGGCGCTGCGTCCGGCGCGGTGGCTGGCCTGGTGGCCGTGACGCCTGCAGCCGGCTTCGTCGGCCCGATGGGTTCGATCGTCCTGGGCGCACTGGCCGGCTTCGTCTGCCTGTGGGGCGTGGGTGGTCTCAAGCGCATGCTCGGCGCCGACGACGCGTTCGACGTGTTCGGTGTCCACGGCGTGGGCGGCATCCTGGGTGCCATCCTGACCGGCGTGTTCGCTTCGCAAAGCCTGGGCGGCACCGGCGGCCTGACCCCCGACACCTTCTCGATGGGTGCGCAGGTCTGGATCCAGATCAAGAGCGTGGTGTTCACCATCGTGTGGTCCGGCGTGGTGGCGTTCATCGCCTTCAAGATCGCCGACCTGGTCATCGGTCTGCGTGTCACGGAAGAAGAAGAGCGCGAAGGCCTCGACATCTCTTCCCACGGCGAAACCGCCTACAACCGCTGATCTTCCGGCACGGCGCCGCGTCCCTCGGTGGATGCGGCCCGTACCGACCCAAAGAGTTTTCACGCGAGAGTCTCCTTTGGATGTTCAGCCCGCTCGTGCTTCGGCACTGGCGGGCTTTTTTTTGTGCGGCGCGGCAGCGCCCTCACGCGACGCGCCCATGCACAATGGCCGCATGTGGCACAACCTCGACGACAGCCTCAGCGCGCTGGGCGAATCGCCTTTCTGGCATCCGCAGGAACGCTCCCTCTACTGGCTCGACATCGCCGGATGCGCGCTGTTGCGCACCCGTGGCGACATCGCCGATGCGATCGTCGAACGCTGGGCCCTGCCGAGCGAACCGGGTTGCGTCGCACCCGCGCGCCGTGGTGGCCTGGTGATCGCGCTGCGCGACGGCATCTACCGGGCCCGTGAGTGGGGCGGTGCGCTCGTGCGCATGGCCGACTTCGACTACGACACGCGCACCATGCGCTTCAACGACGGCAAGTGCGACCCCCGCGGCCGCTTCTGGGCCGGTACGCTCAACGAGGCCAAGGACGGCCCCACGGCCCGGCTCTACTGCCTGGATGCGCGCGACGGCATCGCGCCGCGCGTCACCGAAATGGCCGGCGACGCCACCACGGCCAACGGCCTGGCGTTCTCGCCGGACGAGCGCACCGTGTACTGGTCGGACACCGCTGCGCACGTCGTGCGCGCCTGGGACTGGGACGCCGAAACCAACGCCATGCGCAACCCGCGCGTGTTCCACCAGTTCGCCGCCAAGCCCGCTGGCTGGACGCCCGACGACGGCGCCAGCTACGCCGGGCGGCCCGACGGCGCCACCGTCGACACCAACGGCCATTACTGGGTGGCGATGTACGAGGGGGCGCAGTTGCTGCGCTTCACGCCCGAGGGCGAATGGGTCGAGTCGCTGCCGCTGCCCGTGCAGTGCCCGACCATGCCCTGCCTGGGCGGCGACGACCTGCGCACGCTCTTCGTCACCAGTGCGCGCCGCGGCCGCCCTGATGCAGAACTTGCCGTGCGCCCGGCATCGGGCAGCGTGCTGTGGACGCGCGTCGCCACCCCCGGCCTGCCCGTGCATTTCTTCGAGGACTGACGCGCGCGGCGCACGCAGGCGCCGCCTGCCGCCGTACCATTGCCGACATGGATCCCGAGCTGCACCACATCGTCGAGCGCGTCCGTGCGGCAACGGCCACCGCCACCCCCTTGCGCATTCGCGGTGGCGACACCAAGGCCTTCTACGGCGAAGCGGTCGCGGGCGAGGTGCTCGACATGCGCCCGCTCGCGGGCATCGTCAGCTACGAGCCCAGCGAGCTGGTCGTGACCGTGCGGGCTGGCACGCCGCTGGCCGAACTCGAAGCCTGCCTGCTGGCGCAAGGCCAGTGCCTGCCCTTCGAACCTCCGCATTTCCAGCCGGGCGGCACCGTCGGCGGCATGGTCGCGGCGGGGTTGGCCGGCCCGGCGCGCGCCAGCGTCGGTTCGGTGCGCGACTACGTGCTGGGCGCCACGCTGGTCAACGGCCGCGGCGAGGTGCTGAGTTTCGGTGGCCAGGTCATGAAGAACGTGGCGGGCTACGACGTGTCGCGCGTGCTGGCCGGCTCGCTTGGCGTGCTGGGGCCCATCACCGAACTCAGCCTGAAGGTGCTGCCCATCGCCCCGGCCGAGGCCACGCTGAAGTTTGCGTGCACGCAGGCCGAGGCCCTCGACCTGCTCAATGGCTGGGGCGGACGGCCCTTGCCGCTGAACGCCAGCTGCTGGGTTCAGGAGGAAGATAACGAAGAAGACAAAGACGGCGGCGTCGGCACACTCTACGTGCGGCTGCGCGGCGCCGTCGCCGCGGTGGACGCGGCCTGTGCGCAGCTCGGCGGCGAGCGCCAGCCCGATGTGGCGGCCGACTGGACCGCCTGCCGCGACCTGCGCCTGCCCTGGTTCACCGACCGGCGTGGCGCGCAGTCGCTCTGGCGTCTGTCGGTGCCGCAGACCACGCCGGTGCTGCCCGTGGCGGGCACGCCGTTGATCGAGTGGCACGGCGGCCTGCGCTGGTACTTTGCCGACAGCGATGCAGCGGGCAGCGCATTGCGTGACGCCGCGCATGCCGTGGGCGGGCATGCCACGCTCTTCGACGCGGCCGAGGGCGCGACCGCCAGCGCGCTGCCGCGGTTCGCGCCGCTCAGCGCGCCGCTGCAGCGCATCCACCGTGCGCTGCAGCGGGAGTTCGATCCGGCCGGCATCTTCAATCGCGGTCGCCTGCTGGCGCACTGAACAGCCGTTCCGATGCGCCGCCTGCTCCACCTTTCGGGTCAGCACCGCACGCCTTCGGTGGATCGCCTGTTCAGCCTTCTGCTCGCCTTCAATGCCGGCGCCGTGAATGCCGGCGGCCTGCTGGTGGTGCACATGTACACGTCGCACATGTCGGGCTTCGCTTCTCAGGTGGCCGACGGGCTGGTGCTGGGCAACCTGCCGCTGTTGCTCGGCGCGGTGGGCGCGTTGCTGGCCTTCACCGTCGGCGCGTCCACCAGCGCCGTAATCGTTCACTGGGGCCGCCAGCATCACCTGCGCAGCGCCTACGCGATGCCGCTGTTGCTGGAAGCCGCGCTGCTGCTGGTGTTCGGCCTGCTGGGAGCACTCACGCTGAGCTGGCGCACGCCCTTTGCCGTGCCGCTGACCGTCCTGCTGCTGTCCTTCATCATGGGCCTGCAGAACGGCCTCAGTTCCATCATGTCGCACGGCAAGATGCGCACCACGCACATGACCGGCCACGTGACCGACCTCGGCATCGAACTGGGGCGCCTGTTCTACCGCAACCAGCGCCAGACGCCTGCCGGCCAGCGCGTGCTGGCAAACCGGCCTGCCATCGCGTTGCATGGCGGCCTCATCGCCATGTTCATCGTCGGCGGCCTGGTGGGCGCGGCCGGCTTCAAGTATGTCGGCTTCGTCTGGGTGGTGCCGCTCGCCGCGCTGCTGCTGGCGGTGTCGCTGCCGCCTTTCCGGCGCGACCTGCGGCGCTCGATCTACCTGCGCGCGCGGCTGCGCCATCTGTGGGCACGCGTGTGGCGCACGCCGCGCACGGCCGCGCCGGCTGCACAGGCTGCGCCGACGACGCCGACACCGGCAACGAATCCAGAGACAGCAACGACAAGAACGACCCACGATGCAAACCGAACTCGCTCCTGAATTCCAGGGCACGGCCGATGGCCTGGAGGCCGAAGCCATCCTGCGCAAGTGCGTGCACTGCGGCTTCTGCACGGCCACCTGCCCGACCTACCAACTGCTGGGCGACGAACTCGACGGGCCGCGCGGACGCATCTATCTCATCAAGCAGGTGCTCGAAGGCAAGACGCCGACGCGCGCCACGCAACTGCACCTCGACCGCTGCCTGACCTGCCGCAACTGCGAAACCACCTGCCCCAGCGGCGTGCAATACGGGCACCTGGTGGACATCGGCCGCAAGATCGTCGATGAGAAGGTGCCGCGTCCGGCGGCAGAAAGCGCCACGCGCTGGCTGCTCAAGGAAGCGCTGCCGTCGCCCGTGTTCGGCCCGGCCATGAAGCTGGGCCAGGCCGTGCGTGGCCTGTTGCCCGAAGCGCTGCGCGCCAAGGTGCCCGCGCGCCAGGACGCGGGCCGCTGGCCCACGCGCACCCATGCACGCAAGGTGCTGATGCTCGCAGGCTGCGTGCAGCCGTCGATGAAGCCCAACATCAACAGCGCCACGGCGCGCGTGCTCGATGCAGCCGGCATCCAGACGGTCGTCGCGCGCGAAGCGGGCTGCTGTGGCGCGGTGAAGTTCCACCTGAACGACCAGGAAGGCGGCAAGTCGCAGATGCGCGCCAACATCGACGCGTGGTGGCCGCAGGTCGAGCAGGACGCGGTGGAGGCGATCGTCATGAACGCCTCGGGCTGCGGCGTCACGGTACGCGACTACGGCCACATCCTGCGCGACGACCCGGCGTACGCGCTCAAGGCACGCCGCATCAGCGAACTCACGCGCGACCTGAGCGAGCTGCTGCCCGCGCTGGTGCCCGTGCTCAAGGGCCGCGTGCAGGCGCCTGCGGGCGTCGTGGCCTACCACCCGCCTTGCACGCTGCAGCACGGCCAGAAGCTGCGCGGCGGTGTCGAGGTGAACCTGCGCGCGCTGGGCTTCGACGTGCAGGTCGCCAAGAGCGAGGCGCATCTGTGCTGCGGGTCGGCGGGCACGTACTCGGTGCTGCAGCCCGAGCTCGCGTACCCTTTGCGCGACCGCAAGCTCGGCCACCTGAACCAGCTGCAGCCCACCACCATCTTGTCGGCCAACATCGGCTGCATCACGCACCTGCAGAGCGGTAGCGAGATTCCAGTCGCCCACTGGATCGAACTGCTCGACGCGGCGCTGTCGCCGGCCTGATCGCACAGGCGTCGCCGGTATCGGCCGACGCCGCCGGGCGCCAGCGCGCGGCACGCTGCAGGCATGTTCATTGAGTCTGAGGAGCGCCGCATGCCACCCCATCGTTTGTTTGTCGTGCAGTCGTGTGTTGCGCTGGCTTGCGTCGGCGCCAGTGCGCTGACCCTGGTGCAGGCGCAGGGCGCCGTGCCCGAGATGCGCAGTGAAGGTGCGGTGAGCTACGCCTGCGGCGGCATCGGGTCGGACGAATCGACGGCCATGCGCGCTGCCATGAAGTCGCATCCGCTGTCACTGCTCTTTGCGCGCGCAGACGGCGCCTACATGGCCGACGTCGCGGTCAAGCTGACCGGCGCCAGCGGCACGACCACCCAGTTGCGCGCCAACGGCCCGGTCTGCCTGGTGAACCTGCCGGCTGGCAGCTACACCGTCGAAGCTGCCAGCGCCGGTGCGACCAGGCAGCAGTCCGTGACGGTGGGCAACGCACCGAAAACGCTGGACTTCCGTTTCTAGACGGCAGCCTCCGGCCCCTGTGCTTCCGGCGCGCACTGGGGCAGGCCGATGACGGTCTGCGTTCCTGCGCCGGGTCGGCTGTGCACGTCGATCCATCCACCATGGCGTGAAATCACCGTGTTGACCACAGCCAGTCCCAGGCCCCAGCCATGGGACTGGCCGTGACCCGTGCGGCGATGGCCCACATTGCGCACCCGAACGAGGTGTTCCTCGTCCATCCCCGCGCCTTCGTCGCGCACCGACAGCAGCACCTCAGGCTTGCCATGCGCACCGTCTGCATGGGAGGTCACGCAGACATCGATGCAGCTGCCTGGCGGGCTGTGGCGGATCGCGTTGTCCAGCAGGTTGCGGATGGCGCGCATCAGCAATGCGCCATCTGCCATGACAAACGCTTCGTTGTCGGTCAGGTGCTCGCGCAAGGTCACGCCATTCTTCCGGGCATGGGCCCAGACTGCGTCGAGAGCGTCCATGGCCACGCTCGCGACCGCCACGGCATCGAACCGATAGTCGGTCGATTGCGCCTCCAGCATCGTCATGAAGCTGTCCGCCATCGACAGTGCGCGACGCGCCTCGCGCGCGATCGATGCGCTCACATCCCTTGCAGCCAACGAGGAGTCTCCAGACGCCTGCATTTCGAGCAGGTTCAGGATCGACACTTGCGGGGCACGCAGGTCGTGCGAGAAAAACGAGAACAGCTCGGCGCGCTCGCGCTCGGCCTGCCGCTCGCGGGTCAGGTCGTGCAGCACCACGATCCAGCGTGCGCTTGCCGAATCCGCACCATCTTCGGCCGCGCGGGCCACCTGCATGCGGAAGATCGCGCCTGCTGAGTTCGTGTACTCGCCGCTGACCGCTTCTTTCCACTGCGCCGTCAGGCCAGTGACTGCATCCCACATGTCATCGACGATGGACACGCGTTTGAGCAAGGCGAGCAGATCGAACAGGCAGTTGCCCTGCAGCAGGTCGGCAGATGGGGCGGTCAGCGACGGGCTGCGGGCTTGCGGCGTCAGCAGTGCACGGGCGGCGCGATTGCTCTGGCCCACGATGCCGTCGCCGCGGCAGATCAGCATCGGCGCGGGGATGGCTGCCAGGCTCTGGCTCAACGTCGACTGCTGTGTTGCCGCACGCGGCGCCGGCGCAACCGCAGGGCTCAAAACCCTGCCCCGGCGTCCCCTGCTTGAACCCGCTCAAGGCGGTAGCCCCGGCCGTAGACCGTCTGCAGGCGGACCCCGTTTTCAGGCTGGAGGCGCAGCTTGCTGCGAAGCCGGTAGATGTGGCTGTCGAGTGCCCGGGTAGAGAGCGCTTCGTCCCGCTGGCTGCCCTGTTCGAGCAGGTACGAGCGCGACACGGGCTGGCCGAGGTGACGGAACAGCGCCAGCGCCATGCGGAATTCCCGGTCTGACACCTCGCAACGCGTCTTGCCGCCTTCAGGTGAATCCACTTCCACCACCAGTTGGCCGCGGTCGAACAGCCAGGCCCCATAGCGCTCGCGGATGGCGGCGTGGTGCGATGTGGCCGCCTGCTTGACGTCACCGTGGTGCTTGAGCAGGCGACGGATGCGGGCGCACAACTCCAGCGTGCGAAAAGGCTTCACCACGTAGTCGTCGGCGCCCTCGTCCAGCGCGGTGGCGATCTGGCGATCGGAGCCATGCATGCTGAGCATGAGGACCGGCGTGCTGTCTTTCTGGAAGCCACGCAGCCAGCGAAGCAGATCGATGCCATCCAGATCCGGCATCGACCAATCGAGCACCAGCAAATCGAAGGTTTCGGAGCGAATCGCCTTGCGCAGCAATTCACCTCGATCGAAGGGCACCACCGCAATGTGCTCTTCCGGGAGTGCCAGCCTTTGGCTCAGCGCACTTACCACATGGCCACGCTGTTGAGCGTCGTCTTCCAATACTGCAATTCGCATTGTTCTCACCCTGTCCGCATTTCTTCACGAAGTCGAAGACTTTCGATCTCGGTGCCTCCCTGAAACTCTTATTTGCGGCACTCAGATGATCGACCCATTTCCAATGTAACTCTCTTGGTGACAAATGAGAACAAAGTAAGTGTTTTTGCTAAGAATTCAACTCAAATGTCGCAAAACCTCGCGTTGTTACAAAAGGTGTAGTTGGCCTCTTCATCATCCGACCTCGTGACAAACAAAGCGCGCTGCAAATGCGAAATTGCAGCGTTTTTTTGGTCGGAAAGTGGAGGAATCATGATGAAGAAACTGGGTACACATCACGCATGTCGGCGCTCGCGCACGCCGCCCGATATGCATTGGGTCGCCCCTGTCATGACTGTCTTTTAACCAGATGCCGGTTTCACCCGGCCACTGAACGCCTTTGAGAAACAAAGACGGGCGACTACGGACCGCTCGTCCCGGGGAGGGCACTGGAGACTCGGAAATTCGAGCCCGTGCACCGCACAAACATCAACGTTTCAATTGTTGTGGGCAATTCCGTGCGAATTGTCGCAATGCGCGCGTTTTTGTACGTCCCTCGGAAAACCACGGCGCTCCCTCTTTACGGAGGTGGCCTGGACGCCCGCTGCAACTCTTTCATTCAGCGCAAGTACGAGGAATACATGAACAAGACCTATCGGACAATCTGGAATGAGGCGCTGGGCGCCTGGGTGGCCACGTCGGAACTCGGTGGCGGTCGTCGCAAAGGCGCACAGCGCGCGGCGGTTGCGGTCGCGGCGGTGCTGCTGACCGTGGGCGCGGTGCAGGCGCAAGTGAAGATGGGTGACAACCCGAACACCATCAATCCGGGCTCTGTGCTCGAGCTTGAAAGCACCAACAAAGGGATGCTGATCACTCGCATCGCCTTGACGGATAAAAGCACCTGGTCGCTCAATGGCAACCAGCCTGTCGAGGGCATGGTCGTCTACAACACCAATGCCACCAGCGGCGCGAATGGCTTGCAGGCCGGCATGGCGGTGTGGAAAGGTGGGCAGTGGGTGAGCGTGCATGAAACGCCTTACATGCATGTCAATTCGACGGTAGCCGGCAACTCGACGTTGGCGAATTCGGGCGCGACTGGTACGAACAGCACAGCGATAGGCCCGGCAGCGGTCGCATCAGGGAACAACTCTCTCGCCATCGGGTCGTCGGCGTCCGCATCTGCCGCGAGAGCTATCGCTATCGGCGACAAGGCAATTTCGAGCGGCGGCGGCATCGCTATTGGCGCTGAAGCCACGGCAGCAGGAACCGGTGACGTGTATGTTGGATTTGTCGCTGGGACCGGTGGAGTTTCGACAAATTACGGCAACGTTGGCATCGGCATCGCTGCTGGCGTAGATATGGTGGGTCGAAGCAACGTAGCCATCGGCGACAACGCAGGCCGAGGCGTAACTGGCAGCAACAACACAGGAGTACTCGGCGGTTCTAACGTCACTGGTGATTGGAATACATCAATCGGTGGTGCTGGTGCTCAGGCGACGGGCAGCTACAACGTCGGAGTCGGACTGAGGGCCGGCATCAACGTGATCGGGTCCGACAACGTGGCCCTTGGACAAGATGCCGGTAAGGACATGACGGCAAGCCGAACCGTTGCAATAGGCAACCGCGCAAAGGCTTCGAGGGACGATGCTATCGCGATCGGGACGCGGAGCACCGCCTCCGGCGCCAGTAGCATCAGCATCGGTAGCGGCAATAACGTGAGCGGCGATAAGTCCGGCGCCATCGGCGACCCGACGACCATCACGGGTACGGGCTCGTACTCGGTGGGCAACGACAACAACGTTGCCTCCAACAATGCGTTCGTGGTTGGCAACAATGTGACCATTGGTACAGGCCTAGACGGCGCGGTCGGCATTGGCAACAACACGACGGTGGCAGCGTCGAGCGTTGCTTCGTACAACCCCGGCACCGGCACGGTGGCGGGCACGGCGGTCGGCAGCAATGTCGTGAGCGTGGGTGCTGCGGGTGACGAGCGTCGGGTAACCAACGTGGCGGCAGGCGGGGCGGATACCGATGCGGTCAACGTCAGCCAGCTCAAGGCACTAAATTCCACGGTGGTTGCCAACAAGACCAAGTACTACAGCGTCAATTCGACCGGCGGAACCAACGAAGCCAACGACGGCGCCATCGGTGCCGATGCAATCGCATCCGGAAAGAATGCGGTGGCGCGCGGTACGGGTAGCATTGCAATGGGTCTGGACGCGAAGGCTCGGCCACTCCCGGCGGGTGCGGCAAACCCCGATGTCGTGGGCCTCAACACCGACAATTCGGTAGCCATCGGTGCCAACGCAGCCGCCGGCAATTCCGGCTCCATCGCGCTTGGCGCAGGAGCTCAAGCCAACAAGCGGCAATCCATTGCGATCGGCAATGGTGCCCAAGTGCAGTGGAGCGGCGACAACGCATCGAATGCCTACACGGGGCAGATCGCGATCGGCAATGGCGCCTACACCGGCCCAGGAGCGGGCACCGGCGCGATTGCGATCGGCCAGGGCGCATCCACCGACAACGGCAACATCCAGACGGCGATCGGTGCCAGTTCGGCAGCCCGCGGCAACATCACGACCGCCCTCGGCGCTGGCGCAATCGCCAACGGCGACACTGCCGCTGCAGTGGGTGTTCGCGCGCAGGCCTCGGGCTATGACAGCATCGCCGTCGGCACGGACGCGACCGCCGGTCGCAGTGCGACGGGCGGATCGGTCAATTCCGCTTCCGCGGTCGGCGTCTACAGCGCCGCACAGGGGACCGGTGCATCGGCCATCGGCACGGGCGCCTTCGTGTTCGGTAACGGTTCGGGATCCGTGGCAGCCACCAATCCGAAAGCACCCCGCATCACGGGCGTCGACAAGAACGACACCATCTTCAGCATCGTCGGCGGCAACGAGAACTTCGCGGTCGGCAATCGCAACCTGGTAGGCGGAACTTCGTCGAACAACGTTGCCCTGGGCAACGACATCAAGCTCGGCGCCAGCGCTGCGTCTTTCGAAGAACGCACTTCGACCCAGAACGGCGTCACCACACGCTACTTCGTTCCCACCTTCAGCGATCAGGTCGCGATCACCAACTCGGTTGCAATCGGCCAAGCAGCGTTGGTCGGTGCCAGCGACAGTGTTGCAATCGGTGCTCGTACCGTGGCAAAGGGCGTCGGCAGCTACGCCGGCGGCGCAGACGCGCAGGCGACGGCAGCGAACGCTATCGCAATAGGTGGTTCGAAGGCCCTGACCGAGGATTCGATCGCAATGGGTCGTGGTGCATCGGTCAATGCGCCGGCCACGGTCACACCGCAGAACAATGGCATTGGCGGCATTGCCATCGGCGAAGGGGCCACCGTGACAGGAGGCAATGTCAATTTCCCGTCGACCGCCATCGGCTACGACGCGCAGGCAACCGGCGTCTCCGCAACGGCGTTGGGCGGCCACGCGCGCGCCACGGGCACCGATACGACGGCTGTCGGCGTGGAAGCGAAAGCTGTTGGTGACCAAGCGACGGCGGTCGGCCACAGTGCAGGGGCTGCCGCGCAGGCGACCGCGCTGGGGCGTGGCGCCATTGCAGCCGGCAGCAGCTCCGTGGCGGTCGGGCTCTACGCCACGGCCAGCGAAAGCGGTGCCGTCGCAGTCGGACGTGATGCAAAGGCGTTGGGCGTCTATTCCACCGCTCTGGGACGTGGTGCCACCGCTTCCGGCCAAGTGTCCTTTGCACAGGGATACCAGTCCGAAGCAACGGGCGACTCCTCGATGGCCCTCGGCTACCTGTCGAAGGCAAGTGCAGCCGATGCGATCGCGATCGGTCAGGATGCCAAGGCCGTCAAGGAAACCACCGTGGCGATCGGCAAAGGTGCTAATGCAGCAAACGGCCTGGGCACCGTTGTCATCGGCAACGGTGCCAGCACCGCCAACCAATGGACTTCCTTTGAACCGAACGCGAGTGTCGTGATCGGCAACGGTGCCAAGTCGACTTCGCTGATCGGCTCCAATGTTGCTGTCGGCAACGGCGCAACGACGAGCGTCTCGGGCGGCGTGGCCATGGGTACGAATGCGAAGGTGACGAGCGTGTACGGCGATCTGTCGATCGCCGGCACCACTTCGGGAAATTACTACTACGGCGGTGTTGCCGTCGGCACGGGTGCCACCGCACACAGCGACGGAACGACCCAGGGCACTGGCAGCTACACGCCTGTGGCCATCGGCTACGGATCGAAGGCCCTGTCGGATGGCGCAGTAGCGATCGCCGAAGGTGCGCAGGCGACGAACACAGCGGCCATCTCGGTCGGTGTTCAGTCCAAGGCGACAGGGGTCAATGCCATCGCGGTGGGGCGCGGCGCACAAGCCACGGGGATCAGCAGCATCAGTGTTGGCACGGGCAATGTGGTGAGCGGCAATAACTCGGGCGCTTTCGGTGACCCGACGACCATCACGGGCACGGGCTCGTATTCGGTGGGCAACGACAACACGATCGATGCCAACAACGCTTTCGTGGTCGGCAACAACGTGACCATTGCAGCCGGCCTGGACGGCGCGGTGGGCATCGGCAACAACAGCACGGTGGAGGCGTCGACGGTCTCGTCGTACAACCCGGGCAGCGGCACGGTGGCAGGCACGGCGGTCGGCAGCAACGTAGTGAGCGTGGGCGCGGCAGGTGCCGAGCGCCGCGTGACCAACGTGGCGGCAGGCGGTGCGGATACCGATGCGGTCAACGTGAGCCAGCTGAAGTCGCTGGACGCGAAGGTCGTGGCCAACAAGACCAAGTACTACAGCGTCAATTCGACGGGTGGTACCAACGAGGACAACTTGGGTGCCACCGGTGCCGATGCGATCGCTTCGGGCAAGAACGCGGTGGCGTCGGGTACGAGCAGCTACGCGGCGGGTCTGGGTGCCACGGCGCGGGGTGCGAACTCCGTTGCCATCGGCAACAGCGCCCTTGTCGAGGCCAACGAAGCCAACTCCATCGCCATCGGTACCGGCGCCAAGGTGCTGAGCCACGTGGCCACCGGCACCATCACCCCTGCGATTGCCATCGGCAACAACGCGACTGCGCACGACAGTTCGGAGACCATCGTCGGCAGCATGGCTGGCTTTGGTGCGACGCTGGACACCAGCGCCGCGTCCGGTGGAACGGCTTTCGCCAGCGATTCAGCGATGTTCGGCTCGCATGCGGGCAACAACGCCACGTACAAATTCGCCACGTTCATCGGTCAGGAAGCTGGGCGCAACAGCAACGGTGTGCACAACACGGCAGTCGGTCAGAACGCGATGCGCAATACGGCCGGGGGAAGCAACACGGCGCTTGGTAGCAATGCGTTGGCAAAAAGCTCGGGATCGCCGCTGGCTGTGGTGGGGAATACCGCCCTGGGTACCGCCACAGGTGCAGATGCCAACGGAGACTTCAACACGTGGACCGGCAACTCCGCTGGTCGTGGCACGACCGGCAACCAGAACGTAGCGATCGGCATAAATGCTGGCGGCGGCGTCACGGGCAGTTTCAATACAGCATCGGGAAGCAACGCGGGCAATCGCGTAACCGGTAGCAGCAATGATGCGATGGGTTACTTGGCCGGCGTTGCTGTGACTGGCGACCAGAACGTGGCCATTGGCAACTTTGCGGGCATCGGCGTGAATGCCAATCGCACCATCTCGTTGGGCAACTCTGCGAATGCGTCCAAAGACGACGCCATCGCCATCGGCACCAACAGCACCGCCTCCGGTGTCAGCAGCATCAGCTTGGGCACCGGCAACACCGTCAGCGGCAATAACTCGGGCGCTTTCGGCGACCCGACGACCATCACGGGCACGGGTTCGTATTCGGTCGGCAACAACAACACGATCAATGCCAACAACGCTTTCGTCGTCGGCAACAACGTGACCATCGCAGCCGGTCTGGACGGCGCAGTGGGTATCGGCAACAACAGCACGGTGGCAGCTTCGACGGTCGCTTCTTACAACCCAGGCCCCGGGACGGTGGCGGGCACGGCGGTGGGCAGCAATGTGGTGAGCGTGGGCGCGGCAGGTGCCGAGCGCCGCGTGACCAACGTGGCGGCAGGCGGTGCGGATACCGATGCGGTCAACGTGAGCCAGCTGAAGTCGCTGGACGCGAAGGTCGTGGCCAACAAGACCAAGTACTACAGCGTCAATTCGACGGGTGGTACCAATGAGGACAACCTGGGTGCCACTGGTGCCGATGCGATCGCTTCGGGCAAGAATGCGGCGGCCTCTGGCGACAGCAGCTATGCGGCAGGCTTTGGCGCCACGGCTGGGTCCGCCAACAGCGTGGCGGTTGGCGTGAACGCCAATGCGAGCAACGGTGGCCTGATCGCACTCGGCATGAACGCACAGTCGCTGGCACAGAACACGATTGCGATCGGCGGAACTGCATCGGTGCGTTTGGGCATCGCCATCGGCTTTGCATCGAACTCCGCAGGCAATGGCGCAGTAGCCATCGGTGACGCGACGACATCCAGCAACTTTTCCACAGTTGCACTGGGGCAATCCGCTGTAGCGACCGGCGTCGAAGCGATCAGCATCGGCCGTTTGGCGAACGCATCCGGGTACCGTTCCGCGTCGGTTGGCGGAGACTCGGTAGCATCCGGACTTGCAGCCACTGCGATGGGCAGCGTGGCCAAGGCCACTGCGAACTATTCGACGGCAACGGGTGGTCGGGTTTACTTCGTGAATGGCGTGCCCTACACCGGCACCGATCCGACCGCCGTGACGTTGAGTGGGCAGACCGATACCGTGGCGTCAGGCATTCTCTCCAGCGTGTACGGCGCGGGTGCCCAAGCCACTGCTGACCGCAGCCTGGCGCTCGGTGCGTTGAGCTCGGCCAATGTGGCCGACGGGGTCGCGCTGGGCGCAGGCTCGGTCGCGACCACCGCAGCAGGCGTGGCCGGCTACGTGCCATCGGTTGCCGACGCCACGCAGACGGCCGCCATCAATGCCACGACCAGCACGCTGGGCGCGGTGTCGGTCGGCGATGCAGCCACTGGCAAGTTCCGCCAGATCAATGGCGTGGCTGCGGGCACGGCCGACAGCGACGCGGTCAACGTGAGCCAGTTGAAGGCGGTGAACGCGGCAGTCAGCGCCATCGACTTCCCGGTTCGTTCGAGCAACGGCAAGCCTTACACCACGACGGCCACCGGCACGGACGCGCTGGCGGTGGGCTCCAATGCACAGGCCACGGCCGACAACACGACCGCTGTCGGCGAGAACGCGCTGGCGACCAACACCAACGAGACCTCCGTGGGCAGCACGGCCGGCACCGTCACGGCAGCTGGCAACGTGAACAACACGTCGGTGGGCGCGGGTTCGGGCAATGGCACGTCGGGCGCAGGCAACACCGCGTTGGGTGTGGCATCGGGCCAGGGCATGGTCGGCGACCTGAATACGTCGATCGGTTTCGGCGCAGGTTTGGGCACCGTGGGCAACGCCAATCTGGCCATCGGAACGCTGGCGGGTCAGGGTACGACCGGTTCGGGCAACGTGGCATTCGGCACCCTGGCCAATTCGGGTGTGCTGGGCACAGCGATCACTGCGGATGACACGGTGGCCATCGGCACGGCGAGCCGCGCGCAGGCGAACACCGCTGTGGCACTGGGTGCGAACGCGGTTGCCGGCAACGCGGCCGACGTGGCACTGGGTGCCAATTCGGTCACGGCAGCTGCGGTCGGCACGCCGAGCGTGACGATCAACGGGACGACCTATGGCTTCGCGGGAACCACGCCGAGCAGCACGGTGTCGGTGGGCGCTCCAGGTGCCGAACGCACGATCACCAACGTTGCAGCAGGCCGCATCAGTGCGACCAGCACGGACGCGATCAACGGCAGCCAGCTGAACGCCACCAACCGCGCCATCCAGGACGTGAACGTGGTGGCCGGCAAGGGCTGGAACCTGAGCGCGAACGGCGAGGCGACGCCACACAACATCGCACCGGGTGGCACGGCGGACTTTGCGCAGGGCGACAACATCGAGATCACCCGCGACGGCAGCACCATCACGGTGGCGACCGCCAAGGACGTGAACTTCGACAGCGTGACCACCGGCAATACCGTCATGAACAATGCCGGCATCACCGTGGGCCCGAACGTCAGCCTGGGCAGCACGGGTCTGGTCATCGTCAACGGCCCGAGCGTGACCACCACGGGGATCGACGCGGGCGGCAAGGTCATCACCAACGTGGCGGCAGGTGTCGCACCGACCGATGCGGTCAACGTCAGCCAGTTGACGCAGGCCTCCAACGTGGCATCCAACAAGTGGGTGATCGGTTCGCCGACGACGTACACCGCACCGGTGTCCGTCGGCACCGACAGCACGGCCGTCGGCAGCGGCGCCAGCGTCAATGCCAACAACAGCGTGGCGGTCGGGACGGGCGCCAGGGCGACGACGGACAACAGCGTGGCACTGGGCAATGGTTCCACCACCTCTGCCGCCGTGGCGACCACGGGCGCGACCATCGCCGGCAGCAACTACAGCTTCGCGGGCGGCAACCCCTCGGGCGTGGTGAGCGTGGGAAGCGCAGGCAACGAACGGCAGATCCAGAACGTCGCCGCCGGGCAGCTCTCGTCGAGCAGCACCGACGCCGTGAACGGCAGCCAGTTGTATGCCACCAACCAGGCCATCAGCACGTTGAATACCTCGGTGGCGGCCAACAAGACCCACTACTACAGCGTGAACGACGGTGGCGTGCAGGGAGCCAACTACAACAACGACGGCGCCTCGGGCGTGAACGCCGTGGCAAGCGGTGTCGGCGCCAGCGCGAGCAGCGCAGGCGGCGTGGCCATCGGTGCAGGCGCCCTGGCCGACCGTTCCGGCTTGAATGGCGCACGCGAAGCGTTCTCGAACGTTGCGGTCGCGTCTACCCAGGGTGCGCTCTCGGTCGGCGCCGTGGGCGGCGAACGCCAGATCACCAACGTGGCAGGTGGCACGGCGGCAACCGATGCGGTCAACGTGAGGCAACTCACGGCGGTGCAGCAAGGTGCCGTCAACTATGCCACCAACGCCGATGGCTCGGTCAACTACAACCAGGTCACGCTGGGCAACGGACAGGCACCGAACGGCACCACGATCTCCAACGTGGCACCGGGCGTGGCAGGCACCGATGCAGTCAACGTCGATCAGTTGAACGCTGGCGTCGCGGGTGCCAACCAGTACACCGACCAGCGCTTCAACCAGACCAGGGCCGAGATCGACAAGGTCGGCAAGCGCGCCAGCGCCGGCACGGCAGGCGCCATGGCCATGGCCAATCTTCCCCAGGCGTACATCCCGGGCAAGAGCATGTTGTCGGTGGGCGTGGCTGGTTACGACGGCGAATCGGCCATCGCGCTGGGTGTGTCCAAGCTGTCGGACAACGGCCGCTGGGTCGTCAAGTTCAGCGGAACCGGCAACTCGCGCGGCAAGTTCGGCGTGGGCGCAGGCGCGGGCTTCCATTGGTAAGCCGAACCCCCACCCGAACCAACGAAAACAAAGGATTCATCATGAAAAAGCACATCGAATGGGCCGGCATCGCGCTGGCCACCGTGGCCATGCTGGCGTTGCAGGCCTGCGGGACTTCCACGGTCAGCAAGGATATTTCGCAGGAGGGCGTTGCCAAGGAGGTCGTGTTCCCCGACATCAAGGACAACGCGTGGCTTGCGGAGGGCACCTTTCCGAACCTCGACAACCTGCGCAACATCGCGCCAGGCGTGACGAAGGACCAGCTTTACGACCTGATCGGCCGTCCGCACTTCCGCGAGGGCATGGCCGGGGTGCGCGAGTGGGACTACATCTTTCACTTCCGCACGCCGACGGGTATCAAGACCTGCCAGTACAAGGCGATCTTCGACAAGGACCTGCGGGCCCAGACGTTCCACTGGCTTCCCGAAGGCTGCGGTGACGTCCTGGCAGCACCGGCGCCTGCGCCGCTGGTGGTCGAACGCGTGACCGAGAAGCCGCCGGTGCCAGTCCGTCGCTTCGAACTCTCGGCCGATGCGCTGTTCGCCTTCGACCGCTCGGGCACCGACGACCTGCTGCCGAAGGGCCGCAAGGAACTCGACGCGCTGGTCGCTGCGCTGCGCGATGCCAAGGACGTCGGCGTGCTGGAGATCACCGGCCACACCGATCGCCTGGGCGGCGAGGCGTACAACCAGCGTTTGTCGCTGGCCCGTGCGGCCACCGTGCGTCGCTACCTCACCGACGGCGGCGTGCGCGCACAGCGCATCGACGTGAACGGCCGCGGCGAAACGCAGCCCAAGGTCCAGTGCGACGACAACACCCATCGCGAGGCGTTGATCGCCTGCCTGGCGCCCAACCGGCGCGTGGAAATCAGCGTCCAGGCGAGCAAGTAGTGAGGTTTGCCGTACACGAGCAGCCATGGCGGCTGGCCCTCGCAGCGTGGCTGATCGCTGCAGCCGCGCAAGCAGTGGCTGCCGAGCCGGCTGGAACGAGGGCGGCGCCGGCTGCGCCCCCACCCGGCGCGGCGCCCGCGGCACCGGTGGCTACCGTGCTCGAGACGCTGGCGGTGCGCGCAGGCGTCAAGACCTGCCTGCGTGCCGTCCGGGATCATGCGGCTGCGCTGTCGGGTCCGCCCGGCACCCAGGCCGTCGTGCTCATGATGCATCCTGTCTCGCCCGATACGTCGGCGTTCGGTGTCTCCATCGAGCGCGCCGAACCGAACCGGGTGCGCCTGCTCAGCGCAACGTTCGCGCCCACGGTGCGTGGGGGTTGCGACGTGAGCTACGACATGGTCGACACCTGGGGCAAGTCCTGCGAGGACGTGGCGCGGCAAGACCTCCGATACACGCAGCCGCTGCCGGTGATCGGGCGCAACGTGTTCGTCTTGCCAGTGGGTCCGACGAATCACGTGTATCTCATGCCGGCGCCGGGTGGCTGCGTCACCATCGGCAAGGAACTGATGTTTCCGCCGCAGTGACGTGGCCGGTCGGCATCCGACGAGGAAGCTTCAACCGTGCGAACGTCTTGTCCGCACTTCGCGTCGTCGTGGCTTCAGGCGGCGAGCGCGGCCTGAATGTCCTGCGACATCGACGCTGGCTTGTCCAATGGCGCATAGCGCCTGATGACGCGGCCGTCGCGGCCGATCAGGAACTTGGTGAAGTTCCACTTGATGCCGGTGGTGCCCAGCAGCCCCGGCTTTTCGGCGGTGAGCCACTGGAACAGCGGTGCAGCCTCGGCGCCCTTGACGTCGATCTTTTCCATCATCTGGAAGCTGACGCCGTAGTTCTTCGTGCAGAAGGCGCCGATCTCTTCGTTGCTGCCCGGGTCCTGCGCGCCGAACTGGTTCGAAGGAAAGCCCAGGACGCTCAAGCCGGCTGCTTCGTAGCGCTGGTGGAGCTGCTCCAGCCCCTCGAACTGCGGCGTGAAGCCGCATTGGCTGGCCGTGTTCACGATGAGCAGGACGCGACCGCGGTAGTCAGCCAGCGAGATGGGCCTGCCGTCGATGGTCGTCGCGTCGAAGTCGTAGATCGTGGCCATCGGATTGCCTCAGTGATGCTTGTCGCTGCGGGCGATCGACAGCAGGTGTTCGACCTCTTCCGGATACTTGCGCAGGTTGCTTTCGTGCCAGCGCTTGATGATCCACATGAAGCCTGCGACCACGATGCCGAAGGCGGTGATCGCCGAATACGCCGACAGCCCGAGGCCGGTACAGGCGCTGTAGAACGCACCCAGCACCAGGATGCAGGCCTGCTCGTTGAAGTTCTGCACGGCAATCGAGCGTCCGGCGCCCATGAGGTTGTGCCCGCGGTGCTGCAGCAGCGCGTTCATCGGCACCACCAGGAAACCGCCGAAGGCGCCCAGCAGAATCAGGAACGGCACCGCCAGCCACAGGTTGCCGATGAAGTTCATGCAGATCACCAGCAGGCCCATGCCGATGCCCAGCGGGATGACGCGGGTGGCCATGTCCAGGCGCATGCGCATCGACGCGACCACCGCACCCACCGCGGTGCCGATGGCCACCACGCCCGTCAGCGACGATGCCTGCGCCGTGCTGTAGCCCAGCGCAAGCGAAGCCCAGGCCAGCACGATGTACTTGAGGTTGCCGCCCGCACCCCAGAAGAGCGTCGTGGTAGCCAGCGAGATCTGACCCAGCTTGTCGCGCCACAGACGCGAATTGCACTGCCAGAAGTCAGGCAACAGGGCGACAAGGTTTCGCAGGAAGCCGTGCTCCGGGTTCGAGCGCAGCGGGCGCATCTCGACGCCCGTGTGCGGGATGCGGGTGTTGAACCAGGCCGCGATCACGTACACGAAGATCAGCGACGCGATGGCTGCGGCAGGCGGTGTGTCCACGCCGGTGTCGACGAAAGGGAAGTCGAAGGCCAGCAGGTGGCTGGACACGGTGTGCCCCACCAACAGGCCGCCCAGCACGATGCCCAGGATGATCGACGCGATGGTCAGGCCTTCGATCCAGCCGTTGGCCTTGACCAGCTGCGACGCCGGCAGCAATTCGGTGAGGATGCCGTACTTGGCCGGCGAGTAGGCCGCCGCGCCCAGCCCGACGACGGCGTAGGCCAGAAGCGGATGCGAGCCGAACAGCATCATCAGGCAGCCCACCACCTTGATGGCGTTGCTGATGAACATGACCTTGCCCTTGGGCAACGCGTCGGCAAAGGCGCCTACCAGCGGCGCCAGCGCCACGTAGAACAGCGTGAAGATCGGCACCAGGGCCGCCCGCTGCCACTCGGGCGCGCCCGACGAACGCATGAGCTCGACGGCAGCCACGAAAAGCGCGTTGTCGGCCAGCGACGAGAAGAACTGGGCCGACATGATGGTGAAGAAACCGCGCTTCATCGATGGGCTGGCTGGCCAGAGGTCTGCTGGCGATGGGTAAGAGGGCGGTTGAAGAAGAAATGACTTCGCGGGCTTCGTCCAGAGGGGCGAATGCGCGGTTATAGCATGGGGTGTAATGGGAAAATGTCGGTCCGAACCCGACATCGCCCCTGCGCCGCTGGGAAGCGGGCAGGTGAATCCCCACACCCACCAGGTTTTTTCTCCGTGCCACGCCCCATTCTCGCCACCGTCCATCCGGCTGCCCTGCGCCACAACCTCGACCGGGTGCGACGCGCCGCGCTCGACGCGCGGGTCTGGGCCGTCGTCAAGGCGAATGCCTACGGCCACGGCATCGAGCGGGTGTTCGACGGCCTGCGCGGCGCCGACGGCTTCGCGCTGCTCGACCTGGCCGAGGCCGAACGCGTGCGCGCCCTCGGCTGGCGTGGCCCCATCCTGCTGCTCGAAGGCGTGTTCGACGCGCGCGACCTCGAGCTCTGCTCGCGGCTGGATCTCTGGCACGCTGTGCACTGCGACGCGCAGATCGACTGGCTGGCCGCCCACAAGACGCAGGTGCCGCAGCGCGTGTTCCTCAAGATGAATTCCGGCATGAACCGCCTGGGCTTTGCGCCCGAGCGCTTTCGCGCGGCCTGGACGCGCCTGAACGCGCTGCCCCAGGTCGACGAAATCTCGCTGATGACGCATTTCAGCGACGCCGACGGCCCGCGCGGCGTGGCCGATGCGTTCGCCGTGTTCGAACACACCACCGAAGACCTGCCGGGCGAGCGCTCGATCGCCAACAGCGCGGCCGTGCTGCGCCACAGCCAGCAGACACGCGCCGACTGGGTTCGCCCGGGCATCGTGTTGTACGGCAGCGCGCCCGACTTTCCGGCGCACGACGCGGCCCATTGGCAACTGCAACCCACCATGTCGCTGCGCACCAGGCTGATCGGCGTGCAGACGTTGCAGCCGGGTGCAGCCGTCGGCTACGGGTCCAGTTTCGTCGCCGACATGCCCATGACGATCGGCGTGGCGGCAGTCGGTTATGCGGACGGCTACCCCCGCCATGCACCGACCGGAACGCCTGTGCTGGTCGACGGGGTGCGCACGCGCGTGGTGGGCCGCGTCAGCATGGACATGGTCACGGTCGACCTCACGCCCGTGCCGAACGCCGGCTTGGACAGCGAGGTCACGCTGTGGGGGAACGCCTCAAGCGGCGCCGTGCTGCCCATCGACGAGGTCGCGCACGCAGCCGGCACGGTCGGCTATGAGCTCATGTGCGCCGTGGCGCCGCGGGTGCCGGTGACGGTGGATTGAACACGCAGCCAGGAGTAAGCAAAGCCGGTTGCCGTCCCATGGACCCCGCGCCTAACGTTGTGCGGCCGCCTTGTACACGGCATTGCGTTCGCGCTTGCCCACCGCTACGACGACAACGATCAATTGCGCTTCACGCACTTCGTAGACCAAGCGGTAGCCCACGTTGCGCAACTTGATCTTGTATCGATCTTTCTGGCCGGAAAGTTGGGCCGCCGAGATGCGTGGCGTGACCAGGCGCTCGGCCAGCTTCTTCTTGAACTGCTCGCGGATACTTCCATCCAGCTTGCCCCACTCTTTCAAGGCATCGTCGAGAAATCCCAGCTCAAAGCGCATCGAGCGTTATTTTGTGAACGGTCTGCTCTTTGCGGGCATCGGCAATGGCGTTCAACTCGATATCTTCCAGTCGATCCATTAATGCTTCGTAAGCCTTCGCCGGCACGCAGTAGAACGCCGGCTCATTGCGGTTCAGGATGGCCACTGCGAAGCCTTCGCCTGCTGCGACCGTGCCCATCGGGTTCTTCTTGAGTTCGGAAACGCTCGCTGTCGTTTCTGCAAGGATCAGGTGTGGCATGGTAAATCTACGGGCTATTAAGAGTGTTAATAATAGCACTGTTAACAGGTCTCGAAGCCATGGGTCTATACCCAAACCAGCGGACCGAGCGCTCCATGCAACTGCATGAAAGCCCGCCAGTCCGCTGGCGATGCCTAACCCCGCGAAGGGATCAGAAGTTCCACTTCACGCCGACCGAGCCTTCGACCGAGGACTTCAGCTTGTTGTCGCTGCGGCCGGTCTTGAAGGTGCGGCCGATTTCGCCGTACACGCTGGTGGTCGGCGAGAGCTTGAGCGTGAAGCCCGCTGCTGCTTCCACCGACGTGTAGCCGATGCCCGTCGAGATGGCGGTGGTGGCCGCTGGGCCGACGAAACTGGTGGTGTCGTGACCCGAGAAGCCGTGCCACAGGTTCACACGGCCATAGGGCTGCAGGCGGCCGATCGACGTCGCGAAGTCGCCCTTGAGCCGAACGCCCAGCCGGCCGATGACCGCATGGCCCGGGTCCTGCGTCACCTGCGCACCGGTGATGCTCGTGCTGCTGAACTGCGAGCGCTGGTAGATCAGCTGTGCCTGCGGCTCGACGGTCCAGTCGCTCGCGCCGAGCGCGAAGGGCTGCCCGACTTCGATCGATGCGGTGACGCTGCTGCCGTCGCTCGAGCCTGGCGTGACGGCGGACACCGTCGGATCGGCCGCGTACGTCGAGATGCCGTGCAGGCCGTACTGCAGCACCAGGTCGGTGTAGAACTTGTCCGCATTGCTGTAAGTCGCGTAGCCGCCGAGGTAGTACGAGTCGATCTTGGCGGTGCCCGACGCCAGCGTGCCGGAATCGGTCTTGCCGGCCACGCGGGCACTGTTGTGCAGCATGCCCGTGTACAGGCCGGCCGCCCAGTTGTCGTCCGCATAGAGGTCGACCCCGGTCTGGAAGCCCGACATCGTCAGGTGCGCATCGGTGGTGACCGCGGTGCTGCTCTGTTGCAGGTCCGAATTGCCGCCGATGATGCGGCCCCATGCGCGGCTACCCTCGCCGCCCCAGCCCGAAGGCGTGCGTTGCCCCGCCTGCAGGTCCAGGTCGTCGTCGCCGACGCGGCGATGCAGGTTGCCGAGCATCGCGATGTCGCCCTGGCGCACCAGGTTCGGCACCGCCGTGTAGAGCGGAACCTCCGAGCGGAAATTCGAACGCAGGTACCAGTTTTCGCCGGCGCCCGAGAGGTCGCCCGCCGCCAGCCGGTAGTCGAACGCGCCAGCCAGGATCTTGTCGCCGGCCAGGGCGAAAGCATTCTTGCTGCCCTGCACGGTGGTCGTGGCGCCGTTTTTCGCGCTGACCAGTTCGATGCCGTTGCCCGTGGTCGCGCCACCCAACCCACCGATGTCGGTGATCGCGATGGTGGTGCGGCCGCGGGCCGTGCCGCCGTCGATCACCAGCCGGTCGGAGATGCCGCCGGTGCCGACCTGCGTGCCGAGCTTGAGCACGCCGTCTTGCCCCGTGTAGGCGCCGTGCACCGTCAGCGTCGAGCCGGGCGTGGCGCTCAGCAGCGACACGGTGCCTGCGTTGGCGAGGCCGCCGACGATCTGGTTCAGGCCTGCTGTGTCCAGCGTGGCGCCGGATGCGACGTTGTGCGCCGACGCGGCGCTGAAGGTGTTCGCCGCGCCGGCCTTCAACGTGCCGTTGGCGACCTTCGTCAGGCCGCGGTAGCTGTTCGCGCCCGACAGCACGGTGGTGCCGCTGCCGATCTGTTGCAGCTGGCCGCTGCCGCTGATCGCGCCGGCGAGAGCCAGCGTGTTGCTTCGGTTGGCGACCAGCACGCCGTCGTTGGCGATGTCGCCGACGATGCTGCCTGTAGTGCCCCCGGTGCCCAGTTGCAGCGTGCCGCCGGTGATGGCGGTGCCGCCGGCGTAGCTGTTGTCGGCGGTCAGTGTGAGCGTGCCCGCGCCAGCCTTGGTCAGCTTGCCGGGGCCGGTGACGTCGGTCGTGAGCGTCGCCAGGTTGCCATGGGTGTCGATCGTGCCGTTGTTCGCACCGACCGTGACCTGGCGTGCCGTGTCGAAGCCGGCGCCGTACTGCAGCGTGCCGCCGTTCAACGTGACGCCGGTGCCGGCTGCGCCCAGGTTCGCATCTTGCGACACCCGCAGCGTGCCGCCGCTGACAGTGGTGCCGCCGGCGTACGTGTTGGCGCCATCGAGCACCAGCGTGCCCGCGTCGGCCTTGTCGATGCCGCCCGTGCCGGCAATCACGTTGTCGTAGGTCGCCGTGTAGGCAGCACCTGCGGCCGTGCCGTCGCCCACGCGGATGATGGTTTGCGCGGTGTCGGTGACCAGCGTGTCGCCGGTGATCTTGTAGCCGTCGACCGCGAACTGCGCGCCGCTGAACATGACCTGGCCGCTGGCGTTGCTGACCGTGACCGTGCCGGCCGGCGCGCCCTGGAAGATCGAGAACGCGTTGTTGCTCCATGGCGCGTTCATCTGGCCTGTGACGTTGGTCCAGTTGTCGTTGGCCTTGAGCTCCCACACGCCGTCGCCGCCGTTGATCACGCTGTTGTTGCGTTCCGCGCCGCCTGCGCCGCCGGTGCCGTCCCAGTAGTTCAGCAGCACGCCGGTGGTGTTGACCAGGTTGACCTGGTTGGCCACCGAGGTCTGCACATAGAGGTCGGAGGCCCCGGCGGGCATGGCGCCCAGTTCGAGGCCTTTGTTGGTCAGCGCACCGCCGTAGTTGTAGACGCGGTACACGCCGGGTCCGAAGCTGCCGCCGGCCGGGGTGGTCGGCACCGACACGTTGAGCGTGCCGTCGAGGACCAGGTCCTTGCCGACATTCACCAGGTCGTTGTATTGGCCGCCGGGCACGTAGGCCTGGCCGAACTGCCAGTTCTGCACCGCGTTCGGTGCCAGGTTCAGCGCACCGTTGATGGCCAGCGTGCCCGGGCCTGCGCTGCCCGGTGACAGGATGCCGCCGTCGTTCACGGTCACGTCGCCGCCAATCGTGCCGCTGCCGCCGAGCGTGGCAGCGCTGAGCACCGTGGTCGCGCCGGTGGCGGCCGATTGATTGCCGTTGACGAGCAAGGTGCCCGCGCTCACGGTCGTCGTGCCGAGGTAGGCGTTGGCGCCGGTCAGCGTCGTCACGCCATTGCCCTGCTGCGTCAGCGTGCCGGTGCCGCTGATGGCACCGCCCAACAGCACTTCGTTGCTGCGGTTGATGACGAGCGCGCCGTTGTCGACGATCGGGCTCACGGCCGCGATGCCGCCGGTGGCCGCGCCGCCGGCCACGTCGGCGCCGAGCTGCAGCGTGCCGCCGTTGTTGATCGTGGTCGTCCCCGTGTAGGTGTTGTCGGCCGTGAAGGAGGTCGTGCCCGTCATGTCGCGCACGAAGTTGCCGCTGCCACTGATCACGCCGCTGTACGCCTGGCTGTCGAGGTTGTCGAACACCAGCGTGCCGGCGCCGTTGGCATCCGATGTGACCACGTCGTGGTTGGCGATGCTGCCCGTGGTCGCACCGTTGCCGCCGACGCGCAGCGTGGCACCGCTGGCGGTCTTGATCTCGCTGCCTGCGCCGGCGAGTTGCAGCGTGTCGACGATGCGCAGGTCGGCGCCATTGGTGGCGGCGAGCTTGTTCCAGCCGGTGCCGATGTTGGTGCCGCGCGCCAGGTCGTCGGCTGCCGCGGTGGCGCCGAAGCTGCCCACCTTGGCAGCCGCGCCCTGGGTGCCACTGAACTCGATGGTGTCGCCCGCGCCGTTGCCGGTGAGGATGTGGCGCGTCGTGGAAAGATCGACCGCGCCGACCAGCGCCGCGTTGCCTGCGCCATTGCCCATGTTCACTTCGCCGTCGAGCGTGCCCGCGGTCCAGTTGAACTTGTCGCTGCCTTCGCCGGTGTTGACCACGCCGGTCACGGCCCCGCCCGTGAGGTTCACGGTGTCGGCGTTCGCGCTGCCCTGGATGGCGACCGCCGCGTTGTTCCGCGCCTGCACGGTGCCGCTGTTGGTGATGGTCTTGCCCGCACCCGTGCCGTCGATGACCGGCGCGACCGTGCTCACCGACGTGAGCGTGCCGGTGTTGGTGATGCTGGCCGCGTCGTGCGCGACCACGGCTGCGCCGCCGTTCGCGCCCTGCACGTCGATGGTGCCGGCGGTGCGCACGTTGCCGCTGGTGCGCGCGTCGATCCCGGTGCCACCGTTGGAACTCGCCAGCACATTGATGTCGTAGCCCGGGCCGACGTTCAGGTCGCCCGTCGCGTTGCTGCCGTCGAAGTTGCGAAAGCCGATGCCGGTGCCCGTGCCGGCCACGTTCAGCGTGGCGGTCGATGCCGCATCGAAGCTGGTCGCGGTGCGGATGGCCGCGCCGTCGACCGCGTTGATCGTCACGCCGGTCAGCTTGACTGCGCCGATCTCGGCCTTGTTCTCGATGCCTGCGCCGCTGCCGTTCGCCGTGATGGTGATGCCCGTCGCGTCGAGCGACTTGGCGTCGGTGTCGAGCAGCACGCCGTTGGCCGTGCCTTGCGTGGTGATCGTGTCACCGGCTGCGCCGTTCAGCGTCAGCGCCGCGCCGTTGAGCAGCTGCACGCCGGCCAGCCCGCCGTCGACGTTCACTTCGCCCAGCCGCAGCACTTGCGCGTCGCTGCCGGAGGCGCGCACGCCCACGCCGCCGCCCACGTCGATGACGCTGTTGTTGGTCAGGCGGCCGCCTTGCTGCACGTCGACGCCCACGCTGTCGTTGCCGTCGAGCGCGACATGGCCGGTGGCGTCGAGCGTCACTGCGCCGAGGTTGCGCGCCACGTAGCCGGTCACGCCGTCGAGGCTGGAGACGATGTCGGTGCCCGAATTGAGCGTGGTGGCCACCGGGTCGCCGGTGGCCGCGCCGGAGAGCGTGTGTTTCTGGCCGTCGACCACGGCCGCGATGGTGTTCGGCGCGTTCAGCACGATGGTCGTGTTGTTGCCGATGTTGCCGGTGGCGCCGCCTTCGATCTTCACCGCCGTCGTGCCGGTGTTGCCGGCTTCGCCGACGTGGATCGTCGCGTTGGCGGTCGTGACCGTGCTGCCTGCGCCGGTGCCGTACACGGCGACCGAGTCTTTGCCTGTGACGGTCAGGTCCAGGTCCTGTCCACCGCTGCCGTTGGTGCCGTTGAAGGTCGCACCGTCGGCCACGCGGAACAGCGTGGTCCGGGCGAAGCCGGCATCATCCATCGTGGCGCTGGCCACGTTGGCCTGCGCGCCGTTGCCGAACAGGAAGTAGCCGATCTGGTCGGTGTTGCCGAAGGCCGGTGCCGCGTTCTGCGTGACGTTGGCGACCACGTTGCTGCCGTTGCTGCGCACGTGCACGCCGATGGCGCCCTGGCCACCGAGCGTGATCGGTGAATCGATGTTCGCGGTGACGACGCCGGTGCCGGTGCCCTCGACCCACACGCCGTAGTTGCGGGTGCCCGTGCTCGGGTCGGAGCCGCCGATGACGTTGATCGCGCCGGCGCTGGTGGTGGACGCGGCCGCGTTGGCCACGCCGGTCGACAGCACCTTGATGCCGATGTTGTTCACGCCACCGACGGTGATGTCGCCGTTGTTGGTGACCGCGCTGCCCGCGCTCGCGCCCGTGTTCTGCGCCAGCAGGCCGATGTTGGCGCGCGGTGCGCCCACGCCCGTGCCGCCGAGCACGTTGATGGCACCGTTGTTCGTCACCAGCCCGGTGCTGCCGACGGCCGCAATGCCGGCGGCGTTCTGCGTCAGGGAGCCGATGGTGATGGTGCCGTCGTTGACCACGTTGCCGCTGCTCGCGGCGAAGATGCCCGCGCTCAGTGCCGCACCGCCGCTCATGGCGACGTCGGCCGCTGCGGCGCCTGCGCTGGCCTGCGCCTCGCGGCCCAGGTAGATCGTGCCGTTCGAGGCGTTCGAGAAGCTGGCGTCGCCCAGCACTTCCACCGCATAGCCGGTCGCGCCGCCGATCGCGCTGCTGCCGCTGCGCCCGTCCGTCAGGTTGATGGTGCCGGTGTTGGTGCCGGTGGAGGTGCCGTCGAGCGACACGCCACGGGCGACCTGTCCGAGCGTCGACAGGCCGATGTTCAACACGCCGGTGTTGCTGACCGTGCTGGCGCCCATCGCCTTGATGCCGTAGGCGCCGTGCGAGTCGACGTTCTGGCGACCGTCGTTGTCGATGAACAGGTTGGCATTCAGCACGCCGTTGTTGGTGGCGCTGGCGTCGGTGGCCTGCATGCCGACGGCGACCGGTGCGAACCGGTTGTCTTTCCAGGCATTCAGCTCGCCGTTGTTCACCAGTGTCGCGCCTTGGTCGGCGCGCATCACGCCGTTGCTGCTGCCGGTCACGGCCAGTGCGGCGCCCGCGACGAGCTCGCCCTTGGCATTCGCGCCGGTGGCGTGGATCACGTTGAGGTTGCCGGTGGGCGCGGTGGCCGCGTTGTTGTGCACGCCGCCGTCATTCCAGACCTTGTAGTCCCAGGTCACGGTTTCCTTGGTGAATGCTTGGGCCATCCAGTTGTCGTAGCGCTGCTGGGCCTGCGCCTGCGTCAGGCCTTCGCCGCCATTGGCGACCGGCACGAGCCAGTTGCCGATCTGGTTGCTGAGCCAGTCGTTGTAGTTGGCGAGGTCGGCCGGCGTGCTCACGCTGTGCACCACGCTGTTGCCCAGGCCGTCGGTGGTGGAGAAGTTGCCGCCGAACGTGGTCACCACCTGGGCCATGCTCTGTGTTTCAGGTGCGACGACCGGTGCGAGCTGGAAGTCGATGCGGTTGCGCGACCGCCAGTCGACGCTGCTGCTGTTGCCGGCGGTGCCGTCGGCCACCGTGAGCACCGAATTCTTGGCCATCAGGCGGATCGTGTTGTCGGCCGCGCGGATGTTCTGCGCGGCGTCGCCCAGGTTGACGTTCAGTTGTCCGCCGGTGCTCTCCACCTTGCCGAGGCCCACGTTCTGGTGGATGTGCACCTCTGCTTCGTCGAGGATGAATTCGCCCAGTTCGGAGAAGGCGGGGAAGTACGTGCCGCTGGTGATCGCGCTCGACTGGTACGTCGAGAACGAGAGGTTGCTCTGCGTGACCGGGTCGTACACCGATTTGCTGCCGTTCTGCTCCGGCGCGTACACGCCGTTGCCGGACACGCTGTAGTAGCGCTTGTAGTTGGTGTTGTCGGCGCTGCCGCCGGTGAAGGTCAGGCGGCCCTGGTCGGCCAGGCTGCCGACGGTTTCGGGATCGCCCGTGGCATAGCTGCCGGGATTGACGCGGGCGATGGCGCCATCGATGGTCAGCGTGTCGCCATTGCCGACCGTGTACTGGTAGCCGGCCGAGGTGGCGGGGTCGCCGATGTCCTGCATCGGCACGGCGTGGGCGGCGCCCGCCAGCAGCGCACCCAGGGCCGCGATGGCGGCGGCGCTGCGAACGCCACTGCTGCGGCTCGACTTGGACTTGCCGCGCGTGAGTTCGGACGCGGCCACCCAGGTGCCGGTGGACTCGCACCAGACGTTGCGATGGATTTTGTTCATGGGGTCTCTCGAATTGAAGGCTCCGGCTCCCGGATGGCGCCAGACGAAGGCCGCGATGGTCTTGGAAGCCTTCGTGGAGAGACAGGAACAAATTCATCCTTTCGGGTGGTGCGTCAGTGGGTAACATTCCATGACTTTTGCACCCAACGATGTGTGAGATGAGTCACGGTTGGGCGTACCCGTGAACGCACCGTTACGCACAGCGGCATTGGAAAAAGACGCAAAAAAACCCGGCACGTGGCCGGGTTCGTCAGAAGGGAAAAACTACGCGTCAGCGCGGGTAAAGGCCCCGTTGCCGACCCTGCAGCCGCGCCAGCCCCAGCAGCGCATCGGTGAAAGGCGTCGGCGTCTGCGTCAGCTGACCCAGTTCACGCACGACAGTGACCAGCGCGTCGAGTTCGATCGGCCGCGATGCCTCGACGTCCTGCAGCATCGAGGTCTTGAAGGCACCGAGCTTGCGCGTGACCGCATGGCGGTCTTCCGGCATTTCGGTGATCGGCACGCCGATGCGCGCGCCGATGTCGCGGGCTTCCAGCATCACGGCCGAAATGAAGCCGCGCACCAGGTCGTCTTCCAGAATCAGGTCGGTGGTCGCGCCGGTGAGGGCGCTGATCGGGTTGACCGTCATGTTGCCCCAGAGCTTGTACCAGACGTCCTTCTGGATCTGCGGCGACACGCGGGCCTCGATGCCGCCGCGCACCAGCAGCGCCGCCAGCTCGCCGACCCGAGTGCTCGCTTCACCCGAAGGCTCGCCCAGGATCAGGCCGTTGCCGAAGTGGTGGCGCACCACGCCCGGCGCGTCGAGCGAGCAGCTCGCGTGCACCACGCCTCCGATCACGTGCCGCGCCGGAATGGCCGCGGCAATGGCGCCGTCGGGGTCGACAGCCGCGAGCCGCGTGCCCGACAGCGCGCCGCCGAAGCCGCCGTCCAGGAACCACCAGGGCACGCCGTTCATCGCGGTCAGCACCTGGGTTTCGGGCCCGATGAGAGGCGCGATGCGCTCGGCCACGCCGGCCAGCGACGGTGCCTTGACGGCGATCACCACCAGGTCCTGCACGCCCAGCGCGCCGGGGTCGGCCACGGCGTGCACCGGCACCTGCGTGCGCTGCGTGCCGCGCAGGAGCGACAGCCCGTCGCGCTGCAGTGTGTCCAGCGTGGCGCCGCGCGCCACCACGTTCAGCTGGCAGCCCGCCTGGGCGAGCGCCATGCCGATCCATCCGCCGATGGCGCCAGCGCCGTAGATGCAGGTCTTCATGTCCATCCGTTCATGCGATTCAACCCTCGGCGGTGAAGCCGACTTCCTTGACGATCGGGCCCCACTTGGCCGTGTCCTTCTTCAGCAGGTCGGTCAGTTCGGCGGGTGTCGAGTGCATGGCTTCCAGGCCGAAGGTGCCCAGGCCGTCGATCACGTCCTTCTGCGCCAGCGCGGTCTTCATCGACGCGTTCAGGCGCGCCACCAGTTCGGGCGACGCCTTGGCCGGCAGGAAGAAAGCGAACCATTCGCTGTGCGCCATGTCCTTGATACCCTGTTCGCCGAAGGTCGGCACGTCGGGTGCGAAGCGGCTGCGCTTGGCGCCCGACACACCCAGGATGCGCACTTTGCCCGACGGCAGGTGCTGCGTGATGTCGCCGATGGGGCCCGACACGGCCGAGATGTTGCCGCCCAGCAGGTCGAGCATGGCCGGCTGCGTGCCACGGTAGCCGGCGTGCTTGAGCTCGACGCCGCCTTGCTTGCCCAGCAGTGCGCCGATGAAATGCGGCGTGGAGCCAGCAGCGGGCGAGCCGAAATTCGCACCCGCCGGATTGGCCTTGGCCCAGGCCAGGAACTCGGGCACCGTCTTCACGCTGGCCGGCACCGACGGGCCGACGGCAAAGCCGAAGTCGAAGATGCAGCCGATGCTCACGGGCGTGAGGTCGACCATCGGGTCGTACGGCAGCTTCTTGTAGATGTGCGGGTAGATCGTGAGGATGGAGGTGGGCGTCTGCAGGATGGTGGCGCCGTCGGCGGGCTTGCCCTTGACGTAGGTCACGGCGATCTGGCCGCCTGCGCCGGTGCGGTTCTCGACCACGACGGTGCGCGCATAGTCGCCGCCGAGCTTCTGCGCCAGCCGGCGGCAGATGTTGTCCGAAGTGCCGCCGGCCGCAAAGCCGGTGACGATGGTGGCGGTTTCGATCGATGCCTGTGCAAAGGCCTGCTGGCCAATGCTGGCGAGCAGCGCCGAGGCGCCCGTGGTCTGCAGCAGGTGGCGGCGGGTGAAGTTCATGGTGTCTCTCTCCGGTCTATGGGGATGAATTTTTCAGGACGCGTCGCGCAGCCAGGTGACTGCGCCCGAGTGGGTCACGGCGCCGCGGTGGGCCGGTCGCACGGTGAGGGCGTATTTTTCCAGCAAGCCGCGGTGTTCGACCCCCGCGTTTACCTCACGTCCGGCCAGTCGTTCGGCAATTTCCTGCGCCGTGAGTTCGACCGAGATCGAGCGCGACCCGGCGCGTGCGTCGATGGCGATCATGTCGCCGTCGCGCAGCGCCGCGATTGGTCCACCGTCGGCCGCTTCGGGGCCGGCGTAGCCGATGCACAGCCCGCGCGTGGCGCCGGAGAAGCGCCCGTCGGTCAGCAGCGCCACCCTGTCGCCCATCCCCTGGCCATAGAGCAGGGCGGTGATGCCCAGCATTTCGCGCATGCCAGGGCTGCCCTTGGGCCCCTCGTTGCGGATGACGATGACGTCGCCGGCCGCGTAGCGCTGGTTCTGCACGGCAGCCTGCGCCTCCTCTTCGCATTCGAAGACGCGTGCCGGCCCGCGAAACACCAGGCCCTGCAGCCCGGCCGTCTTGAGCAGCGCGCCGTCGGGGCACAGGTTGCCCTTGAGCACGGCCAGCCCGCCGTCCTGCGTGATCGGGTCGCCCGCCACGCGGACCACCCGGCCGTCGGGCAGCGCCGCGTCGGCGACTTCCTCGGCCAGCGTACGGCCTGTGAAGGTGAGCGCGTTGCCGTGCAGGTAGCCCTGGTCGAGCAGCGTGCGCAGGATCACGCCTGCACCGCCGATGTAGAACACGTCGCGCGCCAGGTAGCGGCCACCGGGCCGCAGGTCGGCGATGAGCGGCGTGCGCGCGAAGACCTCGGCCACGTCGTCCAGGTGGAACGCGATGCCGGCCTCGTGCGCGATGGCCGGGATGTGCAGGGCCGCGTTGGTCGAGCCGCCGGTGGCCGAGACCACGGCGCAGGCGTTCTCCAGCGCCTGACGGGTGACGATGTCGCGCGGCAGCGGGCCGTCGCCCAGCACGGCTTTCATGAGCGTCTTCGCGGCGCGGCGCATCAACGGCGCGCGTTCGCTGAACACGGCCGGCACCATGCTCGAGCCGATGGGCGCGAGGCCCAGCGCCTCGCTCACCATGCCCATCGTGTTGGCGGTGAACTGGCCCGCGCAGGCGCCCGCGGTCGGCAGGCAGGCGCGGCTCATGGCGTCGAGCTCGTCGTGCGTGGCCGTGCCGGCCAGCACCTTGCCGATGGTTTCGTAGGTGTCGACCACGTTCAGGTCGCGCCCCCGTACTTCCGGATGTGGGCCGGGCATCTGGCCGGGCAGTGCCGAGCCGCCATGCACGAACACGCTGGGCACGTTGCAGCGCACCATGCCCATCATCAGGCCCGGCAGGTTCTTGTCGCAGGCGCCGATGGCGAAGATGCCGTCCCACTGGTGACCGCGGGTCGACGCCTCCACGCTGTCGGCGATCAGTTCACGCGACACGAGCGAAAAGCGCATGCCCGAATGGGCCATGGTCAGGCCGTCGCTCACCGACACCACCGGGCATTCGTGCGGCGTGCCGCCGCCGCCGTAGATGCCGGTCTTCGCATGCTGGGCCTGCTCGCGCAGGTTGAGGTTGCACGGGCTCATCTCGCCACCGGTGTGGAACACGCCGATGTGCGGTCGCTCGATGTCCTCGTCGTCCTGGCCGAGCGCGTGCAGGAAGCTGCGCGTGGTCGCGCGGATCGTGCCGGTGCGGATGGTGGCCGAGCGCAGGGGGAGCGGTGGCGCGTTCGTGGGTTCGGTCATGCCTGCGCGCCCCTCAATAGCCATTCGGGCCTGCGGCCGGCTTCGACGTGTACTTCGCCAGCAACTGCTGCGCCGCCGCCGTGAGCAGCATGGTGTCCACGCCCACGGCCACGAACAGCGCGCCGGCCGCGAGCCACTTGCGCGCCTGTTCCTCGGTGGTCGACAGGATGCCCGGCGCCTTGCCGGCCTTCAGGATGCGCGCAATGCCGTCGGCAATGGCGGCCTGGACCTCGGGATGGTTGGGCTGGCCGACGAAGCCCATCGAGGCCGACAGGTCGGCCGGGCCGATGAAGACGCCGTCCACGCCGGGCGTGGCCGCGATCGCGTCGAGGTTCTTCATGGCCTCGACCGTCTCGGCCTGCACCAGCAGGCAGGTCTGTGCGTTGGCCTCGTGCAGGTAGTTCGGGTATGCCTGCCAACGCGAGGCGCGCGCCAGGGCGCTGCCCATGCCGCGGATGCCCTCGGGCGGGTAGCGCATGGCCTGCGCCAGCTGCGCGGCCTGCGCCGCGGTGTCGACCATCGGCACCAGGATGGTCTGCGCGCCGATGTCGAGCATCTGCTTGATCAGCGCCGTCTCGCCGACGGGCACGCGAACCACC
>Ga0247813_10000540_pt1 | contig 34493 bp, 30 predicted proteins | sample UWRJL169409C1_FD_180719 | JGI IMG/M metagenome (GOLD analysis project Ga0247813, IMG submission 180719) | Plant litter microbial communities from Arlington Agricultural Research Station in Wisconsin, United States - UWRJ-L169-409C-1 | ecosystem: Environmental > Terrestrial > Plant litter >... | reverse complement strand
GCGATGTGCTCGTACGCGTGATCGATGCTGGGGCGCAGCTCTTCGGGCGTAATGGCGATGCTGAGCTTCACGCGGGTGGGGCTGAGCTTTTCGACCGTGGTCTTCACGATGGGTATCTCCTGATGTTCGTTACTTGACAGTCCCGTTAGTAAGTACTGACTGTGTCGGGGCGACAGGATTCGAACCTGCGGCCTCTCGGTCCCAAACCGAGCGCTCTACCAAGCTGAGCTACGCCCCGGGAAAAATCCGTGTCTGTGTTCTGCCGCATCCGGGTGCGCGTGAGCACAACCCTTTTTTGGCCTCGGCAAGTCTAGCGTGGTTCGGCTGTGCGCTTTACGGGGCCGCGATGGATTCGAGGACGGCGGGCAGCTCTGCGGTCATCTCGGTCGCCAGGAAGCCGAGGGGCGCCACACGCTGCTCGAGGAGTTCCCCCACCCGGGCGTGAGCGAACGTCGCCCAGACGGCGCCCTGCTCGGGAGTCGCACCGCGCGCACACAGCCCCGCGATCGCGCCGGCCAGCACGTCACCGCTGCCCGAGGTGCCGAGACCGGGCCCGCCGGTGCCGACGGTCCAGATGTCGCCGCCCGGTGCGGCCACGATGCCGAAGCACGACACGACCGCGCGGTAGCGCTGGGCGATCTCGACGAGGTCGGCGGCGAGGTTGTCGTCGTCGAGTTCGCGCTCGAGCAACAGCGCCGCTTCGACCTTGTTGGGGGTGAGCACGAGCCGCCCGCCCAGAGCGGCCTCCGCACCCGGGACCTTCGGCAGCACGCCGAGCCCGAAGGCGTCGAGCACCACGACCGTGTCGTCGTCGATGTGCCGCGCCAATTCGCGGACCATCACCTCCGCCTCGCCCGCGTCGTCGAGACCGGGGCCGACGAGAACCGTGTCGGCCCGCCGGAGATCGTCGGATGCGGCCGGGAGCGAGAACCCGCTCACGCTGTGCCCGGGGGTCTCGTCGAGCGGCGCGACCCCGCTCTCGGGCACGGCGACGGCGACGTGCGCGGCGACCGACTCGCCCACCGCCAGCGTGAGCCGACCGGCACCGACCCGCAGGGCGGCGACCCCGGCGAGCATCGCCGCGCCCGGCGACCGCAGCGCCCCGCCCACGACGACCACCTGACCGCGGCCGTACTTCGACTCGTCCGGCTCGGGCAACGGCCAGGCGCGGAGGGTCTCCACGGTCACGTCAACGCGGTCGGACATCGGGATCCCCTCCGTGCAGTGTCACGGGCGCTCCCGCCTCGACGAGGTGGCCGGCGAGCGAGAACGCCTCGAGGGTCCACGGGCCGGTCTCGCCGTCGCGGGTCAACCGGGTTATCGACGCGTTCGCCACCGTGTGGGTCTGGGCGAAGTCGAGCAGTTCCCGTTCGCTCATACCGAGACAGACGTAGAGGAAGGTCATGACGATCGCGTCGTGCCCGGCGACGAGCACCCTGCCCGGAGTCTCCGGCCGCTCCATATCGACGAGGAGCGAGCGGATACGCAGGGCGAGGTCGGCCCACGACTCGCCGCCGGGCGGACGGTAGTAGAACTTGCCGAGCCAGCGTTTGCGGAGCGCCTCCTCCGGATACCGTGCCTCCACGCCGTGCGAGGTGAGCAGGTCGAGCACTCCGAGTTCCCTGTCGCGGAGGCGTTCGTCGACGCGCACCGCCACGTCGGAGCCCGCGGTCTCGAGCGCGATGGAGACCGTCTGGCGCGCCCGCAGGTACGACGAGCTCCACGCGGCATCCGGCCTCTCTCCCTCCGGGAGGTCTGCCAGCCAGGCGCCGAGCGCTTCGGCCTGCTCCTCCCCCGTCGGCGACAGCGGAACATCGGCGTCGCGCAGATCGACCTCGACCAGTTCGAGTCCGGCGTTCTCGGCGGCTGTCGCGGCGCGGTTCGCGAGGCTTTCGCCGTGGCGGAGGAGGAGGAGTTCGTGGGCGGCCATATCCCGACGCTAGCCAGCCACGCGGAATCCGTCGCGGGGTTGCGATCCCGGGTGTCGTCGAAAAGTGTCCCGCACTTCGGGTACAGTGTTCCTCGGTAGTTGCGACTGCCGACCACCAGATCCCGGCTCACCCGCCGGATCCGGGGCTGTAGCTTAGTGGTAAAGCCTCTGTCTTCCAAACAGATGATGCGAGTTCGATTCTCGTCAGCCCCTCCGATTATCGACTTCTCCTACCACGCTCGATGCGCGCTAGGCGACAACTGTCGATTGGCCTAGAGTTCAGTCAATATGAAAAAAATTTCAGTCGGCATCGTTGCGATCGCAGTTCTCGTTCTGGCGGGCTGCACGTCCGTCCCCGACGACGCCGACCGCGAGATGCCCGTCGTCGTCTACGACGTGGTCAGCGACGGCCCCACCGCAGGGTATGTGACGTACCTCAGTACGACCGGCACCGAGCAGGCGACGGGCGCCACCCTGCCGTTCAGTAAAGAAATACCCCTCGACAACACACTCTTCGAGCGCAGTACGTTCTCTCTCTCCGCGCAGTCGTCAGCCGGCGCGACGATGATCACCTGCACGATCACGGTGGACGGCGAGATGGTGTCCGAGCAGACATCGACCGGAGAGTTCGCCGTCGTGTCGTGCGCGGGCGCGGCGGGCTGACCCCCTAGCCTCGTCAGCGGGGCATCGCTCTTGTCGAGCTCAGTGCACCAGCAGCGCGTCGCGGGCCCCGCCCACGTCGATGTGCAGGTGGTTGCACGTGTCGGCGATGTCGCCCCAGAGCGACAGCCCCAAGGTGATGCCGGCCGCCGTGCGGCACTGCGCCTGGCCGACCCTGCTGCCCGCCGGCATGGACGGGTCGAGCAGTCCGATCAACCGCAGCGACTGGTTGTCGGCTCCCGTGAGGGCGACCCCGTTCAGGCTGAAGAAGTCGACCGCCCGGCCTCCCCCGCTCTTGTAGTGCCACGACTCCGCCCCGGCGCCGAGCAGTTCGCCCGTGCAGTTGCGGTTCAGGCTGCTCACGCCGACCTCGTCGAAGTAGCGCACGGCGATCACCATGATCTGCAGGATGCGTGTGTCGATGCCGCAGCCCGGCACCCGCTCGCCGTTCGCGATCCAGCGGATCTGCCGCAGGTGGTCGGGCACGAGCCCGCGCAGGCTGCCGTCGTCGGCGTGCACGACGAGTTCTTGCGCGAGCAGTTCGTCGTCGACCGAGATCGCGCAGTCGGCCCCGCCCGCCGCCGCGGTCAACGCCTGCACGATGCGCACCGCCGGTTCGAAGAAGCGCGTGTAGTGGTCGGGGTCGGCGTTGCGTTGCACCGCGTGGGCGGCGGCGGTCGGCGCCAGCGCCTCCCAGCCGGGCAGCGCCCCGAGCCGGTCGAAGAACAGCGTCGCCGAGAGGTACGGGTCGAGCCGGGTCGCGCGGCTGCCCCACCACGACTGCTGCTGGAACAGACCGATCGACGAGGTGGGCGAGCCGTCGGGGTTGGTCACGCCGCGGATGTCGTCGCCGTAGGTCAGATTGCGAAGGGATGACTCGCCGATGGCGGTCATCACGCCGATGAACTGCGCGCGCTGCGGCAGCCCGGCGGCGGTCGCGGCGTTCATCACTTCGGCGGCGTTGACGAGCTGTTCGCCCGCGAAGTCGTCGACCCGCACGTCGCTCTCCGCCACGATCTCGGGGTCGACGACGCCCGTTCCGCAGCCGCTGCCCGCCGTTCCGGTCGGCAGTCCGGTTCCCGACGAGAGGAAGACGGCGGTGCCGACCGCCGCCACGATGCCCAGCACCGCGACGCCCGACAGCAGCGCTCCCCGCCCCGCCATGTCAGCCGCCGAGGTCGCCCTCGGCCGACGCGAGCGCCTCGTCGGTGTTGCTCACCTCGGCCTCCCAGCGCGAGAGGATGTGCTGCACGTGCGTCTCGGGGTGCGAGCCGTACTTGAAGATGTAGTGCCCGTCTTGCAGGCGTTCGATCGTCTCGGCGGTCTCCGGCGCGAGACCGAACGTGCGCTGGCACCAGAGCGCGTCTTCGGGGCGCGACTGCCGGTAGATGCACACGGTCTGCGCCTCTTGGATGACGGCCATGCCCGCCGAGTCCTTCGGGATGTCGGTTCCCTTGTGCATCACGAACACGTTCGAGATGCCGAGCCCGCGTGACAGCTTCTGGTTGGCCTTGATCAGCTGCGCCGACGGACCGCCGACCATGTGCCAGCCCTCCTCGTACACCACCGTGGTGGCGAATCCGCGTTCGTCGCGCAGCCGGCCGAGCATCCACATGTTGCCGATCGCCATCACGACCGGCACCGCCGGTCCGTCGTCGCGCAACTGCGACACGTCGAACGAGGTCAGCTTGCCCCGCAGGTCGACACCGCGCGAGGTCTCCCCGTCGAGCAGCCCGCCGTATTCGTCGAGCAGCCCGTTCAGGGTCCAGCGCACCGAGAGTCCCGCCCGGTGCAGTTCGTCGCGGGCGCCGCTCGAGAGTGTGACGTAGTCGCGGTCGTCGGCGATGCGGCCGAGGTTCGGCAGCACGTCGGCGAGCACCGGCGCGCGCCCGTCCGCGCCCTGCACCGTGCGCCGGAGGGCGGCCCGCAGCGCCTCCTCCTCCCAGCCGCCGAGGGCATGGTCGCCGCGCGCCAGCCGGGTGACGATGTTGAGCAACCGGCCCTGACCTTTGATGCCGGTGCCGCGCATGATCACGGGGTCGAGCAGGTTGAGTCTGGTGCCGGAGCTGTCGGTGCTGAACCGGATCGGCTCGACCCCGTAGTGCCGCGCGACGCCGGAGTACTCGCCCTCCCCGCCCTGGTCTTTTTTATCGAAGACCACACACCGCCGGTTTTTCAGCAGCAGCGGACGCAGCACCTGGTTCGCCTTCGTGTGGGTGCTCTTGCCCGCGCCGACGTCGCCCATGATGATGACGTTCGGACTCGACACCTCGCGCGGGATCGAGTTGTAGGCCGTCACCGGGTCGTGCGCGATGGGGGTGCGGGAGAGGATGTCGCGTCCCGACACCACTCCGCGGGTGCCCGTCGGCGGGCCGATGATCGCCGTGTTCAGCACCTCGGCCTGCCGGGTGGTGGTCGGCGCCCCCGTGAGCGCCGGCGCGTAGAAGTGCGCCCGGGCGGCGCGGGCGCTGGTGCGCAGCCGTGTCCCCTTCGTCGACCACGGCGGGATCTCGACGTCGTCTGCCTCCGGTTCGACGGTCTTCGGCACCGACGGCGGCGCGATGCCGCGCAGGCCCGGCAGCGACCAGAGCCGCGACGGCGACGGGTTTCCGCTCACGAGATCGCCCCCTTCTCGCTCTTGCCGGCGAGGCGCGAGTACACCCGGCTCGAGATCGAGGTGCGGCTGCGCCCGATGCCGCGGCCGATCGGCCAGGTGGTTCCCGAGGCCGCCGACTGGTACGAGTCGAGCCAGTCCAGCCGTTCGATGCCCAGCGACGTCGAACAGGTGTCTTCGAGTTGCCGCGACGCGCGGGCGAGCTCGTCGCGGTCGTGCGCCGAGATGGTGACGTAGCCCACCCAGGCGGCGCCGTGGTGGTGGGATCCCGACACGAGGTCGCTGCGTCGCCGGTTCGCCGCAGACATCGCCGCCTCCGTGTCATCCGCACTGATCTTCCCGGCCTCGCGACGGGCGAGGGTCTCTGCCGCGTCGCGCACGACGTCTTGCCTCGCGGCGATCTTCGCCTCGGCGGCGGGGACGAGGTGGATGTGGAACGAGACCGAGCGGATGAACGACAGGTCGTTGCCGATCAGCAGGTCGAGCACCCAGAGCTGCGTGCGCGGCGCGGTGACCAGGGCGTCGGCGGTGATCGCCGCGGTGCGATGCCACCATTCGACGGGTGCCGCCGGATCGCTCTGGGCCGGATCGCTCTGGGCCGCATCGCTCTGGGCCGGATCGCTCTGGGCCGCATCGCTCTGGGCCGGATCGCCGTCGCCTGCCGCCGGTCGGGAGTCCGCCGCCGGTCGGGCATCCGCCGCCGCCCCGCCGGCCACGACGTGCGCCGAGAACTCGTCGCGCGACGCCACCCCCAGCGAGGCCGGATCGACGTCGGCGACCTCGTCGATCGGCCGCGACGGGTCTTGTTGGTGCAGGATCACCGCCGTCGTCTGCCGTGCGGTGAGCGCCTCGACCCGCCCGAGCCGGGCCTCGGTCAGTCCGCGCACCGTCGCGTCGATCTCGTGCGTCATGAGCCGGCGCCAGCCGTCGCGGCCCTCGCCGAACTTCGACGCGGCGTCGGTGAAGGCCGGCGTGATCGGCCAGCTCACCGTGATGAAGTGCCGCTGCACCATGGCGTCTTCCCCGGTGAGCCGCAGCACCTCGTCGTACGACGCCACCGCGTCGGCCGGGGCGTCGGGGTCGAGGCTGTTGAGCACCCAGTACTGCTGCAGTGCGCTGTCGGCGGGGAGCACACGCGTGACCGTCTGCACGTTGCCGACGAGCGAGGAGTGCGGGGCGCGCCCGGCGAGGAAGTGCCCCCAGCCCTCGGCAGCGCGGGTCATCACGGCCGTCGACTCGATGCCGCGCAGCTGGCCGGAGACCGAGAACGCCACAGAGAGGTAGTCGTCTTCGCCGGCGGGCGCGTGCCAGGCGATGCCGGGCCGGCCTCGGCCGTGCTGCAGCCAGCCCATGCCGTCGGCGCCGTCGGGATACACCCGCAGCGATGTCAGCCGCCGGCGCGCTCGCACGATGCCCGCTTTGCGACCGCGCCGGTGCGACCTCCTGGCCGCCTTCAGGTCGTCGCGCGCGTCCTTCCACGCCTCGTCGCTGTAGGGGGCGAAGGCGAGCGTGCCCGAGCGGGAGCGGCGGCGCCAGCGCCGGCTCTTGCGGCGCCGCTCGATGACCGAACCGCGGTGCGTCTTCGCCGTCACGGCGAGGGTGATGCCGCAGCCGACGGCGCCGACCGCGAGCCCCGGCCACCCCACGAGCGGGGTGAGCACGATGCCCGCGGCGATGAACAGGGCGAGCATCACCACGCGGGTTCTCGAGTGGGTTCCGCCGAAGAACGAGCGGTGCCCCGTCTCGCCGCCGAGGTAGCGCACCACGGCGCGGCTGGTGTCGGTCATGGCTCCCGGTCCTCGCCGATCGTGATGTCGCCGGCCGACCCGGCACCCGCCGGCCCGGCGCCGTCTGACCCGGCACTGGCCGCCCCGGAACCGCCCGACCCGGCGCGCTCCGACCGCGCCGCCGGAACCGTGACCCGCTCGCGCATGCGCGAGCGGGCGGCCGCCGCGTCGGACAGCGACGCCACCGCCCGCGGCGGCTCGCCGATGACCGACGGATCGCTCTCGCCGCCCGAGTCGAACGCGAACGGCGCGGCAACCGGGCGCTCGGGCGAGGCGACGCGGTGACCGAGGCGGTCCGTGGCATCCGACAGATTGCCGGCCCCGATGACGCTGCCCATCGCCGACGGTCCGACCGTGCCGCCGATCAGCACGGGGATCGACGGAGCGAGCCGCAGCAGCACGAGCGGCGAGAGCGCGGCCACGAACAGCGCGATGACCGCCACGAGCAGCTCGACGAGCGTCTGCAGCGCGCGGTCGGCGCCGAACGCCTCGGTCGACGAGCCCATCATGCTGAACGCGATGCCGAGCAGGAAGAACAGCAACGGTTGTGCGGCGAGGATGCCGACCCACAGGCCGAGCAGCCGCAGCCCGAACGAGCGTCGGGTGGGGTCGATCACCCAGACGAGAGCCAGCGGGATGAGCACGCCGGTGAAGTACAGCGCCACGAACTGCAGCACGAGCATGAGCAGCACGAGGAACAGACCGACGAGCATGCCGAGCATCAGCAGCACCGCTATCGGCATGCCTCCTGCGATGTCGGTCGCTTCGGCGTCGGCGATCATCGATTGGAACCGGTCGGTCACGTCGCCGACGGAGTCTTGGATGCCCCAGCTCACGAACACGTCGGAGAGCGAGTGGAAGAACGTCACCAGCATCATTCCGGCGGCCGGCCCGAACGTGGCCCCGAGCAGGAACACCCCGAAGTACAGCCCGAGCGAATCGATGAGCTCACGCCCCGACTGCCGGCCGCGCGCGGTGCGGATGAACTGCGGAAACAGCAGCGCTACCGCGAGGAAGATCGCGGCCGCGAACGACACCCGGTAGGCATTGACGAACCAGTCGACGCTGAGGTCGGGCAGCGCGGCTTCCGTCAGCGCCGGCAGTACGTCGCCGCTCAGGCCCGCCGCGGCATCGCGCAGCATCTCGAAGGTGTTGCCCCACGGGTCGGCCATGTACGACACCCCGCCCGGCGGCGCGTTCACGGAGTCGCCCAGCCCGCCGATGATGCTGCCGATGCCCGAGTCGTCGCCGCCCACGTCGTCGACGAGGTTCTCGAGGTCGTCGAGGTCGTCGATCTCCGACCAGGGCATCAGCAGCCCCCGCCGAACGGGATGCCGACCGCGAACAGGTCTTCGGTCGTGCGGGTGCCCTCGGAGCGCACGAACGCCCACTGGTCGTCTTCCCAGGAGACCGTGACCGTGATCGATCCTTTGAGCGTCGGGCTGAGTTCGCCGTCGCGCACGAGCGCGGTGCCGATCGACGCGGTCACCCGGTCGGGCTCGGCGTCCTCGACGACGTAGACCCCCGAGACGGTCGACAACCAGTACTCCTCGTCGTCGGCCACCAGCCCGCCCGACAGGTCGGGCTCGGTGTCGAAGAAGGCGACGAGGTCGCGGGTCGGGGCGTCGGCCGACAGCGCCGAGTTCTGCACGTCGTCGGCGTCGTCGGGGTAGGGGTACTGGTTCAGCCAGCGCACGAACGCCGCCGCGACCTCGACCGCGCCGGTCTCGGAGTGGTCGGCGCTCTGCTGGGCGTCGCGCACCATCGCGGCATCGCGTGACTCTCCCCCGAGACATCCGGTCGCGACGGCGTCCGACGTCGACTCCGGCGACGGCGTCCGGCCGCTGACACTCGGCGCCCCGCCCCCGCCGTCGCCCGACTCGCCGCCCGGCGCGTAGATGCGCACGACGATGATGACGAGCGCGGCCACCACGACCACGCCGAGCGCGCCCAGCGCCCACCACCTGAGCCGGGACCGTGAGGCGTGCTGCGGGGCGCTCATCGTCGGGCCTAGCTGAAGAGGGCCAGGATCGCGCCGACGATGACGCTGATGGCGGCGAGCAGGCCGAGCGAGAGGGCGGCCCATGCGACCCGCAGCCGGGCGAGCCGGTACTCGTTCGGGTTCTGCGAGTTGGAGGCGCTCGCCATGCGGGTGATGCCGAGCAGCAGCACGACGACGCCGATGACGATGCAGATGCCCCAGACCGCGGCGATGAGCTTCTGCCAGAGTTCGGTGAACTCGACGCCGAACACACCGAAATCGGGCACGATCCCGTCGAGGGGATTGTCGATGGACGACAGAACGAGCCGGATGTTCGCGATCAGCACTGTGCTCCCCTTTCACGACGCAGTGACGAGGCCTGTTCTGGCAGATTAGGCCCGCGCGACCCAAATGTCACGGGCTCAGGGATACACCGCGACGGAGCTCGGCCCGACCCACTGCGGGCCCACCGCGGCCCCCGTCGAATTGACCACGTTGGTGATCGTGCCGTTGCCTCCGAGCGACACCGTGAGCACTCCGTGCAACCGCACCCCCGCGGCATCCGGAGCCTCGAATGCCCGAGCGGCCCGCACCGCCGGGTTCACGTTGAAATAGCAGTAGCTGCCCGCTCCCCACAACTCGTGCCGGGTCACCCCCTCGCCGACCGTGTAGGCCGCGTACCCCTCGGTGTCGCCGTCGCGCCAGGCCTGCTGGTCGGGTGGGTCGTAGGGCATCTCGTTCTGGAAGAACACCGCGCGACCGTTCTCGCCGTTCCAGACCAGCTGCCGCTTCTGGTAGTGCTCGACGAAGAGGCCGGTCGCGACGACGTTCGCGCCGTTCACGACGACCCCCGTGTCGGCCGTGTTCGCGTCCCAGCCGACGCCGTCGCCGTGGTCGGCGCGCCAGGCCCAGATGTGGTCGACGATGACGTCGGCGCTGTCGACGACGAGACTGGTCGTCGCCCGCCCGGGCCCGGCTCCGCCGATGCGGAAGTAGACGTCGTGCACCGAGGTCGGATCGCCGTCGTGCCTCGCCGCCGCACCCTCTCCCCCGATGCGCAGCAGCGTCTCGCTGTTCTCCGCACCCGCGTCGATGAGGAAGCCGGCGAGACGCACCCCGTCGACGTCGGCGACCCGCATCGCGTCGACGCCGTTCTGCGGCACGATCGTCGGCAGTCCGATGCCGAGCACGACGGTGTTCGCCCGGTCGATCTCGATGGTCCGGTCGAGTCGGTAGACGCCGGGGGTGAGCAGCAGGTTCAGGCCGCGGTCGAGGGCCGCGCCGATCTCCTCGGCGTCGTCGTCGGGCTGCGCGATGAAGAAGTCGTCGATGGGCAGCGAGTCGCCCGGCGTCTCGCCGTCCGTCCAGCTGGCGCCCGCCGAGTCGCGGCGCAGGTCGGGCAGGAACACCCGGTAGCCGCCCTCGTCGTCGACGTAGAGAAAGGGTTTCTCCCGCGACGCCGGCGTGCCGCCGAGCACCGTGTACGGCGGGTCGGGAAACGACTGCGGCGGCGCACCGCGCACGCCCGAGAAGACCATGTTCCACGACGAGCCCTCCCAGGCCCCGAAGTCGCTGTCGCGGGAGAACCATTGCTGTTGGGAGCCGGATGACACGAGCCCGTCGATTTTCGAATCGGCGATGTAGCCCCCGCTCGCCCAGCCCGACCCGCTCGGGTAGAGGTCGAGCGCGCCCCGCACGTGCACGCGGCGCATCGGAGCCGCCTGCGCGACGGCCCAGCGGTTCACCCCGTCGCTCGGCTCGATGGCGAGATTCTCGACCGACCGCCAGAAGTTCTGGGTGGCGTTGCCGTCGAACCAGTCGGCGTCGACCCGCACCTGACCGTCGATCGTGACGTCGTCGGGCGAGAGACCGAGCCCGAGCACCGAGGTGTTGAAGCCCACGTCCACCGTGACGTCGTAGCGGCCCGGCGCGAACAACACGGCGTCGCGGCGCTCGCCGAACTGGTTCGTCTGCTGTGCCTCGAAGATCTCGTCGACCCTGGCCTGGATCGCCGCGGGGTCCGTTCCCGCGTCGACGACCGTGACGTTCGGGCCGAAGTCGGGTTCGCTCGACGAGCGGCCCGGCGACTCGTCGGGGCCGTCGTCGCGCGGCGCCGGGGTGAGCACCGCGATCAGGATTCCGACGCACACGAGCAACGCGGCGAGCGCGGCGATCCAGAACCGTCGCCTGCGGTTCATCGACATGGACACACCTCGTTTCCCCGACGCCGTCGTCGCGGATGAGCCGATTCTCGCACGACGCGGGTGAGCGGCCAAGACTCTAACGAAGCAGTTTCGCATTTGCGGTTGACAGCCCGACGAGGGCAGGAGTACCACAAGGGGTTATCCAAACCGTGCCGGATCGTCGGCCCAGGTGGGAGGGTTCGGTCACGGGTCCGTCCTCAATGTGGAGGGCTCATGAAAACTCCAGATCACAATTCACGATGGCGCACCCGGGGGGTACGCGTCGTGGTCGGGGCGGTCGCAACCGCCCTCGTCGTCACCGCTCTGCCGACGACGGCCGCTGTCGCCGTCGACGGACCGTGGATGAACACCGCCTTGACCCCCGACCAACGCGCCGTCCTGCTCCTGCAGGCCATGACGCTCGAGGAGAAGGTCGAGCTGATGACCGGCGACCAGGGCGAAGGCCCCGGTGGCTTCTACAACGCGCCGATCGAACGGCTGGGCATCCCCGAGCTGAGCATGGCCGACGCCACCAGCGGCATCGGTTCCCGCGGCTGGTTGCTGCCGGAGACCGCCGACACCGCCACGGCGATGCCGGCGAACCTGGCGCTCGCCGCGACCTGGGACCCCCAGCGCGCCCGTGACTACGCCGGCGTGGTGGGCGACGAGGCCCGCCAGACCGGGCACGAAGTGCTGCTCGGCCCCAACTCCGACCCGACGCGCAATCCGTTCTGGGGCAGGCAGGCCGAGTCGGCGAGCGAAGATCCCGAATTGAACTCGGCGATGGTCGTGCCGTACGTGCAGACGGTGCAGGAGCGCGGCGTCATCGCCGACCTCAAGCACTACGCCGCCTACACCCAGGAGACCAACCGCGGCATCGGTCAGAACGTGGTCGTCGACGAGCGCGCCCTGCGCGAGGTGCACGTCGCGGCCTACGAGGCCGCGGTGCGTGACGCCGACCTCGGCTCGGTGATGTGCTCGTTCAACAAGACGAACGGGGTCTACGCCTGCGAGGATCCGCTGTTGCTCACCGAGTACCTGCGCGACGCGTTCGGCTTCGCCGGGTTCGTGCTGACCGACTTCGGGGCCGCGCACTCGACCGAGGGCTCGATCCAGGCCGGGCTCGACATGGAGACCGGCACCGACGTGTTCTACGGACAGGCGCTGCTGACCGCGGTGCAGGAGGGCCGCGTGGCCGAGGGTCTCGTGAACCAGTCGGTGCTGCGCATCCTGCGCACGATGTTCGCGTTCGGCATCTTCGACAACGACTACACGCCGACGTCGATCCCCGTCGCCGAGCACGGAGCCGTGGCGCGCGAGGTCGAGGAAGACGCGATCACCCTGCTCAAGAACGAGGGCGACACGCTTCCGCTGGACGCCGACGAGGTCGACTCGATCGCCGTCATCGGCGCCGACGCCACGATCCCGAGTGCGCTGGGCGGATCCGCCTACGTGCTGCCCACCTACGAGGTCTCGCTGCTCGACGCCATGCGCGCCCGCGGCCGGGAGATCGGCGCAGACGTGCGGTACGAGCAGGGCAACGACCCGGTGCACGGCGCGACGATGATCGAGACCGCCGACATGACGACGATCCCGTCGTCGGTGCTGCGGCCCGAGAGGGGAATCGGCGACGGTCTGACCGCGCGCTACTTCCCGAACGCCGATTGGACCGGCCCCGTCGGGCTCACCCGCACCGAGGCGCAGGTCCTCTACGACACCGGGTTCACCGGGTCGCCGGCATTCGCGAACCTCATCGCGTTCCAGACGCCTCCGACACCGATCCTCGCCGGACTCAGCCCGGCCGGGACGGGCAGCCAGTCGGTGCGGTACACGGGAACCCTCGTGCCGCCCACCACCGGCAGCTACACGCTCGGCGGAACCGGCTGGGGTGACGCCCGGGTCTGGGTCGACGATCAGCTCGTCGTCGAGATGGTCGGCGAAGACGGCCGACGCGACGTGCGTTCCGTTCCGATCGAGATGCAGGCGGGTCAGGAATACCGTCTGCGCGTCGAGTACTCGCAGAACCACCCGCTCGTGCAGCTGCAGCCCGGGACGTTCCTGCTGCAGTGGTCGACACCGGAAGACGCGGTGTCGCCGGCGGTCGCCCGCGCGGCGCAGGCGGCGGAGAGTTCCGACGTGGCCGTCGTGTACGTGCGCACCTACGAGGGCGAGGAACGCGACCGTGTCTCGCTCAAGCTGCCGCAGAACGCCGACCAGCTGATCCGCGAGGTGACCGCGGCCAACCCCAACACGGTGGTCGTGCTCGCGAGCGGCGGTGCGGTGACGATGCCGTGGCTCGACCAGGCTCCCGCTGTGCTGCAGGGCTACTTCGGCGGCCAGGAGGAGGGCAACGCGCTCGCCACGATCCTGTTCGGTGACGAAGACCCGTCGGGCCACCTGCCGGTGACCTACCCGGTCAGCGAGGACCAGCTGCCTCCCGGAGTGCAGAACCCGTGGCTCGACGACATAGACGTCGAGTTCTCCGAGGGGATCAACGTCGGCTACCGCGGCTACCTCGCCGGGAACGTCGACCCGCTGTTCGCATTCGGCCACGGGCTCTCCTACACCGAGTTCCAGCTCGACCGGCTGCGGGTCGGCGCCAACATCAGGGTGACCGGCGGCGACGACACCGTCGACGTGCGGGCCCGGCTGCGCAACACCGGCGACCGTGACGGCACCGAGGTGGTGCAGGTCTACCTCGGCCCGCTCCCCGGCAGCGTCGACTCGCCGCCGCTGAAGCTGGCCGGATTCGCCAAGGTCGACCTGGGCTCCGGCGACAGGCAGCAGGTGCGGATCACCCTCGACCGGCGCGACTTCTCGTACTGGGATGCCGAGGCCGACGAGTGGGTGGTGCCCACGGGTCAGGTTCCGGTCTATGTCGGCACGTCGAGCGACGACGTCGAACTGGCCGGTGCCGTGAGAGTGCGTAACTAGACGCGCCTCGGGATGCTGCCGCCCACCGGCTGCACGACGGTGGGCGGCAGTCCCGTGTCTTCTGCTACCGGGCGAGCAGCGCGTCGAGTCCGACCGCCATGGCCGCCGCGAGGCGGAAGTCGATGCGCGGGTCGTTGACGGTGACCGAGTACCGGTCGCGCAGCGAGAACTGGCGTTCGCTCGTCATCACGACCGCTCCGGTCTGCTTGTCGGCGAAGTCGAAGTGGAAGGTGAACGGCAGGTCGACGAACCGGCGGATGACCGCGAGCATCTGGTTGCGTTCCTGCCCGTACGCGTCGATGCCCGCACCGGTGAGGTGGAAGCTCGAGCGCAGCAGGCTCGCAGCGAAGTCCTTCTGGAAGGTGCCGAGCGACACCCCGTCGCCGTCGAAGACGTCGTAGACGGCGGCGAGGTCCATCGCCTGCCGGGCCTTGAACGAGAACACCGCGCGTGTGCGGGCCTCGTCGGAGTAGAACGTCACCTGCTCCTTGAACGCCACCCGCTTCTGCTGGGCCACCGCGATCACCGCGCCCTCCGAGCCGTCGGGGTTCGCCCCGCGGATCTCGTAGCGGTTCACCATCATGGTGATGCGCTGTTTGATGAAGAATCGGTCAACGTACTGGGGCTGAGCGCCCTGCGGGGAGTCGGTCACGCGCCGAGCCTAGCGGTCGACCGTGTCGCGCTCGAACGCGCGAGTGACTCCGGCTGCTCTGCGACCTCGACCGGGTCACACCGTCAGCGGCGGCTCGTCGTACTGTTCGACGACCACGAGCGCGGGCGGGCGTTGCACGAACTCGAGCAGGGCGATCACGAGCACCGCCCCGACGAGGGTCCAGACGATCAACGGCGGGGTGATCGGACGCCCGAAGACCAGCACCACCGCCGCGAGCACCGCGACACCCGCGCGCAGCAGGGTGCGCTGTTCGTAGATCCACACCCCCGCACGGCCGGTGGTGACCCCGTGCGCCTCGCCGAACCGTCGCGCGCGCTGCGTGACGGTGCCGGCCAGTGCCCGCAGCCGGCGTGGCGTGTCGAACGGTCCGGCGAGCCAGGCGACGAGGGCGACGACGATCCCGAGCACGAGCACCGCCACCCCCGTCTCGCGCATGGCGCCGGTGACCGTGTCGAACAGTCCGGTCGATACGCCCGTCGGTATCAGGGCGGGGCTGACCGAGGTCACGAACAGCGCGCGGCCGACGGCGAAACCGACGAGCACCAGCGCCATCACCAGGGCGAGGGCGAGGCTGGCTACGACGAGGGCGACCGAGCGCCGCCGCGCCACGACCACACCGCCGGCCAGGAACGCGAGGGCGATCCACGGCAGCCAGATGCCCGCGGCGACGGCCGCGCCGTAGCCGAGCTGCAGGGCGGGGAGGGCGTCGGACTGCGCGACGGTGACCGTGCGGTCGATCGTCGGGATCTGCGCCGCGAAGCCGATACCCTGCGCGACGAGGGCGTCTTTCGCGGCGTCGACGACGGGGCCGAGCTGCACTCCGATGGTGCCGTCGCCGCCGAGCACGACCGCCGAATCGGGGTCGTTCGCCATCGCGGCGACCAGCTGGTGGTGCGTGACCCGCAGCGCCGTCGCCCAGACGTCGGCGAACGCGTCCGACGCGACGAATGCGGCGATGCGCGATTCGATGAGCGAGAGGATGCCCGCTGCCGCCGGTCCTTTCAGCGCGTTCAGCGCTTCGGTGGCGCGCGGGCCGGTGCCGAGTTCGGTGATGCCGTCGACGAGGTCGGAGGTGAGCTGCTCCACGTCGACGGTCTCGCCGATCACCGCCATGGTCTGCTCGGTCACGAAGTCCTGCACCGCCGGCTCGTCGGCGAGCGGGGAGAACGTCGCGACGAAGCGGTCGGTGTCGGTGAGCTCGGTCTCGGTCCAGGTGGCGACGATCGCGACGGGCGCCAGCAGCACGCCGATCACCACGAGCGCGGTCGACAGCACCGTCCAGCCCCACGAGCGTCCGCGCAGCGGGGTGGGCGGCTCGTCGCCCGTCGGTCGGGTCTCCGCCGGGTGCTCGCGGAGGGCCGCGTTCTCGGCCTCCAACTGCGCGATGCGCGTTTCGAGTTCGCTGTTCGTCGCCCGAGCCATGGCAGCCCTCCGTCCCGTGCCCTACAGGAAAGCGGCTGGGCCGAGGGCGCGACACCACCCCGGAGGGGTGAGCGCGACGGGGTGTGTCGGCTAGACGCGGCCGGTCTCGTCGGTGCTGACGCGCGCCTCGGCGGTCTCGCAGGTGAGCGGCGCGGTGTGGTCGAAGCGGGTGTAGAAGGCCCGCCCGGAGTCGGGGTCGGTGCCGAGGAGGCACCAGTGGCCGGAGACCGGCTGGAAACTCACCAGCGTCGGGTCGGTGAGGCAGGTCGGAGCGGTGGCGGCGTCGGCGAAGAACACGACGAGGCACTCGCTGGTGGTTCCCCACAGCGACGGCGCCTCCACCTCGGCGAGGTAGGCATCTGCGATCACGTTCGTTCTCCTGACTGGCTTGTTAACAAGTTAGGGGGCGAGTTCGCACAAAACAATCCGTGTGCATGGTTTTCTCGGTGAATAACTACTGAGTTTTATCCGAACGGGCGACGGCGGCTATGCGGGAGGCGTCAGCAGCACCTTCCCGAACGCGCCGCCGGCGGCGAGCAGCTCGTGCCCGCGCGCGGCTTCGTCCATGGGGAACACCGAGTCGACGACGGGCCGCACGCGCCCCGAGGCGATCAGCGGCCAGACCTGCGCCCGTACCTCGGCCACGATGGCCGCCTTCTGCGCGTGCGGCCGGGCACGCAGGGTCGTCGCGCTGATCGTCGCCCGCTTGGCCATGAGCGCGCCGAGGTCGAGCCGCGGGGCGTCGCCGCCCGTGCTGCCGATCACCACGAGGTGCCCGTCGGGCGCGAGGGCGTCGAGGTTGCGGGTGAGATAGTCCGGCCCGACGATGTCGAGGATCACGTCGGCTCCGCGACCGCCCGTGGCCGCCGTGGTCTTCGCGACGAAGTCGTCGGTGCGGTAGTTCACGGCCACCTCGGCGCCGAGCTCGAGACAGCGATCGAGCTTGGCGGGGCCGCCGGCGGTGACGATCACGCTCGCGCCGACCGCCGTCGCCCACTGGATCGCCATCGTGCCGATGCCGCTTCCCCCGCCGTGCACGAGCAGGGTCTGGCCGCCCCGCAGCCGCGCGGTCATCGCGAGGTTGGAGTAGACGGTGCACACGGCTTCGGGCAGTGCGGCCGCGTCGACGAGCGAGACGCCGTCGGGCACGGGCAGCAGCAGGTCGGCCGAGACCACGGCCTGCTCGGCGTAGCCGCCGCCCGCGAGCAATGCGCAGACGCGGTCGCCGACCGCCCAGCCGGTGACATCGTCTCCGACCCAGGCGATCACTCCCGCGACCTCGAGCCCGAGAATCGGCGACGCCCCGGCGGGCACCGGGTAGCGCCCGCCGCGCTGCAGCAGGTCGGCGTTGTTGATGCCGGCCGCGGCGACGTCGATCACGACATCGCCGGGCCCCGGCGTGCCGGGATCCGACGGAGTCCAGTCGAGAACGCCGGGGTCGCCCGGGCGCGAGAAGGTCACGGCGTACATCGGGGCTCCAGGGAGATAGGGGTGCCGGCTAGCGGTCGCCGGCGTCGCGTGGGGCGTCGCCCTCGTGCATCTCGAGCAAATGGCGGTAGCGGCGGCGGTACATGAACATCAGATAGAGGTTGAGCGGGATCACCAGCACGAACCAGGCCGACACGATCCAGGTCGGCACCCGGTCGAGGTCGGAGAGGGCCACAGCGCCGAACGCGATCGTGATCGCGAGCAACACCGCGGAGTTGGAGGCCGACCGGTGCGCGTCGTGCAGCGCCTCTGGCAGGTCCTCCGGTTCATCCGTCACCCCTCCATCGTCGCAGCATCTACCGGACGCCGGGTGACTCTTGTATTGCCGCCCTCCCGACGAGTCGTCCACACGCGACGATCACTCCACACCCTTCGGATTTCGGGCCGTGTCGCTCCCGCTACCCGCTAGCCTGAACCGACCACGACGACCGGGAGCAGCGCCATGGACGATTCGCCCGCCGGGTACGCGCGCTACGCGGGTGCCACCAGGTTTCCCCGAGACCGCGACGACCTCACGAGCACGAGCCAGTGCCCCGCCTGTTTCACGACGCTCACCGCGCTCGTCTGCACCACCTGCGGACTCGACCTCGAGAACCCGGCGGCGGCCGAGCTCGCGCTCGTGTCGACGGATGTCGCGGGGTTGCTCGACGAACGCATCCAACTGATCGGGCGCATCCGTTTCGAATCGGCTCGCGCCGCGCGCGAGGCAGAAGCCGCGGCGGCCTCGTCGCACACCACGCCGGATCCGGCCGACAGCGCCGACCTGCCCCTGCCGCCGCCGGTCGGGCAGCTCCTCGCGGCCGCTCCCCCGTGGGCACCCGCCGCCGCTTCCGCGCCCGCCCCGACCTCTCCACCGCGATCGCCCTCGGCGCCGCCCGCGGCACCCCGTCGCTCGAGCGTGCAGGTGGCGCTCATCATCGTGGGCGTCTCGCTCGTGTCGATCGCGGCGATCTACTTTCTCGTCTACGCCTTCATCACCTACGGCATCGTCTGGCGCAGCGTGATTATCGGCGCGATCACCGTCGCCGCGTTCGCCGTGGCGTCGCTGCTGCGCCGCAAGAACCTTTCGAGCACGGCGGAGGGCATCGGCGCGTTCGCCGTGGTGCTCGTCTACCTCGACGCCTTCGCGATCCGCGCGAACGACCTGTTCGACGCGGGGTCGAGCGACCCGCTGGTCTACTGGGGGTCGACCCTCGTGCTCTCGGCGGCCGGCTTCGCGATCTGGCACCGCGCCTCGGCGCTGCGCGTCGCGTCGGTCGCCGCGGCGATCGCGTTCGCCCCCGGAATCGGGCTGCTCACCGCCGGTATCGCCGAGCCGCTCGACGGCACGAGCCGGGTGTTCGCCGCCTTCCTCGCCGTCGCCCTGGCCGGGCTGCTGCACCCGGTGGCGTCCCCGCGAGGGCGCGGCCCCGCGGGGCTCACCGTGCCCGAGCGTGCGATCGCGGCGTCCATCGGCGCGGTCGGCATCGTGGTCGCCTTCTCCGCGGGGTACGAACTCGCGCGGTCGGGCAGCCAGCCCGTATCGCCCGCGCTCTGGACGGTCGCCCTCGTCGCAGCCGCACACATCGTGGTCGTCGCACGCGGGGCGGGCGGTTCCCGCGTCGCCCGGGTCGTCGCGGCGTTCTACGCGGCCGCAGGGGCCCTCGCCGTGAGCCTCGCGATGGTCCTGGTCGCCTTCCGCACACTGACCTCGGCACAGGCGATGATCGGCATCACCGTCGCCCCGGCCCTCCTCGTTCTCGTGCTCTCCTTCTTCGCCCTGCGCTCCAGCACCCCGCTCCCCCGCCTCGCCCTGCGCACTTCCGCGTACGCCGCCGCGGCCGTCACCGTCTCGATGCTGTCCATCCCCGCGACGCACCTCGTGGTGACCGCGGTCACCGCGGTCACCACGGCCTCCGGTGCGGCCGGGTTCGCTCTGGGAGCCGGCAGCCGCATCGCCGATCCGTCGCCCGACGCCGTGTTCTCCGCCGTCGCGCTCGTCGTCGTGCTCGCGCTCGTCGTGGTCTTCGCGCGCGTCACCGCGACGACCGACCGCCTGCGCACCCCGCTGGCCTGGGCCGGCGGTGTGCTCGCCCTGCTGCTCGTGCCCGTGCTCGGTTCGCTCGGAGCCGTCGTGGCCGGTTGGCTGACCGAGGCGGCGGCGGCGGTCGTGCTGCTCGTCTGGGCCCGGCGCACCGGGCGCATCGCGCGACTGCGGCTTCCCGCGGCCGTGCTCGGCGCGGTCGCCCTCGCGCTCGGCTTCGCGCTCTCCTGGGCGGGCGCCGACACCTGGGCGGCCGGCGCCGGCGCGACCGTGCTCGTGCTGGTCGCCGCGCGCTGGGCCGTGCCCGGCGCCTCGGTGCCTGCCCGCGCCACGCTGCTCTTTCTCGCCGCAGTGGTCTCCCTCGGCGCGGCAGCGGCCGCGGGGCTGCGTCTCGGCGACGACCGGTACACCGATCCCGCCCGCGCCGCCGCGGCTCTCGCCGTCGTTCTGTTCGGCCTGTGCGCGCTCCGGGTGCCCAGACTTCTGTCGGCGCTCGACCGCCGCTCGGTCTTCGTCGTCGCGACGGCCGCCGTCGCCTCGGCCGCGCCCTTCACCGCCGGCAGCGTGGTTCTCGCGCTGCTGTTCGTCGTCGCCGTGCTCGGCTGGATCGTGCCGCGCGGCACCGGAGGCACGCTCGTCGAACGCCGGGTCGCCGCTGTCGCCCTCGCCCCCGCGGCGTTCTGGGTGGCGTCGTCGATCACGCGCGAGCTCGCCGTGGCCTCGGTCGTCGTCGACCTCGCTGCCGTCGCGGCCGCGCTCCTCGCCGCCGCGGCGTCGCTCGCCCTGGCCGCGCGCACCGGGTCGACCCTCCGGGTAGCGGCCGACATCGGGGTCGCCGCCGTCGCCGTCCCTGCGGTGCTGCTCGCGCCGGTGCTCGCGCAGCAGGTGTGGATCGTGCTGCTCGTCGCCGCCGTGACCGCACTCCTGAGCGCGTTCTCACCGGCCGGGCTGTTCGCCGGGCCGGGCGCGCGCAGACATCTCGGCTGGGTGGCGCTCACGCTGGCGACCGCCGCTCTGTGGTGGCGTCTCGACGAGACATCCGTTTCCCTGGTCGAGGCGTACACGCTCCCGCTCGCCGGCGCCGTGCTGGTGATCGCCGCGCTCGACTGGCGCGCCCGCCGGTCGGCCACGACCCCGCTGCACGTGCTCGCCGGCCTGCTCGTGGCCGTGCTGCCCTCGGCGCTCGCGACCACCACGCGGCCCACCGCCGAGGCCGTGCTCGTCGCCGCGGTCGCCGCGGCGCTGCTGCTCGTGGGCAGTGTCGCGCGTGTGCCCGAGCGGGCGCGCGGCTATCTCGACGCGCTCGCGGTCGCCGGGTTCGCAGGCCTCGTGGTGGCCACCGTCGCGCAGAGCGTGCGATCGACGCCGTCGGATGCCACGGCCGACGCGTGGGTCGGTGCCGCCCTCGTGGTGCTGGCCATCGCGGCGTTCGGGCAGTGTTCCGGCCGGCCGGGCGACCGTCCGTTCACCGCGCGCGTCGGCCAGGCGCTGCTCCTGGCCGGGCTCACGCTCGTCGTCGGCGTCGAGGTCACCCTCCTCGACGACCCCGCCCTCGGATTCGCCCGCACCCTCGTCGCCGTCGTGCTCTTCAGCGCGCTGCACGTCGCCGCGCAGCCGACCCCGCGCCTGCCGCTCGACCGGTCGACGGGATGGGTCGTGATCGGCTACGCGACGCTCGTCGGCGTCGTCGCCCTCGTCGCCCGGCCCGGCGACGCGGCCGAGTGGGTGAGCGTGCCGATCGCGCTGTCGTTGCTGACCGCGGGCGCGCTGCGCCTCGCCCGCGAACCGGGGCTGCGCAGCGCTCCGGCGCTCGGCGGCGGACTGCTCGTGCTCTTCCTCCCCTCCCTGTTCGAGACGACGACCGAGGGCGACGTCTGGCGGCTCGTCGCGGTCGGGGTGCTCGCGGTGGCCGCGATAGTCGTCGGCCTGATGCGCCGGCTGCAGGCGCCGTTCGTCGTCGGGGCGGTCGTCGCGATCGTGCACGGGGTCGCGACGTTCGAGCCGCAGATCCGCGCCGTCTACCAGAGCACCGAGTGGTGGGTCTGGGCGGGGGCCGGCGGCATCCTGATCATCGTTCTCGGCGCGCGTTACGAACGCAGCCTGCGCACGGCGAAGAACGTGGTGGCGGGCATCGGCGCCCTGCGCTGACCCGGTCGGCCCCTGCTGGACGGCCCGCCCGGCCGGCGGCGGCTACCGCTGCAGCCAGGCCAACACGGCGAGCACCCGGCGGTGGTCGCTGCCCGAGTCGTCGAGTCCGAGCTTCTGGAAGATCGACGTGACGTTCTTCTCGACGGCGCCGGTTCCGATGAACAGGGCGGCCGAGATCGCGGCGTTGGTGCGTCCCTCGCCCATCAGCGCGAGCACCTCGCGCTCGCGCGGCGTGAGCGTGGCCATCGGGTCGGTGCGGCGGCCGATCAGCTGCGCGACGACCTCGGGGTCGAGCACGGTGCCGCCCGACGCGATGCGGGTGATCGCGTCGTCGAGCTCGGCGAGCGAGGCCACCCGGTCTTTCAGCAGGTAGCCGACGCCGCCGCTGCCCGAGGCGAGCAGTTCCTGCGCGTAGGCGACCTCGACGTACTGCGACAGCAGCAGGATGCCGAGCCCCGGCCGCCGGCGGCGCGCCTCGATCGCGGCCCGCACCCCCTCGTCGCGGAACGTGGGCGGCATCCGCACGTCGAGCACGGCGAGGTCGGGGTCGGTCGTGTCGAGCGCGGCGAGCAGCTGGTCGGCGTCGCCGTACGAGCCGACGATGTCGACTCCGGCCTCGCCCAAGACGCGCACCAGCCCCTCGCGCAGCAGGACGGAGTCGTCGGCGACGACGACGCGGAGGGCGGGGCTCGAGGTCATGCCCCCAGCGTACGTGCCGCCTACGGGGTACGGACCGATCCGGCGACCGACGTCGCGAGCGGCAGGTGCGCGGTGACGACGGTGGGGCCGCCGACCGGGCTCTGCAGCTCGAGGGTTCCGCCGATACCGCGCAGCCGTTCGTCGAGGCCCGCGAGTCCGTGGCCCGCCACGGCCACCGCGCCACCGCGGCCGTTGTCCGCGACGCTCACCGTCAACCACGTGTCATCCGAATCGAGCACCCGGCGGGTGGCGACCGTCACCGTCACCTCGGTCGCGCCCGAGTGCTTCGTGGCGTTGGCGAGGGCCTCGCTCGCCGCGAAGTAGGCATTGCGTTCGATCTCCTGCGGGAGCGCGTACGCGGGGTCGAGGTCGGAGACGACCCGCACCTGGACGGTGCTGCGCACGGCCGCCGATTCGAGGGCGGCGACCAGGCCGCGGTCGAGCAGGATCGGCGGGGCGAAGCCCCGCGACAGGGCGCGCAGTTCTTCGAGCGCGTCTTTCGACTGCTGCATGGCCTCGGCGATGAGTGTGCGCGCCTTGACCGGATCGGTGTCGAGCTGGCGGTCGGCCGCGGCGAGATCCATCTGCAGGCGCACGAGCCGCTGCTGCGGACCGTCGTGGATGTCGCGCTCGAGCCGGCGCAGCGAGTGGCCCTCGGCCGAGATGGCGGCACCGCGGCTGGCCTCGAGGTCGCCCACCTGGGCCCGCAGCGCGTCGGAGGCGAAGGCGCCGAGGGTGACGCGGGCGATCACGTCGTGCAGCAAGACCAGTCCGCGGGTGACGAACGGGAGGGTCGCCGCGAAGAACAGGCCGATCACGAAGACGATCACGATCTCCGCGAAGGTGCCCACCGGGGTGCCTCCGAACGCGGAGTCGTCGATGAACCGCGAGACGAAGTACCACTCGCCGCCGCGGTCGGGCAGCGAGTACTCCCAGAACCAGTAGGTGATGCCCGAGAACGCCGCCGACACCCAGACGACCGTGACGACCCAGGTGACGAGCGACACGACGAAGTTGATCACCATGGTGTGCAGCAGGTAGAGCCAGTTGTGGCCGGAGGCGAGCATGGCCTTGAGCCATCCCCAGAAGCCCGGCGCCGTGGCATCCGCCCATCGCGGTCGTTCGATCCTGCGGCGTCCCGCCCACTCGAGGCGCACCAGCTCGAGCGTGCCGAACCCGCGGCCGACGTAGAGTCCCGCGATGACGACGAAGACGCCGACGAGGAAGGCCAGCACCGTGCCGAGTCCGGCGGTGAACAGGGTCAGCGTGGTGACGAACCCGGCGAGGGCGATGGGCAGGGTGAGCACGAGGAAACCGAGCTCGCGCGGCACGAGTCTCCACATGCGCCGGTAGCGGGAGGTCGGTCGGGGAGTCTCGGGTGCGGGTGTCATGGGCGTCGCAGTCGATTCTGTCGGTTCGGCGATTGTCATGGGTCAAGCCAAGCGGCGCGGCGCCGGGCCGGGTAGCCGGTCAGCACACGGCGCCGCAGGGGGTTATCCCCCGTGACCGCCGTGCCGGTCGGGCACCGCGGGCTCGTCGCCCGACTCGACCACGACGAACTGCCCCATCATGCCCTCATCCTCGTGCACGAGCAGGTGGCAGTGGTACATGTACGGGATCTCGGGGTCGGCGTAGTCGTCGAAACGCATGATCAGCCGGTAGTCGGAGTTCGGCCGCAGCAGGATCGTGTCTTTCCAGCCGGCGAGCTCGGGCGGCGGCGGCGCGCCCTCGACCGTCAGCATCTGGAACTGCACGTCGTGCACGTGGAAGCTGTGCGGCTGGGCCATGTTGTTGCGCACGTTCCACACCTCGGTCGAGCCGACGGTGACCACCTCGTCGATGCGCGACGGGTCCATCTTCTGCTGGTTGATCTGCTTGCCGTCGAGCACGAACCGCCGTTCGGCCGTGGCGTCGAGGTCGTCGAGACGCTGCACGGGTACCAGCGTCGCCGGCACGGTTCCCGCGGTGCGCAGGGTGTCGGATGCCACGAGCTCGAGCACATCGAACCGGTCGGCCGCCCCGTTCGATCCGTTGCTCCCGTCGCCGCCGAGGTCGACGCCGTGCGACTGCATGCGCACGGTCTCGCCGGCCGCGAGCCGCACGAGCACCTCGGCCCGTTCGCCCGGCGACAGCTGCACCGACCGCGTCGCGAACGGCGCGTCGAGCAGCCCGCCGTCGGTTGCGACGAGAGCGAGATCGCGGCCGTCGTCGAGCGCGAAACGGTAGACGCGGGCGGGCGACGCGTTGAGCAGCCGCAGACGCACCACGTCGGTCGTCGCCTCGAACCGCGGGCCGACCGTGCCGTTGACCAGGAGCGTGTCGCCCAGCGGTCCGACGTAGTCGCCGCCGTCGGTCGCGAACCCGCCGTCGTCGTCGAACCGCACGTCCTGCACGATGACCGGCACGTCGTCGACGCCGTACTCGCGGGGCAGCGGGAGCGCCGCCTCGGCCTCTTCGCGCACGATGAACATGCCGGCCATGCCCCGCCCGACCTGGTGCGCGGTCTCGCCGTGCGGATGCGGGTGGTACCAGAGCGTGCCGGCCGGCTGGTCGACGGTCCACTCCGGAGCCCAGTCGTCGCCCGGATCGATCGGCTGGTGCGGGCCGCCGTCGGCCTTCGCCGGCAGGTGCATGCCGTGCCAGTGCACCGTGGTCGGTTCGTCGAGCGCGTTGTGCACCCGGATCCGCACGTGGTCGCCGCGGTCGGCGACGATCGTCGGGCCGAGGTACGGGCCGTCGAAGCCCGCGGTCTCGGTGGTCGTGCCGGTCGTGAACCGCGACTCGCCCTCTTCGGCGGTGAGGTCGACGGTTCGGCGACCCGTCGCATCCGTCACCGACTCGGCGATCGGCGGGATCTTCAGCGGCGTCGCGAACGCGACCGTGCCCACGGTGTCGACCGGCGGCGTGTTCGCCGAACAGCCGGAGAGCAGGGCGGCGAGGGCGGTCAGGGTTATGACGAGAATGGCGGTCGTGCGGCTCATGGCTCCCAGCCAAGCGGGCGCCCGACCCGGCGGCCATCGGGACGGCACCCGGGTCGCGTCGGGGGTTAGCCTTCCCTAAGCAAGCCTCACCTCAGTGAGCGTTGCCTCAGCTTGCTTGCGGAATATATCGGGCTGAGTACCGTTGAACCATACGCAGGCGCCTTCGTGGGCGCCGCACGCAGAGCGAATCAGGAGTCACACCATGACCGAAGTACAGGCCGTTCCCCAGAGTTCCATCGACGCCGACATCGTCTCGGGTGTCGCCCAGTTCCTCGGCCCGGTGGTCGTCGACCTCACCGCCCTCGCCGTCGACGGCAAGCAGGCCCACTGGCACGTGCGCGGGGCCAACTTCCAGGCCGTGCACGAGCTGCTCGACGAGGTCGTGGAGCACGCGCAGGACTACGCCGACACCGCCGCAGAGCGCGTCGTCGCCCTCGGTCTCCCCCTCGACGTGCGCGTGCAGACGGTCGGCGCCAAGGCCACCAACCCGCCGCTCTCGGCCGGATTCCAGCAGTCGGATGCCACGATCGCCCAGATCATCGCGTCGATCGACGCCACCCTGGCCACCGTGCGCACCGCGGTCGCCGAACTCGCCGAGCTCGACGCGGTCAGCCAGGACGTCGCCATCGAGATCGCCCGCGGCCTCGAGAAGGACCGCTGGTTCCTGTTCGCGCACCTCGCGACCAAGTAACGCTCTTCGGCGCCATAGCCGGTCGAGTAGGTCGCTCTGGCGACCGTATCGAAACCTCACACGGGTTTCGATACGGTCGCGGGCGGCCTACTCAACCGGCTGTTTTCGCGTACACCGCCATGTCGACCCGGCGCCCCGGCATCCGCTGCGCGCTGCGCTGCACGCCCTCGAACGCGAAGCCGAGCCGGTCGAGCAGCGTCCGGCTGCGGCCGTTCTCGACGGCGGTGCGCGCCTGCACCCGGAAGGTGTCGCCGCGCGCGAACACGTGCGCGACCAGCGCGCCGACGCTCTCGGCAGCGACTCCGGTGCCTTCGACCTCCGCGCCGACCCAGTAGCCGATCTCCGCGGTGCCCTCGGTCGCATCCAACCGCGCGGTGCAACTGCCGACCGCGCGTCCGTCGAGAACGATCACGAACGGCAGCTGCGTGCGCGCGACGAACGCCTGCGCCTGCCAGGCCAGGTAGGTGCGGATTCCCGAGAGCGACTGCGGCACCGTGGCCCACGGCTCCCAGCGCGCGAGCCTCTCGAGATTGGCCTCGACGAGCGCGAAATACTCGGTAGCGAAGTCCGGATGCTGCAGCTCGAGTCTCAGCCCCGGCCGCACCTCGAACGGGTACGCGCCCGCCACTAGAGCGCCTTGTGCGTGAACCCGCCGCCGAGCAGCGTCGCCGACACGGTCATACCGCGCGGGTCGTCGACGGTGAGCGGGTCGACCTCGGTGATCACGAGGTCGGCGAGCTCGCCCACGGCGACAGCGGTGCGCGTCGACGCCGCGAAAGCCTCCGCCATCGAGATGCGCTGTTCCGGATGCCACGGCTCACGCCCACCACGCGTGCGGTTCACTGCCGCCGCCATGGTCGTCCACGGGTCGAGCGGCGAGACCGGTGCATCCGATCCCATCGCGAGCCGCGCACCCGCGTCGAGCAGGCTGCGCGTCGCGAACGCGCGGTCGGTGCGCCCGGCCCAGTGGTGCTCCGCGACGTCGCGGTCGTCCATGGCGTGGTCGGGCTGCACGCTCGCGACCACACCGAGTTCGGCGAAGCGCGGGAAGTCGCGCTCGGCCAGCAACTGGGCGTGTTCGATGCGGCCGCCCATGCCGATCGCGGCGAAAGCGTCGAGGGCGAGCGAGTTGGCGTGGTCGCCGATCGCGTGCACCGTCGGAAGGATGCCCGCCTCCGCTCCCCTGCGCATCAGCGGCAGCAGCTCTTCGGGCGGCAGCGTGAGCAGGCCGAACGAGTTCTCCTGGCCCTCGCGGCCCGGGTACTCGTCGAAGCAGTAGGCGGTGCGGGTGTTCAGCGAGCCGTCGCTGATGAGTTTGAGCGGACCGACGGTGAGCAGGTCGTTCACCGGCTGGCCGCTGCGCAGCCCGAGCTCGATCGCGCGGTCGAGGTGTTGGGCGTAGATGCCGAACTCGACACGCAAGAACCGGTTGCCGGCCGCGATGCGACGCGTCCAGGTGTCGAGATTCCAGTCCATCTCGAGGTCGACGATGCCCACGACGCCGCGGGTGGCCGCGGCCTTCGCGGCAGACTCGGCCCAGCGGTCGAGCACCTCGTCAGCCACGGTGCCGAGGCGCTGGGTGATGGCGAACGCGGGTTCTTCGACGAGCATGCCCGTCGGGTGGCCGGCGTGCCCGAACAGCGAGAGCGCGGCCGAGTTGAGCCAGACGGCGTGCAGGTCGCCGCTCACCAGCACCACGGGGCGCGCTCCCCCGGCGGCGTCGAGCGCCTCGACGGTGGGGTCGTCGGCCCACAGGGCGTCACGGAACCCGTAGCCGACGAACGGCTCGGGTTCGGGCTCTGCCGTCTCGAGGGCCGTCGCGACCATCTGCGCGGCCTGGCGGGCGGATGTCGCGGTCGACACGTCGAGGCGTTGCTGCACGAGTGCCCACTGGCTGAAGTGCACGTGGTTGTCCCAGAGGCCGGGCGAGACCCAGCGCCCCTCGAGGTCCGACCCCATCGTCGAGCCGGAGGCGGGTGCGATCGAGACGATGCGCCCGTTGATCGGCAGGATGTCGACGAGCGACCCGTCTGACCCGGAGATGCGGAGGTTACGCAGGAGCATGGTTCTCTTCGTCGGTCGGAGCGGGCGGGGTCGTAGCAGCAGGGGCGACGGCGTCGCGCACCCGGCGCATCTCGGCGGCGAGCGACGCGGAGGCGAACGGCCCGTCGCTCTCGAGCGCCTCGATGATGCGGTCGACGACCTCGGGCGTCTTGTTCTGGCTGAGTTTCAGTCGGGCGTCGAAGCGCGTGACGACAAAACGGATGCCGACGGTGCCCTTGGCGATGCGACGCGCCTGGGTCTCGTCGATGTCGAGGCTGATCGGGTCGGGCAGCTGCTTCTCGAAGTGGTCGACGAGGTCGTCGAGCACCTCGAAGTTCTCGGCGTCGCTGAGGATCTCGGGCGTGCCGTAGAGGTGTGCGGTCACGTGGTTCCAGGTCGGCACGAACTCCGAATTCGCGTACCAGCCGGGCGAGATGTAGCCGTGCGGCCCCTGGATGATCACGAGCATCTCGTGCTCGCCCAGTTCGTGCAGCTTCTCGTCGGGGCGGCCGACGTGGCTGACGATGCTGATGCCCTCGGCGGTCTCCTCGAGCACGACCGGGTAGTGCGAGGCGACCAGTCCGGTGGCCGTGTTCGACACGAGCGTCGCCCACGGGTTCTCGCGCACGAGGCGCTTGACCTCGTCGGGATCGGTCAGGACGTAGGTGGGCGTGTGGCGCATGGGCTCAAGTCTGGTCTACGGGGCAGAAGTACAGCTTGCGGCCCGCCGCCATCTCCATCACGATCGGCGTGCCGCACACCCGGCAGGGCTTGCCGGTGCGGTGGTACACCCAGTGCCGGTCGTCGCGGCGGGCGAGGGCGTTGACGTACTGCTCGTCGGTGAGTCCGTCCATCGTGAGCATCTGGCCGGTCTGCACACCGACGCCGAGCAGGTAGGTCCAGTCGCCCCAGAGCTCTTCGAGGGTCTCGCGCGGCACCAGCTTGGCCGGCTTGTGCGGGTCGAGCCTGGCGCGGAACAGCAGCTCGGCGCGGTAGACGTTGCCGATGCCGCTGACCACGTTCTGGTCCATCAGCACGAGGCCGATGGGGGTCGCCTTCTTGATGGCGGCGTTCACGAACCGGTCGCGGCCCTCCGTCGCGTCGTCGACGAGCGGGTCGGGCCCGAGCTTCGCGATCACGGCCTGCACCTCTTCGGGCTGCAGCACCTCGCACGCGGTCGGACCGCGCAGGTCGGCCACGGTGTCGTTCGCGAGCAGGCGCACGCGCACGGCCCCGATCGGCTCGGGCGGGAAGGTGTCGAGGGCCTCTCCCAGCCGCTCCTGCTCGGCCATACGCAGCCGGCGTGGTGCCCCGATGCTCGCCAACGACGGCTCGGCGTCGTCGACCTCGGTTCCGCGCTGGTTGGTCTGCCCCATGCGCCCGCCGGCCGAGACCGTCGTCGCGTCGGCGGTGATGTTGCCGGCGAAGTCCCACGCGCCGTACATGCCGAGGTGAACCCGCAGCCAGAGCCGGTGGTCGAACTCGAGGAACATCTGCTTGCCGACCGCTTTGGCGTCGGTCATCTCGAGGCCGTCGATCTCGGATGCGCCCGCGGCGAACCGTCCCTGCGGCGACGACGCGGCGATGGTCTTGCCCACGAAATGCAGCCCGAACTGGCGGGTGATGCGGTGCACGGAATGTCCCTCGGGCACGGGTCTCCTTCGGTCGGCGCGGCGGGTCGGGCGGCGGGGTCGGGCTAGTCGATCTGGTGGCCGGCGATCGACCCGGTGGTCTCGTATTCGGCGAGCTGGGCGATGCGGCGGGCGTGACGCTCCTCGCCCGTGAACGGGGTCGCGATGAACGTGTCGATGAACAGCTTCGCGTCGTCGACGCTGTGCTGGCGGGCGCCGATGGCGATGACGTTCGCGTCGTTGTGCTGGCGCGCGAGTTCGGCGGTCGAGACGTTCCAGACCAGCGCGGCGCGGGCGCCGCGCACCTTGTTCGCCGCGATCTGCTCGCCGTTGCCCGAACCGCCGAAGACGACGCCGAGGGCCTCGATGCCCTGCGCCTGGTCTTCGATGACCGCCTGCGCGGCGTTGATGCAGAAGCTCGGGTAGTCGTCGAGCGGCTCGTAGGTCTTCGGCCCGTGGTCCACGACTTCGTGGCCGGAGGCGGCGAGGTGGTTCTGCAGGTCTTCGCTGAATTCGAGGCCAGCGTGGTCGGTCGCGATGTGGATGCGCATGGTTCTATTCTGCCTGTCCGGCGGCGGCCGGAATCACGGTACCCAGTAGCCGGTCTTGCCCAGCAGCTGCGTCTCGCGGTCGGCGTCGGCCGGCACCTCGACCTCCGGGCCGAATATGCCCATCTCGCGCCACTCGTCGACCTGCGGCAGCACGATCTCCCAGAGCAGGTCGACGAGCTCGGGCGGCAGCGAGTAGTCGATGCCGATGAGCTTGGCGATCGACCAGGCCTGGAAGGCGCGGTAGGTCGCGGCGTGCTCGAAGTAGACCGAGACCGGGAGGTCGCCGTAGCTCAGGTGCACGACGTCGTCGGCCGAGAGCAGCCGGTTGGCCGCGACCGTCGCCGCGTCGTTGAGCCGGTCGTAGCTCTCGAGTTCGTCGCCGCCGAGCAGGTCGCCGCCGTACGCGTCGCCGACCTCGTCGATCGTGCGGCCGGCCAGCACGTCGGGTACCCACGCCTCGTCGTAGGCGTGCGCCGCGACGATGTCGAGCAGGGTGGGGTCGGGGGTGCTCGACCAGTGGGCCGGAGCCGGCAGTTCGAGCTGTTCGGGGCGGATGCGGTCGATCACGTCACGGAGGGCCGCATCGGACTGGAGGAAGAGGTCGCGCTGTTTCATGGTCGAAAGCTAGCAGCAGGGCTAGTCGGCGACCCACACCTTGCGCACCGTCTGCGTGACCGTCCAGATGGTGCGGGCGCCGACCGGCAGCGTCATCACCGATCCGGGGACGAGCCGCACGATGCGCTCGTCGTCGAGGAACTCGACGGTCGCGGCTCCCGCGACGACCACGATCAGTTCGGCGTTCTCGACGTCGCTCATCGCGCCGGGTGTCATCTCCCAGACCCCGTACTCGCGACCGTCGAATTCGCCGAGCACGACGGCGCCGGCCCGCGGATCCCCGTCGAGCACCTGCTCGGTCGCCACGGCCTCGAGCGGGATGTCGAGCGCGAGTGCTGCCACGGGGTCGAGGGGCGTCGGCATCATGGCTCAACCCTAGGCCGCGGGCCGCAGATTTAACACTGGTCAATCGCCGCATCTGGGCGCACACTTAGAGGCACGATCTCACTCTCTGTGGAGGCATCAGATGCCCAAAACGAACCAGATACCCGAGTTCCTGCCCGTGCTCTCCGTCGGCAGACATCGTTCGCCCAAACGCGGCGCCTGCTTTATGGAGTACGCCTCGCACCTGTCCGGCGAACGCTGGAGCGACCATCCGTCGTGCACCCATCCCGCGATCGCGGCCCTCGCCAGGGCGGTGAACGACTGCACGAGCGACGATGCCCGCGGCAGGCTCGTTCCCCTCATCCCCTCGGTGATCGGCCTGCACGGCCCCGACGACCGGGTGCGCCTCATCGTGGGTGTGCGCGCGTCGGCGGCGGCGCTCCCGATCGCGAGCGAGTCGCGCCAGCGCGCGATCTCGGTGGGGCTGGCGCACTGCGAGTCGTTGCTCGAGACGCAGACCGGCCCGATGGCCGATCACCTGCGCGGTGTCATCCGCAATGCTTTTGTGCAGGCGCCGGCGGCGGAGAAGTGGGCGCGCGCGTTCCTCGCCTCCGTGGGCACGTCGAAGACGCGGCTCGACTCGTGGACGGTCGACAAGATGGTGGCGCTGTCGATCATCGGCATGGCCGAGGCCTGCGTCAGCGACGCCGACGACCGCCTGTTCCGGCTGCTGTCGGCGACGATCGACGACTGCGCCCGCGACGCCCGAGACCGCGAGGCCGTGCTGGTGCCGATCCCGCGGCGCGACAGGGTGCGGCAGAACGCCTAGTCGAACCGGGCTTCAGTCGAACTGCGGCCCGCGCGTGCGCGACCGCTTGATCTCGAAGAATCCGTCGTAGGCGGCGACGGCGACCACGCCGTCCCAGAGCGCGGCGGCCTGCTCGCCCTTCGGGGCGGGCGAGATCACGGGGCCGAAGAACGCGACGCCGTTCACGGCGATGACGGGAGTACCCACGTCCTGGCCGACGCGGCCGATGCCGTCGGCGTGGCTCGCCCGCAGTTGCGGGTCGTACTCGTCGCTGTCGGCGTAGGCCGCGAGGTCGGCGGGCAGGCCGAGCTCGGCGAGGGCCTCGGCGATAACGGTGTCGGCATCGGTGCTGCCGCCCGGGTGGATGCGGGTGCCGAGCGCGTCGTAGAGCGGCTTGACGAGAGCCGCGCCGTGCAGTTCGGCGACGGCCGTCACGAGACGGGTGTACCGCAGCGCGCGCGGCAGGAACGCGCGGTAGTGGTCGTCGAGGTCGGTCCTGTCTTCGTTGAGCACCGCGAGGCTCATGATGTGCCACGTGACATCCAGATCGCGCAGTCCTGCGACCTCGTCGACCCAACGACTGGTCATCCAGGCCCACGGGCAGCTCGGATCGAACCAGAAATCGACGGGAGTGCGCACGTCAGTGGTTGCAGTCATGCTGCCAAGCCTAAGCTTGAACGCCGCGGCCACGAGCCGCCGTGAACCAACGAACCGAAGGAGTGTCGCGTGCCAGGAGAGAACCTCACCAGAGTCGAAGCGCAGGAGCGCAAGGCGGTCGTAGACGTGCAGAGCTACACCGTCACGCTCGACCTGACCACGGGAGACGAGGTCTTCCTGTCGACGACCGAGGTGAACTTCGCGGCGACAGCCGGCGCATCCACCTTCATCGACCACCTGTCGCGCACCGTGCACTCGGTCACCCTCAACGGAACCGAACTCGACCCGGCCGCGGTGAACGACGGCGTGCGCATCCAGCTCGACGCCCTCGCCGACCAGAACACGCTCGTCGTGGTCTCCGACGCCGAGTACACCAACTCGGGCGAGGGCCTTCACCGCTTCGTCGACCCGGTCGACGGCGAGGTCTACCTCTACTCGCAGTTTGAAGTGCCCGACAGCCGCCGCGTCTTCGCCGTGTTCGAGCAGCCCGACCTCAAGGCCACCTTCCAGTTCACGGTGATCGCCCCCGCGAACTGGGCCGTCGTCAGCAACTCGCCGACGCCCGCGCCCGAGGCGGTACCCGGCACCGACACGGCGGTCTGGAGCTTCTCCCCCACCCCCGTGCTCTCGAGCTACGTCACCGCGCTCGTCGCCGGACCCTACGACGTGATCACCTCCGAGCTGACCAGCCGCGACGGCCGTGTCATCCCGCTCGGCATCTACGCACGCAAGTCGCTCTTCGAATACCTCGACGCCGACTACATCTTCGAGAAGACCCGCCAGGGCTTCACCTACTTCGAAGAGAAGTTCGACTACGCCTACCCGTTCGAGAAGTACGACCAGCTGTTCGTGCCCGAGTTCAACGCGGGCGCCATGGAGAACGCGGGCGCGGTCACGTTCACCGAGACCTACGTCTTCCGTTCGAAGGTGACCGACGCCGTCAAGGAACGCCGCGTCATCACGATCCTGCACGAGCTCGCCCACATGTGGTTCGGCGACCTCGTGACGATGAAGTGGTGGAACGACCTCTGGCTGAACGAGTCGTTCGCCGAGTGGGCGTCGACGATGGCGGCCGCCGAGGCCACCGAGTGGACCGAGGCCTGGACCACGTTCCAGGCGATGGAGAAGAGCTGGGCATACCGCCAAGACCAGCTGCCGTCGACCCACCCCGTCGTCGCCACCATCAACGACCTCGAAGACGTGCTGGTCAACTTCGACGGCATCACCTACGCGAAGGGCGGCTCGGTTCTCAAGCAGCTCGTCGCCTGGGTCGGCATCGACGCGTTCTTCGCCGGCGTCGCCGCGTACTTCAAGAAGAACGCCTACGGCAACACCGAGCTCACCGACCTGCTCGGCGAGCTCGAGGTCACGAGCGGCCGCGACCTCAGCGGCTGGAGCGCGCTCTGGCTCGAGACCGCGGGCGTCAACACGCTGCGCCCCGAGGTGAAGGTGACCGGCGACGGCACCATCACGTCGTTCTCGATCGTGCAGACCGCCGAGATCGACTACCCGACCATCCGCCCGCACCGCCTCGCGATCGGTTTCTACAACCTCGAGGGCAAGAAGCTCGTGCGCACCGACCGGTTCGAGATCGATGTGAACGGCGAGAAGACGGATGTCGCGGCTCTCGTCGGCCAGAGGAAGCCCGAT
>Ga0247813_10000539_pt1 | contig 34526 bp, 28 predicted proteins | sample UWRJL169409C1_FD_180719 | JGI IMG/M metagenome (GOLD analysis project Ga0247813, IMG submission 180719) | Plant litter microbial communities from Arlington Agricultural Research Station in Wisconsin, United States - UWRJ-L169-409C-1 | ecosystem: Environmental > Terrestrial > Plant litter >... | reverse complement strand
CTAACAAACTGTGAACATGAACCTATACATATTCCGGGAAGTATACAGCCTCACGGTTTTTTGCTTGGAATAAATCTGGATTGGCAAATTGAATTTTGTTCAGCGAATATTAATGTATTTCTCGATTTGGTTTACGAAGACGTATTAGGTCATAAATTCAGTAAAATATTTGGAGCACCAGCACAAAAAGAGCTTTATGATTACGTACACAATCAAAAACAACAACTTGTTTTTCCGCTTGAGGTACAACTAAAAGGTGTAGCATTTCAGATCACCATACATAAATCAGGTGCCATTTACGTTCTTGAAGCAGAACCACAATCTACAGGAAGAGAACAATTGGCAGATATTTATGCGCAGACGATTCAGTTTGTGTCTAATATGAACAATACAAGGTCATTAAAAGAGCTATGCGCACTTGTTGCAGAGGGAACAAGAGAAATAACAGGCTATGACCGTGTCATGATTTATCGTTTTGATGAAGATTATAATGGTGAAATTTTTGCCGAAAATTGCAGAGAAGATCTCGAGCCATTTTTAGGTCTTCATTATCCGCATACTGATATTCCGGTTCAGGCCAGAGAATTGTATATGAAAAACCTATTGAGACTTATTGTTGATATTGGTTATGAAGCGGTTCCTATTTTTACCATAGATGACAAGGAAAATAAAAATCTTGATTTGAGTCTTTCAAGCCTTAGAAGCACATCGCCCATTCATGTTGAATATCTTAAAAATATGGGAGTTGGTGCAACGCTTACTATTTCGCTTATTCATCATGACAGATTGTGGGGACTTATTGCCTGTCATCATTATTCGCCTAAAAACATTTCTCCTGAAATTAGTTTGGCGGCCAAACTTCAGGGACAATTTATTACTTCTCAAATCGATTTAAGACAGTCGAATGATGAATATGAAATTGCACGTAAAACAAATAAAGCCCTGGAACGATTAACAGCTTTAAATATCCCATTAGAACATGAATCTTTTGAAATTATTTGTGCTAATCCTGAATTGCTAAAACTTTGTAATGCTACAGGAGTTTCTATTTGTATAGGAAATAAAATGTATAAAAACGGCATAACTCCATCTAATCAGGAAATCGATAAGATCATTCTAAGCATGCGTGATAAGGAGTACGGAAAAACATTCAACACCAATAAAGTAAGCAACTTTGTACCGGATCTGGAGAGTTATGAAGATGTATCCGGAATAATTTATTATGCCTTAGGCAATGGCAATAATATTATCTGGTACAGACCGGAAACTGTTGCTGTAATTAATTGGGCAGGAGATCCTGAAAAAGCGATTATTATAGATAGTAAAGGACTGCATCCGCGAAATTCATTTAATTTATGGAAGCAAATCATAAAACATCAAAGTAAAGCATGGTTGCAACCGGAACTAAATGCAGCAGCAACTTACGCGCATTCTCTTCATAATCAGATTATCATGTTATTGCTTAGTGAAGAAGAAGAGAAATACCGAAATCTTAGTGATGTATTGAAAGAAACAAATTTGGAACTGGAAAATATTAACTGGATTAGTACGCACGATTTACAGGAACCTTTACGTAAGATTCAGTTTATTACTTCGAAAATATTATCGGATACAAATGATATTCCTTCCGTAGCCGTGATAGATTCGTTACAGCGAGTAACAAAATCGGCTAACCGAATGCAGAATTTATTGATCGATATCCTGAAATATACCCGAATAAAACATACCAAAGAATCTCTTCAAAAAGTAAATCTTAATACTATTATGGAAGAAACTTTGCAGGATATGAAAGAGATAATTCACGAAAATAAAGCAACTTTTGAGTGCGAAAATCTTCCAGATGTTCATGCTGTTCCATTTTTAATGAAGCAGCTGTTTTCTAATATCATGCAAAACTCATTAAAATATGCTTCTTTAAACAGGCTTCCGGTTATAAAAGTAACAGCTTCAAAAGAACCCGAAATCAATGAATATTCTAATAAAGTATATTGTAATTGGGTAACTTTTAGTGATAACGGTATTGGTTTTGAACAGCAATATGCCGAATCTATTTTTAAAATATTTACCAGATTGCATACGCTTGAAAAATACGATGGATCAGGAGTTGGACTCGCTTTGTGCAAAAAAATTATGCAAACCTGCAACGGAAATATCCGTGCTGTTGGTAAACTGAATGAAGGAACAGAAATTACTATTTATTTTCCTTGTGATCCGAATGACTCTTTGATTCCAAATTGATTTTAATGAGTCAGATGGCAGAAAACTAATAAAAATAAAAGTCGTAAAAGTAATGCCTTTACGACTTTTGTTTTTAGATTATTTGCGACTATAAAGTGAAGAACCATTCCTAATTGATTTTTTACTCAATTCTCCTTTCTCATATAAAGCATCCAAAATGTCCATTGCTTCAGCATAAGATAGATCCAGAATTACGGCATATTCTTTTGGAGCTAAAGTTGGATAAATTTCAAAAAGAGCTAACGAATTTTTAGCTATAAATAGTTTCTTTTTGGCTTCAGGATATAAGGCCAATAAAGCATTTTCGTAAGAAGTATAAGGTTTAGAACCATAAACCGTTAGCTGATTATTATTTCCGTCAGAAAAAAATAAAGTTGGAAAACCTCATACACCCAGGGTTTTTGCATAAGTTAAATCTTCGTGAAAAAGTGTTTTTGCCTTTCCTTCATAATCAGTTTTTAGTTTATTAATGTCAAGACCGGCAAGTTGTGCAGCCTGAGCAATGTTTTCCCATTTTGCAATATTTTTCTTTTCGAGATACAATTTCTCACGTAGCATTCGCATAAAAGTAATTGCTTTTTCTTTGCTCTGAATTTGCCCTGCTTTCACGGCGATACAAGACGGATACGAAGAGTCTAGCGGATCTTCTATCCATACATTTCCGTCAATAGGCATTTCGTAATGTAAACTTGCTTCATCCCAATGATGGGCAACATCTGCCGGTTTGCTTATTCCGCCGCTATTGTAAGACCAATCAGGTAGGAGACCGCCCATTCGGTAATCAATATCAATGTACGCGCCATATTCCAGTTTTAGTTTTCGCAATTGCGGTTCAATTCCCCAACACGAAGAGCAAATGGGATCTGTGTAATACACTATTTTTACAGGTTTATTTTCTGTGGCAATAGTGCCTCTTTCATTAAGTTTTTCGTCAATAGGCATTTCGCAAGTTCCGGTTTCGGGATCGCACAATAACGGATTTATTTTGTTTTCGTTCATTTTTGAAATTATTTGTGATTGACAGCTGCAACAGTACATCAGGATGAATAATAGCGACAGTATTTTCATAAATCAATGTTTTAACTTTACTGGTCGGTTTTTAATTTTATAAATTTACTGCAAACTTCGCTCATCTTTACTCACAAGTCAATTAGTCTAAAAAATATGACTACAGAAAATAAATCAGAAAAAGAAAATGAATGTCCGGCAGAAGGGCTTCTAAAATTGTTGTCCGGAAAATGGAAACCACAGATTTTTTTATTGGCTGTTAATGGTCCTTTACGCTTCAACGGACTTTTGCGAGATATAAAAGGCGCTAACAAACAATCGATCGCGGTCGCTCTTCGCGAGCTGGAAGATTTTGGTATTTTAAACAAAAATGTGATCAAACTGAAACCTCTTCATATCGAATATAATTTATCTGAAAAAGGAAAATCTTTAGTTCCGATTTTTAAGCAATTGGAGTTTTTTTTGGAGAAATAAAACAGTTAAGTTTTAGAATATCTTCTTTATTAAAAATTTGATAGTACTATGATTTGCTATAGTTCTTAGTCCATTTTCAGGTATAAGCCGTCATTAAAACCTGTCTTCATTTAATACAATTAAAGCTTTTTGTGATACAATTAAACTAGCAATTTTATAGATTTGAAAGATCGATTTACTGCTAAATTTTCAAATTAAATCCCGACAAAAGTCCCAAGTAAAATGTTTGTTATATTCCATCGAAACATTTCATTTTATTAATATATTTTTCAAAAAATCAATTGTAAAATTTCAACCGTCCCTTCGGGACGTTACGGACAAAAACAATATTTTTTTTTCTACCGACGATATGTTCCTATGGAACATGGATTGTTGAATTGTTTGGGAATAAATCATATAAAATCACGAATTACAAATTTATTTACAAATAAAATGTTCCAGCGAAACATCTCGTTGGTAGCAAAAATGGAAATATAATATGGAGTAATTTGTGAGGTCACGAATTTCAAATTTATTTACAAATAAAATGTTCCATCGGAACATATCGTTGGTAGCAAAATAATAAATAATTGTTTTAATGTTCCATAGGAACATCTGATAGATAAAAAATGGCAAATACATACACACAGTTACATATACAATTTGTTTTCGCGGTAAAATATCGTAAAGCATTAATTGGGGAGGAATGGAAAGACAGATTGCATCAATATATAACAGGTATAATTCAATCAAATCAGCACAAAATGCTTTGCATAAATAGTATGCCTGATCACATTCATATCTTTGTAGGAATGCGTCCCACCCAGTCTATTTCTGCGCTTATTCAAAATGTAAAAACAGAAACTAGTAAATGGATTAAACAAGAAAAATTATGTTTAGCTTTTGCATGGCAGGAAGGTTATGGTGCTTTTTCGTATTCAAGAAGTCATGTGCCTAATGTAATTCGTTACATACAAAATCAGGAGCAACATCATAAAAAGGAAACATTTTTAGAGGAATATCAAAAAATACTACAGGTATTTGAAATCGAATATGATGAACAATATATTTTTACAGAACCAATTTGAGTGATTTCAACCTTCCCTTTGGAAAGATGTCGAAAAATGAGGATTTATTTTCTACTAATGAGATGTTCCTAGTGAATGTGGAATAGTTTTACAGTGAGGAATAGAAAAGTTATATTCTATTTAACAAATTAAAAAATTAAACTTGTAATTATATTATCTGATTTTTAGCTATTATCATTAAAGATTTCTCAACAATGGTCATTTTGTATCACTTTGGCTACATATTTTATATATCTTTATCAGTTTTTATATGACGCACCTTAAACGAATTGCAATTTTTAGTTTACTATTCTTTGCTGTAAAGGCACAATCACAAACATTGAGACAGTTATTATTAAATAGCGATGCCATTTGTATTATACAGAAGGACTCCAGTACTGTTTCCCGTGAATTTTTTAGTGATGCATTCGAGAAAATCGAAACTACTTCCCATATTATTGTTGCTCAATGGTTAAAGCCTCCTAAAGGCAAAAAAATACCACAGGAAATTGTATATAAAAATGTTTCAGAACCAGGATATACTTTACAATCTAATGGATATGGGTTAGGAGAAGTTATTGATGTTCAAAATATTCGTTATGACTTTCTTTTTTTGAAAAAGGAAAAAAATACTTATCGTTGGATGCTGTCTTATTCCTGTCATGATTCAAAAGCTTATGCCATACAAGAAGCAATAAAAAAGGCGATTGCTATTTCAGATTTAAAGAGCGATACAGAACGATATGCAGCTTCTGTAGATTTTATACTAAGCGAATATATTAATGGTGATCCTGCAAATTTTTTGGCAGATCGTTCTTATACTGAATTAATGCGAGAAAGCACGTTTGTGCGCTATTATAAGCAAAAACGAATTATAACGGATACTACCACTTTAAACGAATCAAATCAGCAGCGCTTGATGCACTTTATTGTTTCACAATTGAATAAGGGTGAAAGTTCTTATGAATACGAACAGCTTGTCCCTTTGTTTTATGATCATTTTGCCAAAGAAACGGACTTGTCAATTGCCAATTGCCTAAAAAAAGTAATGCAAAAAGTAAAAGAAAGTGAGTCTGAACCTTATGATAACAGATATGATATACAACAAGTGTTAAGTATTTTGTACGCTTGCAATAAGTCGTATAATTTAAAAGAATATTATTATTCAGATGATGACAATGTAACTTTTGTAGCAAAAAATCTCATAGAAGAAATTGAAGACCGATACAGCGAGGAGTAAATGAATTTAAATATGAAATCAATATATTTTTTATTAGTTGTAGGTTTATTTTGTACCAATGTGTTCAGTCAGTCAATAGTTGGTGTAAATAAAAAAGAGAAGGTAAAAGATCTTGTGGATGTACTTATCTCAAAAAAATGGGTTGCAAAAAAGCTGGTAGGGGAGAACAGAAATATAAGCACTTATCAACTTGAGCCCTATAATGATAAATATAGCTACGGGAATGCTTTAATTTTTAAAGATAGCATCCACTTTACAAGTTATTATTTTGCTTTTTGTGGTTTAGATTGTTTTAGAAAAGTAAATGGGCAATATAAGCGTATTAATAAAACAACCATCGAATTATTTATAAATAGTGTTAGTTATAGCGGAACTTGTGCGAAACCCACCATGTATATGTACGATGAAAAATACAAAAATCTTGGTAAGTTTAAAATTTCAAATGATCAGGCGGGAGGTTTAGTTTTAACAAAAAAGTAATTTAGTTAAGAGAACATATGAATTTAAAAAAGTACTGTTGGCTATTTGTTATCACTTTAATTCTTTCCTGTCACAAAAAGAATGAAGATAGTATCTATTCCGTTTCCTACAGCATCGAAAATGGAGCTAAAGGTGCTGCCAGTTCAAGTCTTTTAATCTCAAAAGATTCGACAAAGTACCTATGGGCAAATTATAAGGAAACAAAAACAAGATCTGAAGTTACATCCAGCGATACATGGAAAAAAATAATAAATAGTATAAAGTTGGTAGATTTTAAGCGTATTAATAGTGGTAAACGTCGTATTCAGTATGATGGTTCAGATATTGTAATTACAATAAATGCAGATAAAGAATATAAATTGATCAATGGAGAAGAAGATTCAGTAAATTATACTAAAATAAAACCTTTAGAAATATTACTGAAGCAAGAGTATGAAAAATTAGATTCTTTAGCATTACATCTTTAATTAATAAAAAAATGAAGCAATTACAATTACTATTCCTGATAATCACATTTGCTAATACAGTTCAATCTCAAACCATTAAAGATTGTGCGAGTTGTTTGTCTAAAACAATAAAGCAGGAACAAATAGAAAACTTAAGCATAGATGAATTACGTTTTCTTACCAACGATTTATACGCCCGAAAAGGATATAAATTCAAAAGTGGTGAGATAGACAATTACTATTCTAATAAAAAATGGTATAAAGCGGTTAATGACAACGAAAAAATAGTTTACAATACAATTGAACAGCAAAACTTACAATTCTTTAAACAAAGAACGGCTGAACTTAAAGCAGATCGTGATCAATTAATGAATGAATTAAAAATATTTAAAGCGGCATTAATTGCCAATGATAAAGTTGCTTTAAAAAATAAATATTCTTTCACAGCACAGAACGAGCAATATAAAAATATTACTGAAGCTTTAACAAAAATAAATCTTGACGATGTAAACTGGCTAAAACAGATAGGTTTATATAGTGTAACTATTGATAACGGTGATTATGTAATGGCATATGAGCTAAAAATAGAAAAGCATCATATAACCGTACAATATAGCAGCAGAGGAGGATCTGATATTGGCGAATCTTTATACCCAAGCGAATTTTCTGATGAATTTTCTTTCTGGTGGGAATTTGAATGGAAAAATGACACACTGAAATTCATAAAGATGAATGTAGCGGGCTAGAGAATAGATTTTTTTTAGATAATTTAGAAAATGAAAATTTCTAAAAAATAACTTATAAAATGTGGTTTCATAAATTTACTTTTTTCGACAAACAACCTGGATTGACTGAACCTTTTTTGGATGATTTTTTTACAAAACCGTTTTCAGAAGAAGAATTTAGTTTATTTCCTGATATCGAAAGCTTATATCCCAAAGGCAAAACTTCTGAGCATTTCCCTATTCCACAGCAATTAAGACTTCCCGAAGAGTTTATTGCGCTTTTGCGATATTCAAACGGAGGAGGTATTATAAACGGCGAACGCGAATTTGGTTTTTTCTCCTTTGAAGATATTAGGCAAATGTATATTGCTTACGGGTTTCCCATTTGGGCGCCGGCATTTCTTCCGATCGCGTTTAATGGCGGCGGAAAATTTTATGCGTATGATCTTAGACAAAAGGAAGGTTTTCCGATCATTCTCGTTCCGGCCGGAAATATCGGTTACGATGATGATTGCTGGGTTTTATTAGGCCATACGCTTGAAGAAGTTTTGATTACAACTACCAATGTTGAAGATGAATTGGATGCGGTTTAATTTAATTAAAAAAGAAATAAAAAAACATAAAAATGTCAAACGCAGAAAACATTATAGACGAAATATCAACTTTTCTGGATAAATTTTCTTTAAAGAAAAACAAGCTGACAAAAGATGATTTAATCAATTTTATCGAAGAAAAATGGGCAGAAGCTGATGATGAAAAATTCAACATTTATCAGGCTTACATTATAAGTGGTAGAATGATTAACGAATATATTTGGGCGAAGGATTTTGATAATATGATGCGATGGCTTGAAATAAGTGATCTTCATTCAGCTTCAGATAGAAATCCCAATTATATTAAAAATTATTACAAAGGACAATGTTGTTTAGAATGTGGTAATGAAGAAAAAGCACTTGAGTATTTATTTTTGTGTTACAATGAAAATCAGGATTATATATTTACAAGAGCTCCATTTTGTTATGAATTTTTCAATAAACATTTAGAAAATCCTCGTGCACTTATGAAGCAGGATGATAACGACGAAAGTGATGATGATGATTTTTTAGATGCAGTTGAATTAGAACAATGGAATTCTTTTTTTGGTACAGAAGAGTTTATTCAATTAGAGATTTTAGCAGACAATGATGATGAAGAGGAAGAAGTAGAAATTACTGAAGAGCATGAAAATGGAATTGAATATCTCAAAGAAAATCAAAAGAAAATACTCGAAAGCATTTTGCAGGAATTGCTTAAAGTATATCCAGATTGGCAAAAAAGATATGATTACAGCGAGGCAGATAAACCTGATTTTATGCCAGATATAAAACAAATTAGTGATTTTGCTGATTTAATTTCGCCAACGTCAATTTATATAACATCTGTTTTTAAAGATGAGTTGCCGTATATTGGCTTTCTTTTCTCATGTTCATGGGATCGCGAGCATGGGTTAGGGCTAATGATGCATAAAGAAAGAATTATAGAAATTGGCGGTGCAGATAAAGCGTTTTCAACCTGGATTGCCGAAGAAGATAAAGAGAAATAAGAGTAAGCGGAAAAAGCTTTGCATAAAATTGAATTACCTTTAGAAAACAACAACATAAAATCATCAATATGTCTCTATACAAATTCGACGAAGTTTTAAATGATTTAATGGATTATTTCATTTTAGGCGATCCGGATTATTTATTGCAGTATAAAACTGAAAATAATTTGCCTGATGATTTACTCACGGAATTTACTACAGAAGAAACCGGTGATCAGGTTGTAGAACAAGGAGTAATGGTACCGATGATAGGAATTGAAAATCATCCGTATACCATATATTTCAATCTTTCTTTTGAAACTCCGGAGCTTTTAAAACAAGGAAATGAACTTCAGCATCAGCGTGACGGATATTGCTTAAAAGTAGCCAACGGACGAATTTACCTTTATACAATTCCTTACTTAAGAAATTTTACAAGACCCACAGTCGAAGCCTTAAAGAAATTCAAAAATGCGACGATCGAATTGCCAAATGGTTGGTATACAGTTTCTGTTCTAGCAGGATTAACAAAACAGCTTACAGAAATAGAAACGGTTTCAGGCGAAATAAAAGAATTTGAAAGTATGGAACCCACTTTTGAATTTGTTTTGAAACCGTCAGCAGAAAAACCAGATTATACGGCAGATTTTAATTATCAGTTTAAAGTTGAAGTGTAAAGTATAAGTACTGGCGTTGTTGCAATTTTAATAGAATAAGATTTGTTCGAAATATAAAAAGATAGGGGATAACTCCTAAAAAGATAATAATATGAAAATGTACATTTTAGTAAAACAGGGTGTTCCTGATAAGTTGGTTCCTGTAATTACTGCGCACGCTTCTTTAGCTTGTTTTAGAAAGTTTGAACAGAATGAAAACATGCAAACCTGGATCAACGGAATCTTTAAAAAAGTAGTTTGTGTTGTTTCTGAAACAGAATTTAAAAATGCACAGAAAGAAGCGGACAATATTGTATTAACTGAATCGGCTTTGGATAATCAGGAAGTTTGTTTGGCATTTGTACCAAGGGAAGAATATTCAGAGATGTTCAAATTTTTTAGAATGTGGACTCCACAAGATAATTTAAAGAATGAATAACGAAATAACTATAGAAGAAATCAGGGAAAATACTTTTTTCTGGAAGTTTTATTTATGCTGGTTCAGAGGTTTTGATGATAAAGAAGAAATTAATATTGATGAAGCAGTTGATGTTATAGAAACCAATGAAACCGAATTTTATAATTGGGAAAGATTATTTTTTAATCATGAATCTATAGAAGAAAACCCGAGATATATTACGGGGAATCTAACAGATAATTTAAATTTTGCAGTTGAATTTCAGGAATACGAAATCAATTTTTTTCTGAATGATATTTATATTGGCAATTTGGGCGGTCATTTTGAAGCATGGTTTTTAACATTGGATGAATTGCTGGCTTTTGAAAAAGATCCTGTTTTCTTTTTGCTTCTTTTACCAATGACAGGAATACAGGAAAATCAGAAATCGGTTTTACAACCAATAATCACTAAACATCTGGAAGCTATTCCTAAATTTGAATCCCATTCTGAATATATTGCCAATTGTATTTTAAATGGTTTAATAATGGACTCTTCATTTCAGGAAACAACTGAAATTGGCCTGACAAATAATGAAAATCACAGCGTAAGGAATGTAATTAAATATCCGCGTTATGAGGAAGATGTAAAAGAATTGAATAGAATTCTTCTATCGTTAAAAAAATAACTTTGAGAGTTAGTGCCTTCGTGGCTAATCTTTCGTATTAAACTTTTATTAACAAAAACTAAATCTTCATTAGTTTATATTTGTAAGGCAAATTTAATTTTAAGCCTTCGCCAATATGAAAATCAACGTTTTTAAAATCTGTACTTTTTTATTCTTTGCCTTTTCAATTGCAGGATACAGTCAAAATGTAAAGTTGATGAATATCGATCAGTTGAACGAAAGAATCAAAAACGGAAAAGACAGTACTTATGTAGTGAATTTCTGGGCAACATGGTGTGCGCCCTGCATTAAGGAATTGCCTCATTTTGAAAAACTAAATGCTGAATATAAAACAGAAAAACTCGCTGTTTTGCTGGTAAGCGTTGATTTTAAATCAAAATTAAATTCGGCTGTAATTCCTTTTGTAAAAAGAAAAAACTTGAAAAGTCAGGTTTTCTTACTGAACGAAAGCGATCCACAAAAATACATTGACCGAATCGATAAATCCTGGTCAGGAAGTATTCCGGCAACACTCTTCATTAAAGGAGATCAAAGAAAATTTATCGAATCTGAATTTACGTACGAACAATTATTAACCGAATATAAAAAACTATAAATTATGCAAAAGTTCATTACTACAGTCACAATACTAGTATTTAGTATTTTATTTGCCCAGGCACAAACGGCAACGCTTAAGGCAGGACAAACAGCACCTGAGTTTAAATTAAAAAATGTTGATGGAAAAGAGGTTTCTTTTGCCAGTTATCCAAAAGCCAAAGGTTTTATTGTTGTTTTTACCTGTAATACCTGTCCTTATGCAGTGGCATACGAGAAAAGAATAATTGAGCTGGATAAAAAATTCAAACCGCAAGGATATCCTGTAATTGCTATTAACCCAAATGATCCTGAAGCTTCGAAAGCTGACGCTTATGATAAAATGCAACAATTGGCAAAAGATAAAAAATATCCTTTCCCATATTTATTTGATCAGGGACAAATAGTTACAGATCAATACGGAGCAAAACATACACCGCATCTTTTTATTGTTTCTAAAACAACAAAAGGAAATATCGTAGAATATGTAGGAGCAATCGACAACGATCCTGAAGGAACTAAAACAGAGAAAACAAAATATGCCGAAGATGTTATTGCGGCCTTAAAAAGCAATCAAAAACCTGCTATAACTGAAACTAAAGAAATTGGTTGTACGGTAAAAAGAAAAGCGAAAGCATAGTTTTTATATTTTCGTATAAAGAAACACCACTGAAAAGCTGGTGTTTTTTTTTGTTTAGAATTTTCTTCAAAACGTTCCGAAGGAACAAATCATATTGTAGAGATGAATTTTAATCCATCATACGCGCAATTTTGTCATTTCGACAATATTGTGGTTATTCTTTGTCGAATTACTAGTGTGATCCTTCGTTAAAGGATGACAAGATTGTGGTTAGTTTTGTCAGGCTGAGCGAAGTCGAAGCCCCGTTCCAATAGAAAACTCTCTTCGACTCCGCTCAGAGTGACATTGGCTGTAGATAAGTAAAAAACCAATCAATTTTAAAACAAAAAAAAGACTTTCTAAAAAGAACAGTCTCGATTATGCTTTTTACAAACTTTTCAGCTTTTTCATAAAAACGGGAAACACCTCATTCAATTCTTCAAAAAGAGGGTTTTTACGATGCTTTAATTTTATTTCGCTAAACAATTTCAGGCCAAGGGCAAATTGTGTTGCTTCGTTAGAATCTTCAAAAATATTTTTATCTTTAATTCTTTCTATAATACTAAATATTTCGTCGTGATTGTCAAATTGGATTCCCAATTCCTTTGCCGGTTCGGTCGCGCCGTTTGCATATTCTTTTAGACTTAATGTCAGATAGTATTTATTTGATCTTTTTTCCATGTGATTTTATATTATAGTTATTTCAACCATTTTTCTACAATGGTTTTAAAGGTCTCTTTATACTGTTCACCAACAGTTATTTCGGTTTTATTTATGAATATTGAATTTTTACTTATTGCATTTATTTTTTCGAGTGAAACAATAAAGGAACGATTGATTCGCATAAACTTTGATGCAGGCAGTTTTTCTTCCAGAGCTTTAAGAGAGATTAAAGACATAACTGATTTCTGTGTGTCTTCAAGATGCACTTTTACATAATCTTTCAGACTTTCGATGTATAAAATATCTTTTAAAGAAATTCTAACCCATTGATATTCTACCTTCAGGAAAATAAATTCGTCATCGGCCGTGACAGAAGGAAACTGATTTGCAGCTTCTTCAGACATTTGAAGAACTTTGTTTGCTGCGCGCAAAAACTCTTCATAACTAAAAGGTTTTAAAAGATAATCTACAGCATTCACCCTGTAACCTTCAATGGCATAATGATTATATGCGGTCGTGAAAATAATTTTAGGCAATGGTCCCGGTTGTTCCTGCAAAAGTCTGGCCAGTTCCATACCTGTTAAATTGGGCATGTTGATATCCAGAAAAACAATATCAGGTTGTTGTTCGCGTATTAGGCTCATTGCCTCAACTGCATTATCGCAGCTGCAGGTTAATTCTAAAAAAGGAGTTTGTTCTATAAATGTTTCCACAAGTCTTAATGCGAGTGGTTCATCATCTACTGCTATACATTTTAGTACCATCATTGTTCTAATGTTATTTGCAGATTTACTTTGTATTTACCGTTTTGGTCAACACCACATGTCATAATATGATTATTGGGGTAAATTAAGTGCAGCCTGCGTTTTGTATTCGTTAATCCAATTCCGCCCTGATCTGTTGTTGAGGTTTTTTCAAAGAAAGTGTTTTCAACTTCAAATTCAAGATTGTTTTCTTTTTGTCTGAGTTTAATATGAATTTCGCTTTTATCAGTAGCATGTACGCCGTGTTTAAAAGCATTTTCTACTAAAGGTAACAACAACATGGGAACAATTGGGTAATCGTGTATTTTTTCGGGAATATCAGTTGTTATTGTTAACTTGCTATTGGCGCGAAGCTTCATTAAAGCTATAAAATCTTTCATAAAATCAGCTTCTTTTAATAAAGTAGTTCTTTCGCCTTCGGTACTGTAAAGTAAGTAGCGCATCATGCGGCTTAAAGTATGAAGTGCTTTACGCGAATCTTCGATATTGGTATAAGTAAGCGAATAAATACTATTGAGTGAATTAAAAAAAAAGTGCGGATTTATCTGTGCTTTTAACATTGCCAGTTCGGCCATTGTTTTATCCTGTTCCAGCTTTTGTTTGTGTTGCGCCGCTTTTTGCCAGTGGTGTAACATGGCCCAACTGGTACTAATACCCAGAACCAATAAGGTAAGCATGAAGACGTAATTGTCAAAATAAGGATTTCTATATTTTTTAAATCCTAAAACCAAACTGATTTTAGTATGAAGGTCTGTTTGTGAAGTAAAAAAATATGCAATAAGCTGCATGACAAAGATCATAAGGAAAGCCCAAAACAAAAACGGAGATGTATTGTCTTTGATTATTGTTTTTGGAACCATGATTTTGGCATTAGAATAAAATATAATAATAAGCAAAATCAATACAATCATCTGCCATAACCAAAATACAGGCGGTAGTATTACATTCCAGGTAATAGGGATGTAAAATAACATTATAAAACCCAATAACAGCCATGCTAGGATGTGTAATCCGGTGAAAATGTATGGTTTAAAAAAAGTTGGAGACATTTTATTTTATGATTTTATGACAATATTACATTATATTTATAAAAGATATAAAACCAATCGCCCAAAATAGAGTCAGAACCCCTAAAAACCATCTTAGAACCGACGAGCATATGGTAAGATGTCGTATTAATCGTAAATAAAGTTCTATCGGTTCTTATGTGATATCTATCGATTGTTTCTTGCGCTCCGTCTATTGATAATTTTTTGTTTGTTATATTTTAGTTCTTTTGTTTCGATATAAATTGATAATTACACATTTTTCACAATGAATAAGCAATCCTTTTTAAGCATTCTCGCAGTAGCTGTTATTATCGCATCATGTGGTAATAAAAATGATAAATCGGCTCAGGCCGGAGGTGCACCTCAGGTAAAAGAGTATAAAACGCTGGTTTTAGAGACAAAATCAGCTACACTAAACGCAGACTATCCCGCAAGTATTCAGGGACAGCAAAATATAGAAATCCGCCCAAGAGTAGAAGGCTATATCGATAAAATTTTCGTAGATGAAGGTGCAGTAGTAAAGACCGGACAGCCATTATTTAAAATCAGCGCACCTGAATATGAGCAGCAAGTTCGTACAGCGACAGCAAGTATAAAAAGTGCCCAAGCAGATTTAAGTTCAGCAAAACTGGCCGTAAATAAAGTAAAACCACTTGTAGAAAAAGGAATTATTAGTAAATACGATCTTGAATCGGCCCAATATACTTATGAGTCGGCTTTGGCGGCATTGGCTCAGGCAAATGCAGCTTTGGTAAATGCAAAAACCAATCTGGGTTACACTACAGTTACAAGTCCGGTAAATGGAGTTGTAGGTTCGATCCCTTTTCGTTTAGGAAGTTTGGTAAGTTCTAACACTACTGAACCTCTTACAACAGTTTCCAGTATAGGAAATGTTTTTGCTTATTTTGCAATGAACGAAAAAGCCCTTCTTAACTTTACCAAAAGTGGTTCTGGAACTTCATTAGCAGAAAAAATCAAGCAATTACCAGCGGTTTCGCTTTTACTTTCAGATGGCTCAACTTATCCTGAAAAAGGACGTATTGAAACCGTAAACGGATTAATCAATACCGAAACCGGTTCCGTAAATATAAGAGCCCGTTTTCCTAATTCAAAAGGAATTATCAGAAGCGGAAGCAGTACAACAGTGCGAATCCCGAATGAAGTTAAAGATGCAATATTAGTTCCTCAGAGTGCGACATTCGAACTTCAGGATAAGATTTTTGCAGTGACGGTAGGTAAAGACGGAAAAACTAAAAATGTCAACATTACCGTACTTGAAAATACGGCAGGTAATTATTACGTGGTAACAAGCGGTTTAAAAGCAGGAGACCAGATTGTATTAGAAGGAGTTGCTGCGTTAAAAGACGGAAGCGAGATTAAAACTCATAATGAAAGTGCAGAATCAGTATATGCCGACTTAAAATAAGAAAAAAATGTTTAAAATATTCATACAAAGACCTGTTCTTTCGACAGTAATATCTGTTATTATTGTCATTTTAGGTGTTTTAGGCCTCGTTGAGCTGCCTATCTCTCAATACCCGGATATTGCTCCGCCAACTGTAAACGTTTCGGCAAGTTATACCGGAGCCAATGCTGATGTGGTACTTAAAAGTATTGTAATTCCGCTTGAAGAGCAAATTAATGGTGTAGAAAACATGACGTACATGACTTCTACAGCAACCAATGATGGAAATGCATCGATAAAAATCTTCTTTAAAGTAGGAACAAATCCCGATTTGGCAGCAGTAAATGTTCAAAACAGGGTTTCCAGAGCAACTAGTTTATTACCTGTAGAGGTAACTCAGGCAGGGGTAACGGTAACAAAGAGTCAGAGTAGTAACTTGTTGATCTTCTCTTTATACAGTGATGATCCGGCTTACGATCAGACTTTCCTTCAAAATTATGCCAAGATCAACCTGGTTCCCCAAATTCAGCGTGTAGTTGGGGTAGGAGATGTAACCGTTTTTGGTGCAAAAGATTATTCTATGAGAATCTGGTTACGACCAGACGTAATGCAGCAATACAAATTGATTCCAAGTGATATTTCGGCGGCTTTGGCAGAACAAAATATCGAAGCAGCACCAGGTAAATTTGGTGAGAATGGAGATCAGGCATTTCAATATGTAATTAAATATAAAGGACGTTTAACTAGTGCCCAAGAATTTGGCGATATCGTCATAAAATCTGTTGGAAACGGGCAAATGTTACGACTAAAAGATGTTGCTAAAGTAGAGTTAGGATCTTTAAGTTATTCGTCAACCATTAAAACAAACGGTGTCGAATCTGCAGCAATGGCTATTAGTCAAACGCCGGGATCAAATGCACGTGATGTAATTAATAATTCTAAAAAATTAATTGAAGATGCAGCAAAAAACTTCCCAAAAGGAGTAAAATATACCATTCTTGTAGATGTTAACGAAAATCTGGATGCTTCAATTGAGAAAGTAATTCATACTTTGATCGAAGCATTTATATTGGTTTTTATCGTAGTATTTATTTTCCTTCAGGATTTTAGGTCAACCTTAATTCCGGCTATTGCAGTTCCGGTGGCTATTGTAGGAACCTTTTTCTTCCTTAATTTATTTGGATTTACGATTAACTTATTAACACTGTTTGCAATGGTTCTTGCCATTGGTATTGTGGTCGATGATGCCATTGTCGTCGTCGAGGCTGTGCATGCCAAGCTGGATCACGGTTATAAATCGTCTAAAAAAGCGACCATTGATGCCATGGATGAAATCTCTGGTGCAATTATCTCGATTACTCTTGTAATGGCGGCGGTATTTATTCCGGTTACGTTTATTACAGGATCTACAGGGGTTTTCTACAAACAGTTTGGTATTACGTTAGCGGTTGCAATTATTCTTTCGGCCATCAACGCCTTGACTTTAAGTCCTGCGTTGTGTGCATTACTTTTAAAACCACATGCTGACGATCATAAACATAAAAGTTTTATTCAGCGATTTTATACTTCTTTTAATGTTGCATTTGACAATGTTACCAATAAATATAAAAGATCAGTTCAGTTTCTTTCTGTAAAAAAATGGATTGTATTAGCTTCAATTGTAGTAGCCGGTGCAGCCTTGTTTTATATGATGAAAACTACGCCATCTGCTTTCGTTCCTGCGGAAGATCAGGGAACTGTTTTTGCTAATATTAGCTTACCGCCATCTGCCTCAATGGAGCGTTCTGATATTATAGCCAAAAAAGTAGACAGTATTGCCAAAACCATTCCTGGTGTCAAAAACACATTGCGTATTGTGGGACAAAACTTCACAGCGGGAGCGGGAAGTGCCTACAGTATGGTTATTGTAAAGCTGGAAACATGGGACAAACGTGATTTGAGTGTAAATGATGTAATTGGCCAGCTTTTTGCCAAAACAAGCGGAATTCGTGAAGCTAATATTTTCTTCATTTCTCCGCCAACAATTCAAGGTTTTGGACAAAGTGGTGGATTTGAATTTCAATTGCAGGACAAAGGTGGTCACTCAACAGCAGAATTTTATAAAGTGAATACCGATTTTTTAGAAAAATTATCTAAACGTCCTGAAATACAATATGCAACAACGCCTTTTAATCCTGGTTTCCCTCAATATATGATGGATATTAACCTGGCAAAAGCAAAAGATGCAGGTGTGCCGGTCAACTCTATTCTATCTACCATGCAAGGGTATTATGGAGGATTATATGCTTCGAATTTCAATAAATTCGGAAAACAGTATCGTGTTATGATTCAGGCATCTCCGGAATTCCGTACGAATACAGAAGGACTTAATAAAATTTTTGTTAGAAATAGTGCCGGAAATATGGCACCCATTACAGAATTTGTAAAAATGACAAGGGTTTTTGGGCCGGAATCAATTTCAAGGTTTAACTTATTTACGTCTATTTCTATAACAGGAGCACCAAATCCGGGCTTTAGTTCAGGAGATGCTATTAAGGCAATTCAGGAAGTTGCCGCAGAGAGTCTTCCTTCAGGTTATGGTTACGAATTTTCTGGATTAACGCGTGAGGAATTGGCTTCGGGAAGTGAAACTATTTTCATCTTTATATTATGTCTTGTGTTTGTTTATTTCTTATTAAGTGCACAATACGAAAGTTATATTTTACCATTTGCGGTTTTATTCTCGATTCCGTTTGGATTGGCTGGAGCATATTTGTTTTCGATCATTTTCAAATTAAACAGTAATATTTATTTGCAGATTTCGTTGATCATGCTTATTGGATTGCTGGCCAAGAATGGTATTTTGATTGTTGAATTTGCCCTTGAAAGAAGGCGTAAAGGAATGCCAATTGTACAAGCAGCAGTTGAAGGAGCCGTTGCGCGTTTACGACCAATTTTAATGACCTCTTTTGCCTTTATTTTAGGACTTGTTCCTTTGATGTTTGCTTCCGGAGCAGGAGCCGTAGGAAACAAATCTATTGGTACTGGAGCTGTTGGAGGAATGTTAATTGGAACCATTTTAGGAGTATTTGTTATTCCAATTTTGTTTATCATTTTCCAAACTTTACAGGAAAGAATTAGTGGTCCGGCCAAAGATGGTTATGATGACGAAGATGATGACGAAGAGGTACAGTTAATCGAAGCTCATAAAGAGTAATAATTTAATTAAGAAAAAATGACTCACAGTTCAAATAAATATATTCTTATGGTAATCGCAGCAGCACTTTTAAGTGCCTGCGTTACCCAAAAATACGAACGCCCCAAAACATTATCGACAGATAATTTATACAGAGATCAGGCTTCTGCCGATTCGACTACGATTGCTGATATGCCTTGGCAAACGGTTTTTAAAGATCAAAAACTAAATGCGTTAATTCAAAAGGGATTAGATCAAAATCTAAACCTAAAAAATGCCATCGAAAATATCGTTCAGGCGCGCGCAACATTACGTCAGACCAAATTGTCTTATTATCCAACTTTGGATTTTGATGCTAATGCAACGCGTAACAAGCAGTCTAAAGCAGCTCTGAATTTTCCGGCAGGAATTAATATCAATACATTAACGACGACTTATAAAATGGGTTTTAGTACGTCTTGGGAAGCTGATATTTGGGGTAAACTAAGCAGTTCTAAAAGAGCGGCCTTAGCAACTTATCTTTCTACAGATGCGGCAAAACAAGCGGTACAGACACAATTAATTTCTGATATTGCTAATAATTATTTTTTATTATTATCGTATGATAAACAATTAGAAATTACCAAATCAACATTAGAAAGCCGTATTAAAAACGTTGAAGTTATAAAAGCTTTAAAAGAAGGAGCAATTGTTACAGGTGCCTCGGTAGTACAAAGTGAGGCCAACCAACATGCAGCCGAAGTGTTGATTCCCGATTTGAAAAGAAGTATTCGTGAAACTGAAAATGCATTGAATATTTTGTTAGGTCAGGCTTCAGGACCAATAGAGAGAGGAACTTTAGGAGATCAGGTAATTCCTGAAAAGATAGCAATAGGGTTACCTGCTCAATTGCTGGAAAATCGTCCGGATGTTCGTCAGGCTGAGTTTGATTTCAGAACCGCTTTTGAGACTACAAACATGGCGAAAACTTATTTTTATCCAAGTTTAACTCTTACGGCTAGTGGAGGGTTATCGACTTTGCAATTGAAGAATTTCTTTGATCAGTCTATCTTTTATTCTATAATTGGGGGATTGACACAGCCTATTTTTAATCAGGGACTTAATAAAGCAAGATTAACAAACGCACAATCAAGACAAGTTCAGGCTTTTAATAATTTTCAGCAAAGTCTTTTAGTAGCGGGTCAGGAAGTTTCGAATGCTTTGTATGCTTATGAAATGGCTGTTGAGAAAGAAGATTCAAGAGAAAAACAAATTGAAGCTTTAGAAAAAGCAGTTGATTTTACACAACAGCTTTTAGAATACAGCTCTGCAACTAATTATACTGATGTATTAACCTCAGAACAAAACCTTTTAGCCGCTCAGTTGAGCGGGGTAAACGATAATTTGCAAAAATTACAAGCTGTAGTTGATTTGTACCGTGCTTTGGGTGGCGGATGGAAATAGAATTATCCAAAAATCATTCTTATGATGATTGTGACAAATTAAAATATGAATAAACAAAACGCCTCAAATTTTTGAGGCGTTTTTTTATGGATTTTGTCGGCTGTGAGTTGCTATTCGTCGATTAGTATGTTGTTTTTGTATAATAGAAGAACAAAAGCAAATAAATGGCACTACTTTAGCATTGTATTAAATCAAGTAATACTTAATACTACAAAAATGAAAAAAATAGTAATTGCACTAATGCTTCTGATGAGTGTTTTTGCCCACGCGCAAGTTTCGATCAATGTAAATATTGGTACACCTCCAAGCTGGGGTCCGGAAGGTTATGACGACAGTAGATATTATTATCTGCCGGATATCGATACCTATTATGATGTTAGTCAAAAGCAGTTTATTTATGATAATAACGGCAGATGGGTAAGACAAACCAGACTACCTTCAGCCTACAGACAATATGATCTTTACGGAGGATATAAAGTAGTTTTGAATGATTATAGAGGAGATGCTCCTTATACTTATCATAAAAAACACAGAGCTGAATATCCAAAAGGGTATCACGGAAAGCCTCAAAAAAATAGAGGTAATAAACCGGATAAGGCTTATAAACAGAATAATAAGTATAAAAATAAAAATGATCATCCAGGTAAGTCCAAAGGAAATTCTAAGAAAGATCAAGATCACGGACATGATCACCACTAAATAAAAAAAGGATTAAATTTCAAGAACGTCTCAGCAATGAGGCGTTTTTTTGTTTTAAAGCACTATTTCTGCATTTTCTTTTTTGCATGAAACATTTATAAACAAAAAAGGCTGTCCTGGCAAGACAACCTTTAATGACTAATAAAATAAAAATGTATTCTAAAGTTTTACTTACCTGATTTACTTTCAGGGCTCATAATAACTTCGACACTACTAGAACTATCCAAAACGTGCTTACTAAACTGCTGAATAGTTTTTTGATTAATTTTAGAAATTGAATTTTTATATTCTTCATCCTGTAAAAACGGAATCTGATTTAAACTGTTGTTATAAAGTGTATTGTTCCAGAAAGAATTGGTTTTAAGTGATTCTTCTCTGTTTTTTAAAAGTGCTTTTTTAATGTCTTCCAAATCATTTGCATTGACGGGATTTGATTTTAAATCGTTTAATTCTTTCCAGACAATCTGCATTAATTTTTCTTCTTTATCAGGATTACAGTCAAAAGTCAGAGCAAGACTAAAAGTGGGTTTCGGGATTATTTCCAGATTTCCGCCAACGTTTACGCCATAACTGCCGCCTTCTTCTTCGCGAATCGTCTGCAGGAATCGTTTTGATAATATTTCGCCGATAACATACATCGACAAAGCATTTTCTTTGCTGTATTCTATCTTTCCGGTTAAGTTTAAATAAACGGTTGTTTTCGCAACTTCCATCGGACGTGTGAAATGAACTTCGGTTTTTCCTTTTTTAGGGGCAATATTATGATCGACATAATTTTCCTTTAAAGCCGGATTTGATGTAATGTTTCCAATGTATTTCTGAATCAGTTCTAAGGCCAAATCCGGAATGTTTCCAACAAAAATAAAAGTGAAATCGGCAGCGTTTTTTATGCGGTCACGATAAATATTTTCTGCTTTTTTAAGATCAATAGTTTCAAGGAATTTTTCGTTGAATATAAATGTACGCGGGTTGTAATTAGAATTGGCCAGCTCAATAGTATCCTTAAAAGTGTTTCCGTTATCTTGTTTGATATTTTCGAGATTGTTTTTATACTGCTCTTTTAGAATACTAAAAATATTAGGATCAAAACGTGGCGCTTCAAAAGAAAGATAAAGCAATTGCAGCATGGTTTCGAAGTCGGCTTTGTTGGAGCTTCCCTGAAAACCCTGCGTATTTTCGCCAATAAAAGGGGCAGCCTGCGCTACTTTTCCGGTTAGTTTTTCTTTTAAACCTATATTATCAAAATTGCCCAAACCGGAAGATCTTGCCAGTGTTGTTGCAATTTCGGCGGAAGCCAGATCCTCTGTTTTTACCAACGATTTACCGCCTTTTGAAAATGCCGAAAAGGTGATCTGATCTTTTGAATACGTTGTTGGAAGTACAATTATTTTTGCATCATTTTCTAAAATATAACCTTTTGCATCCTTAATTCCGGCTACTTCAAATGTCTTTTTGATAGCAGCAGGTTTTAATTCTTTTTCTATTAAAGGCGAATTGTTTTCTTTTTTGGTGTACGGTTCTAAAGTCATACTTTCAACCTTTTTCATCACATTAACAACAGCTTCCTTATTTGGGAAATCATTTTTATCCTGATCAGAACCTGTCACTAAAACCACTTGATTGGTAGGTTTCTGGATCGTTTTCGCGTAAGCGTTCAATTCTTCCAAAGTGATGCTTTTAATAATACCAACCGTTAATTTATAATCATCTTCAGGAGAAAGAAATGGTTTTGCTTTCAGGAAATAATTTGTCAGTTTATCTGCCCAGCTGTCGTTGTCGACTTTATCTTTATTACTGATAAAATCATCGTATGAACTTATGAAAATCTTTTTTGTCCGGTCTAATTCGGCTTGTGCGGCACCAAAACGTTTTAAGCGTTCTGCCTCAGTATACGCGTCTTCAAAAGCCTGAATTGTTTTTCCTTTTTTGGCTAAAGCCGAAATATTAAAGGAAGTATTTAACCTTGAAACCGGTTCAAAATAAGTTTTTAAGTTTAATGCCGAACCTTGGTTTTTCAGGATTAATTCTCTGAAACGATTGTTTAAAATACTGGTATAAAAAGAGTTCATCACATTTTTGCGCGTCACTATGCTGTCTTTTAATAAAGGCTCATCAAGAACATACTGAAGTGTAATAGAAGTAGAAGAAGCTTCTTTGTCTGATGCCGTTCCAAAATACAATTCATCGTGTTTTGGAATCTCTGCATAGTTTCTGGCAGCGACTTTTTTAGCCAAAGGTATACCTGAAAATATGGTTTTTACTTTTTGCTCCATTGCTTTTACATCAATATCTCCCACAATAATTACGGCCTGTAAATCTGGTCTGTACCATTTTTTATAGTAATTGCGCAATTCAGGATATTTGAAGTTATTGATGATATTTAAATCACCAATAACATCTCTTTTACTGTATTTTGAACCTTTGTATAAAACGGGATCTGTCTGCATTTTTAAACGAAAACCGCTTGTTCTTCTGGTTCTCCATTCTTCCCTGATTACACCTCTTTCTGCATCAATTTCAGTATCTGTTAAAGAAAGAGAGCCAGACCAGTCGTGCAAAACCCAAAGAGTAGAATCGATGAGTTTTTGGTTCGAAACCGGAACACCGCTAATATTGTAAACAGTTTCATCCTGAGCGGTATAAGCGTTGATGTCTTTACCAAAACTTACCCCGTTTTTTTCAAGCATTTTAATAATTCCTTTTCCTTTAAAATGTTCCGTTCCGTTGAAAGCCATATGTTCCAGAAAGTGCGCCAATCCGTTTTGATTGTCGTCTTCGAGTATAGCACCAACGTTTTGAACAAAGTAAAAACTAGCTCTTTCTTTTGGCTCTTCGTTGTGCAGAATATAATACGTTAATCCGTTTTTTAGTTTGCCGGTTGTCACATTATTATCCAGCGGAATATTGGTTTTGAATTGAGCAAACGCACCCTGAAGAGAGAGCGCTAAAATGCCTATGATGATATTTTTTTTAGTATTCATTTTGATATTTTTATCTTCTGTTTCTTCTAATTAATATAAAAGCAGCGCTTAATACGATCAATAAAGGAAATAACCCAATAAATACAATTTTATTGATGAAAACCTGATTGGCATTTATTGTTATTTTTTTATCTGTATTTTCCGGACGAGAGGTATCGATTGGAAATTCGTAATTGCTAAACCAGCTAAAAATATCAGTCATAAACTGAAATGTTCCTGAACCACCTCGGCTTAACTCTGCATTACCCATAAAATCAGCATCTCCGGCAACAATTATTTTTTGAAATTTTCCGTTAATGTTTCTTGTTAGTGCAACAACCAGAGGAATCCCCGTTACAGAAGGCTGTTTCTTCAACTCTTCGGAAACTGAAGTAATTCCCATTTGAGATTCCCATGCAGGCTGATTATTGGTTTTTAAAAGTGGCGTAACTTTAAATCCGGCTTCTTTCGTGATCTTGATTCCGCTGCTTCCTAAAAGCGGAATTGGATTATCGTTTTTGGTTTCACTAAACTTAATAAGACCTGTATTTTTTTGAAGATCGGTTACTAAATAATCCGGAGAGTTGGTTTCGCTTTCCTGAACCAGCGTTTGTTTGGTATAACTTACTCCTAATTTATCTGTTATGGCAGCTAAAGCCGAATTGGTATCAGGTTCAGCCAAAAGCATTACATTTTTTCCCTCGTCGATATATTTGGTAATACGGTCAATTGCACCCTGACTCAGTTGTGTTTTTGGATCGGCAATAATTAAAATACCAGTTTGTTCCGGAATATTCTGCGCATTAATATCTACAGACGAAACATCAAATCCCTGATTGATTAAAGAATATCGAAATGAAATTTCATTAAATCCGGTTTTGTAATTTTTATCTCCAGTTTTGTCTACGCTTCGTTCCATGTTTCCTGTTGCGATTACAATTTTAGGTGCAGGAACTACCAATCGTTTTAAAGCTGCCGAAATTTCTTTTTCAGACGGAGCTTTAAACAAGTCGTCATACATTCGTAAAAACGTCTTTTTTCCGTTGTATTCAACTGTTCTGACTACTCGGTTTTGTTCCGGTTTCAGATCAATGATTTTTTTAATTTCTTCAGGAGAATATAATTTTTTAAACTTTAATTTCTGAGTTTCAATCATTTTATCCGCAAGCTGTTTGTCATTCAGTCCGGGGTTTTGTGCATATAAGGCTTCATTGTTTGATGTGTCGTAATAATACACGTATTCCATTTCCATTTGAGGCAAAAAACGAGTGTAGTTTTCAAAACTCGAAATGTCCTGGTTTTGAGAGTACGGCATAACCGTAAAATAATTGATATCTAATAAATTTACATAAGTGGTAAGTTTGATAGGACCTTCTATTTTTTTAACAATGTCTAAACTCGTTTTGGTTAGTGTTCTGTTTTTATTGCGGGTCATATCGTGATACAATGTCAATGGAGGTCTTGAAGTAATGTAACCCAGAACCAAAACAACACTTATTAGTAATGCATATTTTAAAACTCTTTTAGAAACGGGCTGTGCATCTCTTCCGGTTTGTAATTTGTAAATGCTTAAGCCAATAAAAAGACTGCTTACCAATATAAAATACAATACATCTTTACTAATAATAAGGCCTTCAAGCATTTCATTGGCACGACCTGCAATCGAGAGAAAATAGGTAATATCTTTTACATACTCGACATCCTGCCATAATTTACCAATAAAATTTAGTCCGGCTAAAACTACCAATGTACTAATGGCTGCAACAACCTGATATGAGGTCAGGCAAGACATAAAAAGACCAATTGCAGCATAGGTACAAACAAGTAAATACAAACCAATAAGGCCTGAAACAGCAAATTTTAGATCTAAATTATCAACAGAAAAATACGCAATTGTAACTTGTAGTCCCAATATAACAACAAACAAAAGACAGTAAGCGGCAATGGCCAAATATTTGCCTAATACAATTTCTTTAATTTTAATAGGCGATGAAAGTAAAAGTTTGATAGAACCACTGTTGATTTCGCGGCTTACTAAACCCATTGTTAAAAGCGGAACATATAAATACAAGTAATTTTGCATTTCAGTATATAATCCACTGAACCCTGAAAAAAATATTTGTGATAGGTTACTCATTCCTTCTCCCATTTTTTGAGATCTTTCAAACCTTTCCAGAGAGTCAAAGAATTTCCAGCTTGACTGGATTGAAAATATGACTAAAACGACCCAGGCAACTGGCGAATAAAACATCGTGTTGAGTTCTGTTTTAGCGATTCTGTATATTGTTTTCATTTGTTTGTTTTTTAAGAAAGAATAGCGTTTTTAGAAGGCGCTTTTTTAGATAATTGAGCAAAAATTTCGTCCAGAGATACTTTTTCAAATTGAATTTCTCTCAACTTCCAGTTGTTATAAACGCTAAGCGCAATAATTTTTTCAGCAACTTCCTGAGTTCCGGTAAAGGTGATCTGTACTTTTTTTGGAGACAGAAAAACAGCAGCTGTAATTTCAGTAATATCTGTTAATGCTTCAATGGCCGGCGGATTTTCAAAACTTGCCGTTAATTTGTCTGCTTCGATATGATTATTAAAAGCATCAAGTGTATCCGAAAAAACCATATGTCCGTTTTCGATCATTCTGATGTCCTGACAGGTTGCCTGAACTTCAGACAGAATGTGTGAGGAGAAAATAACGGCTTTGTCTTTTGATATTTTTTTGATTAATTTTCTAACTTCCAATATTTGGTTAGGGTCCAGTCCGTTCGTTGGTTCATCTAAAACGACCAGTTTAGGTTCGTGAATAATAGCCTGAGCAATACCTACACGTTGTCTGTAACCTCCGGATAAGTTTCGGATTAATCGGTTGCTGAAATGTGCAATACCGCATTGTTCTTTGGCTTTCTCTAAAGCATATTTTAAATCTTCTTTTTTTACATGTCTTAGTTCTGCACAATGAATCAAATATTCATTTACCGTTAAATCCAAATGTAGTGGTGGTGTTTGTGGCAGGAAACCAATTAGTTTTTTGGCTTCGACAGGATTTTCTTTTAGATTAATTCCATCAATAAAAATGTTTCCTTTGGTTTGGTTTAAAACGCCGCAAAGAATATTCATTGTAGTTGATTTTCCTGCGCCATTTGATCCTAAAAGACCTAAAATTCGATTTGTTTTAATTTCAAAACTAATATTTTGTATTGCCCAATCCTTACTGTATTGATGTGACAAGTCCTCAACTCTTACAATTGTTGTTTCCATAGTGTTTTTTAAAAATCGCAAGAATGTTTTTTTGAAGTAACATTCTTGCGTTTATTTTATTTATTAGTATCCAGAATTTTGGTTTAAGAAAGGATTAGATCGAATTGCCGGCTCCGGAATAGGATATAAGTTATCCGTAGTTTTCCAGATTTTATCAGATAAAACAGAAAGTGTTTCATCTAGTTTTCCGGTTCTTTTAAGATCCAGCCAACGATGTCCGTTTTCGGCAAAGAACTCACGTTGTCTCTCAAGCGCAATTAAGTCTAACAATTGATTTGGATTTGTTACCGTAGTATTGTCTAGTAAGGCTCTGTTTCGAATTGCATTAATATCCTGCTGAGCTCCCGTAATATCATTGGATTTTACTCTGGCTTCGGCACGTATTAAATAAAGTTCTGCTAATCGAAGCAGAGTAGAGCGCTCAGAAGGAGAATCCCCAAAATCATTTTGATATTTACGAGGTGCAATCCCTAAAAACACGCCCAATCTGTCATTAATGTCAATGGTCCAGTTTGTTTTTCTGGCATCACCGGTTTCAAAAAGCGTATTGCCTTTTCTTAGTAATAAAGTACCACCGGTTGTAAATACAGAAGATCCTTCGTAAGTATAATCAACATTAAAATACGGTATTTGAAGAATAGACTCTTTATTATCTGCAATAAAAGGACTGTTAGTATCTGTTAATCCGGTAATTAAATCAAAAGTACCAGTTTCATTAATTACAGCAGATGCGTGGTTTGACGCCTCGTTCCATCTTTCTAAATAAAGATTTACTCTTGCTAATAAAGCTTCTGCCGCCCATTTTGTAGCTCTGATTCTTTCCTGATCATAATTTTTATAATCTGATGGAAGATCTTTTGAGGCATCGGTTAAGTCCAGCAAAATTTGCGCATAAACAGTTTCTTGCGAAGATTGCGGTAACAATGCCGATACATCTACATCTGTAGTAAGTACCAGCGGCACATTGCCCCAAAGATTGGTCAGGTAAAAATAAGAATACGCTCTTAGAAATTTAGCTTCTGCAATCCATTGTTTGCTTTTTACGGCATTAATAGATGTGCTTTTAGTAAGCCCTTCGATTACATTGTTTGCGTTATAAATAGTTTTATATAATTCGCCCCAGTTCGCGTTTATAGTTCCGTCAGTTTCCGGAATTTCATTCGAACTGTAAATATTGGCAATACCTGTTCTTGGCACTAATTCATCGGCCGTTTCCCCTAAAACAGTATGTGCTCTGTTGTAAAAAAAATCGGCAACCATGCTTTGGTAGATTCCGTTTACAGCAGCCTCAGCTGTTGGCTCTGAAGCATAAACACTTTCTGATGATAGCTGATTGCTTGGAAGATCAACATCAAGAGCATTATCACAGCTTGTAATTCCTAATAAAAGAAAAAACGAAAATATAGAGGTATATTTTATAGAAATATTTTTCATGATTTTTTAGATTTAAAATGTAAACTGAGTTCCCAAAGTAATGGTACGTAATGGAGGCAAAGCCAATCCCTGAGTTTCAGGATCCAGGCCTTTGTATTTAGTAAATGTTACTAAGTTTTGTCCCTGAACCGAAAGGCGAATACTCTGTAAATATTTCTTTGTTGCCTCATCTAAAGGAATCTGGTAAGAAGCGCTTACATTTTTAAGTTTGATATACGATGCATCTACAATAGAAGCATTTGATCCTAAATAATTGAAAAAACTATTTTGAAAACCTGAACTTAAAACATTTCCTTGTGCGATATAATCATTGTACTCGTCTACCTGAAAATTCGCTGTTGAATAAGGATAACCCGGCTGAGCACCTGTAGAAGACAGTAAAGTCGTACCATCTTGTTTTACGAATTGAAACAAAAAGTCAAGTGTAAAAGCTCTATAACTTATTGTATTCGAGATTCCCCCGTAATATTGAGGGTAAGATGGTCCGGCGTATTTTCTGTCACCTCTGCCGGTTTCAGCATATCCGGTAGAAATTCTTCCGTCTCCGTTTAGATCTTCAAACTGAGCAATTCCATTGGCATTTACTCCGGTATAATTATACAAATACCTGCCACCTAAAGGGTTTCCAACAACATATTGCGAGTAATAGCTGGTAAACTCTATACCAGGAAATGATACTAATTTATTTGAATTGGTCGAAATATTAAAGGACGTTGACCAGTTAAAGTTTTTAGTATGAATATTGGTCGTAGCAAGAGTAAATTCCCAACCTTGATTTTCAACTTTTGCAGGTAAGTTTGCCGTATAAGTTGTAAAACCTGCCTGCGCACTAAGTGTATAATTTACCAATTGATTACTAGAAGTATTTTTATAATAAGCAGCAGTAAAAGAGATACGGTCATTAAGGAAACTTAAATCAAGAGCAGCTTCAAATTTCTTTGTTAATCCCCATTTGATGTTAGGATTTGCAATTCTGGCCGCCGCCATAGAAGCATTTCCGTCACCATAATTACGAGTGTCAAAAGTTTCAGCATATTGATAATCTCCAATTTCGTCACTTCCTATTTCTCCATAACTCGAACGCAGTTTTCCAAAACTCAGCCAGCTAAGGCTACTTAAGAATTTTTCCTGAGTAAATACCCATGCAGCACCCACAGAACCAAAGTTTCCAAAACGATTATTAGCTCCAAAACGCGATGAACCATCTCTCCTGAAGTTAATGTTCAGAATGTATTTATTGTCAATATTATAGTTAAGTCTGCTGAAAAGAGAAATGTATTTATATTCTGCGCTTCCGTTATTAGCGGTTATGTTTTCTGCAGTTCCAAGATTTCCAATTAAATTGTCTGAACTATATCCGCTTGAACTAACATAAGAAGGCATTTCGGACTTTCTGTTCTGCCATGAACCTCCCACAAGAGCAGTAAGATTTCCTTTCCATAATTCAGTTGTATAATTCAGCTGAGGCTCTACAGTAAAATTATTTGTATTGTTTGTCGAAACAGTATACGATCTTTGAAAGTTCATATCCATGCCATTGGCTTCAGCATAAACATGATTACTTGCAGATGCCGGCATGAATTGTTTGGTCTGCATTTGCGCTCTTCCGTATCCAAGATCTGTTTTAAAAGAAAACCCTTTTGCAATCTCATACTGAAGGCTTAAACTTGTAATTAAGTTCGTTCCTTTATCGTCTACTCTTTTCTCTAAAGCAGCAAGCGGATTAATATCGCTAAAATAATCAGGAGACCAGTAATAGCTGCCATCTGCATTGTACAACGGACGGTTAGGAGCAGTACCTACTGCATAAGTTGTGATATCAAAAAAGGGCAGTTTATTGTTGTCTGTTGCAAAAATTACAGAAGCTCCTACTTTTAATTTATTATCCAGTGTATTGTGATTGATATTAAAGTTGGTAGAAAATTTGTCATAACTAAAATCTCCCGGTACAACAGTAGTTTCTTTGTGATAAGTACCACTTAAAAGAAAATTTGTCGTGTCATTACCACCTCTTAATGACGCAGAATAATTATTGAAATTAGCTGTTCCGCCTATTAATTTTTTCTGCCAGTTCGTTTGTGCATTCGGGTCCCAGTCTGTAATAGCAATACCGTTGCTATCAACATCAGCAACATCACCATTATTGGTTAATGCCGTTTGCAGCATGTTTAAATACGCTGGCGTGCCTAATGTTTTTGCCATATGGGCTACTTCAGAAACTCCTGAATTGGTAGTTACAGTAAATTCTGTTTTTCCAGATTTTCCTTTTTTGGTCGTAATTAATACCACACCATTCGCTCCCCTTGAACCGTAAATTGCCGTAGCATCTGCATCTTTTAAGATCTCAATGCTTTCTATATCATTTGGGTTGATGATATTAAGAGGACTGGTCGATTTTTGAGCACCTCTAATAACGTTTTGATCCTGAACCTGTTCTTTAATGTCATCTCCAATATAAGGAACCCCATCAACAATATAAAGGGGTAAATTGTTTCCGGCAATAAAATTTCTTCCACGAATACTGATATTCATGTCAGATCCTGCATAACCGGATGTTTGGGTTACAAATACCCCCGGAGTTCTTCCTTGCAGTGTTTGCAAAATATTGGTTACCGGCTGTTTCTCAATATCTTCAGCAGTAATTTTCACTACAGATCCTGTCGAAGTTCTTTTGGTTGTGGTACCGTAACCAATTATTACAATTTCATCTAATTTAGCCAAATCGGGCTGCATTTTGATCGTAACAGATACTTGGTTTTCAACTGTAATATCCTGTGTTTTATATCCTAAATAAGATATTCTCAGTGTATGTTTTCCTGATGGAAGCTGAACATAAAATTGTCCGTCGAAATCAGAAACACCTTGTCTGTTTCCGCCTAAAAGCGATATAGTGACACCTGGTAAGGGCTGACGATTTTCATCAAGAATTTTTCCTGACAGCATATAATCAGCATCATCTGAATTTTCTTTTTTAGCAACACTTGTTTCTGTTTCGGCTTCAGTTTTAGACTTTTCTTTTTTATAAATGACTACATTTTTATCTACTTGTTTGTAGACCAAATTGCTGCCCTGAAGTACACTATTCAAAATATCGCTTACACTGCGGCGTCCTTTTGGAGTACTCACTTTAGGAAAATCTTTTATGATCTGTGGCTGGTAAGCAAATAGTAATCCTGTCTTATTTTCAATCGTTTTAAAAAGGGTTTTAATATCCTGATTATGAAGTTCAATATCAACAGATATCGCTTCCAGATTCTGACCGCTCATTTCGTTGGCAAAGACCATGTGCGTGCCGCAGGTCAGTAAGAAAATGTGGAATAAACTGATTCGCATGATCATAATGGTTTTTTTTGACAGGTTAAAAAAAGACGTAGATGTCTTTTCCCTGTCAAACATGGTTGTTTTACAGCGTAATTTCATAAATTTGCATGTTTTTTAATGGTTACTGGAATTAATTATTAAGAATCGCGGCCATCTGGTGTAGGAGCTAGATGGCTTTTTTATTTTGGTTTTAGCTAGTTTTTATATCGTTTTTAAAAAGGTTAATACTCCGTTATTGGTGCTATTCGCAGCCTTTTCCTTCAAGGACAATGGCGTTATTTTGATTATAATGATATGTGGTTTCGATTACACTGCAGACTACTTTTAGGACATGATCTAAATCTTCTTCGTTTAAGAAACTGGCAGTAATTCTGCATTTTTTAATGTTTTCATTTTCTAATACAATCGAGACTTTATATTTTTGAGAAATTAGCGCAACAGCCTCTTCCATATTGATATCATCCAGAATCAGGTAATTACTTTTCCAGGCGATTGCAGTTTCGATTTTAATATTATTTTGTTGAAAGTCCAAAGTGTTTTTGTTCACCTTTATTTGCTGGTTAGGCGTGATTATACCGTAAGTTTTTTTAACATCTCCCACTTGTACTTTACCACGTTCAACCGTAACTTCGATATTATCAGATGTGTCGTAAGCATTGATGTTAAAGGCAGTTCCTAGAACTTTTGTACTCACTTTGCCTGTATGCACGATAAATGGTTTTTTCTCATTTCTTTTAATATCAAAATATGCCTCTCCGGATAAAGTAACTTCTCTGGTTTCTTTGTCAAAATCATTTTGGTCGTACGTAATACTGCTTTTGTCGTTTAGGATAATCGTACTTCCGTCTGGTAAACGAATAAGCTGTTTTCCGTTAAATGCCAAAACCGAACTCTCTTTCTCCATATTTTCTTCTTTTGTTTTTATGGCATTAGGTACATTTTCATAAACAAAAGCAGTTCTTAATGCAAATAAAATGGTAATCGCTGCGGCAATGGCAACCAGCGTTCTTCCAATTTTTCTATAAGATCTTTTATTATCATGAATCGAAATAACTTTAGGAGCTGATGATTGAGAAAGAATAAAATTCAGGATATCATCACTTTTTTGTTTATCCAGAATTTCAACATTCTGATTTTCCTTCATCATGGATTGAATCTTTTCTTTTATAAAATCATCATGCGTGCCTGACTGGATAATTTCCATCATCTTTTGTTGTTCTGCCTCAGATAAATTATTCTGCAGGTAGTTTTCGAATAATTCTTCAAATACTTTTTGTTGCATTTGCGTTTTGATTGTGAGTTAGTAATCGTTTATAATAGTAAACCTGGGTTGTTTTTTGTTTTTGTTTTAATGCAAGGATCTTGTTAAAATAGAAAATAAACCTATGTTAAGTAATGATCTTTATTATAAAGACGATTGAAAAATAGGGAAGGAGTAGTCGAAAGTGAAAAAAATGTAAAAAAACTGTAAAATAATATAAAAGAGCCTTTTTAGCTGTGGCCGAAAGTTTACATTTTAAAAAATAAAAACAATGTCATGAACATATTCATGTAAGGCGAAATTTTTGTGCGAACAAATTTCAGCGCCTGAGCCATATGTTTTTTTACTGTTTCTGTAGAGATGCCCAAATCCTCACCAATTTTTTGGTGACTTAAACCATCCCATTTTGCCATTTTGTAGATTTTTTGCTGCTGTGGCGGAAGCTGACCAACGATTTGATTTAAGATAATATTATATTGATCGTCTTTTATAGCATCTTCAGTATCATTTGTCGATGTATTTTTGTAATTGGAATCAACAACTAAAGAGGTATCTCTCGCAATTTTCTTGATGATGTCAAAAATGTGATTGCGGGAAATAATAAAAAGATAGTTTTCGATATTGGTAATTTCAGCCAGATTTTCGTGGTTTTGCCAGATTTTCAAAAAGACATCCTGAACCACTTCTTCGGCTAACATTCTGGATTTTGTTATTTTTAAAGCAGTAGAAAAAACAACATTTTTGTATTCATTATACAGTTTTGTAAATGCCAGTTCATTCCCTTGCGATAACTCGTAAAGGAGTTTGCTTTGGTCAGAATTAGAATTTAGAGACATTGAGATAATAATTTGTTAACTTGGACAATATTATTACTTTTTTGAATATATGCGCTATTAGCACTAAAAATATTTAGTCGAAATGTTATTTTGCTAATTATTTACTACAAAAT
>Ga0247813_10000538_pt1 | contig 34528 bp, 31 predicted proteins | sample UWRJL169409C1_FD_180719 | JGI IMG/M metagenome (GOLD analysis project Ga0247813, IMG submission 180719) | Plant litter microbial communities from Arlington Agricultural Research Station in Wisconsin, United States - UWRJ-L169-409C-1 | ecosystem: Environmental > Terrestrial > Plant litter >... | reverse complement strand
CATCTCGTGGTCGAGTACGAGCGAGCCAGCCGTGCACCGTGGTTGATCCTGCAGGGCACCGTGCTCGTGGTCTTCGTGCTGCTCGCCCTGCCGGTCCGTCGTCGTCGAGGAGGGGCCCGATGAGCCCGCGCACCACACCCGAGCGCCGCCTGCGCCGCAGGTCTGCCACGCGGGCCGTGGTCGCCAGTCTCGCGGTCGTCGCAGTCACGGGGTCTCTCGCCGCCTTCGGGGACGCCCTCTGGTCCGCCGGTGCCCTCGACGTCCCCGCGGGCGAGCAGGTCGCGGTCGAGGCACGCACTGCCACGCTCGTCTGCCCTGCTCCGGTGACCCTCGCCGACCCTGGCACGACAGGTGACAGCGAGTTCGGCTCGACGCCCGTCGAGACCGCCTCGACCCTCCAGGTCGCGGCCTTCGGCGCCGCCACCACCTCCGTGCTCAGCCCGCTCTCGACGGGCAGCGCGTCGGGTGCCGAGCGGACGGTCCAGGGCGCCGACCCGAGCGCCTACGCGCTCCTCGAGCAGAGCGGCAGCGCAGAGGCCGTGCGCTCGACGACGTCAGCCGGCGACGGGTCCGACACCTCGGCGAGCGCATCCTCGCTCACCACCTCGGGTGACCTCCGCGGCCTCGCCGCGGCCAGCTGCGCCGCGCCCGGGGTGGACCAGTGGCTCGTCGGGGGAGGCACCGAGCTCGGCTCGAGCAGCCGACTCACCCTCGCGAACCCGAGCCGCACCCCGGCGACGGTGACCCTCGAGCTGTGGGGACCGTCAGGGCCGATCGACCCCGCGGGCCCCACCACCTACCTCGTGCCCCCGGGCGAGCAGGTCTCGACGCTCGTCGAGGGCCTCGCCGCCCAGCAGCGGGGCATCGTCGTCCGAGCGAGCTCGACGGGGGCCCTCGTCACGGCGACGCTCCAGCACTCCGTCCTGGACGGTCTGACCGCTCGCGGGGTCGACCTCGTGGTCGCGGGGGACGCCCCGGCCACGGCGCAGGTCCTCGCCGGGCTGACCGTCGAGGCCTCGGAGATCGGCGACGACGACGTGGCCTCGGTCCGCCTGCTCGCACCCGAGGGCGACGCCACGGCGACGATCATGGTCTTGGGGGCCGACGGGCAGCGTGTGCTGCGCGGCGCGCAGACCGCCGACCTCGTCGCCGGGACCGTGACCGACGTGAGCCTGTCTGGCCTGCCGGCGGGGACCTATTCCGTCGTCGTGCAGTCCGACGCACCCGTCGTCGCCGGTGCCGTGACGACCCAGACCGGGAAGGCTGACCGCGACGAGCCGTTGCTCGGCACCCCGGTCGACCGGACCTGGATCGCGTCGCAGCGCGGCAGCGCGACGAGCCCGAGCAGCGTCGTGCTCCCCGACGGGTCGCAGGGGACGGTGTCGCTCGTCGCGCTGCCTGCTGAGGTCGACGGCAGCACCGACCTCGCCGACCAGGTCCCGATCGTCTACGACGAGGAGGCCGCCGCCGATGCCGCTGACGACGCTGCTGGTGACGACTCGACGTCGTGGGACCCGTCGACGGTGGGCACCCTCGAGGTCTACGGGACCGACGGACGCCTGATCGTCGACCAGGACGTCGAGCTCGCCGTCGGGCAGACCACGACGGTCGACCTCGCCGACCTCGTCGAGAGCTCGGCAGCGCGGGGAGACGACGACGCGGAGATTGGAGCCGTCCGCTTCGTGCCCGACCCGCAGGCCTCGACCGTGGCGGCCTGGGTCCTCACCGCCCGGGCGAGCGGCGTGACAGGTTCGATCAGCACCCTGCTGCCGACGGTCCCGAGCGCTGCGCAGGACGCGATCGTCGTGCGCCGCTCACCGACTGTCGGGCTGCCGCGCTCGTAGCCACGCCTGCAGGCCTGCGCGTGCTGGGCTCGACCGGCTCGGTCTCACCCGCGCGGCTAGAGCCGTGATCTCCCTCGGCTCAGCCGGGCTCGCGGAAGTGCGGGTCGATCTCCTCAGGGCTGCGGGCCAGCATGTGCGCGACCTGCTCGACGACCACGTCGCGCACCAGGTCGGCGAGGTCGGCCGCGTCGACGGCCCGCGACTCGATCGGGCGCCTGTACACGAGGATGCGTCCGGGCTGCCCGGACTCGGCCGGGAAGTAGCGGCCCATCGGCACGCCGCCGTGCTCCCACGGCGCCGGGTCGGAGGGCGGGACGTCCTCGACGGCGAACTCGGTCCCGGTGAGCTCTCGGCCCCACGACGCCTCGAGGCGCTGGACCGTGGCGAGCACGTGCTCGTCGAAGCGCTCGGCGCGGGTGCGGTGCGCCGGGACAGACATCGGCAGGAGAGGGCCGCGCATGCCGCGACCGCGACGGTCGCGGCGGCTGCCCCGGACGGTCGGGTCGGACGGGACGAGATCACGCATGCTGCCCAGCCTAGCCCGCGCGCCCTGACGGACCGTCCGAGCGGGTGAAGGTGGCCCCCTCGACGGTGTCAGGGCTGTCACGTCCGGCGTGGGACGCATGGCGCAGCGGTGGTGGGAGGTACCGTCTGCGGTGTGATCTCCGTACGCCAATGCTCCCGAACCGCCTGCGCGCGACCCGCAGTGGCGACGCTCACCTATGTGTACTCGGACTCGACGGCTGTCCTCGGGCCGCTCGCGCACATGGCGGAGCCGCACAGCTACGACCTCTGCGAGACGCACTCCGAGCGTCTGACGGCGCCGCGCGGCTGGGAGGTCGTGCGCCTCGCGCCCGCCTACGTCGACCAGGGTCCGACCCCCGACGACCTCGTCGCCCTCGCCGAGGCTGTCCGTGAGGCCGGCCGGCCCAAGCACCTGGCCGACCCTGAGCCCGTCCAGAACGGCGAGGTCGCGCGACGCGGGCACCTGCGCATCCTGCGCGGCGAAGGCTGACCAGCCGTGGTCGACACCGGTGGGGCGGCCGCGCCCCGGCGACGACGTAAGGCTCCGGCGCCAGACGTCCCGCTCGGCTCGCTGAGCCAGCCGCGCACGGCGGCGCCCGGGCCGGCCTCGTGCCCCGACTGCGCCTCCTCCTCGCTCACCCGTCTGTCGGTCAGCGGATCAGGGGTCCCCGCGGTGTTCCTCTCCTGCCACGACTGCGAGCGCACGGGCTGGTACGCAGCCGCCGACGGTCGCCCCCTCGACAGGGACTCCGTGCTGGGGAGCGACACGTAGGATTGGTGCTCATGGAACCCCGTGACTCCACTCTCGCGTCTGACGGCCCGGCTCCGGTCGACCTCTCGGACCTCATCAAGTCCTACGACGTGCGCGGAGTGGTGCCCGAGCCCTTCAGCCCGGCGGTGGCCGAGGCCATCGGCGCGGCCTTCGCGACTGTCGTGGTGATCCCCGACGCGGGCGACGCGGCTGACGCGACGCCGAGCGATTCCGCCCTGGGCGCCGCGGCTGCGACGGGCACGCGCCGCCGTCCGACGGTCGCCGTCGGTCACGACATGCGCGACTCCGGTCCTGAGCTCGTCGAGGCCTTCTCACGCGGTCTCGTGGCCGCAGGGGTCGACGTCGTGCAGATCGGTCTGTGCTCGACCGACGGTCTGTACCACGCCTCCGGTGTGCTCGGCGTCCCGGGTGCGATGTTCACGGCCAGCCACAACCCGGCCCGCTACAACGGCATCAAGCTGTGCCGTGCGGGCGCGCGACCTGTCGGTCAGGACTCCGGTCTCGCCGAGATCAAGGCCCTCGCTGAGCAGTACCTCGGCTATGGCCTGCCCGGCCCGGCGACCGAGCTCGGCCAGACGAGCGAGCGCTCGACCCTCGGCGACTACGCGGCGTTCCTGCGCGGGCTCGTCGACATCTCCGGCATCCGCCCGCTCAAGGTCGTGGTCGACGCAGGCAACGGCATGGGCGGTTACACGGTCCCGGCGGTCCTCGAGACCGCTGCCGGGCTGCCGGCCCTGCCGCTCGAGATCGTCCCGCTGTACTTCGAGCTCGACGGGACCTTCCCGAACCACGAGGCGAACCCCCTCGACCCGAAGAACCTCGTCGACCTGCAGGCTGCCGTGGTCGAGCACGGTGCAGACCTCGGTCTCGCCTTCGACGGCGACGCCGACAGGTGCTTCGTGGTCGACGAGCAGGGCCAGGCTGTGAGCCCCTCGGCGATCACCGCGCTGGTCGGGCTGCGTGAGGTCGCCCGCGAGCTCGCGGAAGGGCGCACCCCCACGGTGATCCACAACCTCATCACGTCGCGGGCCGTGCCCGACGTGCTCTCCGCCGCCGGTGCCACGGTGGTGCGGACCCGCGTCGGCCACTCCTTCATCAAGGCGAAGATGGCCGAGCACGACGCGGTCTTCGGTGGGGAGCACAGCGCGCACTACTACTTCCGCGACTTCTTCTTCGCCGACACCGGCATGCTCGCCGCCCTGCACGTCCTCGCGGCGCTCGGCGAGCAGCCGCACCCGCTCTCCGACCTCGCCCTCGCCTACGAGCCGTACTCGGCGAGCGGTGAGATCAACTCGTCGGTCGACGACGTCCCGGCAGCGCGGGAGCGCGTCGTCCAGGCCTACGTCACCGAGGAGGGCGCCGGCCCGGTCACCGTCGACGAGCTCGACGGCCTCACGGTCACCCACTGGGACGAGCGCCCCCGCTGGTGGTTCAGCCTGCGTGCCTCGAACACCGAGCCGCTGCTGCGCCTCAACGTCGAGGCCGAGGACGAAGACATCATGGAGAAGGTCCGCGACGACGTGCTCTCGCTCGTCCGCGCGGCAGACTCCGCAGGCTCGACGACCACCGCACAGCAGGACGAGACGGACGAGGTGACGGCATGAGCACGCAGCAGCCCGGCGCGCAGGCCGCAGGCGCGGGGAGCCCCTTCCCGATCGACCCGTGGGTGCGCGAGATCTTGCGCTGCCCGGTGAGCGGGGCGACCCTCGTCGACGGCGTCGGCCCTGACGGCGCGCCCGAGCTCCACTCGACGGCCGAGCACGAGCCGCTCGCCTACCCGGTCCGCGAGGGCATCCCGGTGCTGCTCGTCGACGACGCCCGCAGGCTCTAGACCGTGCCGAAGACCATCGTCGTCACCGGTGCCAGCGACGGGATCGGGGCCGCCGCGGCGCGCCGTCTCGCCGCCTCGGGGGAGCGGGTGGTCGTCGTGGGTCGTTCGCCCGAGCGCACCCGCGCCGTCGCCGACAAGATCGGCGCCGACCACCACCTCGCCGACTTCGCCGACCTCTCCCAGGTCCGCCGGCTGGCCGGCGACCTGCTGGAGGCGTACCCGCAGATCGAGGTGCTCGCCAACAACGCCGGCGGGATCATGGGGGCCCGTCAGACGACCGTCGACGGGTACGAGAAGACCTTCCAGGTGAACCACCTCGCGCCTTTCTTGCTGACGCAGCTGCTCATGCCCTCGCTCGTGGCAGGCAAGGCCACCGTGATCCAGACCGCGAGCATCGCGGCCCGGGTCTTCGCGAAGTTCGACATCGGCGACCTGCAGGGCGAGCACTCGTACTCCCCGCAGGCGGCCTACGGCAACGGCAAGCTCGCGAACATCCTCTTCACCTCCGAGCTGCAGCGGCGCTACGGCGACCAGGGGATCTCGGCCGTGGCCTTCCACCCGGGCGTCGTCGCGACGAGCTTCGCGAGCGACACGACGCACCTCATGCGGTTCCTCTACCACACGCCGCTCAAGCGCCTCTTCACGATCAAGCCCGACAAGGCGGCCGACGAGCTCGTCTGGCTCGCGGAGGGGACACCGGGCGTCACCTTCACCCCCGGCTCCTACTACGAGTCGAAGGAGATCGCGAAGAACGTCAACCCGCTCTCCCTCGACGCTGACCTCGCCGCGCGGCTCTGGGAGGAGTCCGAGGCGCTGGTCTGACGACGCTGCGCGCGAGGGTGGACGTCAGCCCCCGCGCTGCGGGGCGGCTGCCCTCGCGCTGCAGGTCGGCGACCGTCGTGGTCGACTGGTCCGAGACCGACGCCACGCGCCGGCGCGGACCGACGAGGACGAGCGAGGGGACGAGCACATGGCCGAGCCGTTGAAGGTGGGAGACCGGGTGTCGTGGGGCACCCCTCAGGGGCGGACCCAGGGGAAGGTCGTCGAGCGCAAGACCGCTGACTTCCAGCTCGCCGGGCAGAAGTTCACGGCCTCGCAGGACGACCCTGCCTTCGTCGTGGAGTCGGAGAAGACCGGCGCGCACGCCGCGCACAAGGGCGGGGCGCTGCGCAGGCTCGCGGACTGACACGCTCCTGCGCTCAGGTCGTCGACCTGTCGGCGGCAGAGTAGGTTTGACGCCGCAGCACGGCGCTGCCGCGCAAGACGGCCCAGACGGTGGCCCCGCGCGTCGCTCCAGGACGATGAGGCACGATGTCAGCACACGGTGGTTCCAAGGCGATCGTCGCGGCTCTGGCCGCGAACCTCGGCATCGCGGTCACGAAGTTCGTCGCGTACCTGCTGACGCACTCCTCCTCGATGCTCGCGGAGTCGGTCCACTCGCTCGCAGACTCGGGCAACCAGGCGCTGCTGCTCGTCGGCGGCAAGCGTGCGCGCCGCGAGGCCGACGCCCAGCACCCCTTCGGCTACGGGCGCGAGCGGTACATCTACGCCTTCATCGTCTCGATCGTGCTGTTCAGCCTCGGTGGCCTCTTCGCCCTCTACGAGGCGTACCACAAGTTCTCCGACCCCCACGGGATCGACTCCTGGCACTGGGTGCCCGTCGTCGTGCTGGTCGCAGCCATCGGCATGGAGGGCTTCTCCTTCCGGACCGCTGTCCACGAGTCGAACCTCGTGCGTGGCAAGCAGACGTGGAGCCAGTTCATCCGCACCGCGAAGGCTCCTGAGCTCCCCGTCGTCCTGCTCGAGGACTTCGGTGCGCTCGTCGGGCTCGTGCTCGCCCTCGGTGGTGTCGGGATGACCCTGGCGACAGGTGACGGTCGCTACGACGCTGCCGGGACTGCCTGCATCGGTGTGCTGCTCGTGCTCATCGCCGTGGTCCTCGCCCTCGAGACCAAGTCGCTCCTGCTGGGGGAGTCCGCCTCGAAGGACGCCGTCGCGGCGATCGAGAAGGCGCTCGTGGGACCTGGCGTGCCGTCGGTGATCCACCTCAAGACGCTCCACCTCGGCCCTGAAGAGCTGCTGGTCGCCGCGAAGATCGAGGTCGACACGACCGAGAGCGCGAGCGAGGTCGCCGACGCGATCGACGAGGCCGAGTCACGCGTGCGTGCGGCGGTCCCGGGGCTGACGATGCGCATCTACCTCGAGCCCGACCTCCGCGACGCCGCCGGCACGCTGCGCGGGACTACGGCTCCCTGACAGCTCTCTGCACGACCTCGGTTCTGGAGGTGCGCTCTGGGCGCGACAGACCGCGCGAGAGAACGCACGAGGCCGGTCTCCCCACCAGGGGAGACCGGCCTCGTGCGTTCAGGACGGGTGCTCAGCGCGGCCGTCCGTCAGGTGGTGCTCAGGCCTCGGCTGCGGCCTTGAGGTCGTCGACGAAGGTCGGGTTCTGCTCGAGCCACTCCTTGGCGGAGGCGTCCGGGTCAGAGCCGTTGTTCTCGTTGAACATGATGTTCTCGAGCGAGAAGAGCTGCTCGTCGGTCAGCTTGAAGGCGCCGATCCACGATGCTGCGGTCGGGTAGTCCTTGGCGAAGTCCTCGCGGCCGACCGAGTTGATCTCCTCGGCCTCGCCCATCAGCCCCTCGGGGTCTTCGAGGTCGCGGATGGGGAAGGCGTCGTATGCCCAGTGCGGGCGCCACAGGGTCACTGCGACGTCGTCCCCGGCATCCGTCGCTCCCTTGAGCTCCGCGAGCATCGCGGGGGTCGAGGAGACGACGAAGTTCATGTCGTCGAGCCCGTACCCGGGGATGGCATCGTCTTGGGTGATGCGGGTCAGACCTGCTCCTGCCTCGATACCGACGAGACGGTTGTCGAAGACGTCGGCGTTATCTGCAAGCTCGTCGAGCGAGGTGATGGGGGAGTCCTCGTTGACGGCGATGGTGAGCTTCGCGTCGTCGTACCAGACGCCGAGCATCTCCATCTCGTCGCCGTACTTCTTGAGGTAGTCGGCGTGCGTGTTCGGCAACCACATGTCGAAGTTCACGTCGAAGTCACCACCGGTCAGCCCGGTATACACGACACCCGCATCAGCCTCGGTCGTGTCGACCGTGTAGCCCTCCTGCTCGAGCATGACCTTGAAGAGGTGCGAGACGGCGATGCCCTCGTCCCAGCCGGAGTGGACCCCGACCGAGATCGTCTCGAGGTCACCGTTCTCGAGGCGAGGTGCTTCGTCTGCCGCGGCGTCGTCGCCCGACGAGCAGGCGGCGAGACCGAGGGCGAGCGCCAGCGAGCCGGCGACGAGTGTGGTGCGGTGCGTAGAACGGTTGAACATGGTTCCTTCCTAGAGGCAGCGACCCTGATGGACGCTCCCGCGGGGTTGGTGAGTGGTGCAGTCGCACCTGCCGGACGCCCAGGGCGAGCGACGTCCCACAGGTTAAGTGGGGTCAGGCGGCCGTGGCCTTCAGGGCCTTGGCCACTGGTGCCCTGTCGCCGAGGGCGGAGGTGACGCGGTCGAGGAACATCGCGAGGATCACCACGGCGAGCCCGGCCTCGAAACCGAGGGAGATGTTGACGCGTTGGAGCGCTCGCACGACGTCCGATCCGAGGCCGACGGCCCCGACCATGCCGGCGATGACGACCATCGACAGCGACAGCATGATGACCTGGTTTATCCCTGCCATGATCGTCGGGAGAGCCAGCGGTAGCTGGATCTGCCGCATGATGCGACCCTCGGTCGCGCCGAAGGCGTGGCCGGCCTCGACGACCTCGCGGTCGACCTGACGAATGCCGAGCTCGGTGAAACGCACACCTGGGGCGAGCGCGAAGATCACTGTCGCTACGATGCCGGGGACCTCACCTGTGAGGAAGATGACGACGGTCGGGATGAGATAGACGAAGGCCGGCATAGTCTGCATGAAGTCCAGAACCGGACGCAGCAGCTGGGAGACCGAGTCGTTGCGTGCTGCCCAGATGCCCAGCGGGATGGCGATCAGCAGCGCGATCGCGCTCGCGATGATCACCAAGGCCAGTGTGTCCATGGCGTTGCCCCACTGGCCGACCATGTCGATCACGGCGAAGCCGATGAAGGCCCCGAGGCCGAGCTTCCAGCCGCGTGCCCAGAGGGCGAGCCCAGCGAGGACGAGGGCGATTACCCAGAACGGCGGACCGCTGAGGACCGTGTCGAGCTGGTCGAAGAGCCAGGTGAGGACGCTCTTGACGAGGTCGAAGAGCCAAGCGAAGGTAGAAGTGACCCAGCTCACGAAAGCCTCGACCCACTCACCGAGCGGTGCGCGGGGGAGACCCGACTGGGTTTCTGCGGCGGTGATCACGGGTGTTCTCCTGTCGTCTGCTCGGACGGGTCGGCGGGCACGGGCTCTGCGGCGACCGCGTCAGCGGCCCCGGCGCTCGTCGGTGCCTGCTCGACCGCGGCGGACGCGACGGTGTCGTCGTCCGCGCTGTCCTGCGTGCTGGTCTCGTCGGTCGTCTCCTCGAGGTGCTGAGGCACCATGGCCTCGAGCAGCACCACGCGCGGGATGACGCCGACGAGGCGACCGGCCGCGTCGGTGACGGGCACGGGGAGCGGCGACTCGGCCGCGGGGGCGAAGACCTCGGCGAGCGAGGTGTCCTCGGTGACAGCGGTGAGGTCGTCGCGGACGAGGCCCTCGAGCGAGGTGACCCCGGCGCGCAGGGCGTCGACCACCTCGGCGTCGTAGACGACACCGCGCAGCGTGCGCGAGCGGTCTACGACGTACGCGGCGGAGACCTGCGCCTCGCGCATCGTGCGGGAGGCCCCACGGGGACCCGCAGACATCGGGACGACGGCACGCGGGCGGTGCATGAGCGAGGAGGCCGTGAGCACGCGGGTGCGGTCGACGTCGGCGACGAACTGCGCGACGTAGTCGTTGGCCGGGTCGGAGAGGATCTCCTCGGAGGACCCGATCTGCACGATGCGCCCGTCGCGCATGACGGCGATGCGGTCGCCGAGGAACATGGCCTCGTTGAGGTCGTGCGTGATGAAGATGATGGTCTTGCCGAGCTTGCTCTGGAGCTCGACGAGCTGCTCCTGCATCTCGCGGCGGATCAGCGGGTCGAGGGCCGAGAAGGCCTCGTCCATGAGCAGCACGTCGGTGTCGGCGGCCAGGGCGCGGGCGAGGCCCACACGCTGGCGCATGCCGCCCGAGAGCTGTGAGGGCAGCTTGTCGGCCCAGTCGGTCAGGCCGACCAGGTCGAGGGCCGTGCGGGCACGCTCGAGGCGGCTGGCCTTGTCGACGCCCTGGATCTCGAGCGGGTACGCGGCGTTGTCGAGCACGGTGCGGTGCGGCAGCAGCGCGAAGTGCTGGAACACCATGCTCACGCTCTTCTGGCGGATGTCACGGAGCTTCTTGGCGCCGACGGCGTTGATGTCCTGCCCGCCGAGGCGCACAGTCCCCGACGTCGGCTTCCACAACCCGTTGAGCATGCGGATCAGCGTGGACTTGCCCGAGCCCGAGAGGCCCATGACGACGAAGATCTCGCCCTTGGCGACCTCGAAGCTCGCGTCGATCACCGCGGCGGTGCCGAGCGAGGCGACGTCGGCGCGGCTCGCGCCGGCCTTGAGCTTGCGTGCGGCCTCGCCGGAGCGGCGGCCGAAGATCTTGTAGACGTTCTCGACCTGGACCGCGGGCGTGCCCTCGGTCCCGGTGGTCGTACCGGTGGTCTTGGTCAGCAGCGAATCCTGCGCACCCTGGTCGGAGTCGCTGGGCGCGGCCTGTCCTGCCGCTGCGTCCGTGCGTCCTGCCTGGTGCGGGTCCTGCTGTGTGGTGACTCCTGGTCCTACGGTCACTGTCTCCCCGTTCGCGTGTCCTGCCGTCCGTTGCTTGGCGGCAGGGTGAGGCCTGCGTCGGCGCACCAGGACGGCACCTGGGAGGGTGCCGGGAAGGGCGTCGTGGCGAAGGCGCTGCCGAGACCTGCTCGTCGCGCCACCACGCCGAGATCACGCGACCGGTCCGGGACGAGATCCACGTCGGACGGCGGCGGCTCAAGGCGCTCGCAGGCCGATCGTGTCCTTGATCGGTCTTTTCCACCATGCCCCATGCGCTCCGTCGTGGCTAATGCTCGAGCGGTGAACGGAGGGTGGCGATACCGTTCCTTTACCCGGAAACCTGCGGCTGGTCGGCGATCTGCCGCGGATCACGATCGTTACCTGTCTGTGATCTACTCAATCGCTGCAAATCCGCGGATGTTGCCTGGGTCACAGGAATCCAGTGGCGTGGCTCACTCCTGCTGAAGTTTGCCAAGCCTTGCCCGGAGGAGGAGTCCGGTCAACGATCGGTCATCTCGCGACACTTGTCCGCACTGTCGACCCCGGGTGGGTCGCGAGGTCTGCGAGGTGCAGAAGGGGTCCTCCGTGCACCTGTGGACGACCCTGCTGGGAGGGTGCCCGCCGAGTAGTCTGGCGAGGACCCTCACACCGAGACCTCGGAGCATCATGTCGACGCACAGCTTCAGCGAGTCCCCCGGCCAGTACAAGGTCCGCGACCTCTCCCTCGCGGAGGCGGGTCGGCACCAGATCCGCCTCGCCGAGCACGAGATGCCCGGTCTGATGGCGCTGCGCGCCGAGTACGGCGAGAGCCAGCCGCTCGCGGGTGCCCGCATCGCAGGGTCGATCCACATGACGGTCCAGACGGCCGTGCTCATCGAGACGCTCACAGCCCTCGGCGCGAAGGTGCGCTGGGCGTCGTGCAACATCTTCTCGACCCAGGACGAGGCCGCCGCCGCCGTGGTCGTGGGACCTCACGGCTCGGTCGAGGACCCGCAGGGTGTCCCGGTCTTCGCGTGGAAGGGCGAGAGCCTCGAGGAGTACTGGGAGTGCACGGAGCAGATCTTGCTCTGGCCGAGCGACTCGGTCGAGGGCGTCGACGCCCCCTACGCAGGGCCCAACATGATCCTCGACGACGGCGGCGACGCCTCGCTGCTCGTGCACGACGGTCTCGCCTACGAGCGTGCCGGCGCCGTCCCGCCGGACACCCGCCCGGGGGAGCCCAACCACTCCGAGGAGACCAACGTCGTCCTCGCGCTCCTGCGCCGCGTGCTGCAGGACGACCCGTTGCGCTGGACCACGATCGCCGAGAACATCCTCGGTGTCACCGAGGAGACGACGACAGGCGTCCACAGGCTCTACCAGCTCGCGGAGTCGGGTCAGCTGCTGTTCCCGGCGATCAACGTCAACGACTCGGTCACCAAGAGCAAGTTCGACAACAAGTACGGCATCCGCCACTCCCTGCCGGACGGCATCAACCGCGCGACCGACGTGCTCATGGGCGGCAAGGTCGCCTTCGTGGCCGGCTACGGCGACGTCGGCAAGGGAGCGGCCGAGGCCTTCCGCGGCCAGGGCACGCGTGTCATCGTCTCCGAGATCGACCCGATCTGCGCCCTGCAGGCCGCGATGGACGGCTACCAGGTCGCCACGATCGAAGACGTCCTCGACGAGGCCGACTTCTTCATCACCACGACGGGCAACAAGGACGTCATCACGGCCGACCACCTGACGCGGATGAAGAACAAGGCGATCGTCGGCAACATCGGCCACTTCGACAACGAGATCGACATGGCCGGTCTGGCCCAGGTCCCCGGTGTCACGCGCACCGAGATCAAGCCGCAGGTGCACGAGTGGACCTTCACGACGGGGGAGCGTGCCGGTCGGTCGATCATCGTGCTGTCCGAGGGGCGCCTGCTCAACCTCGGCAACGCGACGGGGCACCCGTCCTTCGTGATGAGCAACTCCTTCGCGAACCAGGTCATCGGCCAGATCGAGATCTACACCAAGGCCGGGACCGACGAGGCGTACCCCGTGGCCGTGCACCGCCTGCCGAAGATCCTCGACGAGAAGGTCGCACGCCTGCACCTCGACGCCCTCGGCGTCCGCCTCACCACGCTGAGCCCGGCGCAGGCCGGCTACCTCGGCATCGACGCAGACGGCCCCTACAAGGCAGAGCACTACAGGTACTGAGCGACGTGCGAGAGAGGCACGTCCGTCGGGGCGCGCGGGGGACCTCCCCCGTGCACCTCGGCGGACGCCACCCTGGTCGGCGCGCCCGGCAGTGACGACGATGGAGAGCATGGAGACGCTGACCTACCCCTGGAGGCGCGCCCGGGAGCCTGAGCTCCTCGAGCGCGTCGGGTTCTTCAGCGGTGCCTTCAGGGCTCGCACCTGGCGCGAGCTCGGCTACCTGTTCGTGGTCACCCTGTGGTCGGTCGTCGGCTTCGTCTACGTCGTCGTGATGTTCGCGCTGACCGCCGGGCTGCTCGTAACGGTGGTCGGCGGGGGCGGGATCCTCGGCGCGATGATCGTGGGCGCCCGGGGCTTCGGAGCCGCCGACCGCGGTCTGGCCCGTGGGATGCTGCGCGCCGAGATCAACAACCCGCGGCCGTTCCGCCGCAAGAAGGGACTCTGGGCCGGGATCTGGTCGATGGTCTGCGACGGCGTCGGCTGGCGCGCCGTCGCGTTCATGGTGCTCCAGCTGCCCCTTGCGATCGCCACCCTGGTGATCGCCGTCGTGTGGCTCGCCGTCCCGCTCGGCGCGATGACCCACTGGTACTGGTCCAGGTTCCTCCCAGCCGTCCCGGACACCCGAGGTGTCCTGCACCGCGGTGCCGAGCTGCTCCCTGACTACTTCGTCGACACCACCCCGCGCCAGGTGGTCATGGCTGTCGCCGGCCTGCTGCTGTTCTTCGTCGGGGCGGCGATCGTCCGCGGCCTGGCCCACCTGCACAGGATGCTCGCCGAGGGCCTGCTCGGTCCCACCGAGGCGAGCATGCGTGTCGCGAGCCTCGAGCAGTCGCGCGGGCGTGCGGTCGAGGACGCCGACTCGACGCTGCGCCGCATCGAGCGCAACCTGCACGACGGCACCCAGGCGAGGCTCGTGGCGATCGCCATGCAGCTCGGCGAGGCGAAGGAGCAGGCCTCGGCCAGCGGGGCCTCGCGCGAGCTGACAGATCTCATCGCCGCGGCGCACGTCTCGACCAAGGAGACGCTCGTCGAGCTCCGAGAGCTGTCCCGCGGGATCCACCCGCCAGCCCTCGACAACGGTCTCGGTGTCGCCCTCGAGACCCTGGCGGCGCGCAGCCCGCTGCCCGTCCAGCTCGACGTCGACCTCCCGGGCCCGCCGGCGTCACGGCCTGCCGAGGCGATCGAGACCATCGCGTACTTCTGCGTGACCGAGCTGCTCACCAACGCGATCAAGCACGCCCAGGCCACGGCGCTGCACGTGCGGGTCGCCGTCCGGGCCCGGGCGCTGCGCCTGGAGATCCGTGACGACGGGGTCGGCGGAGCGGTGATCCTCGTCCCCGACGCCGAAGGGCACCACAGCGGGCTCGCCGGCCTGTCCGAGCGGGTCGGCTCGGTCGACGGGACCTTCGTCGTCACCAGCCCGCCCGGTGGGCCTACGCTCGTCACTGTCGTGCTGCCGCTGCACGTCTGAGCAGTCCCCGACCCGGACACCCGTCCGTCTCCGTATCACCCGCCCGCACCACGACCGACAGGACAGCCCCGTGCGTCTGCTCATCGCCGAAGACTCCGTCATCCTGCGCGACGGCCTGGTCGCGCTCCTCACCCGGCGCGGCCACGAGGTCGTCGGGGCGGCGGGCGACGGCGAGCAGCTCCGCGTGCTCCTCGCCGACCTCGAGCCCGAGCGCGCGCCCGACGTGGTCATCATCGACATCCGGATGCCCCCGACCTTCACCGACGAGGGCCTGCACGCGGCACTCGCGATCCGCTCGGCCGACCCGCAGCAGGGTGTGCTGCTGTTCTCGCAGTACGTCGAGACCCGGTTCGCCGCGCAGCTGCTCACTGGTGACGCCCGCGGTGTCGGCTACCTGCTCAAGGACCGTGTCGCCGACGTCTCGGACTTCATCGACGCCCTCGAGCGCATCGCCGACGGCCACACGGTCCTCGACCCCGAGGTCGTCACCCAGCTCATGGGAGCCGCGCGGGCCGACGACGGCCTCACCCGCCTGACCCCGCGTGAGAACGAGGTCCTCGAGCTCATGGCCCAGGGGCGGTCCAACACCGCGATCGCCGAGCGTCTGGTGCTCTCTTACGGGGCTGTCGAGAAGAACGTCTCGTCGATCTTCACCAAGCTCGACCTCCCGCTCGACGCCGGCGACCACCGCCGTGTCCTCGCCGTGCTGCGCCGCCTCAACGCCTGAGGGACGGACCGCAGGGCGGGCCGTCAGCGACGGGGGTGGGAGAACCCGACCCTGGTGGGTGGGACGGCCTCACCCCGCTGGGTGGGTCGGCCTCCGTGCGACTCGGAGGACTGTCCCATGGGCCCTGTGACCTGCGACGACAAGACTCGAAGAGCACAGTCCCCCAGCTCTCGAGGTCGTCCACATGTCCCGCCCCGCCCCCTCCACGCCGACCGCCCAGGTGCGCCTGAGCCAGGCCGTCTCGCACGTCTCTCGCCCGCCAGCGCAGCGTGTGTCGTCGTCCGCTGCGACACGCTCCACGACGACCACCTCTGCGATGTCGACGCCTGGAACGACGGCTGGAACCCTGGCCCGCCCGGCCCGTGACCCGCTGCTCGACCTCCTGCGTGCCGTGGGGACCGTGGCCGTCGTGGTCGCTCACTGGCTCATGCCGCAGGTCGCGTGGGACGGCTCCGACATGAGTGTCGTCAACGTCCTCGGCAGCGGGCCCGGGTGGGTGGTCACCTGGCTGATCCAGGTGATCCCGCTGATGTTCTTCGTCGCCGGGGCGGCGACCTTCGGGCAGGTGCGGCGCAGGCCTGCGCCCTGGTCGCAGTTCATGGGTGCCCGGCTGCGGAGACTGGTCCCGCCTGTCGCGGTCTTCGCCGGGACCTGGCTGGTGCTGCGGGCAGCCCTGCCCGCCCTCGGGGTGCCTGAGGGGGCCGTCGAGGTCGCGGCGACCATCGCCCCACAGCTGCTCTGGTACCTGGGCATCTACGTGGTGCTCCTCGCCGCGTCGCACGGGCTGCTGGCCTGGTACGCCAAGACCGGGGTGGTCGGGGTCGCCGCGATCGGTGCCGCGGCCCTGTGCGTCGACGTCCTGCGCTTCGGGGCCGACGTCCCCCACGTCGGGCTCGCCAACCTCTTCCTCGTGTGGGCCTTCGCATACACGCTCGGCTTCGCCTACGCCGACGGACGGCTCTCCTGGTCGTCCCGGACCTGCGCGGCGCTGGCAGCGGCCGGGCTCGTCGGCCTCGTGGTCGCGGTGACCGTGGGGCCCTACCCGCTGAGCCTGGTCGGCATGCCCGGCGACACCTTCTCCAACATGGGGCCGCCCACTCTGTGCCTCGTCGCGCTCACCCTCGTCCAGGTCTTCGGTGCGGTCGCGCTGCGGGGACCGCTGGTGGCGCTCGCCCAGACTCCATGGGTGGCCCGCGCTGTCGCGTGGCTGTCGGCGCGGTCCATGACCGTCTACCTCTGGCACCTCACGGCGATGTTCGTGGTGATCGGCCTCATGACCGTCGGAGCGCACGTCGACCTGCCCGAGGGGTGGACCTCGTCCTGGTGGCTCACCCGGCCGGCGTGGTTCGCGGCCTGCCTGGTGGTGCTGCTCGTCCTGGTCCGTGTCTTCGAGAGGGTCGAGCACCTCGGCCAGCGGCGGCCGCGGCCGGTCGTCGTCCTGGCCGCGGCCTGATCGCCACGGGGACACGGTGGGGACGAGGCGGGAACGCTGTGGGAGCACAGCGGGGGACATGGCGGGGACAGCAAGGGACAGCAGTGGGCCGCAGGGGACGCAGCGGTGACAGAGCCGGGCGCTGCAGACCGAGGTCCCTCAGCGCGCCGGGTCGGGGATCCCGTAGGGGAGCGTGCGGACGGTCTCGGCCTGCTCGGCAGCGACAGACCGTGCACGCTGGGCTGCGGCCCACTCGCGTGAGCGGCGCTCGGCGAGGACGGCCATGAGGAAGGTCTCGGGCGGGGTCCCGGGCGGCGGCCCTGGGGCGACGAGCTTCTCGACCCGCCCGGCGAGGTCCTGGCCCATCCGGGCCCGAGACGTCTCGTTCATCGTCTGCCCGCGGGCCAAGAACTGCCGGACCGCGAGGGCCAGGCCGTCCGGGAGGCGGCGCATGTCTGCGGAGGCCGCCCAACCGGCGAGGGGCCGCGGCATGTAGACCACAGCCACGGTCGACCGCCCGCCGCGGATGCGGATCGCGTAGGTCCCGGCGAGCATGTCGCCGATGCGCTTGCCCTTGGTGTTCGTCAGGGACGCGACGAGCGCGACGGTCCCGAAGGTGAGCCACAGCTCCCCGACGCCCACGAGCGACCGGATGAACGCGTGCCGCACCCGCACAGGCCCACCGTCGTCGCGGACCACCCGGATGCCCGTCGCCAGCTTGCCGAGGGACCGGCCACGGGTCAGCGTCTCGACGGTCGTGGGCACCACGACCATGACGAGCACGAGGACGGAGACGAGCAGCGCGGGCGCGATGTCTTCGCCGCCGACGGCGACGCTCCCCGTCGCGAGCCACAGCAGCACGAGCAGCACCGCTCCCTGGACGGCGATGTCGAGCGCGCTGCCGAGCATCCGGGTCGCGAAGGACGCTGGACGGGCGTCGAGCACCACACCCTCGCCGATGACGATGCCGTCGTCCACGGAGTCCTCCTGCAGGTCCGTCGGGGTGCGTACGTCGAGCGACGCACCGCACAGTTCTATGGCAGGGTATCGTCCGTGGACCTGGACGCATTCTCCGACGTGCACCGCGGCGAGTGGGAGCGGCTGAAGCAGCTGAGCGCACGCCGCCGCCTCGACGGGGCGGAGTCCGACGAGCTCGTCCGTCTGTACCAGACCGTCGCCACCCACCTGTCGACCCTGCGCTCCTCAGCGCCAGACCCCGTCCTGGTCTCCGAGCTGTCCCAGACGCTCAACCGGGCGCGCACGACCATCGCCGGGGCGCACGAGCCAGCGTGGCGAGACGTCAAGACCTTCGTCCTCGTGTCGCTGCCCGCCGCGTTCTACAGGCTCCGCTGGTGGGTCGTGGCTGTCACCCTCGCCTGCCTGCTGCTCGCCGTGGTCTCCGGCGTGTGGGTCGCGACCACGCCGCAGGGTCTGGCCGCGGTCGGGCCGCCGAGCTACCGCGAGGAGTACGTCGAGAGCGCCTTCGCGTCGTACTACGACCCGGGCGCAGGGTTCGCCGCCGTGGTGTGGACCAACAACGCGTGGATCGCCGCGCAGTGCGTCGCCTTCGGCATCACCGGGATCTGGCCTGTCTACATGCTCGTGCAGAACTTCGTCATGGTGGGCGCGATCGGCGGCATGATGGCGCACTACGGCGAGCTCGGGATGTTCCTCCAGCTCATCACGCCGCACGGCCTGCTCGAGCTCACGTCGATCCTCGTCGCCGGCGCCGCGGGTCTCAAGATCTTCTGGACGCTCGTCTCGCCCGGTCCGAGGCCCCGTGGTCGCGCCGTCGCCGAGGAGGGGCGCTCGCTGTTCACCGTGGCCGTGGGCCTCGTGGCGACCCTCGCGCTGTCAGGCCTCGTCGAGGGCTTCGTCACCGGGTCGTCGCTCGTCTGGTGGATCAAGATCGTCATCGGGGCGCTCGCCCTCGCGGTGTTCTGGGTCTACGTGCTCGTGCTCGGCCGGCGCGCTGTCACGCAGGGCGCGACCGGGGACCTCGACGAAGAACGTGCCGGGAGCGTCCAGCAGGTCGCGGGCTGAGACCCGTCTGGTCCTCGATCGTCTCGCACTCCGTCGGCGACCGGCTCGCACCGGGTCGCCGTCCGCCGGGAGGGACGTCGCGACGAGCCGCCGACCGGCCCGCGCAGCTCAGCCGACGGTGCTCAGCCGAAGAGCCAGAGCAACGCAGGCGCAGCAGTCGTCAGCACGAGCGCCGCGACGATCGCGAGCGCGACGCGGCGGTTGCGGCGCTCGCGCGCCTCGGAGCTGTTGGGTGAGAGTCGCATCTAGAGCCTTCCTGCGGCCTTGAGTGAGAGGTACGTGTCGGCGAGCCGCGGGGCGAGCTCGTCGGGGAGGGCTGACACGACGTCGACGCCGCGCCGGCCCAGGACCATTGTCGCTGCTGCACGCTCGAGCTCGGTGCGCTCGGCAGCCGCGGCGTCGAAGACCTCGGCGGCCGTGGACCGCCCGGCTCGCAGCGCGGCGACCGCGGGGTCGGCGACCGAGGCGAGCACCACGGTGTGGTGCGCGGTCAGCTGCTCGACCACGGGCAGCAGACCGGTCTCGATCGCAGCGGGCTCGAGGGTCGAGAGCAGCACGACGAGGGACTTCTGCGACAGGCGCTCGCGGACCAGGCCCACGAGCCCTGGCCAGTCCGTCTCGACGAGGCTCGGCTCGAGCGGTGCCATCGAGTCGGCGAGGGCTGGCAGCAGCCGGGGTCCTGCGGCTCCGGCGACCCGGGCGCGCAGCTGGCGGTCGTAGGCGACCATCTCGACCCTGTCACCCGCGCGGGAGGCGAGAGCGCCGAGCAGCAGACCCGCCTCGATGCTCGCGTCGAGCCTCGGCTGGTCGCCGATCCGAGCCGCCGAGGTACGGGCTGTGTCGAGGACGATGAGCACCCGTCGGTCCCGCTCGGGACGCCACGTGCGCACGACCATCTCTTGCCCGCGCGCAGACGCACGCCAGTCGATCGACCTGACGTCGTCTCCGATGACGTACTCGCGCAGCGAGTCGAACTCCGTACCCTCGCCCCGGATCTGCACGGCGGCCTGCCCGTCGAGCTCGCGCAGGCGCGCCAGCCGGCTCGGCAGGTGACGGCGGGAGGCGAACTCGGGCAGCACCCGCAGCACACCGGGGACGACGACCGACGCCTGCCGTCCGGCGATGCCGAGCGGTCCGAGCGAGCGCAGCGTCACCTTGTCGGCCTGCCGGTCCCCGCGCCGGGTCGGCGCGAGGGTGGTCACGACGCGGCGCTGCTCACCTCGGGGAAGGTCGAGGGCGTGCCGGTTCGACACGGCTCCTGCCGAGGGCTGCCACGCGTCGCGGACCACGCCGACGAACCGTCGCCGGGACTCGTTGCGCAGCAGCAGCGTCGACCGTGTCTGCTCGGTGAGGCGCACGGCCCGCGGGACCGTCCGCTCGACCGACACCTCGCGCGGGGATGCGGCGAGACCTGCGTCGAGGGCGACGAGAGCGGCGACCACCACGGCCCAGAGCAGGACCGTCCCCGTGCTGCCTGTGAGCAGCACGGGGACCACCCCGAGCGCTGTGAGGGCGACGGCACGCCAGGTGAGGACCACGGGTCAGCGCGGGACGGGCACAGAGGCGAGCACCGTCGACAGGACGGTCTCGGCGCTGACGCCCTCGAGCTCGGCCTCCGGGCGCAGCTGGACCCTGTGCCGCAGGGTCGGGTGGGCGAGCGCCTTGACGTCGTCGGGCGTGACGAAGGTGCGCCCGTTGAGCCAGGCCCAGGCGCGAGACGTCGCGAGCAGGGCCGTCGCGCCACGGGGCGAGACGCCGAGGGACAGCGAGGGGGAGAACCGCGTCGCGCGGCAGACGTCGACGACGTATCCCAGGACCTCGGGCGACACCTGGACCTGCGAGACCTCGCGGCGCGCCCTCTCGAGCTCGTCGGCGGTCGCGACCGACCTGACGCCCGCGGCACCCAGGTTGCGGGGGTCGAAGCCGGCGGCGTGCCGGGCGAGGACCTCGAGCTCCTGGTCGCGCTCGGGCAGCGGGAGCAGCACCTTGAGCAAGAACCTGTCGAGCTGCGCCTCGGGCAGCGGGTAGGTGCCCTCGTACTCGACGGGGTTCTGCGTCGCGATGACGAGGAAGGGGTCGGGCAGCGGCAGCGGCGCGCCGTCGACGCTCACCTGGCGCTCTTCCATCGCCTCGAGCAGCGACGCCTGGGTCTTGGGAGGGGTGCGGTTGATCTCGTCGGCGAGCAGCAGGTTGGTGAAGACCGGCCCCTCACGGAAGCTGAACTCGGCCGTCCGGGCGTCGTAGACGAGCGAGCCGGTGATGTCGCCGGGCATGAGGTCGGGTGTGAACTGCACTCGCTTGGTGTCGAGGGCGAGGCTCGCCGCGAGCGTGCGGACCAGCAGCGTCTTCGCGACGCCGGGGACCCCCTCGAGCAGCACGTGGCCACGGCAGAGCAGGGCGATGAGCAGGCTCGTCACGGCGGCGTCCTGGCCGACGACCCCCTTCGCGACCTCGGTCCGCACACGGCCGAGCACGGCGCGCAGGTCGTCGGAGGCTGGTGCGGTCGCCGGGGCCAGTGCCTTCTCGGTGCTCACGCTCGGCTCCTGGGATCCGTGGGGGTCTGCGGGTGGGGTGGTCTCGGATGAGGGGGGTGGGGGTGGGGTGCTCACGCGCGGTGAACCTCGCTCTCCAGCTCGTCGAGATCTGTGGCCAGGCGCGTCAGCTCGACGTCGCCTGCTGGGGGTGGTCCGTAGAGGAGTCCGAGCACCTGCTCGGAGGGTCGGGAGGTGGCGCGGCAGACGGCGTCCACGAGCGCGTCGGGGGTGCTCGACCTCGGCAGGCCGAGACGCCGGGCGATCCTGTCGGCAGCGCCAGCCCGCAACGACGCACCGGCGTGCCCGTAGGCACGCGACCGCCTGTAGAGGCGCCCCCGGCCGAGCGTCGTCTCCGAGGAGCGCACGACGACGGGGAGGTCTTCGGTCGCGAGCGGACCGAGACGCCGCCCCTGCCACAGGGCCAGGACGATCACCGCGAGCAGCAGCTGGACGGCGAGCGGCACGGCCCACGGCGGGAGCATCGCCATGACGCCCCCGGGCTCGTCGGCCGTCGTCGGGCGGTCGGGGACCAGCCAGACGAGGGTCTCCTCGTGCCCCAGCATCCGCAGGCCGAGCGCCGCGTTGCCGGCCGTCGTCACCTGGGCGTTGGTCAGGCCTGTCGCGTCGTCGAGGATGCGGACGGTGACGTCGGGGTCGTCGTCGAGCGTCGTGACGGCGTAGTGCCCGGCGCCCGAGGCGTCGGTGAAGCAGACCTGTGCGTCCTGCGCGTCGTCGGCGAGCCTGAGCAGGGCACCCGCCGTCGTGACCTCACCGGCCGCGACGGCGTCGGGGTCCTCGCAGCGGGCGGGCAACGGGGTCGCGAGGTCGGGGCTGCGGGAGGCGTGGGTCACCTGGTCCGTCGCTGCGGCGAGGAGCTCGGGCCCGGGGGCGACGAGCACGACCTGGGCACCGGTGCCTGTCAGCGACCGTGCGACGTCGTCGGGCATGCCGTAGTCGTCGGCGACCAGCAGGGTCGTCCCGGGGCCGGCGAGGCCGATCGCCTCGGCGACCGACGTGGTCGGGCGGACCCTGACCCCCTGGTCGCCGAGCACCTGCGCGAGCGCCATCCCGCCGTCGGGGGAGGGGTTGTCGGCGGCGAACCTGATGGTCGACGTCGTGGGGGTCAGCGTCACGAGGACGGCCCCGGCGAGCAACGCTGCGGCGAGCCCGGCCACGACCGTGCGGGACGTCCGCCAGCGTCGTCGCGCGCGGGACGCGACGGTGGTCCCGTCCCCGCGCACCGGCGCGCTCGCAGGCGCGGCCGAAGTCTTCGACGACTGAGACGACGACGTCGTCGTGCTCGCCGGAGACGCCGGAGACGCCGGAGGCACGGGTGCCGGGGCCCCGGGCACCTGGAGGCTCATGAGAGCGTCCCGACGACGGGCGTGCGCGCGGCCGGCAGCTGCGGGGAGGTCGCGGCGAGCGCGTCGTCGAGCGCGCGGATGCCGTCGTAGGTGCTGCGGTCGCTCGGGCGCCGCCCGTAGTAGACGGCGTCGAAGGTGTCGCCTGCGTGGTCGAGGGCCGACGCGTAGCCGGGGAACGGTGCCCCGAGCGCCCTGACGGCCTCGTCGGCGGTCCTGCCGGGGGTGTCGTCGAGCAGCGCGCGCTCTTCGCAGCGTCGCACGAGGGCGCGGAACGCGTCGAGCGTCGCACCGGACAGGTCGCCGGCGCGGGCCTGCTGATCCGCGGCAGCCAGGAGGTCTGCGGCCGACCGGGTGTCGTCCTGGTCCAGGACCGGGGCCGCGGTCCGGCGGTGGTCTCGGCGCAACGGCCCGGACACGACCAGCGCGACGCCGGCGACGACGAGCACGCCGGCGACCACGAGCACCGCGCCCCAGACACCGCTGACCCCGGGCACGACGAGACCGTCGAAGAGACCGGTGAACCAGCGCACGAACCTCTCGAAGAGCGTCGGGCTGTCGTGGTAGACGGGGTTGGTCAGCTCGCCGCGCAGCAGGTCGCGGGCTGTCGTCGCGTCAGGGTCGACGGGGATGCCTGCGAGGTGCATCAGGCCTCGTCGGCCGCCGCGGCCAGCTCGACGTCGAGTCCTTCGCGCCGCATCCGCACGTCGATGTAGAGCAGGGCGACCACGCTCGACAAGAAGGTCGTCGAGATGGTCGAGGCGATGATCTGCGCGACGACGGTGATCGCGACCGCGCCGAGGGGGACGGTGTCACCTGTGGGGAAGAGGATGTTGGCGATGATCTGACCGGGCGAGGCGACAAGACCGGAGACGATCGAGGTGATGATCGACGACAGCAGGTAGATGCCGAAGAGCCTCCAGAACGACCCGCGGCTCAGCGTCCACCCCCGGGCGATCGACGTGCCGAGCCGCTGTCCCTCGAGGACGTAGGCGGCGGGGGTGAGGATGAACCTCGTCGTGAGCCACACGGCGACCACGACGATCACGACCAGGGCGACGACGGTCACGAGCAGCACGAGCCCGACGGCGTCGGCCGACGCCAGCAGGGCGATGGCGCCGATGAAGACCCCGGCCACCAGCAGGATGCCGATCGAGGGGAGCAGGGAGATCGCGACGAGCCCGACCAGCTTCGAGCGGACCTGCAGCCAGAGCTCGGAGACCGTGAAGGACTTGCCGATCACCGAGCGCGAGATGGCCACGATGAGCAGCCCTGTGGTGACGATCGAGCCGAGGTACACGCCGATCGTGACCAAGAGGGTCTGGGACAGCTGGCCGGCCAGACCGTCGAGCCCGAGCTCGGAGGAGACCTGCCCCGAGCCGTCGTCGAAGAGCGAGACGACGCCGTCGTCGAGCCACTGGTTGGCCGACGGTGCGAGGAGGTAGGAGATCAGCGCGGGGACGATGGTCGCCACAGCGGTCACGAGGGCGACCACCCCGAGCATCACCTTGGGGTTCTTGCGGATCGCCGCGAAGGCACCGTCGTAGATCTCGCCGAGGGAGAGCGGACGCAGCGGGATGATCCCGGGCTTCGCCGGACCTGGGCGCCAGCCCGGCGCGGGGAAGCCGCCGTGCTGCTGCCCGCCGTACTGGGCACCTCCGTACTGCTGCGCGCCGTACTGCGGCTGTCCGCCGTACTGGGTCTGCCCGCCGTGCTGCTGCCCGCCGTGCTGCTGCCCGCTCTGCGGTGTCCCGTACCCGGGGCCCGAGGGCGGTGCACCCGGGTACGGCTGCTGTCCAGCCCCGGGCGCTGCCTGCGGCGGGCCGCCCGGTGCGTACTGCCCGTAGCGGGGCTGGCCGTAGCCGATCTGCGCGGAGGGCTGGCCCCAGCCACCGGGTGCCGGAGCCTTCGGGGAGGCGGGCTGCACGGCATCAGGCTGCACGGGAGCAGCAGGACCGGGCTCTGGCGGCGTCCCACCGGGCGGTGCGAACGGCGCGGGCTTCTCCTCGGGCGCGTCCTCAGGGCTCGTCATCGGTGGTGCCTCTCGCTGTGCTCGCCGGACCAGAACGGGGTGCTGCTCGTGGAAGATCATCCTCCCTGCTCATCGTGCCACGCGCCGCCCACGCGGGGAGGATGGCAAGATGGCTGGATGAAGTCACGTGTGCTGGTCGTTGACGATGACACCGCGCTCGCCGAGATGATCGGGCTGGTCCTCAAGACCGAGGGATTCGACCCGGTGTTCTGTGCGGACGGCGATGCTGCGATCGGGGTCTTCCGCAGCACCTCCCCGGACCTCGTCCTGCTCGATCTCATGCTGCCGGGCAAGGACGGGACAGAGGTGTGCCGTCAGATCCGCGCCGAGTCCGGCGTGCCCGTCATCATGCTCACCGCCAAGAGCGACACCCTCGACGTGGTCCAGGGTCTCGAGTCCGGTGCAGACGACTACATCTCCAAGCCCTTCAAGCCGAAGGAGCTCGTCGCCCGGATCCGTGCGCGGCTCCGCAGGACCGACGAGCCGGCTCCCGAGCGGCTGACCATCGGTGACCTCGAGATCGACGTGACCGGCCACCGCGTGACCCGGGGCGGCACCGCGATCTCCCTGACCCCCCTCGAGTTCGACTTGCTGGTCGCCCTCGCCCGCAAGCCGTGGCAGGTGTTCTCCCGCGAGGTCCTGCTCGAGAAGGTCTGGGGCTACAGGCACGCGGCCGACACCCGCCTCGTCAACGTCCACGTGCAGCGTCTGCGGTCCAAGATCGAGCACGACCCCGAGATCCCCGAGATCGTGCTGACGGTCCGCGGCGTCGGGTACAAGGCTGGCGCCACGGCGACATGACCGGGGCGCCTCGTCCGGTCCCCCGGTCGGTGAGACGCAGCCTGCGACGTGCCGTCCGCCGGGTCCAGTGGGCCCTGCGCAGGGTCGTGCGTGCCTGGCGCACGTCGATGCAGCTGCGCGTGACGTCCACGGCGATCGGCTTCGGGCTCCTCGCCGTGATGGTGCTCAGCACCTACCTCTCGGGCGCGATCCGGGACGGTCTCTTCGAGCAGCGGATCACCCAGGTGCTCACCGAGAGCGCGCGCTCGACCTCCCAGGCGCAGACGACCTTCAACACGACGACCGCCACGACCACGACGGGCGTCCAGCAGCTCGTCAACGACCTGGTGCGCCTGCTGCAGGGCGGTGGCTCGAGCGGCCGCGAGATCTTCCTCTGGCGCACCGACCCCGACAGCGCGTCATCAGTCCTCAACAGCAGCACCGCGCCTCAGCTGAGCGGGCTCGTCACCGACGACCTGCGTGCCCAGACCGCCCAGGGCGAGGAGCAGCGCTGGCAGTCTGTCTCGATCCCCGACAGCTCGGGGACGGGGACGATCCCGGGGGTGCTCGTCGGGTCGAAGGTCGACGTCCCGGTCGCCGGGAGCTACGAGCTGTACTTCTTGTACTCCCTCGAGGCCGAGCAGGAGACCCTGAGCTTCATGCAGCGCGTGCTCGCCATCGCCGGCGCGGCCCTGGTGATCTTCCTCGCGTGCAGCACGTGGGTCGTCACCCGGCAGGTGGTCAGGCCCGTGCAGCGCGCCGCGCAGGTCGCCGAGCGTCTCGCCGACGGGCACCTCGACGAGCGGCTGCTCGCCAAGGGCGAAGACGAGATCGCGACGCTGGCCCGCTCCTTCAACGAGATGGCCGAGAGCCTCCAGGACCAGATCCAGCGGCTCGACGACCTCTCGACCCTGCAGCGCCGCTTCGTCTCGGACGTCTCGCACGAGCTGCGCACCCCGCTCACCACGGTGCGTATGGCGAGCGAGCTCATCTACGAGAGCCGTGACGAGCTCGACCCCGTCCTCAAGCGCTCTGCGGAGCTGCTCCAGGCTCAGCTCGACAGGTTCGAGGACCTGCTGGCCGACCTGCTCGAGATCAGCCGCTTCGACGCCGGGGCGGCCGTCCTCGACGCCGAGGCGCTCGACCTGCGGGACGTCGTCAACGCGGCGATCGACCACGCGACCCCGCTCGCCTCGCGCAAGGACGTGTGGGTCGCGGCCTACTTCGACGAGCGGCCTGTCACGGCCGACATCGACCGTCGCCGGGTCGAGAGGGTGGTGCGCAACCTCCTGGTCAACGCGATCGAGTACGCCGAGAGCGGTCCCGTCGAGGTGCGCGTCTCCTCCAACCTCACCGCGGTCGCGGTGCACGTGCGTGACTACGGGGTCGGCATGCCCAAGGACCAGGTCTCGCACGTCTTCGACAGGTTCTGGCGCGCCGACCCTGCGCGAGCGCGCACGAGCGGCGGGACAGGGCTCGGGCTCGCGATCTCCCTCGAGGACGCGCTCCTGCACGGTGGGTGGCTCGAGGCGTGGGCCCGGCCCGGCCTGGGTGCTGCCTTCAGGCTGACCCTGCCGAGGCGGGCGGGCATCGTGCTGACGAGCTCGCCGATCGAGCTCGAGGCCGGCCAGGCGCCCGAAGACCGCGAGTCAGACCCTGAGACGCACACCCGCCGCAGCGACGAGGCAGGACCGGCGAGCCTGCCCGACATCGCCCACCTTCCCGGGCACGACGACCACGAGCCTGACGGCGACGAGGGTGCGGGTCCAGGGGCCGTCGGACCCGTCCACGAGCTCGGAGGACCACGATGAGCCGACGACAGCGTCAGTCCGTACCCGGCAGCGGTGGCACAGGGTGGGCCGGACGTGCCCGCCGAGCCGTGACGGGACTGCTCGTCGCCGCGAGCGTGCTCGTGACAGGAGCCTGTGCGCAGATCCCTCAGGACGGCGGGGTCCAGCGGGGCGACGTGACCATCACCGACCCCGGACCCGTCTACCTCCAGCCGCGCGGTCCGCGCGCGGGGGCCGGCCCTGAGGAGATCGTCGCCGGATTCCTCAGCGCCCAGGCCGGCGGTGTCTACGAAGACTGGGTGACGGCCCGCGAGTTCCTCGATGAGGGGGCGGCGCAGGCCTGGGACCCGACGGTGAGGACCGTCGTCATGGCGCGCGACCCCGAGCTGGACCAGATCTCCGGCCCGACGGACGAGACGATCGCGGGTGCGCCGACCGACCTCGACGACGGCTCGGAGACCGACGAGCCCGCAGAACCTGTCGTCGCGGAGATCCGCGGTCAGGTCGCGGTGACCTCCCAGCTCGACGCCGAGGGGCGCTACACCGAGGCGACCGTCGGCACGCTGCAAGACCTCTCGTTCTCCCTCGAGCAGCAGCCCGACGGCCAGTGGCGGATCACCGGGACCGAGGACGGCACCTTCATGTCGGACTCGAACTTCAGCACGATCTTCCGCCAGACGAGCCTGTACTTCCCGTCGCGGGACGGAGAGTTCCTCGTCCCCGACGTGCGGTGGTACCCGAGCACGAACACCGCGGCGCACGCTGTCAACGGGGTGCTCGCGGGACCGTCCGAGTGGCTGCGGGACTCTGTCTCGGTCGTCGCTCCCGAGGGCACGCGGCTCGTGCTCGACTCGGTCGTCGTGGACGAGGACGGGACGGCGAGCGTCGACCTCAGCCAAGAGGTGCTCGGGGCGACAGACGACCAGCGGGCGATGCTCCGGGCCCAGCTCGAGGCCGTGCTGCTGCGTGTCTCAGGTGTCCGGGCCGTCGAGGTGACCGTCAGCTCTGCGCCGCTCGACATCCGCACACGGGTCGACCCGACGCGTGACCCCATGCCCGCGCTCGCGAGCCCGCTGGTCCTCAGCGGCGAGGCCGTCAGCACGGTGTCGAGCTCCGGGGTCGAGCCCGTCGAGGGTCTCCTGAGCCTCGCGGGCAGCGACCCGACTGCCCTCGCGATCAGCGTGACCGGGGCCGAGGTGGTCTACAGGTCGGGGCGGACGACGATCCGGACCGCGGCGACGACAGCCGAGCCCAGCCGGGTGCTGCTCACCGGGAAAGACCTCGTCGCGCCGTCGATCGACCGCTTCGGCTGGACCTGGTCCGGGGACATGCTCCCCGGCTCGCCGCTCCAGGTCGTGTCCCCTGACGGTGTGGTGACGGCTGTGGCCGCCGACTGGCTCGACGGCCGCAGCGTCGTGTCGATCCAGGTGTCCCGCGACGGGGCGCGCATCGCCGTGGTCTCGCGCGACGGCACGGGTACTGCGGGGCAGACCAGGATCGACGTGGCCGGGATCGTCCGGGGCGACACCGACATCCCCGTGAGGCTCTCCGACGCGCTCGTGGCAGGCGCGGCCGTCGTCGACGCCTCGCAGGTGGTGTGGGTCGACGAGTCGACGCTCGCCGTGCTCGCCCAGGGCCAGACCTCGGGTGTGCGCACCGTCCACCTCGTGCCGCTCGCTGCACACTCCGAGGCGCTGTCTGGCGTCGAGGGGGCCGAGTGGATCGCCTCGGGCCGCGGACGGCGCGCCGTCTACGTGGTCACGACAGACGGCGAGCTGCTCAACCGCGCGACGACAGGGGCGACCTGGACGCGGGTCGCCCAGGACGTCAGGCTGCCGACCTTCCCGGGCTGACCGGGCCGGCCGGGTCGACAGGGCCGACCAGGTGGCCCAGGCCGACCAGGGTGCCCAGGCTCCTCGGCTTCGGTGCCTCGGGTGCCCTGCTCCCTCCGGCGCTCTCGGCGTTGACGGGGTCCTCGCGGCGGCTCAGGCCTCGTCGTCCACACTGCGCTGGACGCGGGGTGACGTCCACAGGTCTCGCGGGCTGGATGGCAGGACAGCGGCAGGTCCTGGGACCGTCGGACCATGAGATCTCAGCGGACGACCACGACCTGCGTCACACTCCTCCAGGACCTCGTCCGCCTGGTGGTACCGCTGGCCTGTGCCGGCTGCGGTGCCCCCGACGCTGTGGTCTGCCCGGGCTGCCTCGGTGCGCTCGGGACGGCTGCGCGCCGTGCTGACCTGTCAGCACCGCGGCTCGCCCGTCTGCCGCCGCCCCGTGCTGCTCCGGCGCGGCACCGTGCGGACGACCCCACCCGAGACGTCGGCGCCTCTCTAGCCGGAGGTCTCGGGGCAGACGCCGGGGAGGATGACGGGCTCGTGAGCCTGTGGCCGGTGCTCGCCGGTGTCCCGTACGCCGGGTCAGTCAAGACGCTCGTCGGTGCGTGGAAGGACCGCGGACGGACCGACGTCACGCCGGTCCTGGTCTCGCGTTTCCTCGAGGTCGTCGCCGAGGGCCGAGCCGTCGTCGACGAGCACCTCCGGCTGGGCTGCGAGGTGTGGGTGGTGCCGACTCCCTCGACGCCTTCTGCTGTGCGCCGACGCGGGAGGCAGCCGACCACCGAGCTCGCGCGGGCGGCGGTCGAGGTGCTGTCGGGCGCGGGGCCCGCAGCGGGCTCGGGGAGAGCCGGAGGACGGGGCGCGGCCGCCAGGCGTGCGCAGGAGCCCGGCGTCCGGCTCGTCCGTGCGCTGGGCCACCGGAAGAGGCGGACGCTCGACCAGGCTGGCCTGGGTGCGCGAGAGCGCGCGAGCAACCTCTCCGGGGCGCTGCGGGCCCGCCGGCGTCACCGGCGTCGCGCACGGCCGGGGATCGGGCGGGAGATCGTCTGCGTGCTCGTCGACGACGTCCTCACCACGGGTGCGACCCTCGCGGAGTGCGAGCGCGCCCTGCACGAGGTGGGGTGCTCGGTCGTCCTCGGGCTCGTGCTGGCGGTCGCACCCAGGCCTGGCACGATCGGTCGAGAACTCCCTGGTGAGAGCTCCGACGAGGGTGTCACAGCCTCTTCTCAGAGTCTCGTGGTGCACTCGGGTCGTCCGACGGGATAGCCTGTCTAGAAGATCTCGACAGAGGTGGGAGGTGGTGAAGAACTGGCTCCCGCGAGGGCGCCCCCGTACCTGGTAGACGGGCGTTGGAGCAACGCCCACCCACTCCCTTGGAGGCTCACATGGAGATCGTTGTCGTCGGTAGGCACACCGAGGTGGCTGACCGTTTTCGCCGACACGCTGAGGACAAGCTCGCCAAGATCGAGCAGCTCGCACCGAGCGCCCAGCGCGTCGACGTCGAGGTCACTCACGAGAACAACCCCCGGCAGTCTGGGATCCGCGAACGCGTCGAGCTGACCGTCCGCGACAAGGGACCCGTCGTCCGCGCCGAAGCCGCAGCAGACGACCGTTTCGGAGCACTCGACCTCGCGATGAACAAGCTGACCGAACGCTTGCGTCGCGCCAACGACCGTCGCAAGAACCGCTTCCGCAACCCCGCACCCATGGACACCGCGGACGTCCGGCCGTACGAGCCGCCGCTCCCGCCCGTCACCCCCGAGCCGACAGCTCCCTCGGACCCGGGCGAGACCGTCGAGACGCAGCTCGGAGACTCTCCTGTCGTGATCCGGCAGAAGCTCCACTCGGCTGAGGCCATGACCATCGACGACGCGCTCTACGAGATGGAGATGGTGGGGCACGACTTCTTCCTCTTCATCGACTCTGAGACCGCGCGTCCCTCTGTCGCCTACAGGCGTCGAGGGTGGACCTACGGCGTGATCGCCCTGGACACCTCGTGCAGCATCGACGCTGCAGCGCTCGCAGCCGCGGCGGCAGCGGCCGACTGAGGCGTCCGCCCGTCCCGACGCAGCATCACCTGCGGCGGTGACCAGCGGGACAGCACGACGACGGCGCGACCTCAGCAGAGGTCGCGCCGTCGTCGTGCGCGGGCACAGGTGAGGGGCGCGACCTGACCTCGACGTATGTCGGTGGCGCGGGCCACACTCAGCCCATGGTCTCTCCAGCACCGCGTGCCGCCCGTCGGATGTCCCTGTCTGCCGCGCGCCGGACTGCGCTCGCCGCGCAGGGGCTGGCAGGGGAGCGGCCGTCCGGGCCGGTCACGGCGGCACGGTTCCACAAGGCCGTGGGCCGGATGGGGCTCCTGCAGATCGACTCGGTCAACGTGCTCGCCCGGGCGCACCTGGTCCCCGTGTACTCGCGGCTGGGCCCGTACGACACCACGCTGCTCGACCGTGCCGCCGGTCGCGCGCCGCGACGGCTCGTGGAGTACTGGGCGCACGAGGCGTCCTTCGTCCCGCCCGCCACCTACAGGCTGCTCGAGTGGCGACGACGCAGGTACCGGGACCAGGCCTGGGGGAGCATCAGCGCGACCGAGGCCACCCACAGCGCCGAGGTCGAGGCGATCCGCCAGATCGTCGCCGAGCACGGCCCGCTGACGGCCACCGAGGTCGAGCGGCACCTCGGCTCGGCCTCTGACCGGCCCGAGGACGGCTGGGGCTGGCGGTGGAGCGTCGCCAAGCGCGCGCTCGAGCTGTTGTTCTTCACGGGCGAGATCACCTCGGCGGGGCGGACCGCGAGCTTCGAGCGGAGGTACGACCTCGTCGAGCGGGTGCTCTCTGCGGACGTCCTTGCGGCACCCGTGCCCACGGACGCCGAGTGCGTCCGTGGGCTGGTCGAGATCGGTGCGAGGGCGCACGGGGTCGGCACGCTGCGCTGCTTCTCCGACTACTTCCGGCTCAAGGGAGCGGCCCCGCGGGACGCTCTCGCCGAGCTCGTCGAGGAGGGCACCCTCGAGCCCGTGGTCGTCGACGGGTGGGACCGCCCCACCTTCCGTCACCGGGACGCGACCACCCCGCGCCGCGCCGCCGCGCAGACGCTGCTGAGCCCCTTCGACCCCCTCGTCTTCGAGAGGAGGCGACTCGCCGAGCTCTTCGGCACGCACTACCGCATCGAGATCTACGTCCCGGCGCCCCGCAGGGTCCACGGCTACTACGTGCTGCCCTTCCTCGAGGGAGAGTCGATCACGGCACGGGTCGATCTCAAGGCGGACAGGCGCGCAGGTGTCCTCAGGGTGCTCTCGGCCCACCGCGACCCCGAGGTCACCGACCGCACCCCGGCCGCGCTCGCCCAAGAGGTCCGCGTCCTCGCCCGGTGGCTGGGGCTCGACCGCGTCGAGGTGGAGCGGGCCGGCGACCTCGCGAGCGAGCTCTCGGGGCACCTCGACCGCTCGGCGCCCCTGGGTGACTCGGTACCCCTGGGCGACTCGGTGCCCTTGGACAACTCGGCACCCGTTGACGACTCGGCACGCCCGTCCGCAGGAGAGCAAGAATGAAGTAGCAGAATTTCGCTCATGTCGGGCATGATCTGTGCGGACGTGCTCGCCCCCGGTCGTCCAGCTCTGGACCGCACCGTCGTCGGACCTCTCCGGTCCGTGCCGTCGCACCTGCCTCCACAGGCGTCGACCTGTCCCTTCCCCTGTCTGCTCGACTGCTCGAAGGAAGTCCCGTGACACTCGTCGCTCTTACCTTGCGCCACGCGAAGCCATACTCCGCGTGGATCGTGGGGGTGTTCATCTTGCAGCTGGTCTCGACCATCGCTGCTCTCTACCTCCCCAGCCTCAACGCCCAGATCATCGACAAGGGCGTCTCGACCGGAGACACCGACTTCATCTGGTCCACGGGCATCACCATGCTCGTGGTGTGCCTCGTCCAGGTGCTCACAGCGATCGGCGGCGTGTACTTCGGCGCCAAGACCGCCATGGCCGTCGGTCGCGACCTGCGCCGCGAGATCTTCCGCAAGGTCGACTCGCTGAGCGCTCTCGAGATCAACGGATTCGGCACCGCGACGCTCATCACGCGGAGCACGAACGACGTGCAGCAGGTGCAGATGCTCGTGCTCATGACGCTGAACTTCATGGTGTCGACGCCGATCATGTGCATCGGCGGGATCATCATGGCGCTCCGCGAGGACGTCGGTCTGTCGTGGCTGCTGTGGGTCTCGGTCCCGTTCTTGCTGATCGTCGTGAGCTTCCTCGTCTACCTGCTCCTGCCGCTGTTCCGGCTGATGCAGGACCGTATCGACGGGATCAACGGTGTGCTGCGCGAGCAGATCACCGGCATCCGCGTCGTCCGTGCCTTCGTCCGGGAGCCCTTCGAGTCGGAGCGCTACGAGCGCGCGAACATGGCGATCACCACGGTGTCGGTCAAGGTCGGCAACGTGTTCGTGCTGATGTTCCCGATCATCATGATGATCCTGCACCTGGCCACCGCCGCGGTTCTGTGGTTCGGAGGTCACCGGGTCGACGCGGGCGAGATGCAGATCGGTTCGCTGACCGCGTTCCTGCAGTACCTCCTGCAGATCCTCATGGCCGTGATGATGGGCGTGTTCATGGTGATGATGGTGCCGCGCGCCGTCGTCTGCGCCGAGCGCATCGACGAGGTCCTGCGGACCAAGACCAGCCTGACGGTGCCGCGCACGACTGCTGCGACGGTCCCGACCGCAGGCCGGGTCGAGTTCCGCGACGTCACCTTCGGGTACCCGGGCGCGGAGCGCCCTGTGCTCGACGGGGTCAGCTTTGTCGCCGAGCCGGGCCAGACCACCGCGATCATCGGGTCGACAGGTGCCGGCAAGACCACGCTGCTCAGCCTCGTCTCGCGCCAGTACGACCCCCAGCAGGGCAGCGTCGCGATCGACGGGGTCTCGGTCAGCGACCTCGGGCGTCACGAGATGGCCAGCGTGGTCGGGCTGATCCCGCAGAAGCCCTACCTCTTCTCGGGGACGATCGGCTCGAACCTGCGCTTCGGCCGCCCCGAGGCGACAGACGCCGAGCTCTGGGAGGCCCTGCGGGTCGCCCAGGGGGCTGACTTCGTGCGGGAGAAGACGCTCGGCCTCGACGAGCGCGTGTCCCAGGGTGGGACGAACGTCTCCGGCGGCCAGCGCCAGCGGCTCTGCATCGCCCGAGCCCTCGTCGCACGACCCCGCGTGTTCCTCTTCGACGACTCCTTCTCGGCCCTCGACGTCGCGACGGACGCCCGGCTGCGCGAAGGCCTCGGCGAGGCCACGGCGGGCGCGACGGTGATCATCGTGGCCCAGCGCGTCTCGACGATCCGGTCGGCCGACCAGATCCTCGTCATGGACGGGGGCGCTGTCGTCGGTCGAGGGACCCACGACGAGCTGCTCGAGAGCAACGAGACGTACCGCGAGATCGTCGAGTCGCAGCTGAGCGTGGAGGGGGTGGCGTGATGATGGCGCGCAAGAAGACGAAGGACGTCGTCGCAGGCGACCCGCAGCCCGGCTCGACAGTGGTGGTCGACGAGGTCGACGACCTCGAGCCCGAGTAC
>Ga0247813_10000537_pt1 | contig 34621 bp, 30 predicted proteins | sample UWRJL169409C1_FD_180719 | JGI IMG/M metagenome (GOLD analysis project Ga0247813, IMG submission 180719) | Plant litter microbial communities from Arlington Agricultural Research Station in Wisconsin, United States - UWRJ-L169-409C-1 | ecosystem: Environmental > Terrestrial > Plant litter >... | reverse complement strand
CTCGGACCAGGTGACCCTCAAGGTCCGCGTCGTCGAAATCCAGCGCAACGCCATCAAGCAACTCGGCTTCGATAACAAGGCCTTGTTCGGTCAGGTCGGCGGAGCCCAGTATCTGTTCGACCAGGTCTCGACGTTCGGCGTCAACGGTCGCCTGCTCGGCGGACTCATCGGGGGCGGGTCGCGCAACAACTCGGCCCAGACCGACATCGATTCGGACGACCTGAACACCGGATCGTCCCTGATCAAGACCTTCGAGCGCGTCGGCCTGGTCCGCACCCTGGCGGAACCCAACCTGACCTCGGTCAACGGCGAGAGCGCCAGCTTCCTGGCCGGCGGCGAGTTCCCCATTCCGACGGGTCGCGATGAGGACGGCAATATCAGCGTCGAGTACAAGCCCTACGGCGTCAGCCTGGCGTTCCGTCCGGTCGTCCTTTCCGAGGGACGCATCTCGCTGCAAATCTCGATCGAGGTCTCGGAACTGTCCGACACCGGCGGTCTCACCATCGGCGCCGGCACCCCGTCTTCCATCACCCTGCCGGGCCTCAGCGTCCGTCGCTCACAGAACACCGTCGAACTGCCCAGCGGCGGCTCGATGATGATCGCCGGCCTGCTGCAGGAAACCACCCGTCAGAATATCGACTCCCTGCCTGGCATGATGAACCTGCCAGTGCTCGGCGCCCTGTTCCGTTCGCGCGACTATCTGATGGGCGAGACAGAGCTGGTGGTGATCATCGAGCCCTATATCGTCAGCCCGACGTCTCCTGACCGGATGCAGACGCCCGCCGATGGCCTGCGTATCCCCACCGATATCCAGACCAATCTGTTCGGACAGTTGAACCAGGCCTACGGCACGCCCGCCCCGACCGCCGTCAGCGGCGCCGGCTGGCAGGGCCCCGTTGGCTATGTGATCGAGTAGAACCTGATGATCCGCAACCTCGCCCTCATCGCCCTGACCTCCGTGGCCCTGACCGCCTGCATGGGCGCGCCGGCCGGCGGGCTCGGTCCCGCGCCTTTGACCCCGATCTCGCGCTTCAGCCTGCAGGTCGAGCCCGGTCTGGACCGGATCGCCCTGGCCGTTCACGACAATGGCCTGTCGGGCCCGCAGCAGGGCGCCCTGGTCGACATCGCCAACCGTTTCGGCGTCGAAGGGGCCTCGGTCCTGCGCGTGGAAGCGCCTTCGGGGGGCGATCCCGTCTCCAGCGAGTTCGCCTATCGTATCAAGAGCGCGCTCGAAGCCGTCGGCGCCCCCGGCCATCGCATCCAGGTCGTCGCCTATGACGCGCCGGATCCGCGAGCGCCCGTTCTGGTCGGCTTCGAGACCCTGAGGGCGTCTGTCCCACAATGCGGGACCAGCTGGACCAGCCTGACCCGCACCGGCGCCAACGAAAGCCAGGCCAACTTTGGCTGTGCGGTTAACGCCAACCTCGCCGCCCAGATCAGCAATCCGCGCGATATCATCGCGCCGCGCGGCATGACCCCGGCCGACCCGGGCCGGCGCGCCGTCGTCTTCGACAACTACCGCAAAGGCGAAGCCACCGCGGCCCCCCAGGAGGAGCTCGTCGCGAATCGACGGGTCTCGCAGGCGGTGAATTGATCGACCATGAGTAACGCCTTCGCCTCACGAAGCCCCGACGCTTTCGAGGATGAATTCGATCTCGACGTCGAGTTCGAACCCGGTCCGTCGTTCGCGCCCGCGGACGCTGACATCAATCCGCGCGAGCCCCTCCAGTTCATGGCCCCGGCAGGCGCGGCCCCCGAGCAACCGCTCGCCGCCGCCTTCAACCCGGTCGGCGAAATGCTGGCCGGCGCTTCGGCCGCGATTTCCGTGTCCTCGCCCATGGCTCCGGCCATGCCGGCGTCGGCGCCCGCGCCCGTGGCCAGCCAGGTTCCCGCCATGAGCGGACTGAGCAACGAGGTCTCGGTTCCGCGCATCGCCATCCATGTCTTCGCCGAACGTCAGGACACCCTGGCCTCGGCCGAGCGGGCCGGCCAGGATCGCCGCCTGTCGCGCGCCACGACCCAGATCCGCGTCGGCGGCGTGCCCGCAGCCGTCGAGGCCTATCACCACGAACCCACGCCGCCCCTGATCATCGTCGAATGCCTCGACGATCCCCAGACCCTGCTGATGCAGGTCGATCGTCTGGCCGAGGTCTGCGACGCCGGCACCAAGGTCGTCGTCATCGGCGCCGCCAACGACATCATCCTGTTCCGCGAGCTGATGCGGCGCGGCGTCAGCGAATATCTGGTCGCGCCCGTCCAGCCGCTACAGCTGATCGCGGCCATCGGCGGCCTGTTCGCCGATCCGGCCCAGCCCTTCGTCGGTCGTTCGATCGCCTTCGTCGGCGCGCGCGGAGGGGCGGGGGCCTCCTCGGTCGCCCACAACACCGCCTATGCGATGTCCGAAAGGATCGGCGCCAACACCGTCATCGTCGACTATGACCTGCCGTTCGGCACGGCCGGTCTCGACTTCAATCAGGACCCGCTGAACGGCGTCGCCGACGCCCTGGGCCAGCCGGATCGCCTGGACGCCACCCTGCTGGACCGGATGATGGTCCGCTGCACGGACAAGCTCAGCCTGTTCGCCGCACCCGCAACGCTCGACGTCGACTGGGACATCAGCCCGGACGCCTTCGAGGAGGTCACCAGCCGCATCCGTTCGACGGCCCCGTTCGTGGTGCTCGACCTGCCGCACCTGTGGTCGGGCTGGATGCGCAAGACCCTGATCTCGGCCGATGAGGTCGTGGTCGTGGCCACGCCCGATCTGGCCTCGTTGCGCAACGCCAAGAACATGATCGATCTGATCAGGACGGGGCGTCCCAACGACGCCCCGCCGCGTCTGGTCCTCAATCAGGTCGGCGTGCCCGGCCGTCCGGAGATTCCGGCCAAAGATTTCGGCGCCGCACTTGGCGTCCACCCCAGCCTGATCATCCCCTTCGATCCCAAGCTGTTCGGCGCGGCGGCCAACAACGGTCAGATGATCCTTGACGCCGGCGCCAAGTCGAAGTCCGCCGAGGCCTTCCAGACCCTGGCCCAGATCGTCTCCCGCCGCGAACTGCCGGTCGTCGCCGCCAAGGGGCGCGCGGCACCGTCAAACAAGCCGGAGAGCAAGTCGCTCTTCGGCAAGATGTTCAAGAAGCGCTGACGGCAGCCCGTGTTCGGAAAACGCACAGGTCAACCGGGTGTCGACACCCTCGCTCCGGCGCCGGCCCGGCCGGCGCCTTCGGCCGCGCCCCAGCCGGAACAGGGCGTCCAGACCCAGGCCTTCGTCTATGCCGAGGAACCCGCGGCCAGTCCCGGCTTCGGTCAGTCGGGCGCCGCGCCGTCAGCTGATCGCCTCGACGCGCTGGCTTCGCGCCCCAAGGCCGCAGCCCCCTTGCAACCGGCCGCCGGTCCCGGACCCAAGGCCACCGTCGGCTTCGAACAGCTGAAGAAGGCCCAGGCTGTCGCCGAGATCGTCCGCGAGCAGAGCGACTACTACCACGCGACGAAGACCACCATCTTCAACGCCCTGATGAACACGATCGACCTTGCCCAGCTGGCCCAGCTGGACACCAAGGCCGCATCGGAAGAAATCCGCGACATCGTCGCCGAACTGGTGGCGATCAAGAACGTCTCCATGTCGGTCGCCGAGCAGGAGCATCTGGTCCAGGACATCGTCAACGACGTCCTCGGCTACGGCCCGCTGGAACCCCTGCTGGCCCGCGACGACATCGCCGACATCATGGTCAACGGCGCCGGTCGGGTGTTCATCGAAGTGAACGGCAAGGTCCAGCTGACCAACGTCCGTTTCCGCGACAACACCCAGCTGATGAACATTTGTCAGCGGATCGTGTCGCAGGTCGGCCGTCGGGTCGACGAAAGCTCCCCGATCTGCGACGCGCGTCTTCCCGACGGCTCCCGCGTCAACGTCATCGCCCCGCCGCTGGCCATCGACGGCGCGACCCTGACGATCCGGAAGTTCAAGAAAGACAAGCTGACGATGAAGAACCTGGTGGAGTACGCCTCCATCAGCCCGGAAGGGGCCCGCGTTCTCGGCGTCATCGGCGCCTGCCGCTGTAACGTCGTCATCTCCGGCGGTACGGGTTCTGGCAAGACGACGCTGCTGAACACCCTGACGGCCTTCATCGACCCGACCGAGCGCGTCATCACCTGCGAGGACGCCGCCGAGCTGCAGCTGCAGCAGCCGCACGTGGTCCGTCTGGAAACCCGCCCGCCCAATCTCGAGGGCCAGGGCATGATCACCATGCGGGATCTGGTGAAGAACTGCCTGCGGATGCGCCCCGAACGCATCATCGTCGGCGAGGTCCGCGGCCCTGAGGCCTTTGACCTGCTGCAGGCCATGAACACGGGCCACGATGGCTCGATGGGCACCCTTCACGCCAACTCCCCGCGCGAGGCCATCAGCCGGATGGAGTCCATGATCACCATGGGCGGCTACGGCCTGCCGTCCAAGACGATCCGCGAGATGATCACCGGCTCGGTCGATGTGATCATCCAGGCCGCCCGCCTTCGCGACGGCTCGCGTCGCATCACCCACATCACCGAGGTGGTGGGTCTGGAAGGCGATGTGATCGTGACCCAAGACCTGTTCGTCTACGACATCACGGGCGAGGACGAGAATGGCAAGATCATCGGCCGTCACCGCTCGACCGGCATCGCCCGTCCCCGCTTCTGGGACCGCGCCCGCTACTACGGGCTGGAGCGCGAACTGGCCGAAGCCCTGGACGCGGCGGAGTAGGCCGGCATGCTTCCGATCCTTGCCGCCGTCCTGGCCTTTATCACCATCGGCGGCCTTGGCTGGGTCTTCGTCGGCGGCGAGGACTCATCGACCGAGGCGCTGAAGCGGGCCCAGGGACTGGGTGTCAGCCGCACCCCCAACGCCGCCAGGAAGGCGGCCGCCGCGACCAATACGCCCGAGGCCCGGCGCAAGCAGATCATGCTTCAGCTCAAGGAAGCCGATCGCAAGGAGCGCAAGGCGCGCCTGACGATGGAGGCCAAGCTGAAGCAGGCCGGCCTGTCGTTGAACATCCGCACCTTCTGGATCATCAGTGCCTGTCTGGGCGTCGTCGCCTTCCTGCTCCCGCTGCTGTTCGGCCTCAATATCTTCATGGCGCTGGGGATGGCGGTCGTCTTTGGCGCCGGCTTGCCGCGCTGGATCGTCGGCTTCATTGGCAAGCGACGGATGAAGAAATTCTCGGGCGAGTTCGCCAACGCCGTCGACGTCCTGGTTCGCGGCATCAAGTCCGGCCTGCCGGTGCACGAATGCTTCAAGATCATCGGCCGTGAAAGCCCCGCGCCGCTGGGCCCCGAGTTCCAGCGACTGGTCGAGGGGATCGGCGTCGGCCTGACGCTGGAGCAGGCTCTCGAGCGCATGTTCGAGCGGATGCCGACGCCCGAGCTCCGCTTCTTCTCCATCGTCATCGCCATTCAGCAGAAGACCGGCGGCAACCTGGCCGAGGCTCTCACCAACCTGACCACCGTCCTGCGCGCACGGCGCATGATGGGCGAGAAGGTCAAGGCCCTGTCTTCCGAGGCTCTGGCCTCCGCCGGCATCATCGCCTCACTGCCTCCCGTGGTCATGGGTCTGATCATGATGACGGCGCCGGCCTATATGACGGTTATCTTCACCGACCCTCGCGGCCAGATGATGCTCCTCGGCGCAGGGGTCTGGATGACGATGGGCGTGCTGGTGATGAAAAAGATGATCTCGTTCAAGTTCTAGGAATCGGACATGGTCAACTTCATCACCGATCCGCAAAACCTGCTGAGCATCCTGGTCGGCGTGCTGGCTTTCGCCACCCTGTTCACCCTGATGAATTCCATGAATGGCGGCGTGAAGCTGGAGGACCGCATGAACGCGGTGGCCCAGCGTCGCGACGAGCTCAAGCGCCGCTCCCGGCAGGCTCTAGCGCGGGACGGCGGGCTGCGCCACACCGACAGCGGGTTCAAGAAGGACGTCGTCGATCGGCTGAACCTGATGAAGCTGCTTGAGGATCCCAAGGTCGCCGACAAGATGGCCCAGGCCGGCTATCGGGGGCCCAAGCCTCTCAGCACCTTTTATTTCTTCCGGTTCGCTTCGCCTTTCATCTTCCTGGCGGTCGTGGCCTTCTACCTGTTCGTCTTCAACGATTTCGGCCTGCCGGTGATGAGCCGCGTGACCGCCACGATGGCCGCCGCCGTGATCGGCTTCTATGCGCCCAACGTCTTCCTCTCGAACCGGATCGCCAAGCGTCAGCAGTCGATATCCTACGCCTTCCCGGACGCCCTGGACCTGCTGCTGATCTGCGTGGAAGCCGGCATGTCGGTCGAGGCGGCGATCCAGAAGGTCAGCCAGGAGATCGGCAGCACCTCAATCGAATTGGCCGAAGAAATGGGCCTGCTGTCCGCCGAGCTCAGCTATCTGCCCGAACGTCGTATGGCCTATGAAGGACTGGCCAAACGGACCAACAACCCGGGCGTCAAATCGGTCACCACCGCCATGGTTCAGGCCGAGCAATACGGCACGCCGCTGAGTTCGGCGCTTCGCACCATGGCGAAGGAAAACCGCGACCTGCGCCTGTCGGCCGCGGAAAAGAAGGCCGCGGCCCTGCCGGCTCAGTTGACCGTGCCGATGATCCTGTTCTTCCTGCCGGTGCTGTTCGTCGTGATCCTGGGTCCGGCGATCATCAACATCCAGGACACCATGGCCACCAACCCGGTCTGATCTAGCCCTCGGCGGCCAGCCTCAGAGACTCGGCTACGGCCTCATAGGCGGCGCGGATGGCTCGGCGGTGCTTGTCGTGGAAACCCTCGCCGCGCAGGCCGCTGAACAGGGCGCCGGTGGCGAAGATGCAGCTGCCAGCCTCCAGTTCCTCGATCTCGAAATAGCGGACCACCGAGAACTGCCAGCCGCGCTTCTCGTGCAGCACCAGTTGCGCAAAAGGCTGCCACTGGGCCACGGCGGCCTTGTAGCGGCGCTCGGGCAGGCCCGGAATGGTCTCGGTCAGGGTCAGGGCGCCCCCGAAGGCGATCGTTCCTTCAACCTCCGTCTCGACGGGATTCCACCGGTCCCAAGATGGCAGGTCGCTGATCAGTTCCCAGATCCGGTCCGAGGTCGCCCGGACGCCGATACGCTTTTCGATGCGGAAGTTCATGACGCCGATTTCGCAGGCCTTTTCGCCGGAAGCAAGGCGGTGTCTGCCTCAGCGGCCGCTCAGTGGTTGCCTTCCGGGCCCGGCTGGGACGCCGGTGGAGTTTCGGCCGAAGCGATCGCATCCTCGCCCACCACTGCCGTTTCGGCCTTGAGGGCGGCGCTCAGGAAGCAGACGGCGACCGCGCCCGCCAGCATCGCCGCATTGGCCGCGAAGGGCGCGAACTCGGCCACCTGGTACAGGGCGACCCCGATCACCGGAGGGGCCAGGAAGCTGAGGCCCGCCAGCGCCATCATCAGCCCGGCGACGGCGCCCTGTTCGTGCGGTCCGACCGCCAGGGAAGACCCGGCCATGAAGCCCGGCCGGGCGAAGCCCACGCCCATCGACACGACCGCATAGCCGACCACCACGCCAAAATAGCCGGGTGCGGCGATGCTGATCAGGTTCCCGGCCAAAGCCATGCCGGCGCCCCAGCGCATCAGGGCGCGGGGCTGAAGCTTCAGCAGGGGGATCAGCCCCCACTGAACCATCAGGGTGGCCGCGGCCCCGGCCAGCATGGCCACGCCGATGAAGGGCTGGGCGGCGCTGGCCGCCATGCCTCCGGTCCCGCTTCCCGCCGCGAGGCCGAGACCGCCGGTGGTCAGTTCGTCGATGATGTGAAAGCCCAGCACCGTCATGTTCACCGCCTGGGCGCTGGTCACCAGCACGCCGTACAGCAGGAAGTCGCGAACACGGGGATCCTTCCACAGGCCCTTTCCCGCGTCGCCCCTGTGGCTCCCGGATGAGCGCAGGCGTACGGCCTCGCCGCTCGGTAGCCGCGTCCAGACCAGCCACAGGACGATCGCGCCCAAGAGGGCGAAGGCGTACATAGGGCCGGCCAGCCCCACGATCGGCAGGATGAAGAATGGCGCCAGCGCCGGCCCCAGAACTGTGCCCAGCCCTTGGGCCGAGGCCAGCAGGGACATCGCCTGCGTCCGCGTCTCCGGCGTGGTGCGATCGGCGATATAGGCCTGGGACGCGATCGGCGCGGCCGAGCCGAACAGGCCGTAGACGGCGCGCGCCACGGCCATCAGGACGAAGGCCGCCATCGGCGCCAGCCAGTGCTGCAGACCCGATGACGCCGCCAGTCCAAAGCCGGACATCGACAGGACGAAGCCCGCCAGCCCGACCAGAATGATACGCTTGCGACCGTGCACGTCCGACTGCCGGGCCCAGAAGGGCGAAGCGATCATCCACAGCAGGGCGGACAGGGCGAAGGCGGCGGCGACCAGGGTGTCGGGCAGGCCGAACTCGCGCCCGATGGCCGGCAGGACAGACTGCAGGGCGATGTTGCCCGCCGCCGCGATCAGGCTGACGGAGAACAGGATGATGAAGGCCGGCGACCGGGGCGACATTCAGTCCCCGATCACGGTCAGGGTCGGCTTCAGCCGCCGCCCGTCATCGAGCCCCAGCCGCGCCTTGACCTCCAGCAGGTCGGCGCCGACGGGCACGATCAGCAGGGCCTTGGGATTGGCGGCGTTGACGGCCACGACGGCGTTGCGGGGACAGACGTCGAAGCAGGCCGTCTCGATGACCGCCAGCTCGGCCTTCTTGCCCTTGCCGGCGTGCAGGTATTTGCGCAGGGCTTTCTTCAGCGTCTTGTCGCCGTCGGGCCCGAATCCGCCGTCCAGCTTCTTCGAGCATTTCTTGCAGACCAGGACGACGTCGCGCCACTTCGTCTTTGCGATCTTGATGGCCATGCAACCGGGATCGGTGAGTCGCGGCGATCGCGCAAGATGCTTGCTTCCCCTGTCGGCAAACCTTCATGATCGCGGCGACGACCTCCCCCGTCACCCGAGGCCTGCATGAACCGTCTGATCGTCGCCCTGGCCGCTTCCCTGACCCTGTCCGCAGGCGGGGCTCATGCGCAGGACACGACCGATCCGTTGGTCGCCGAGGTCACGGCCGCCGCCGAGGCGATCAACCCGCGGGTGATCGAATGGCGTCGTCATTTCCACCAGCATCCCGAGCTGGGCTTCGCCGAGACGAAGACCTCCGCCTTCGTCGCCGAACGGTTGCGAGTCCTTGGGCTGGAGGTGCGGACCGGCGTCGGTCGTACCGGCGTCGTGGCGATCCTGAGGGGCGGTCTGCCCGGCGACCACGTCGTGGCCCTGCGCGCCGATATGGATGGCCTGCCGGTGCTGGAGGGGACAGGCCTGCCCTTCGCCTCGACCGACACCGGAACCTATATGGGCCAAGCCGTGCCGGTCACCCACGCCTGCGGCCATGACGCCCACATGGCCATGCTGCTGGGCGCCGCCGAGGTGCTGGCGGGAATGAGGGACCGGATCCCCGGGACCATCGTCTTCATCTTCCAGCCCGCCGAGGAGGGCGCCCCTCCGGGCGAGCCCAAGGGCGGCGCGGCCCTGATGATCGAGCAGGGGGTCCTCAAGGATCCAGCGCCCGAGGCCATTTTCGGCCTGCACGTCGTGCCGGGGCAGGCCGGGACCCTGTCCTATCGCCCGCAGGGCTTCATGGCCGCCTCGGACCGGATCGACATCACCCTGAAGGGCAAACAGACCCACGGCGCCTGGCCGTGGCGCGGCGTCGACATCATCGCCGTGGCCGGCCAGGTGGTCGAGACGATCAACACCCTGACGGCCCGCACGGTCGATCCGACCACGACCCCGACCGTCTTCACCATCGCCACGATCAACGCCGGCGTCCGCTACAACATCATCCCGGAAGAGGCGGTCCTGTCGGGCACGCTCCGCACCTTCGACATCCCGCAGCGCGACGCCCTTGTCGCCCGTGCCGAGGCGGCGATCGGACATGTGGCCGAGGCCTACGGCGCGACCGCCCAGGTCGGCTTTCGCCAGAACGCGGCCCTCGTCTACAACGACCCCGCCCTGTCGACCTGGCTGGCGCCCGTGCTGGCCGAAGCCGTCGGCGCCGACAAGGTCAACCCGGCCGCGCCCCCGACCCCGATCGCCGAGGACTTCAGCTTCTTCCAGCAGCAGATCCCGGGCGTCTATTATCACCTCGGCGCCACGGCCGATGGGGTCGATCCGGCCACCGCCGCGCCCAATCACTCGCCCGGCTTCGACGTCAACGAAAGCGTCCTGCCGGTCGGGGTCCGGACCCACGTCCTGACCGCTATCCGCTTCCTGCAGCGGCCTTGAGGAGATCCGCGTGAGCGACACTGAACTCGAACGGTTCAAGGCCCAGAGGGTCACGGCCATCTATCGCCTCGACCTGATCGCGAAGGGCGCGCAAATCCGCTACGAGGACGGGACCCTGGTCGATATGGCGTCCGAGAAGGCGCGTCTGGAAGAGATCGTCGCCGACATGGATCGGCGTATCGCACGGATCGAACTGGCTCAGGCGACCCCGGTCGGCCCGTTGAACTAGTTCAGGCCCAGTTCCGCCGCCACCCTGGCCAGCTTGTCGGGATTTCGGGTGACGAAAATGCCGACGATCCGGCCATCCTCGATGGACAGGGCGGTGGTCTGCAGCAACTGACCCCTTTCCAGACTGGCGTAGCCGGGCAGGCCGTCGATCCGCATCGGCCGGATGTGCTCGAACGCCTCGGCCCCGAACTTGCGGTTCAGCCCGGCGTAGAGACGCAGGATATGTTCCAGCCCGATAATCGGCCTCGGGAAGGCGAAGACCTTGCCGCCGCCGTCCGAGTGCAGGGTCACGCCCTCGGCCAGCATGGCGCCCAGCGCGGCCAGATCGCCGCTACGTGTCGCATCGAAGAAGGCCCGGGCGATCCGGTCGCCTTCCTCCGGCGCGACGGGAAAGCGCGGCCGAGCCTCCTGCACATGTTTACGCGCCCGGGCCGCCAGCTGGCGTACAGCGGCGGCGTCGCGATCAAGCGTGGTCCCGACCTCCGCGAATCCCACGCCGAAGACGTCGTGCAGCAGGAAGGCGGCCCGCTCCAGCGGCGACAGCCGCTCCAGCGCCATCATCAATGTCAGGGTCAGGTCGTCAGCCGCGTCGTCTTCAGGTTCGAACGAGCCGATCAGCGGCTCGGGCAGCCATGAGCCGACATAGGTCTCGCGCCGCGCCCGGGCCGACTTGATGTGGTCCAGACACAGGCGGGTGACCGTCCGTGTCAGCCAGGCCGCCGGTTCGCGGATCTCACTCGTCTCGACGCCGCGCCAGCGCAGCCAGGCGTCCTGCGCGACGTCCTCGGCCTCGGCGACCGAACCCAGCATGCGATAGGCCAGACGCACCAGCCGGGGCCGGTGCGTCTCGAAGGCGTCCGTGGCGACGTCAGGCCGCGACACGAGCGACATCTGGATGTACGCCGCGAAAGCCGACCTGCAGCCTGTTCCAGACGTTGATGGCGCCGATCAGCATCGTCAGATTGACCTGTTCCGGCGCGGTGAACTGACCGCGCAGCAGATCATAGTCCGCATCCGGGGCGCCTGTCTGCGATACCAGCGTCACGGCCTCGGTCCATGCCAGGGCCGCCCGCTCGCGGTCGCTGTACAGCGACGATTCCCGCCATGCGCTCAGCAGATACAGCCGCATCTCCGTCTCGCCATGCGCCCGGGCCTCAGTCGCATGCATATGCAGGCAGAAGGCGCAGCCGTTGATTTGCGACGCCCGCATGCTGATCAACTCGATCAGGCCGTGTTCGATGTCGCTGGACGTCAGGACGGTCTGAAAGGCCATCATGGCCTTGATGGTTTCGGGGGCGGCCTTGAAGGGATTCAGTCGGGGGCTCATGGGCGTCTCCTCGCCGTGCACCATGCACGGTCGAGCAGATGACGAGATGGTTCGCGTCAGTGTGACATGGGCGATGCTTTTCATTACCGCTGCGCGAGAAGGGTCCACTCCGCCCTGACGTCCGCGTCGTCTTCGACCGCCAGCCGCGCATCCCGAGACTGTGCGACCGTCTGCTCCTCCGCCAGTCGCCCCAGCGCCCAGACCGCAGCGCCCCGGACCAGCGGCGAGCCGTCGCCCAGCAGGCGGACGACGGCGTCGATCAGGGTCGCTTCGCCGCTGTTGCCGATAGCGTAGAGGACGTTGCGGATGAAGCGGTCGCGGCCGATGCGCTTGACCGGGCTCTTGGAGAACAACGTGCGGAAGGCGGGATCGTCCAGCGCGGCCAGATCGGCCAGCCGGGGTGAACCGAGGGCGTCGCGGGCCTGAAGCCGGGCCTCCTTCGAGGCCTCGGCGAACTTGTTCCACGGACAGATGGCCAGACAGTCGTCGCAGCCATAGATGCGTGAGCCGGTCAGCGGCCGGAACTCGACGGGCCAGGGTCCCGGAAACTCGATGGTCAGATAGGACAGGCAGCGACGGGCATCGAGCTGGAACGGCGCCGGGAAGGCGTTGGTCGGACAGGCGTCGAGGCAGGCGGTGCATCGGCCACAGTGCTCTCCCTCGGTCGGATCCGGCTCGTACTCGGCGGCGCTGAGCACGACGCCCAAGAACAGCCAGTTGCCGTGGGTGCGGCTGAGCAGATTGGTGTGTTTCCCTTGCCAGCCCAGGCCGGCGCGCTGAGCTAGCGGCTTTTCCATCAAGGGGGCGGTGTCGACGAAGACCTTGACCTCCGCGCCGGTGCGGGCGGCGACCTGACCCGCGAGGGTCTTCAGCCGGCCCTTGATCAGCTCGTGATAGTCGTCGCCCCGGGCATAGACCGAGACATAGCCGGCCGACCGGTCCGACATCTCGGGCAGGGGATCATGCTCCGGGCCGTAGTTCATGCCCAGGACGATGGCCGTGCGGGCCTCGCTCCACATGGCGGTGGGATGGGCGCGGCGCTCCAGCGTGGTCTCCATCCACGCCATGTCGCCATGCCGTCCGGCCTCGACGAAATGGGCCAGACGCTCGCCCGCGCTCCACGGCGCGCTGGCCGAGGCGAAGCGGCACAGGCCGAACCCTAGATCGGCGGCCAGTTTGCGGATGTGATCGCGAGGATCGGACATGGGGGTCGTTTGGTGGCGGACGGCGCCGGTGTCCAGCCCTTGGGTCCCCGACCGAGCGTCGGCGGCCCTCAGAAGTCGAGGTCGGCGTAGTGGGGCGCGGGGGCCAGACCCTGGAACCTGTCCGTCAGCAACGGGCGGAAGCAGGGACGGGACTTCAGCTTCATGTACCAGAGCTTCAGCGCTGGATAGGCCTTCCAGCTGACCTCGCCGAAATAGTCCAGCACCGACAGATGGGCGGCGGCGACCAGATCGGCCTGGCTGAGACGACGGCCGGCCAGCCAGTCGCGTCCGGCGGCCAGTTCCTCCAGCATGGCGAGGTGATCGCGCAGGGCGGCGCGGCCGTCACGCAGGGCGCGGGCTTCAGGCGGACCCAGCCGCAGCAGGGGCTTCTCCATCCGCTCGTGCAGCAAGACGGCGTTGACCTCGTCCGTGAAGCGGCGGTCGAACCAGGCGGTCAGGCGACGAGCCTCGGCCCGCTCGACCGGGTCGGCGGGAAGCAGCAGAGGCGTCTTTTGCTGATCCTCGATCCAGCCCAGAACGGCGCCGGCCTCGCACAGGGTCAGGGGCTTTCCGGCCTGCATGGTCTGCAGGACGGGGGGCATGCCGGACGGGTTCAGGTCGCCGACGGGGCAGTCGGGCTCCCAGGGGCGGACCACGGTCTCGGTCGTCTCGATCCGCGCCTCGCCCAAGGCCAGACGCGCCGTGCGCGAGCCGGGGTCGAAGGGGAAATGATACAGGACGCAGGCCGACATGCCGCACCTTTGACGCGAACGATCTTAAAGTCGCGTTTACCGCGTCCGGTTCAGGACCACGGCCCCTTTGCGACGGGCGCCGTGTCGGGGGACGGTTCCGGGGATGGTTTGATCGAGGTCGGGACGGCGGTCGTATCGGCCGGAACCAGCGCGTGCAGCCCGCGCGGGTCGGGATGAATCAGGACGTCGGCGCCCGGGATGGCGGCGCCGATGCGGGTCTCGGCCTCCACGACGATGTCGTGGGCGGCGGCCAGGGTGAGGGCGGGGTCCATGTCTACGTGCATCTGGATCATCATCACCGACCCCGCCATGCGGGTGCGCAGGGCGTGGACGCCGCTGATGCGGGGGTCGGCGAGGACGGCGGCGGTGATGGCGGTCCGGTCGGCTCCGGAGGCGGAGCGGTCCAGCAGGTGGTCGGCGGCCGTCTTCAGCAGGGCGAAGGCGCCCCAGAACAGCCAGACGGCGACGACCAGGCCGGCGGCGGCGTCCAGACCGGGCGCCCGCAGCCAGGATCCGGAAATCACCCCGATCAGGACGACGACGCTGGCGGCGAGGTCGGCGGCATAGTGACTGCGGTCCCCGGCGACGGCCAGCGAGCCCGTCTCCTTCAGCGCCCGCCCCTGCAGCCAGACCAGGGCGCCGGTCAGCAGGATGGAGACGATGATCACGGCGACGGCCCAGCCGCCGGCGGCGACGGGGCGGGGATCGAAGATGCGCTGAATCGCTTCCCAGCCGATGAACAGGGCCGAAGCGAAGATCAGGCCAGCCTGAACCAGGGCGGCCATGGCCTCGCCCTTGCCGTGACCGTAGCGGTGCTCGTCGTCGGGCGGAGCGGCGGCCCAGCGCACGGCGAAGAAGGTGGCCAGCGACGCCGCCAGATCCAGCGCGGAGTCGGTCAACGAGGCGAGGATCGACACCGATCCCGAGGCGCCGAGGGCGAAGGCCTTGATGGCGATTAAGACCACCGCGACGCCGACCGAGACGGTCGTGATCCGCCGGGTGATGGCGGCGGCGTCCACGGGCGATGCGGACGGCGAGGGCGTGGGGTCGGTCATTGCCGCCCTTGTCGCCGAATCCGGCCCGAATGCCAATGGCGTCGGCATGTCAGGTTTCGACGTTCCGTTAAAACCACGGTCACGAAATGGCCTCATGGTGCGCTGCAGATACGGTTAACCACCGGACGCGGGGAACGGCATGGAAACGGCCGAGCGCTGGATCGCACGAGACGAGGCCCTGATGCGTCTGCGGGTGAAGACCCAGACGCTGTACGCCTATGTCAGCCGTGGCCGCATCGCCGCCCGACCCGACCCCGCCAACCCCCGCCGCAGCCTCTACGCCGCCGAGGACGTCGCCCGTCTGACCGGTCAGGGAGGCGGATCCGACACCGCGACGGCGCCCTGGCAGGTCGTGCCGTTCGAAAGTCCGCCGTCCCGCGGCGAGGCCCTGATCCAGTCGTCGCTCAGCGTCGTCGCGGGCGGACGGCTGTTCTATCGCGGGCTCGACGCCGTGCAGTTGTCGGCATCTGCGACCGTTGAGGATGTCGCCCGGTTGTTGTGGGATGCGCGCGACGCCAATCCGTTCACCGGTCTGGGGCCCCGCCTCGACGTCGCGGTCGGCGCCTCGACCCGGGCTCGACTGTTCGCCGCCCTCGCCCGTCGCGCCGAGGAGGACGCCCCGGCGACCGGGCGGACACCCGGCGCCTTGAAGGCCGAGGCGGCCTCGGTCCTGAACGAGGTCATCGATGCGGTCGCCGGCCCCGGCCCCCGGCTGCATTTCCACCAGAGGCTGGGTCGTGGCTGGAAGGTGCTGGAGCGCGACAATCCCCTGATCCGTCAGGCCCTCGTCCTCGCCGCCGACCATGCGCTGGATCCCGCCGTGATCGCGACCCGGGCCGCGGCCGGAGGGGGGGCGTCTCCCGCAGGCGCCGCCCTGGCCGGGCTGGCGACGCTGGGCGCGGCGCCGTCGACCACCAGCCTGACGAGGATCGTGGCCCATGTCGTCGAGGCGCGTAGGGATCCGGCCGGCGCCTCGACCCGGCAGATGGCGATCACCGGCGGCGTTCCCGGCTTCGGCGACCCCGCCTGGCCGTCCGGGGATCCGCGCGCCGAGGCTCTTTTGCAGGCGGCCGCCTTGCCCGCCGACCTTGCCGCCGTGGCCCGGGAGGGCGAGGCTGCGTCCGGACGATCGCCCGGGTTCGGTCTGATCCTGGCCTTGGTCGCACGCCGGCTGGACTTGCCGCGGGACGCCGCCTCCGACCTGATGCTGCTGGGTCGACTCACGGGATTGTTAGGTCATGCGCTGGATCAGAGCACGGACGGCTCGCCTGTCGCCGCCCGATTGCGCTATGTCGGGCCCAGACCCGGCGCACACTGATCGCAGCGGCGCCGACGATTAAAACGCGGGGGACGACATGGCGGACTGGCTGGCGGCGATCATTCTGGGACTGGTGGAGGGGCTGACCGAGTTCATCCCCGTGTCCTCGACCGGTCACCTGTTGCTCACCCAGCACCTGCTGGGGCTGACCGACGGTCGCTGGAGCTCATTCATCGTCCTGATCCAGCTGGGCGCCATCCTGGCGGTCGTGGCCCTGTATTTCCAGCGTCTTTGGGGCGTGCTGATCCGCCTGCCCACCGATCCGACCGCCCGTCATTTCGCCATCAGCATCGCCGTCGCCTTCCTGCCGTCCCTGCTGGCGGGAGCCTTCCTCTATGACTTCATCAAACAGTATCTGTTCGAGAGCCTGGTCACGATCTGCGTGTCCCTGATCGTCGGCGGCTTTCTTCTTCTGGCGCTGGAACGCTGGGCGCCGAAGCCGACCAGTGGCGACGCCATGACCGTCAGCTGGCGCAAGTCGTTGCTGATCGGCCTGTTCCAGTGCCTGTCGCTGGTGCCGGGCGTCTCCCGTTCGGGCGCGACCATCTCGGGCGGTCTGGTGCTGGGGCTGGAAAAGCCGGCCGCGGCGGAGTTTTCGTTCTTTCTGGCCATCCCGACCATGGTCGGCGCCTTCACCTATGACTTGATCAAGGATGGAGCCGGCATCGATCCGGACTTCGCCTGGCTGATCGTCATCGGCTTCGTCACGGCCTTCGTCAGTGGACTGATCGTCATCAAATGGATGCTGAACGTGGTGGCGAAGCACGGCTTCACCCCCTTCGCCTGGTGGCGGATCGTGGTCGGGGTCATCGGCCTGGGCCTGATCTTCACCGGCGTCGTCGTCTGATATCGTGACGAGAGGCGGTTGAGCCCCTATCTAGGGTCCATGACCGTTTCCGTTTCCCCACCCCCCATTCTTGAAACCGCAGGCGTCGACGCCTCGGAGGCCCTGTCGATCCTGCAGGCAGCCCTCGTCGGCGCCGACGATGGCGAGTTGTTCCTCGAACGGTCCGAGAGCGAATCCCTGGTGTTCGACGACGGCCGGCTGAAGTCCGCCGCCTATGACGCCACCGAGGGTTTTGGCCTGCGGGTCGTGGCCGGAGAGACCGCCGGCTACGCCCACGCTAACGAGATTTCGGCCGCCGCCATTCGCCGCGCCGCCGACAGCGCCGCCCTGGCCAAGGCCGGTCACGCGGGCGTCGCCGCCGAGGGGCCGCGCGCCACCAACCAGAAACTGTATGACGAGATTGACCCGCTGGCCTCGCCGGCCTTCTCGGACAAAATCGCCCTGCTGTCGGAGATCGACGCCTGGGCGCGGGCGCGCGATCCGCGCGTGGTGCAGGTCTCGGCCTCCATCATCGGCGAGCGCCGCGCCATCGAGATCCTGCGCACCGACGGCCTGACGGTGCGCGACATCCGTCCGCTGGTTCGTCTGAACGTGTCGGTGACGGTCGAGCGCGACGGTCGTCGTGAAAGCGCCTCGTCCGGCGCCGGCGGCCGTGCGGGCTTCGAGGAATGGATCGCGCCGGAACGCTGGCAAGGTCAGGTCGACGAGGCCCTGCGTCAGGCCCTGGTCAATCTGGACGCCGTCGACTGTCCGGCGGGCGAGATGGACGTGGTGCTCGGGGCCGGCTGGCCCGGCGTGCTGCTGCACGAGGCCATCGGTCACGGGTTCGAGGGCGATTTCCATCGCAAGGGGTCTTCGGTGTTCAGCGGCATGATGGGCAAGCGCGTCGCCGCGCCGGGCGTGACCGTGGTCGACGATGGCTCTATAGCCGGACGTCGCGGCTCATTGAGTGTCGATGACGAGGGCACGCCCACCTCGCGCACCGTCCTGATTGAGGACGGGATCATGGTCGGGTTGATGAACGACCGCCTCAGCGCCCGTCAGTTGGGCCAGCGCGCCACCGGCAACGGCCGGCGCCAGTCCTTCGCCCACATGCCCATGCCGCGCATGACCAACACCTTCATGGAGGGCGGCAAGGACAAACAGGCCGACATGATCGCCTCGACGAAGCGCGGGCTGTACGCCGCCAATTTCGGCGGCGGTCAGGTGGACATCACCAACGGCAAGTTCGTGTTCCAGTGCACCGAGGCCTATCTGATCGAGGACGGCAAGATCACTGCGCCCGTCCGTGGCGCGACCCTGATCGGAGACGGCGCCACGGCCCTGACCAACATCAGCATGATCGGCGACGACTTCGCCTTCGACCCCGGCGTGGGCGTCTGCGGCAAGGCAGGGCAGGGGGTGCCGGTCGGCATCGGCCAGCCTTCGCTGAAGATCGGCGGCCTGACGGTCGGCGGCACCGCCGTCTGACCGGAACCGTGTCCGGTCTGTCGGGTTTCGCTATCTGAACAGGGACCATCGGCGTCGCGACGCCACGAGAGGTTTCCATGCGGCCTGACCATCCCATTCTCGACCACCTCAGCCGGCCCGGCGTGCGCATCGCCATTGCAGCCGGCCTGATCGTCCTGGGTCTCGCCCTGGGCGGTCTGGCGCTGGCCAATCGTGGCACGGCCGATGCGGCGTCCGGCGGCGCCGGCCTGAGCATCGCCGTCGTCACTCCGCCCGAACGCGACGTCGTGCCCGGAGAGGTGATGGAGGTCGGTCGGCTGACCAACGAATTCGACGGCTCGCTGCCGGAGTCGAAGCCGTCCACCGACGCGCCCTATGACTATGGCGTGGAGCAGCCTGCCTATGTCGAGGCCGACTGGGACCGCGATCCGCCGCCTGTGCGCCGTGACGACGATCGGCGACCTGACTATCCTCGTTACGACCCGCCCGACCATGCGGGTCCCAGGGAATTCGCCGGCAATCCCCGAGCCTTCGGTTTCGATGCCCCGAGGCCCGACTATCGCGCGGAGCGGGAAGCCCGTCGCGCCGCCATGGACGCCCGGATGGCCGCGGAAGTCCGGTATCGCGAAGACCGCGAGGTGCGTCGCTATCACTCGTCAGGTCGGGACGAGGGGCCGAGGCCTTACGACGAAGGCCAATAGGCCGCCTTGTCCGCCACCAAGGAAACGCAAGTATAACAGCCGTGTAATGCTGTCCGCGATTTAATCCACCTGTCTGTCTTGTAACTGGAGACGCCGCGCCGGCGCGGTCACAACCCTCGCAACAGACGAGGGGAACCCCAGGCGATGACCAAGACCATTCTTCTGGCCAGCACGGCCATGCTTTTCACCGCCACGGCCGCCTTGGCCGCGCCCGAACCCCAGGTCGCCGAGGCGCCGGTTGCGACCGGTCCGACCGCCACCACGCCTCTGGCCGACGCCAACCAGCGTGGCGTTCTGGTCTTCACCACCGATTTCTTCACCGACCAGCGGCCGAACACCGCGCTGGACATGGTCAGCCGAATCCCCGGCTTCGGTCTGGACGACGGCTCTGGCAGCCGGGGCTTCGAAGGCGCGGTCGGCAACGCCCTGATCGACAACGCTCGCCCCGCATCCAAGAGTGACACGGTCTCGAACGTTCTGGGCCGCACCCCGGCCAGTCAGGTCGAGCGGATCGAACTTATCCGCGGAGGCGCGCCCGGCATCGACATGCAGGGTTATTCGGTTGTCGTGAACGTCATCCTGAAGAGCCAGAGCAGCCGCCAACATATCGTCAGCTACAACAACGCCCTGTTCGGCGGCGGCCATGACGGCCACGGGGGTTCGTACCAGTTCACGGCCAAACAGGGCGATCGCAGCTGGGGCTTCACCCTCAGCGACGGTATCTCGACCAGCGATTCCAATGGCGCGGGCCGGGTCATCCGTCGTGACGCCAATGGCGCCGTGATCCGCGACGAGACCCATTTCAGCGACAGCTGGGGCGGAGGAAATTCGATCCGGGGCAACTACTCCGGTCCGCTCGCCGGCGGGAAGGTCGAGGTGACCGGCCGCTACGGCATCAACGACTGGCATGGTGCTCAGGTGCAGACCTCGCCGGTCGCCCTTCGCGAAAGCCGCGACGAGCAGGACAGCAAGAGCGGAGAGCTGGGCGTCGTCTATACGCGTCCGCTGGCCGAGCATTGGACCGCCGAGGGTCGCTTCATCCATAGTTTCGAGGACTTCGAGAACGCCTCCACCAGCAACTCGCGTTTGAACGGCGTTCAGGGCGACGAGCAGGTCTTCACCGCCGACGGCAAGTCGTCCGAGACGATCCTGCGAGGCCTCGTTCGCAACGAGCGGTCGACCGCCTTGACCCTCGAGGCGGGCGGCGAAGTCGCCTACAACATGCTTGAGATCGATCAGGCCTTCAGCGTCGGCGGCGCGAATGTGCCGCTGCCGTCCGCGTCGATCAAGGTCGAGGAGACACGCGGCGAGGCCTTCACCAAGGCGACATGGCGAATCCATCCCGACCTGACGCTGGAGGGCGGTCTGCGTCTGGAAGCCTCGACCATCACCCAGTCGGGCGACGCCGATCAGGAGAAGAGCTTCTTCTTCGCCAAGCCCCGGTTCCTGGCCACCTGGACGCCGATGCCCAACAACCAGTTGCGCTATCGCTTCGAGCGTGAGCTTGGCCAGCTGGACTTCGGCGACTTCGCGGCCTCCGCCGATCTCGACGACGAGACGGTCCAGGGCGGGAATGTCGATCTGGAGCCGGAACAGCGCTGGATCAACGAACTGACCTACGAGCGCCGCTTCCTGGGCGAGGGCGTGTTCAGCCTCGGCCTGCGTCACGACGAGATCATCGACGTGATCGACGTCATCCCGCTGGGCGATGATCTGTCCGCGACGGGCAATATCGGCGACGGAACTCTGGACCAGCTATCGGTCAATTTCACCCTGCCGACGGACAGGTTCCACATCCCCGGCGGTCGCTTCACCTTCCGCAATGAGTGGAACAAGACCGAGGTCACCGACCCGACGACGGGCGAGAAACGCCCGATCTCCTATGTCCGCGCGAGCCAGGCCAACGTCGGCTTCCAGCAGGACATCGTCTCGTGGAAGCTGCAGTGGGGCGTGAACTGGTTGCCGCTGCTGACCGGCCAGCCGAGCTACGAGCCCGATCAGACGACGGGCTGGAAGGGCCGCGACTATTTCGAGCTGTTCACCGAGTACAAGCCCAGCCCGACGCTGTCGCTGCGGGTACAGGTCAATGTGTGGGACAGTTTCGTGGTCAACCGTACGACCTTCTCCGCCCGGACCAACCCGCGGCCGGTGAACTTCACCGAGACACGCGAGATCGATCCGCGCACCTTCGTCCAGATTCGTTTGCGCAAGACGTTCTGATGGGGCGTCGTTCCGGTCTTCTCGGGACCCGGCAACGAAAAGGCCCGGCGGAGCGATCCGCCGGGCCTCGTCGTGTCGGCGAGCAGGACGGTCCTAGTGGATCCCGGCCATCCCCTTCTTCAGCAGGGGAGATATCAGGAACAGGAACACGCCGACCCCGACGCCGATCCAGCCGATGGTCCCGAAGATCGAGCCATAGGTCTGCAGCGCCAGTTCCGGGCTGGTCACCACGCCCGCGACCGTGTCGGTCGAGGTCGCCTTGGCGATGATGCCTGCGGCGATGTGGGCGACCGAGCTGGACAGGAACCAGACGCCCATCATTAGGCCGACGACACGATCGACCGACAGTTTGGTGATCATCGACAGACCCACGGGCGACAGACAGAGCTCACCCAGGGTGTGCAGCACATAGGTCAGGAACAGGAACAGCAGCGGCACCTTGAAGTCCGCGCCGGCCTGGGTCGCCGAGGCCCAGGTCAGCAGCAGGAAGCCTGCGCCGACGAAAACCAGGGCGAAGGAGAATTTGACCGGGGTCGAAGGCTCCTTGTTGCGCTTGCCCAGCCACACCCAAAGGGCGGCGATCACCGGCCCGCCGATGACGATGACGCCCGGGTTGAAGGTCTGGGTCATGGCGGCGTTGAACCAGCTTGGCATGGCCGTCGACTGGTCGGCGAACAGGGTCAGCGAAGAGCCGGCCTGTTCGAACAGGGCCCAGAACAGGACCGAGAAGAAGATCAGCGTCAGCGCGACCAGCATCCGGGTCCGTTCGGCCCCCTTCAGCTTGATCAGCACATAGCCCAGCACAGAGGCGAAGATGACGCCCGCCAGCCAGGGCAGGGCGGCCTCGATCAGGTCGTGGCGTTGCATGGCCAGCCACGTCGGGAAGACGGCGACCAGGCCGCCGATCCAGAAAATCGCTTCAAGGGGAACGCCGAGGATCTTGTGGCTTTTCAGCGCGACAGGGTTGGGCGGTCCGCCTCGGCCCTCGAGCCAGCTCTGGCCCAGAACGAAGGTCAGCAGGCCGAACAGCATGCCCACGCCCGCGGCCCCGAAGCCCCAGGCCCAGCCGTATTTGATGCCGAGGTAGGAGCAGATGATGGTGGCCAGGAAGGAGCCGAGGTTGATGCCGACGTAGAAGATGGTGAAGCCGCCGTCGCGACGGGGATCGTTCTCTTCATACAGATGACCGACCACGGTCGAGATATTGGCCTTCAGGAAGCCCACGCCGACGATGATCAGCGACAGGGCGAAGAACAGGAACGGCTCGCCCACGGTCGTGTCGCGCGCCGTCTCCAGCGTGTAACCACCGGCGGCGGTGAAGGCGGGGAAGCCAGCCGAGGCCGAGGCGTCCGGGGCCGCCGAGGTGGCGGGATCGAGCGCGCCGGCGGGCGGGGCGCCGATGGCCTCGCCGGTCGCCAGGGCGGCGACGTCGGCGCCGTTGGCGGCCGAGGGCTCGGTTCCGACGGTCGAAACGCCTTCCGGCGAGATGGCGACCTGCACGCGCTCGTCGCCGTTGACGGCGAAGATGCGACGATTCTGGTCGCGGCCCTCGACCTGAAGCTCATAGGTCGTTTGGCCGATGGTCAGGCTTTCACGCCCGCCCGTGCCTTCGAAGGCCATGGTGAAGTGGCCGGCCACCAGCAGGACGGCGCCGATGATGACGGCCTTGCGCGAACCCAGATATTTGTCCGCGATCATGCCGCCGACGACCGGCATCAGATAGACCAGTGCGGCATAGGCGGCGTAGATTCCTTGCGCCTCCTTGGGTCCGAACAGGAAATGCTGGGTCAGGTACAGGACCAGCAGGGCCCGCATGCCGTAGTAGGAGAAGCGCTCCCACATCTCGGTCAGGAACAGGATCACCAGCCCCCGCGGGTGTCCCAGGAATGTCTTGCGAGGCGAAAGCGCCCCCCCATCCGTCAAACTCAACGGCCTACTCCATTGTGCCGCGCCGGGTCGGCGCGCGATGGCGCATAAGCAGCACGGCGGGAAAGGCCGGACAAGTGTTAAGGCTAATCTCCGATGTCGCGGATGTCGTCGAATTCACCGTCCGGGGCCGGATTTTTCGTCTTCGAATTCACCGGTATGTCTCCACTCAGTGAAAGTCCCGCGATCCGGGCAGGATCCGGACGTCGCGCGGGTGGCGACCGCGGTTGGGGTTGGAGGGTTCGTGGCCCGTGCCCGGCGTCGGGCTGGCGCCGAGATCGCCCAGCATGGGCGTCCAGTCGATCAGGTCCTCGACCACCAGATGGCTGACGCCCTCGGCGCGCTGGACCCGGCCTTTCACCAGCACCATCCGCGCGCCCATGGCGACGGGCCTCAGACGTTCGAACACATCGGGCCACAGCACCAGATTGGCCACGCCGGTCTCGTCCTCGATGGTCAGGAAGACGACGCCCTTGGCCGAACCCGGGCGCTGTCGCACCAGAACCACCCCGCCCACGGCCACGCGCTGGTTTTCCCTGGCCGACTGATAGTCGAACGCGGTCAGGGCCCCTGCGCGGGTCAGGCGCTCACGCAGGAAGGCGACCGGATGGCCCTTCAGCGACAGACGGATTGTCTGGTAGTCGCCGACCACCTCCTCGGCGGGGGTCAGTTTGGGCAGGGCGTCGGGCGGCTGACCGTCCGCCTCGTTCAGGCCCATGGCCTCGAACAGGGGGGCGGTGGAGGCCGGCGGCGCGCCCCGGGCCGCCCACAACCCCTGCCGACGTGACAGTTTCAGTGATCCGAAGGCGTCGGCCTCGGCCAGACGGTCCAGCGCCGCCGGCGGCAGTTTTGCCCTCAGCCGCAGGTCCTCGAGATCGGCGAACGGGGCTTCGTCGCGGACCCGCATGATCTGTTCGGCCCAGGTCTTCCGGAACCCGTCGATGGATCGCAGGCCCAGACGCAGGGCGCGGCGTTCCGGCGTCCGGCCGGGCTCCAGCGAGGCGTCCCAGTCGCTGGCGTTCACATCCGGATGACGCACCTCGACCCCGTGATCCCGCGCGTCCCGCACCAGCTGGGCCGGGGCGTAGAAGCCCATCGGCTGGCTGTTCAGCAGGGCGGCGGTGAAGACCTCGGGATAGACGCACTTCAGCCAGGCCGAGACATAGACGAGGAAGGCGAAGGAACAGGCGTGGCTCTCTGGAAAGCCGTACTCGCCGAACCCCTTGATCTGGTCGAAGCAGCGCTGGGCGAAGATCGGATCGTAGCCCCGGTCCTTCATCCGGCCGACGAAGATCTCCTCATAGGTCCCGATGGTGCCCATGTGCCGGAAGGTCGCCATGGCGCGGCGAAGACCATTGGCCTCGCTGGGCGTGAACCTGGCTGCGTCCATCGCGATGCGCATGGCCTGTTCCTGAAACAGGGGCACCCCAAGGGTCTTGTCGAGGACGTTCTTCAGCTCGTCCCGGTGGCCATGCTCGGGCGCGGGGTGTGGGTAGTCGATGACGAACGGCAGGTTCGCCGCCCGGGCCGCGCGCCGTTCGGCCCGACGCTTCAGATAGGGATGGACCATGTCGCCCTGGATCGGCCCGGGCCGGACGATGGCGACCTCGACCACCAGATCGTAGAAGACCTCGGGCTTCAGCCGCGGCAGCATGGCCATCTGAGCACGGCTCTCGACCTGGAAGACTCCGAGGGAGTCGCCCCTCTGAAGCATGTCATAGACCGGCTTTTGTTCGCTCGGGACGGTATGGAGCTCCAGCGACCTTCCATAGCTGGCCTCGATCATCCGGAACGCCCGCTTCAGCGCGGTCAGCATCCCCAGCGCCAGAACATCGACCTTCATCAGCTTCAGAAAATCGATGTCGTCTTTATCCCATTCGATGAATGTCCGGTCGGGCATGGCGGCGTTGCCCACGGGGACGATCTCGACCAGCGGAGCCTGGCTCAGCACGAAGCCGCCGACATGCTGCGATAGGTGACGCGGGAATTTGATCAGCTCCGCCGTCAGGTCCAGCGCGAGCCGGAAGCGGGGATCGTCACGATCCAGACCGGTTCGGTCCACATCGTCCCGCCGCACCTCCGAGCCGTAGGAGCCCCAGACGGTGTCGGCCAGACGCGCCGTCACATCCTCCGTCAGACCCAGGGCCTTGCCGACGTCGCGGATGGCCGAGCGAGGCCGATAGTGGATGATGGTCGCCACGATGCCGGCGCGGTCGCGGCCATAGCGGCGATAGACGTACTGCATCACCTCCTCGCGCCGCTCGTGCTCGAAATCCACGTCGATGTCGGGCGGCTCGGACCGGTCGGCGGAGATGAAGCGCTCGATCAGAACGTCCTGTTCGGCCGGATTGACGTTGGTGACGCCCAGACAGAAGCAGACGACCGAGTTGGCGGCCGAGCCCCGTCCCTGACACAGGATCTCGCGCGGCTTCTCACGCGCCCATCTGACGATGTCGTGCACCGTCAGGAAGTAGTTGGGATATTTCAGGAGCTTGATCAGCTTCAGCTCGGCCACGATCTTTGTGCGGATCCGGGGCGGCACGCCTTCGGGCCAGCGCAGGCGAGCGCCTTCGAAGGTCAGGTAGATCAGCCTGCGCTGGGCCGACCAGCCGGCGGGCACCGGCTCTTCCGGATACCGGTACTCGGCCCTCAGCTCTTTCAGGGAGAACGAGCAGCCCCGCACCACATCCATCGTCCGCCGCAGCGCCGCCTCGTGGCCGCGGAACAGGCGGGCCATCTGGGCGGGGGTCTTCAGATGGCGTTCGGCATTGGCCTGAAGCCTCAGGCCGGCGGCGTCGATGGTGGTCCCTTCGCGGATGCAGGTCAGGACGTCCTGCAGCGGGCGGCGGTCGGGACGGTGATAGAGGACGGCGTTGGTGGCGATCATCGGCGCGCCGGTCCGGTCCGCCATGGCCGCCAGACGGTTCAGCCGCGCCCGGTCGCCGCCGCGCCACAGGGGCTGGGCCGCCAGATACAGCGTATCCGGCCAGGCCTGACGCCAGGCCTTCAACCGGGCCTCGAAAACGGCGTCGGGCGTGATGGGGGCGACGGCCAGGGCGATCATTCCCTCGCCATGGGCGGCGGCCTGTTCGAAGGTCAGCCGGGTTTCGCCCTTGGTGGTGCGGTCGGGGGAGACTCTCTCCACGTCATCCTCGGGCTCGACCCGAGGATCGGATTGTCCGCGAGCGGGCTCAGCGAGGGCCCCATCGGTCCGTGCCCCATCCGTTTGATCATGCCGCGTAAGGTCCGATCCTCGGGTCGAGCCCGAGGATGACGGTTTGAGAGGATGGACGTTGGAGGGTGCGACCTCCTGCGCCGCATTCAGAATCTCGCTCTTGCCCAGGGTCAGCAGGCGGCACAGGCGGCCATAGGCGGCCCGGTCGCGGGGGAAGACGATCAGTTCGGTCCCGTCGAGGAAGCCCAGCCGGCAGCCGACGATCAGGGGGATATCGAAATCCTCGGACCCCATCAGGGCGCGCACCATGCCCGACAGGGTGTTGCGGTCGGCGACGCCCACGGCGGCCAGACCCAGGGCCTTCGCCTGAAACATCTGCTCGCCGGGATGGGACGCCCCCTCCAGAAAGCTGAAATTGGTCATGACGCCGAGCTCGGCGTAATCGGGCGGCGGGGCGATGTCGCTCACGGAAACATCCCGTGCATCCACCACGACGGCGCTCGCTCCTCCGGCCGGCCGGTGTAGTCGGGGCCGTACAAGCCTTCGCGGAACAGCCAGTAGCGAAGGCCCTGATCGTCCTCGATGCGATAATAGTCGCGGGTGCGGGTCTGGCGGTCGTCGGGGCGAGGGCGCCACCATTCCGGCGATAGCCGTTCGGGACCGTCGGCGCGACGCACGCGGCGCGACACTCGCCGCCATGTGAATTGCGCCGGGGCGCCGTCGGGCAGTTCGGCGATGGCCTCGACCGGCTCGGGCGGATCGAGCATCAGAATCGGACGCAGGCGCGGGTCGGATGCGGGATCGGGCGAAGGAGTCGGCGGCGCGCCAAGGGCCGGTCGCCAGCGCTCGGCGCGCTCGGGCAACCACGATCCGTGCGGTTCGGCCGTCTGCACCGCCTCTTCGCCCAGCCGGGCGGACAGACGATCGACGAGGCCGGCCAGACTCTCGGCGTGGCGGGCGGCGTCGGCATCCTCGGTCGAGACCTGGTGCGGGCGGACCGGCTCGACCCGATCGGCGCTCAGCATCAGGGCGTCGATGCCGAAGCCGGGGTCCAGCCGCTCGATCCCCTTTTCGCGGAACAGCCTCAGCCAGACGTCGGCGTCGCGACCTGGCAGACCCAGCCGGATCGACAGGGATGTGGTCAGGCCGTCGGTGCGAAACCCCGTCAGGGTCAGGGCTCGGGCGCCCTGACCGTCCTTCTCCAGCGGCCGCGCCAGATCGGCGGCGAGGCCGGGCAGGCGGCTTTCGATGCCAGCGGTGTCACCGAGAGGTTCGGCATAGGCCTCCCAGGCGCGATAGCGGGGCGGCGGACGGGTGGGGGCCAAGGCTTCGGCCGTGGCGCCGAGCGCCTGATCCAGACGGCGGACCAGACCGATGCCGTCGCCCTTGGCGCCGTTGGCCTGAAAGCGGCGGGCGAGGCCGGCGCGGGGCATGGGATAGAGGTCGCCGATCCGCTTCAGCCCGAACCGGCGCGCCTGTCTCAGGGTCGGGTCGTCGATACGCAGGGCCTCGACCGGCAGGTCAGCCAAGGCCTCGCGCAGGCCGCCGGGCGGGGCGATCCGGCCGTTCTCGCCAGACCAGCGCGCCAGGGCCCAGGCGGCGCCCGGCGTTTCGGCTACAGCGGTGCGCGACCGGGCGCCGGCCTCGGCCAGCCGCCGCTCCATCTGACGCAGCAGGCCGGCCTCTCCGCCAAACAGATGGGTCCCACCGGTGACATCGAGGAACAGGCCCTCCAGCCCGTCCGGCAACTCCTGCGAAGGGGCGTCGACGGTGACAGCGGGGGACCAGCGCTCGGCCCAGACGGCCAGGGCCTCGAGCGCGCGCAGGTCGGCGGCGAGGTCTGCGGGCTGGCAGATCAGTGCGGGCAGCATGGCGCGGGCGTCGGCCTGGGTCTGGCCGCGCGACAGGCCGGCCGCCCGCGCCGCCGCGTTCAGGGCGTGGATCGTCGCGCCCCGGCGGGTGCGGGCGATCAGGGCGAACGGCGGCCCGTCGTGGGATCCCTGCGCCGGATCAGGCGGCGACGACCGTCCGGCCGCGTTCGCCCTGACCGTCACCGGCCAGTCGATCAGCCAGACGGAGACGATGCGTCTCATCATCCTGCTCCAGAATCCAGATCCCGGGCCGTTCCTGGCGGCCGCGGGTCAATTCGGCCCTGAGACGAAAGCGTCCCGGGGCGCGGCGGTCGTCGTCGTGCGGAGCGCTTTCGATGCTGCTGATGCGCCAGCGGCGGCGCGCGGCGTTAAGCCCACCCTGGGTCTGGCGCAGCAGGACCCCGACCGCCTCGCCGTCACGGGCGGCGAATTCCAGTCGGCGCGTCTGGGCCAGGCTGGCGTTCTCGACCGTGCCCAGCATCATGGAGACGGCGCCCGATCGCAGGGCCTGCTCCATGGTCCACAACATCTCGGCCTCGGTCCGGCCCGAGATCAGCAACAGGCCCGACCGGCGCGAAGACAGGCCGGCGCAAGCCAGTCCGGGTCCATACGGGCGGCCATGCTCGGCCTGCCACAGCCGCCCGACGGCCATGGCGGCGGGGCGGCGATCTCCGGCCGGCAGGCGCGACAGGGTGAAGGCCAGGGCCGCCGGCATGTCGCGTCCGCCCTGCACGCACACCTCTTCCAGCCCTTGGGCGAGGGCCGGCCAGAAGTCGTTTGAGGAGTCGAGAAGGTCGGACATGGGGCGGGTTCAATCTTGATGTTCCTTTTTTGTTCCAATGTCCGATGGAGTCAAACCTTGAATCGCATCCCGCACTCCGAGGCCGGCCTGTCCTGAGGGTTGCGACCCCGAGGTGGTCCGGACCCTGCAGCGAACGGGGCAAGAGGCATCCGCCGTCTCACCTTGGGACCACCGCCGTGCACATTCGTCCGTACCAGCCGTCCGACCAATCCGCCGTCAACGCCCTGCACCGGGCGGTGTGGTGGCCCGAGCGTTCCCATGCGGGCTGGGACTGGCTGGACGCCAATCCGGCGCGCGCTGACATCGACGCCCCCTCGGGCTGGGTGGTCGAGGGCAAGGACGGCCGGCCCGCGGCCTTTCTCGGCAATCTGGTTCAGCGATTCTGGTACGGCGAGGCGCGCCACCACGGGGTGACCGGCTTTTCCATCATCGTGCCGCCCGCCGCCCGTGGCCGCAGCCGCCAACTGATCCAGACCTTTCTGCGCCAGCCGAACGTCTTCGCCAGCTACACGTTCAACGCCAACGCCAAATCGGCGCCCCTGTATGCACGCCACGGCATGGTCCCATGGCCACCGCGGACCCATGGGCTGAAGTTGTCATGGGTCGTGGATCCCGCCGCCTGCCTGCATGGCCGGCTTTTGCGGGCGGCCGTGAGGCGGGCGCCGACCCTGACGGATCCTTATCGCGAGCGCTTCCTCAACCGACGTCTGACAGCGACGGCCGAAAGTCCGCTGCCGCGCGGCGTGACCGTGCTGACGGATCTGGACGACGCTTCGGACTATGGCGTCTTCTGGCAACGGTTGAAGGCGGATGGACGGCTGCTGGCCGACCGCAGCCCCGCCATCCTGCGCTGGCGACTGGCCGATCCCGACCGGACCCTGACGCCGGTCATGCTGGCCTACAGGCGTGGCGGGGAGATCACCGGCTACGCCATGGCCATCCTGGCCAAGGCCAATCCGATCGAGCCGGCCTTCCTGGAGATTCTGGATCTGGTCGCTTTGCAGGACGAGCCCCACGCCATTCCCGCCCTGATGCGCGCCCTGCTGATCCAGGCGCGCGATCGCGGGGCCGCCAAGTTGAGGCTGCAGACCCTGGACGAGGAGATGCTGCGGCGTCTGGGCGATCATGCCGACCGGGCGCGTCATGAGGGCGGCTGGGGACACTGCCATGCCCTGTTCGCCGCCGATGGGCCGCCGCGCGAGACCTGGTCGCCGACGCCCTTCGACGGGGATTATGGCGTGTGCCAGCGTCCGGTGCCCGTGGGCCCGACGATGGACGACCGCAATGCGGCGTCTATATCGAGGATCGAAATGGACTCGCGTCCAGTCGCCTGAGGCTCAGGGGCGGGCCTTCAACTCGTCCCGTATCTCGGCCAGCAGGGCCTCGGTCGGCGTCGGGGCGGCCGGAGCGACAGGCTCGGGCGAGGCGGCGTCCTCGCGGCGCAGCTTGTTGATGCCCTTGACCAGCATGAAGACCACAAAGGCCACGATGGCGAACTGGATCACCGTGTTCAGGAAGGCGCCGTACTGGATCGAGACCTTCTCGATCTCGACCGTGGCGGGGTTCTCGGGGCGAAGCACCCATTCCAGCTTGGAGAAATCGATGCCGCCGGTCAGCAGGCCGATGGGCGGCATGATGACCTGATCGACCAGGCTTTTGACGATGCCGTTGAAGGCGGCGCCGATGATGACGCCGACAGCCAGATCGACGACGTTGCCCTTGATCGCGAATTCGCGAAACTCGGATACGAGACTCATGGCGGACTTCCTTGGCTGCGGTCAGGCTTCGACGTTATTTGAAGCCCGTTCGACGATGGCTTCAAGCCATAGGCGGCCGTCGGATGCGTTTCAGGCGTCGCCAGAGGCGTTCAGGCGCTCGCGCAGTTCCTTGCCGCTCTTGAAGAAGGGCACGGATTTCGCGGGCACATCGACGGTCTCGCCAGTGCGGGGATTGCGGCCAGCGCGGGCAGGACGGGACCGGACGGAGAAGGCCCCGAAGCCGCGCAGCTCGACCCGGCCGCCGTCGGCCATGGCCTCGGTCATCCGGCCCAGCACGACATTGACCACACGCTCGACCTCCGCATGGGTCATGTGCGTGTTCTCAGCCGCCAGCTTCTCGATCAGCTCAGACTTGATCATCTCAAGGCCCCCGCCCTGTCATACGGGTGCAGCCGGGAATGTTGGCTGCGGGACACCCTAACCTTCACCTGCCGCGCGAAAAAGCCCCGAAGGGCAAAACAACACGTCAAAGATCATTAATTGTACGAAAGCGTACACGCCGTGTGAGTTTGTAACCGTCGAAATTGCAAAGAAAAAGGCGGCCGGATCGCTCCGGCCGCCTCCTTCAGTCGTCAGGATGGATCGAAAGATCAGTCCTTGCCGGCCTTCTCGCGAAGAGCGGCGCCGAGGATGTCGCCCAGCGAAGCGCCCGAATCCGAAGACCCGAACTGCTCGATGGCTTCCTTCTCGTCGGCCATTTCCAGAGCCTTGATCGACACCGAGACGCGGCGCGTGGCCTTGTCGATGGAGGTGATCTGGGCATCGACGCGGTCGCCGACGGCGTAACGCTCGGGGCGTTGCTCGTTGCGGTCGCGGCTGATGTCCGACTTGCGCACGAAGCTGGTGACCGGAGCGTCGTCCTCACCGAACTTCACTTCGATGCCGCCCGATTCGATCGAGGTGACGGTGACGGTGACGGTCTGGCCCTTCTTGTAGGTCTCGCCTTCACCGACCGGATCGCCGGCCAGTTGCTTGATGCCCAGCGAGACGCGTTCCTTCTCGACGTCCACGTCCAGCACCTTGGCCTTGATGGTTTCGCCCTTGCGGTAACGCTGGATGGCTTCTTCGCCCGACACGTTCCAGTCGAGATCCGACAGGTGGACCATGCCGTCGATGTCGTTGTCCAGGCCGATGAACAGGCCGAACTCGGTGGCGTTCTTCACTTCGCCCTCGACGGTCGAACCGATCGGGTTGGCGGCGACGAAGGCGTCCCACGGGTTGTCCTGCGCCTGCTTCAGGCCCAGCGAGATGCGGCGCTTGGAGGCGTCGACATCCAGAACCACGACGTCGACTTCCTGCGAGGTCGAGACGATCTTGCCGGGGTGGACGTTCTTCTTGGTCCAGGACATTTCCGAGACGTGCACCAGGCCCTCGACGCCGGCTTCCAGCTCCACGAAGGCGCCGTAGTCGGTGATGTTGGTGATGCGGCCCGTGTACTTGGCGCCGACCGGGTATTTGGCTTCAACGCCGTCCCACGGATCGGACTGCAGTTGCTTCATGCCGAGGCTGATGCGCTGGGTGTCCGGGTTGATCTTGACGATCTGGACCTTGACGGTGTCGCCAACGGCCAGCACCTGCGAGGGGTGCGAGACGCGCTTCCACGACATGTCGGTGACGTGCAGCAGGCCGTCGATGCCGCCCAGGTCCACGAACGCGCCGTAGTCGGTGATGTTCTTGACGACGCCGTCGCGGACTTCACCCTCTTGCAGCTGGCCGACAAGCTCGGTGCGCTGTTCGGCGCGGGCTTCTTCCAGGATCGCACGACGCGAGACGACGATGTTGCCGCGCGGGCGGTCCATCTTCAGGATCTGGAAGGGCTGTTCCTTGCCCATCAGCGGGCCGACGTCGCGCACGGGGCGGATGTCGACCTGCGAACCGGGCAGGAAGGCCGAGGCGCCGCCGAGGTCGACGGTGAAGCCGCCCTTGACGCGACCGACGATGGCGCCGTTGACCGGCTGGCCATCGGCGAACACGACTTCCAGACGGGTCCAGGCTTCTTCACGACGCGCCTTGTCGCGGCTGATGACGGCTTCACCCAGGGCGTTCTCGACGCGCTCGAGGTAGACCTCGACATTGTCGCCGACCTTCGGGATCACGGCGCCTTCGCCGATGCCGAATTCACGAGCCGGGATGCGGCCTTCGGTCTTCAGACCGACGTCGATGATGATGATGTCTTTTTCAATGCCGACGACGCGGCCGTGAACGACCTGGCCTTCGCCGAGATCGCGGCCTTGCAACTGCTCGTCGAGCAGGGCGGAGAAATCGTCGCGGGTGGGGTTGAGGGTATCAGACATGAAGCTCTGGTGTTTCCGATAGGGCTGTGGCGCGCGACCGAACGGCCCCGCGCGAGGTGAAGAAAATTGGATGGCAGTTCATTGCGACGCGAGGAGCCAGTTGACCCAGAGCGCCCGCGGAAGCCGAGGATGGAGCGTTGGATTTGTCCGGGCGGTCTAGAGACCGTGTCGAACGCGCGCCGCCTCGACGATACGGCGGGCCGCATCGAAGGCGGTCTCTATATCCATATCGGTCGTGTCCAGCAAGACCGCGTCGTCCGCCTGGACCATGGGGGCCGCGCCCCGACCGGCGTCGCGCTCGTCCCGGCGCACGATGTCAGCCAACATGTCCTCGAAGGCGATGGTCTCGCCGCGGGCGGAGAGTTGCTTCCAGCGCCGGGTCGCCCGGGTCTCGGGCGTGGCGGTGACGAACAGTTTGGCGATGGCGTCCGGTGAAATGACGGTGCCGATGTCGCGCCCGTCCAGCACGGCGCCGCCCGGCTGGGCGGCGAACGCCTGCTGCAGGTCCAGCAGGGCGGCGCGGACGCCGAGGTAGCCGGCGATCCGGCTGGCGGCCTCGCCCGCGTCACCGGTGGTCAGGCGTTCGTTCTCCGACAGGCCGCCGACGTCCAGCGTGCGCGCGATAGCTTCGGCGGCAGCCTCGTCGTCCAGCGACTTGCCGGCATCCAGAAGGGCAAGGCCCACAGCGCGGTACAGCAGGCCAGTATCCAGATGCGGCAGGCCATAGGTCCGCGCCAGCCGCGACGCGACCGTACCCTTGCCCGAGGCAGCGGGACCATCAACGGCTATGATGAAGGGAGCGGTCAAGCGGCCGTCTTTGCAATGACGGACAGGCGCAATCCCAAGGCTTCCATGACCTTCAGCAAGGTCGGCAGTTCCGGACGCCCCTCGGAACTCAGGGTGCGATAGAGGGCGGTGCGTGACAGGCCGGCGTCTTCCGCGACCTTGGCCATTCCCTTCACGCGGGCGATCGTGCCCAGGGCGTCAGCGATTTCGGAGGCGTCGCCGGTCGCGAACGCGTCCTCGAGATAGGCCTGAACGGCCTCGTCCGTCTGAAGGTACTTCGAGACGTCGAAAGGGGTGGTCTTGACCGTGCTCATACCTCGTCCGCCAACTCGATCGCCCTTGCGATGTCACTGCGCTGGCTGGACTTGTCTTCGCCGCACAGCAGAATGATCAGCGCCGCACCGCGCTGTACGAAATACACCCGGAAGCCGGGCCCGTAGTCGATCCTGAGTTCCCGGACGCCGGAGCCCACGAACTTCACATCGCCAACGACGCCACGCTCCAGCCGTTCGATTCGACGACCTATAACGGCCTTGGTCGAAATATCGCGCAACCCATCGAGCCAGACCGCGAAAGCGTCGTGCTGGCGGACTTCA
>Ga0247813_10000536_pt1 | contig 34692 bp, 38 predicted proteins | sample UWRJL169409C1_FD_180719 | JGI IMG/M metagenome (GOLD analysis project Ga0247813, IMG submission 180719) | Plant litter microbial communities from Arlington Agricultural Research Station in Wisconsin, United States - UWRJ-L169-409C-1 | ecosystem: Environmental > Terrestrial > Plant litter >... | reverse complement strand
GTCGAAGCGTCGAAGGAAAGAACGCCGACCGAAACGGTGCCGGAAGCGGAACGGGTGAACGAGCCAACCATTTCCTTGGTGCCGATTGCAGTTGACGTATCGTTGTAGAGCCAGTTTTCACCGGAGAAGGAAGCCGAAGTTGCCGTCGAAACCAGCTGGTTCTTGAGCTCGGTGATTTCCTTGTTGATCTTGGTCTTGTCAACGCCTGGTTCGCGAGCGGCGACCAGCTTGGCCTTGATTTCGGAGACAACGTCGATGGCGGCGTTCAGACCGGTGTAGGCGGTATCCGTCTTGGCAGCGCCGAGACCGAGTGCGTCCTGAACAGTCGAAAGAGCCTTGTTGTCCGAACGCATGGTCGTTGCGATCGACCAATAGGCAGAATTGTCAGAAGCGTTGCCAACCTTCAGGCCCGAAGAAATACGACCCTGGGTCGTTTCCATGTCAGAGCTGATGGAGCGCAGCGTCGAGAGTGCTGCCATTGCAGAAGAGTTTGTCAGGATGCTTGTCATTGGGGTTGTCCCTCTAGATACAAAATACAAGATTGGGGACATACCGGACTAAAATACTTACCGGTGATAACGGCTCGGCATCATGCCACTCGGCTCCTGTTGGTCAGGAAATCCAAATCCGTTATGTGAGGGTAATGTCGCAGGGAAGTGTTGCCATATGTTTAAATGCCCTGCGAATATACGCACGGCACCAGGCGCGTCAGGGCGCAGCCGAAATTACGGCCAATTGAAAATTATATATGCAATTCAATGATTTGCTTGTTTTTCAGCACGGAATGGCCGGCCGAAAAAGAGACGATCCGTTAACCAAGCGGGCGAGATCAGTTGAAAGATCGCACCAGGCTGCCAACAAGCAGGTTCCAGCCGTCGATGAGAACGAAAAACAGGATCTTGAACGGCAGCGATATGGAAGTAGGCGGCAGCATCATCATGCCCATCGCCATGGTAATGGTGGCGACGATCAGGTCGATGACCAGGAACGGCAGCATGATCAGGAAGCCAATCTCGAATCCGCGCCTGATCTCTGAAATCATGAAGGCAGGCACGACGGCACGCAGATCGACCCTGTCGCCGACGACGACAGTCTGTCCCTTCTCCTTGGCGATGTCGATGAACAGCTGCAGGTCCTTGTCGCGGGTATTGGCGAGCATGAACTCCCGGAACGGTTCGGCGATGCGCGTCATTGCCTCCGTTTCATTGATCTGGTTCTCCAGGAGTGGATTGACGCCGTTCTGCCAGGCGCGGTCAAAAGTCGGGGCCATGACGTAAAAGGTCATGAACAGCGCCAGACTGACCATGATCATGTTGGACGGCGTCGTCGCAAGACCCATGCCGGTGCGCAGGATCGCGAACGCGATGACGAAGCGGGGAAAGCTCGTCACCATGATGAGAATGCCAGGGGCTACCGACAAAACGGTCAGCAGACCGAATGTGCGGATGATCCAGGAAGCGACCGAGCCGTCGATAGGCGTGTTGAGGATATCAGCGGGAAAGCCTTGCGCTCCCGCTATACCCGACATCGCCAACATGGCGGCTATGAATGCGATAGTCCGGATCATGAGCGAATCATTGAATAACAAATGTCCTGAAGATAACATTGGTTACGCGCCCTTCGGAGCGAAGGTCAACCCGTTCTTCTATGTCATCCTTGAGATACTGAAATCCGCGCGGTCCCTGGATCTGTTGCAGTGACACCGTTTTGAGATAGGCGGCGATGTCCTGATGGATCTGTTCGGCCATAACCACATCGGGCGCGCCCTTGAAAAGCAGGGCAACTTCAAGCCGGATCCAGTTTTCAGTGGGATAGGCCAGGTTGGTGGTGATCGCATCCAGCTGAACGATACCGTTGGCCTCGGTTGCGATTTTCGGCAACCCTTCGTCCTTCTTTCCTGCTTCTCCCTCAGGTTTCTGGCCGGCTTTTTTCAAGGCGATTGCGGCCTTGGCTTCCTCGACGATCTTGGCCTCCTCGGTGCTGAGCGGTTTGGGCGCCAGCATGCCGCCGACCAGCCAGCCACCGCCGCCCGCGATCAGGGTCAGGACCGCGAGCGCTGCGATCATGACGACCGGCGATGTCTTTTTCGGGCCGGCATTGGCGAGATCGGCTTCTTCCATCTTCAAAATCCATCAAGAGTTGGCCGCTTGTGCGACGCGGTCGAGCCGTCAGATCGGCGAAACGATATCCATCACCTGCTGGCCCCATGGCGGCTGCTGCACCTCGGTCAGGCGGCCGCGCCCACCATAGGAGATGCGCGCCTCGGCGATTTTCTCGTAGGAGATCATGTTCTTCGCATCGACATCGTAGGGCCGGACGATACCCGCGACATTGAGAATGCGGATTTCATGGTTGACCCGGACCTCCTGGGAGCCGCTGATCAACAGGTTGCCGTTTTCAAGCACCCCTGTGACGACGGCGGCGACGAGAAGGACCAACTTTTCGGAACGCTCGGTCGTACCCTCGCCCTTGGACTTGGTGTTCGAGCCATAATCGAGCCCACCATTCCAGCCAAAGTCGCTCGTCTGGGATTTACCATTGGCTCCGATTTTGAAACCGCTGTCATTGGTGCGGCTCCGATCGGTCTTATTGTCGAACGATGCCTTGTCGTCGATCCGGATATCGACCGTGAGGATGTCGCCAACCTTCAGTGCGCGGGCATCCTTGAACAGGGCCGACTGATTGTCACTCCAGAGCGAATAGCCGTTCATGACCTGGCGTGGCTCCTTCGGATACATCGCCATCTGCGGCGTCTGCGCATATTGCAGGCCGCTGCCGATCGGGCTCATGGCCGGGGCCCTGCCGATCTCGCTGAGCGCTTGATTCTGGCAGCCCGACAGCAGGCTGGCGGCGAGAAGAACCGAAATCGGATATCTCATGACGGTTCCTTCGATGTGTCCGGGTCTGTGGCACTGGAGATGACATTGGTGACAACCGCTGCCTTCTCATTGCTCATTTCGCTGAGAATCAGGCTCGATTGGCGTGGCGGAAGCTGCATCAGGATCGCCGCTGCAACGCCGGGATTGACAAGCTCCAGCTTGGCTGCCGCCGCATCCGCCTTCATTGTCTTGTAGATTCCCACCAGACCGATCTGGGCCTGCTTGAGAAAATCGTTGCGGCGCTTCAGCCAGTCCTCGTATTCGGAGCGGCGCTTCTCCAGCGTCGCGATGCGTTCGTCGATATCGAACTGCAGCTTCTCGAGGTCTTTCTTCTGCAGGAGATAACGCTGGTCGCGGGCCGCGTCGGCGATATTGGTGCAGAACTGCTGGATTTCGCCGCCATTGGCCGGAATGCCAACTGCCGGTGCTGCAACTTCCTGCGCGAAGGCGCCGGGCATCGCCAGCATGGTGCAGCCGGCAGCGATCAGCATCAGGCGGCGGCTCAGGCTTTTTGATGTGCCGGGAAGATTGTGTGCAATCATTGCAGGACGAGCTCCGCCTGGAGGGCACCGGCTGTCTTGATGCCCTGGAGAATGGAAATAATGCCATCGGGTTTGACGCCGATACTATTGAGGCCGGCCACGAGCGAACGCAGGTTCGAGCCGTTAAGGATCGCAACCGTACCACCCTCTTCGGATGCCTGGATCGTCGTATTCGGCTCGATCTCGGTGCGGCCGCGCGAGAACGGTTCCGGCTGCACGACGGTTGGCGTTTCCGATACCTGCACCGTCAATGTGCCGTAACTGACGGCCACCTGCGCTATGCGCACATCCTGCCCGATGACGATGGTCCCCGTTCGCTCATTGATGACAACGCGCGCGGGAACGTCGGTTTCGACGACAAGGTTTTCGATATCGGCCATGAGACGGGAAAGATCGGCCATCTTCGGCTTGTCGATAACGACCGACTGCGAATCCCGTGCTTCCGCCAGGCTACCGCCGAACTGGGTCTTGCCATAATTATTGATCGCTGCAGCCATGCCGACAGCAGTCGAGAAGTCCGGGTTGCGCAACTGCAGCACCAGATTGAAGCCATCCTTGAACTTGGCCGGCAATTCGCGCTCGATAATGGCGCCGTTAGGAACGCGGCCAGATGTCGTCACACCCTGCGTCACGGATGCAGCATCACCCTGCGCGCTGAAACCGGTCACGACGACAGACCCTTGAGCCACCGCATAGATCTGGCCGTCAGCACCCGAAAGCGATGTCATGACCAGCGTGCCACCCCGAAGCGAGGTGGAATCGCCAAGCGATCCGACCGTCACATCAATACGGCTGCCGGGGCTTGCAAAAGGAGGAAGATTGGCTGTCACCAGAACTGCGGCGATATTCTTCGACCGGGATTCGTTGTCCTGTGTCGAAATGCCGAGATTCTGCAGCATGGCGCGCAGTGATTGAGCCGTGAACGGTGCGGAGCGCAGGCTGTCGCCAGTTCCCTGCAAGCCAACCACCAGACCATAGCCGATCAGCTGGTTTTCCCGGCCGGACTGGAGTGAAGCGATATCCTTGATGCGCGACGCAGCCTCGGCCGGCACGATCACCATGGAAAGGACGGCGACGAGTGCCAGGCACAATTTGCCGATACGAAAGATCATTTTGCCACCACGTGAATTGTACCATCGTCCATCACCGTTCCAGAAACGATGATGCCGGAATCGGTGTTGCGCACGCGGATCAGATCACCGACCGCGGCGTTTTCCAGCGGCGCACCGCCGGCTGTGATCGTCAAAGGGCCATTGCTGAAGACGATCCGGACCGCCTTGCCGCGCTCAACCGCATAGGGTTCCCGCAAAGCGGAAACGATAATGACGCGCCCTTGAAGCAGGGTGCGGCTGGTCACCTTGCCAGTAATCTGCTCCGCCGAGGTCGCGTAGTCGCCCGTAAGAGCAGGATTGGTCACCTCGACCTCTTCCAAACGGCTGGCATCGATAACTTCGCCCGGATAGATCGTCTGGGTGGGAATGACAGCCATGCGTTTTTCCGCATGCGCGGCGTCTGCCGACATCAGGCCGGCACAAATGGCCCCGGTGACGGCCAGTGCCCGCAGAAGGAAACTTCCGCGGGTAGCAGCCGCCATCACGAACGATGCATTGGCAATCCGGCGAAACGTCATGTTTGCCATTCCCCTCTTTTATCTCAGGTTCTTACTGACCGTCGCAGCCATTTCATCGGCGGCCTGGATGATCTTGGAATTCATTTCATAAGCGCGCTGAGCGGAGATCAGGTCGGTGATTTCCTTGACCGGATCGACGTTCGACGCTTCGAGATATTTCTGCTTGATCTGCGCGTAGCCAGGGTCTGCAGGCGTGCCGATCACCGCTTCACCGGAGGCCGGTGTCTGCTTGAAGAGATTGTCACCCTGCGGCTCGAGGCCCGCCTCGTTGACGAAGTTGGCAATGGTCAGCTGGCCGAGAACAGTCGGGACCGTGTCATTACCAATGCGAACTGAGACCTCGCCCGAAGCGCTGACCGTGATCTGGCTGGCATTCTGCGGCACGGTGATTGCAGGAACGACAGTGTAACCATCGATCGTAACCAGCTGGCCGTCGGCATTGGTGTTGAAGGCGCCGGCGCGCGTGTAAGCCGTTTCGCCATCCGGTGTCTCGATCTGGAACCAGCCGCGTCCGATCAGCGCCATGTCGAGGTCGTTGCCGGTGCTGACCAGGCTTCCCTGAATATGCAGGTTGCGAACAGCGGAGGTCTGCACGCCGAGACCGATCATTGCGCCTTCCGGCACGATCGCCTGGTTGGCGCGGTTCGGCACGCCCTGGGCGCGTTCGGTCTGGTAGAGAAGGTCGGAGAACTCCGCCCGCGCGCGCTTGTAGCCGGTCGTATTGATGTTCGCGATGTTGTTCGCGATCACTTCCAGGTTCAGCTGCTGGGCGTTCATGCCTGTCGCGGCGATCGAAAGAGCCTTCATTACATTTTTCCTTTAGATCGGCATACGTGCGATTTCGAGATAGGCGCTGACCACCTTGTCGCGAATGGCGATGGCGGTTTGCAGCGACTGCTCGGCGTTCATGACGGAATCGATGACTTCGCGGGTGTTGGCTTCGCCACGGATGCCCTGGATCGAATTGACTTCCGACTGCTTGAGGCTGTTGGTCATTTCGGTCGCCATGCTGCCCATGACTTCGGCAAAGCTCTGCGACTTTCCGGCTGCGGCCGCGCCGCCAAGGATGCTCTGGGCGGACGAGGCGCTCGACGTAGAGGTCACGTCCTTGACGGTCGAGATTGCCGCGCTGATGGTTTTGATTGCGTCGATCATTATTGCGAAGCCCTCAGGAGGTCGATGGTTGCAGAAATCAGGTCGCGTGCCTGCTTCGTGGTCTGGAGATTGGCTTCGTAGGAGCGATTGGCTTCCCGCATGTCGGCCATTTCGATCAGCACGTTGACGTTGGGCAGCTTGACCATGCCCTTGCCATCGGCGGCCGGGTTGCCCGGATCGAACTCGACGCTGAAATCGGAATCGTCAGTTCCAAGGCGCTGAACCTCGACGGTGGAGGCGCCGCTGGCCCGGTCGACTTCCGCGGCGAAACTGACTGTTTTGCGGCGGTAGGGATCGGTGCCGGGCGCGTCGCCGGTCGAGCGGGCATTGGCGATGTTTTCTGAAACGATGCGCAGGCGCGTCGATTCCGCTTCGAGACCGGAGGCCGAAACCTTGAGAGCTGAAACCAGAGGATCCATGGCTGTTATTTCCGTACCGTCATGAGCATCATCCGGTGAAACGCTTTGACGAGCCCGGTATTCAGCTCGTAATCGCGTTTGACTTCACCCGTTTTCATCAGTTCCTTCTCCAGCCGGACGCTGTTGCCGGACTGCTGAACCTCGGCATCGGTGAGCATGCTGGTTTCCGTCACCTGGGCCGCATTGCTGCCGTCGGTGAAATGGGCTGGATTGGTCGCAGCCATCTGGAAACCGGTTTGCTGAAGAACGCTCTCGAACGGTTTGACGTCCTTGGCCGCGTAGTGCGGCGTATTGGCGTTGGCGATGTTGCCGGCCACGACGTTCTGGCGGACTGCCAGCCATTGCGCCTGCCGGGACGCGAGATCGAAAAGCTGTATAGGTTGCATCATGCGACTCCATGCTTGTTGCTGGAGAACCTAGGCAAGCAATCTTGCGTGGGACTGAATTGGAAGGCGTCTTGAAAATATGGCGAACGCATGCGCCTTGAAAACGGCGCGTCAGCCGCAAAAGCTGAGCCGCACGGCGCCGGAAATCCGAAGTTTGACGCTCGCCGGCCTCGGCGTGAGCCGTCCGCCTGCCCGTCAAACCGGAACAAATGCAATCATTGCATGGAAATGAAGGCGGACCGCTCAATCAGCCTGATAGACGTCGCCCTTGGAGGTGATCATCACCCAGCGCCCGTCACGCTGTTCCAATGTTGCAAGGCGGCTGTTGTCCGGCAAGGCCGAGCCGATGCGGACGATGTACATGCCGCTGCTATCTTCGATCAGCGCGCGGCCGTTGGCCACGTGCATCAGCTTGAAGCCGGTGGCGGAGGGGAATGGCTGCTCCAGCCCTTCCTGGACGCCGGGCTTCTTGGCCTCTCCGGCGTTGGGAACCGTGGCTGTTGTCAGCTGGTCAATGGCCGCTTGCGTCGCCGCGTCGGACTCCATCATGGCCGTGGGTGATGCGGAACCACCGGGGCCTTCGCGGCCCGGTACATCGCGCGTATTGCCCTGCCACAACGTCGGCATCGAGAACTTGTCCTGATGCAGAAACGCATACCAGGGGAAGAACGTGGCGATTGCGGCAAGGGCCACGCCCGTCGCGCCCAGCGCCTTGTCGATCAGCGGCGTGCGTTCGCCAAGCTTGCGCTGCGGGACGATTTCATCAGCATCATAATCTGTCATGGCTTACCTCCGCATATTTCCGGCCTGACCGACGTTGGCGGCCGCCTTCAGCGCATTTGCAAGGTCGGTGAACGCATCGAAGGCCGGAGGCTCGCCCGGCGTCTGTTTCAGAATGTCGTAGATAACAGGGACCTGCTTGATCGCCATATCCAGATCGGGGTCGCTACCCGGCCGGTAACCGCCGATCAAACGCAGATCGCGGGTTTCCTCAAAACGGTGGATCAACGACTTCAGGCGGCCGACAAGCTTTTCCTGATCCGGCGTCCACGCCTTGCGCGCCAGACGCGAAACCGAGGCCAGCGGATTGACCGGCGGATATCGCCCTTCTTCGGCAAGGCTGCGATCCATGACGATATGGCCGTCGAGAATGCCGCGCGTCGAGTCAGCGATCGGATCGTTGTGGTTGTCGCCATCGACGAGGATGGAGATGATCGCGGTGATCGTCCCCGCTCCTTCGGCGCCCGGACCGGCTCGCTCCAGCAATCGCGGCAGTTCGGTGAAAACGGATGCCGGATAACCGCGCGCAATTGGCGGCTCGCCCGATGCGGTGGCAACTTCACGGATGGCATGGGCAAAGCGGGTGACGCTGTCAACGATCAGCAGGACGTTGTCGCCCTGATCACGGTAATGTTCGGCGATGGTCACGGCGGTCAGCGGCGCCATCTTGCGCAGCATCGGGCTTTCATCGCTGGTCGCCACCACGGCAACCGACTTGGACAGGTTGTCGCCGAGCGTATCCTCGATGAATTCGCGGACTTCACGGCCACGTTCACCGACCAGCGCAATGACGACCTTGTCGAAAGCATCGGCCCGGGCAAGCATCGAGAGCAGCGTCGATTTGCCGACGCCGGAGCCGGCGAAGACGCCGAGACGCTGGCCAAGGCAGAGCGGGGAAAAGATATCGATTGCCCGCACACCGGTGCGGAAGCCGTGCTCGACACGCTTGCGGGTCATCGACGGCGGCGCGGTGTTGGAGATCGGCCGGCGGATATCGCCCTGCAGCATCGGTCCGCGCCCATCAATGGGTTCGCCGAGCGAATTGATCGTGCGGCCGCACCAGCTTTCGGTGGGCGCGATGCGGAAAGCACCTTTGCGGATCACCGTATCATGAATGCCGATCGGATCGCCCGGCTCGATCGGGCAGACCACCACCGTTTCCTGCTCGACCTTGACGACTTCACCAAGGTGCACACCCGTCGAACTCTTGTGGGCGACGAAATCGCCGAGGCGAACATGGCGGGAAAGCCCGGTCACCGTGTAGTAACCTGCCGAGATGGACTGGACATGCCCGCCCGGCGCGATCGAAAACTCCGGATTAGAGTAACGCCCGACCAGGCCTGCGAGTGCCGCAAGCGATGTCGAGGAATTGCGAATCTGGAGTTTCTCGTTCTGCATTCCGGTTCCTGCCATGTGCCCTGCCCGCTCTCAGTTGATCGGGGCGAGGCCTCAGTCGTCTGATACGATCAGGATTGTTATTTGCTGCCGCCGAGCGTCTTGATCGCTTCGCTCATCGACGTTTCACTGTCGCGCATCAGGGCCGTAATGTTCTCGAAAGCGCGCGATACCATGATCAGCTGCGACATTTCCTGCACCGGATTGACGTTGGATTCCTCGAGATAGCCCTGCATCACACCGACATCGAAGCGGTCGACGACCGGCTCAGCCCCGGATTTGGGAATGACGGCGCTGTTATCGTGGCGCATGAAGCCGTTGCTGAAATTAGCTTCGTAAAGACCAAGGGCCGCCACCTGTCTGCCATCCTGCTGGATGGAGCCGTCGGCGCCGACCTTGATTTCGCTGGCCTGCGAATTGAGCTGGATCGGCGCACCACCGGCATCGAGAACTGGGTATCCGCGCAGAGTGATCAGATCGCCGGCTTCCGTCAGAGTGAAGCGGCCATCACGGGTCAGAGCCTGGCCGCCACCTGGTGTCTCGATCTGGAACCAGGCATCACCCTTAATGGCGAAATCCAGCTGGTTTCCTGTGCGGTTGAGACCACCATTGTTGGTGTTGAGGAATTCCTGGCCTTCGGAAACGAACGACACCTTGGTGGGCTTCGTATCGCCGAGCAGCTGGTTGAATTTCACTTCCGTGGCGCGAAAACCGACTGTGCTGGAGTTGGCGACGTTGTCAGCCAGCGTGTTCATGCGTTTTTCAAGTGCCATCTGCGACGAGACGGCCACATACATACCGGTCTGCATTTCAGCGTCCCCCGAGTTTCAGTGTATTGATGGAAAGGAGGAGATCAGAGGAAATGCCATAACCGCTGGATGAGCCGAAGACGGCCAGCGGATCATAGGGATCCGAAGAATTATTGATTTCCCAAAGGGCAGTAAAGCGTTCGAGCATCTTCGACAGCTTGGCCGGATCCTTGAAATCCTTGACGTCGATTGCCTTGTCGATCGCTGCAGCCTGCTTGTCGATATCGGCCGCGGCGAATTCGTCGGGCATCTGCAGCAGGGTGCGCGTAACCTGTGCCAGGGCATCGTCGGCCAGCAATCCGAAAGCACTGGTGATCGTGGGTGCCGTACGCTCAAAATAAAGCGCCAGGCGGACGCCGGCATTGTCTTCGCCGGCCGTCTGTTCCAGCGTCTGGCGGACATACTTGTCGGCGACGCCCTTCTGGGCCTTATCGAAAGATGTAGCTGCCGTGCCGTTGCGGGCAAAATTCAGCGATTCCACCAGATCCGAATAGCGGCTGTCGGTCAGCTGCTTGGCAAAGGAATCGTCCTTGTCGACACCCTCGGTCAGGACCTTGCGCATGAACGCCTTGGCGTAGCCCATGTCTTCAAGGCCGTGCGCCTTGATGGCGTAATTATAAAGCCGCGTATCGGCGAAGAAGTCGTCGATCGTTTTGACGTTGCCGATGTTGGCCAGATAATATTCGGTTTCGCGCGCCACATCCGGTTGCTCGGACACACGCTCCAGCGACTTGGTCAGGTTGCCTGCTATCATCTGGTAGCTGGTGTAAGTCGTCGTCACGACGTTTCCCCGTTCATCCAATAGACATGACGCACCGTGCGCCGATTGAGCGGGAACCTGACGGCTGTTGCTTGCGCGAACCTGTTTCCCCGCAAGGCCGGCCAATGTGGCCTACAGCCAGCCTCACGCAAGGCTGGCGGCCTAACGATACCGTTGAAAATCCATCATTGCGGCAGGTATCGAAATGAACATCATCATCGGGCTCCTTTTGACAATGGGCTGTATTCTTGGCGGCTTCATTGCCATGGGCGGCCATATGGAGGTCCTGAATCAGCCCTTCGAGCTTGTCATCATCGGTGGCGCCGGCATCGGCGGCTACATCATGGCCAATTCGATGAAGGTGTTGAAGGATACCGGCAAGGCACTCGGCGAGGCCTTCACCCACAAGGTTCCGAAAGAGCGCAATTATCTCGACACGCTGGGCGTTCTCTACAGCCTGATGCGCGACCTGCGCACCAAGTCGCGCAACGAGATCGAAAGCCATATCGACAACCCGGATGAATCCTCGATCTTCCAGTCAGCTCCGACGGTCCTGAAGAACAAGGAACTGACAGCCTTCATCTGTGACTATGTCCGCCTCATCATCATCGGCAATGCCCGTTCCCACGAGATCGAAGCGCTGATGGACGAGGAAATCAACACGATCACCCACGACAAGATGAAGCCCTATCATGCGCTGACGACCATGAGCGACGCCTTCCCGGCCATCGGCATCGTCGCCGCCGTTCTCGGCGTCATCAAGGCGATGGGTGCCATCTCGGAATCGCCGGAAGTTCTCGGCGGCAAGATCGCCGCCGCCCTCGTCGGCACGATGCTCGGCATCTTCCTGTCCTACTGTATCGCCAGCCCGGTCATCGCCAATATCAAGGCCGTCCGCGACAAGCAGAACCGCCTCTACATCATCGTCAAGCAGACGCTGCTTGCCTACATGAACGGCTCGGTTCCCCAGGTTGCGCTCGAATACGGCCGCAAGACCATCTCGGCTTACGAGCGTCCTTCGATCGACGCGGTCGAGCAGGAAATGATGAACCCCGGTGGCGGCGGCGAAAGCAAGGCGGCCTGATCCGATGACCTCAGCGACCACGAACAACGTCCATACCTTCGACCGCAAGCTGCTCGCCCGGATGACCGGCGCACTCGGCGATAACAAGACGATCAGCAAGCTATGCAGCGATCTCGGCCATGTCTTTGCCGAGTTCCTGCCGGATATTTTCCAGAACGAGACCGGTCTCGATATCGAGATCGCATATGCCGGTTTCGATACGGGCCTGAAGAGCGAACTGATCGCCAATCTCGGCAACGGTGTTGCCCTGTGCGACACGACATTGCGCAACTGGTGCCCCGATTTCGTCATCAGCTGCGATAGCCCGGTGATCATCACGCTGATGGAAATCCTGCTCGGTGCGCCGGCTAATACCATCGAGGAACCCAAGCCCCGGTCGCTGTCGAACATCGAGCTCGATGTTGCCACGATGATCTTCGAAAAGGTCGCTGACGTGCTGAAATCGGCAGTCACGGTTGCCGGTAGTTTCGAACCGGTGGTCGGGCGGCCCTACAATGCCAGCCAGCGGCCGGCTCCGGACCCGGACGTCGTCGATGTCTACGCTGCCTGCATCAACGTGACGATGGGCCTCGGCCCCGTTCTTTCGACCTTCTCGATCATCGTGCCGCAGCAGACCCTTCTGAAAACTGCTGTTGTTTTCCCAAAAGGCGTCGGCCAGGGCCGCAAGGCCAAGGGCGCGTGGGGCGAACAGCTCGAACAGCAGGTCCGCCGTTCCACGGTGAGCCTCGAAGCGCGCATCAAGCTGCAGAGCCTGACGCTGGACAGCATCAGCCGCCTTCAGCCCGGCGATGTCATTCCGTTCCAGGACGCCAAGGATGTGCGCGTCGAGATCAACGCCAACGGCCGCGACCTCTATATCTGCGAATTCGGGCGATCCGGCACGAAATACACAGTGCGGATCAAGGATACACACGGTTCGGAGAGCGACATTCTCCACCACCTGATGAGTTAAAAACCCCCTGCCTTACCCGGCAGCATGGTTGGGGCAAGTTTCAACTGGAATAGTTTGCACATGGCACCGAAGAAAGCACCAATAGAAGACCAGGCGATCCTGAGCGGCGGCGATGCCGAGCTCGATCAGGCCATCGACGATCTGCGTGGCGTCCTGCAAAGCGATGCCACCGGGACCGCGCTGGAAATGATTTCGGCATGGATTTCGCCGCCACCTCGACGGTCGGCGAAACCTCGGATTTCGGCAGCACATTTTCATCGGAAAATGATCTCAGCAGCTTCGGCGGCGATTTTGGCGCCAGCAACAGTTTCGCCGATCTGGCGGAGACTTCGGCTGTACCGGCCTTCGACGCCGGTTCGTTCGGCGGAAAAGCATTCGGTGGCGATACGTTCGAAGACCAGCCTGCCGGCGAACCCGGCAGCGGCATGACGGCCAATCTCGACCTGATCATGGATATCCCGATCGATGTCCAGATTGTTCTTGGTACCAGCCGCATGCAGGTCTCCGGCCTGATGAACTTGACGGAAGGTGCGACGATCGCGCTTGACCGCAGGATCGGCGAACCGGTGGAAATCGTTGTCAACGGCAGGGTTATCGGTCGCGGCGAAATCACCGTTCTCGACGAAGATGAAACACGTTTCGGTGTAAAACTCATCGAAATCAAGGGTACCAGTAAAGTTTGAACCCGGTTAGGGTCATGAGGATCAATCCATGATGGATTTCGACAATTTCGAGGCTTCGGCGCCCACAAGGCCACTCACCCAAATGGACAAGGCCGCTGCGGTTCTCCTTGCAATGGGCAAGCCCATTGCCGGCAAGTTGTTGAAATTCTTTACGCAGAGCGAATTGCAGGGCATCATCGCTTCAGCGCAGTCGCTCAGGTCCATCCCCCCGCATGAGCTTGAAATCCTGGTGAACGAGTTCGAGGACCTGTTCACCGAAGGTGCCGGCCTGATGGACAATGCAAAGGCCATCGAAGGCATCCTCGAAGAAGGCCTGACGCCGGATGAAGTCGACGGCCTGCTCGGCCGCCGCACGGCCTTTGCCGCCTATGAAGCCAATATCTGGGATCGCCTGCAGGATTCCGACCCGGCTTTCGTCGCCCAGAGCCTGGGCAAGGAACATGCGCAGACAATCGCCTATGTCCTGTCGATGATGCCATCGACCTTCGGTGCGAAAGTCCTGCTGCAGCTGCCGGAAAGCAGCCGTGCCGACATCATCAACCGCGCCGTCAACATGAAGACCGTCAGCCCCAAGGCCGCCCAGATCATCGAGGCCCGCGTGGTCGAAATGATGCGCGAGATGGACGCCGAAAAGAACTCGATCGGATCGATCAAGATCGCCGAGGTCATGAACGAGCTGGAAAAGACCCAGGTCGATACGCTGCTTGCCTCGCTGGAAACACTCAGCACCGAATCGGTCCGGAAGGTTCGTCCGAAAATCTTCCTTTTCGACGACGTTCTCTACATGCCGCAGCGCAGCCGTGTGCAGCTGTTCAACGACGTGTCCGGCGACATCATCACCATGGCACTGCGCGGCTCCAGCATGGAACTGCGCGAATCGGTCCTCGCATCGATCGGCGCCCGCCAGCGCCGTATGATCGAATCGGATCTCGCTGCCGGCGACGCCGGCATCAATCCGCGCGATATTGCCATTGCCCGCCGCTCTATCACGCAGGAAGCCATCCGTCTCGCCGCCAGCGGCCAGATCGAACTTAAGGAAAAGGAAGCGGCGGCGGCTTAAACGGCCCCGACGGTTTCCATCGTCCAGCTGAGGCACAGAGACCCTTAACCGGTTCCGGTTGAGGGTCTTTTCCGTCTGGCGCCCCGGTTCCCACCTACTTTCTGTGAAGCGCCGGGTTTCCGCGCATATCTTTCTTGCATGCCCTGCTGGCCCGGCTCACAACAGGCCTGCCAGCAAAGACTGCTGCCGCCAGAGACAAGAGGTCTTCATCCGATGTCGGACGATCAGGACAAAGACAGCAAAACCGAATCGCCGTCCGAGAAAAAAATGAGCGACGCCATCGAAAAGGGCAACACGCCTTTTTCGCGCGAAGTCACCATGTTCGCCTCGGTCGTCGCCATCTATATCTTCATCGTTTTCTTCCTGCCGGAAGGCTTTGTCACGGTCGCCGAATCGCTGAAAGACATTTTCGAGCAGCCGGAAGCCTGGCGCATCGATACGGCGACGGACGTCGTTGCGCTCGTCTCGCACCTGTTCTGGAAGGCGGGAGCCCTACTCATCCCGTTTTTCGTGCTGCTCATCGTGTTCGGGATCGGTTCCTCCATTCTGCAGAACCTGCCCAGCCCCGTTCTTGACCGGATAGCACCGAAGATGAACCGGATTTCGCCGGTCGGCGGCTTCAAGCGCATCTATGGCATTCAGGGTCTTGTCGAATTCGCCAAGGCCTTCGCAAAGGTGGCGGTCGTTTCGCTCATCATCGTGCTGACACTCTGGAACGACTATTACGCCACGCTCGATTCGATGTTCTCGGACCCGTTGACGATCTTTTCGACGATTTCGAAGGACTTCAATCAGATCATGGTCGTCATTTTGATCTCGACAGCCGTCATAGCCATCGCCGATTTCTTCTGGACGCGGCATCACTGGTACACCGAACTGCGCATGACGAAGCAGGAGGTCAAGGAAGAGCTGAAACAGTCCCAGGGCGATCCGATCATCCGCGCAAGGCTGCGTTCGATCGCCCGCGACCGCGCCCGCAGGCGCATGATCACCTCGGTTCCCCGCGCCACTCTCGTCATCGCCAACCCGACCCACTATGCCGTTGCGCTACGCTATGTACGCGAAGAAGGCGATGCACCGGTGGTGGTTGCCAAGGGTCAGGACCTCGTCGCGCTGAAGATTCGTGAGATTGCGGAAGAAAACGGCATACCCGTTTTTGAAGACCCGCCTCTCGCACGCTCAATGTTTGCGCAAGTCTCGGTGGATAGTGTGATTCCACCGGTATTTTACAAGGCAGTCGCCGAACTGATTCACCGGATCTATGCAACGCAGCCGAAACGGATGACGTGATCCCAATGAAAAAATGCGAATATTCGGAACAACGCGAGAAAATAGTAGCCGACGCGATCCGTCCTGTTGCGACGGAATTGCGGTTGATCGATGCCGCCGACTTTATCGCGATGCTGCGTTTTGAATCGCATGGGAGCCTGGCGGACCTGGTGTCGTCGGCCGCGGAACTCTATTTTCTTCCCGGTACCGTGAACTTCGGCATCGGCGGCAACTATTCCCTGGACTGGGGCACAGAGCCGGAAATTACGCTTGATCTCGAATTGAAGCCGGATGGCGTCACCGTCTATGCTCAGCTGGCGCTGGGCAAGAACTCGGCCGGCCTCGAAATCAACCACATTGCGTTTCAAAGCCCGTCGAATGATCCCGACGAGAATACTGCGTTCCTGGCGAAGAGCCTAAACGCCGCAAAATTCGTCAAGTCCTATCCGACCGCTCTTGCGAACTGAGCTGCGGATTCCGGCCATGACGGCCGAACCAATCCCCTTAGCTGATATAACCGAGACGGATTGCCTTGGCGATCGCCTGGATTCTGTTGACCGAATCCAGCTTGGTCGTAGCCGCGCCGAGATAGGCATTCACGGTATGGACGGAAAGTCCCATCTTCTCGGCGATCTCTTCGCTGATATAGCCATCGCCGGCCATCTGAAGGCAACCGATCTCTCGGTCGCTCAACGATTCCGACGGCAGCATGCGGCGTTCGTCCGCGCCCAGAAGGTCGGTCATGATCTGGCAGCTTCGGCCGTGCAGATCGATGATCACTTCGCTCGGCACGTCGATATAGCTTCCCAGGAAGAGGACGTAGCCATTGCCCTGGGCCCCAAGCCTAACCGGCAGCGCCAGGCCGGAATACGGCAGGAGCCGTGCCGTCAGGCGCTGGGTAAAGCGTCCGAAATCCGGGGTCTCCGCCGCCTGATGCTCGCCCGTGCCATTCCACAGGATCGGCAGCAGTGACGTATCCAAATGCGCCAGCATCTCGCTGCCATAGGCAGAAACGAGCTCATGCGCCATGGCCTCGGTATCAACGCCCCAGTTGTCGAGGACGCAGCTTAGCTTGCGTGTGGCTGGAAGGCCGTTTCCGTTCAGCCGCAGAACGGCAAAGTTCTTGGCGTTGATCTGCTTCTGCATCGCCTGCAGCCGCGCCACAAGCGTCGCAGCCTTTGAGGCCCTTGCCTGTTGCCTGCCGGCCTTGGCATCATCGCCGGTGCGTGCATGGGGGAGGAAATAGGTCATGACCGGCCTCCTAGACGAGATTGTTGCGAACGGCGTAGGCGATAGCCTCGGAGCGGGTCTTCGTCGCCGTTTTGCGCATCACGCTGGTGATGTAATTGTTGATCGTGTTGCGCGAGATGCCGAGGATGACCGCGATCTCGTCGCTGGTCTTGCCCTCGGCGATCCAGAACAGGCATTCGAGTTCGCGTTCCGTCAATTCAAAATCGCGGTCGGTGCGTGCACCCCGTTCGGTGGTGAAGCTGGCGAAATATCCGGTCAGCAGGCCGACATCGCGCAGGCTTTCCTGAGAAAGGATCACATCTTGCGGGAAGAGCAGCATCAGCGACAGACGGGCACGCCCGACATTGAAGGTGATCGAGCAATATTCACGGCTGGTGCCACGGGCAATATCGATGTCGTCAGGCAGGCTCATGAAGACCGGCTGCATCACCGACAGGCATTTCTCCATTTCATTCGTCTTGGAATGAAGTTGCGACATGACCTTGCCGAGACGCTTGACAACGTCGAAGGGCCAGTCGGAACACACCACGAAGTCCAGACCTTCATCCTGCGACAGATCGTACCGCGCGAGCAGATAATGGGTGGCGCCGACATATTCCGTCAGGGCCGCCAGCCCCTTGCCCAGGTTGCCGCGCTCGGCGAATTCGCCCAGCCTGCGAATGAGCTGCTCCTTGGAAACCGGCCGCCCAACGCCACGCACACCAGCGATTGGCGCAGGCCAGATCGCAATTTCCGTTTGTAGAGCATCCATGACATTACCCCCGTGATGGATCCGCCCGTGCTCATTCCAGCACTTTTCGCCGCCGCCGCTGGCGATCGTATCGAGGCTTTTCCGCCTTTCCCCGACACTTAGGAAATCAGTCTGCGAATCACTACATAAATGTACATTGCTCTCTGTGAAAAACTACTGCCCGCATTTCGGGATTTACTTTTGACAAAAAGCATGAAACGATTCGTGAAAATCTGATTTGCACTACGACACACAAAACTGAATTGCTTCCCTCTTTATTTTAACACGCTGTAACAACATTGGTTTTCAGCTTTCTCTCGAACTGTGACGCGCCGCCTTCCCTCTCGGAGGCCGCGCGATGCCTCCCCTAGGGGTTTAAAACCTCCAAACAAATCATCGCGGTGCCAACGGGTCGATTTTGTCAAGTTTTCATTTTTTTATTTGTTCCTTACGATGTTGCGGAATTACATCAGCCATAGGCATCGTCTAAATCAACTGATAAAGACAAAACCGGAAGTTAAATTGCAAATATTTCCAATGTAATATTTAGACTATCCTGAATCCGGACGGAATCGCGGAATCAATACATACGCCGCTGCTGGCAACACCGCAGACAAACCGATTTTTCCACTGAGAAAAATTAACAGTTTGTTAAATATAACGAATCCAGAGGCCCATGATGACTCCAGTCGGGCAGACCTCGATTCTTACGGGCACGTCTCCGTGCCGCGACAATACAGAAAACCGCCGCGAGTCTATTTTCGACAAGGGATCGATGCTGCCGATTTTTGCGCATGGTTTTGCGGATCGGCCGAGACCACAAAGGAAAGCCATGGAGATCAAGACACACTGCGTCAGGCCACTTTCGTGTCGAAAAAGATTTATCCTGTGCAAACTGAAAGACCCGCCAGGGCTTGGCGGGTCTCTTGATCACGGAAGTGACTTTTATCAGGCCGCTTTCTCGGCAACCCACTTGCGAAGGATCTTGGCGGCGCGTTCCTCGCTGATCTCCACCATGCGGGCGAGCCTGCGTTCCGGACCTTCCTTGACGCGCCGGTTGAAACCGCCTTCGCTGTCGTCGCCCAGACTGAGCAGGTCATCGGTGCTGTCGAAGCCGAAGTCGGAACCGAAGCCTTCCATCAGCGCGCCTCCAGCACCACCGTTTGCGGCGGGCGAGAAGTCCGGCAGTTCAAGGCCGACCGGCTCGTTATCGTTGAGCGCTGTACCCCGGCCACCCAGGCCCATCGAGCGGGCCAGAGGACGCATGCCCATCCAGACGACCAGGAAGGCGACTACGATGAAGGCAAGCGCGTTGATGATACCGCCGAGATTGCGGGTCAGCGTTTCCATGATGCCGGGGCCAGCAACCGCTTCATCGAGCAGCTGCGTGTTGACGAAATCCATAGCCGTCAGCGTGATCATGTCACCACGCGCCGGGTCGAGGCCAACGGCAGAGGCGACAATTTTTTGCATGTCCTGGATATAGGCGTCGATCTTCGCCTGGTCGGCACCTTCGCCGATCATGGCGGCTACCCGGCCGCGGTTGACCACGACTGCGACGGAGAGCTTTTCCAGCGTATAGCTGCTCTTGACGGTGGCGACGGTCTTCGAGTTGATCTCGTAGTTGGTCTGCTCTTCCTTCTTCTCCGTCTGGTCGTTCGATTGCGGTCCGGCCGCGCCGCCTGTCGGAGCGGCTTGCGGAACGTTCTGCTGAACTGTCGCGGCATTGTCGGCCTGGTGCTGGCTTGATTTCTGCTCTTCCTTGGTGACCCGGGTTGACCGCTCGACGCGCGATTCAGGATCGAAGACCGTTTCCTGGATCTGCTGGGTATCAGTGTTCAGCTTGGCGGTGACACTGGCGCGAAAGTTGTCCATGCCGAGGAAGGGCGTCAGAGCCTTGTCGATGTTGTTTTCGACTTCCCTCTGGACGTTCTGGATGATGCCAAGCGACTGGTTCATGGCACTATTGGCAGGATCGTCACCGGAAGCCAGGAGCTGTCCGGTCGAATCAAGGATGGTTACGTCATCGATGCCGAGGCCCGGAACGGAGGAAGCCACCAGATGGCGGATCGAAGCTGCGGCATTGCGGCCGATATTGGCGCTGGCACGGATCATCACCGAAGCGGTCGGGTTCTGCTCGGCTTTTCTGAAGCTGCCGCGATCGGCCATGACGATGTGGACGCGGGCGGCGGAAATTCCGGAAATCTGCTGGATGGTGCGGGCGATCTCGCCTTCAAGGGCGCGGACGCGGGTGACTTCCTGCATGAAGGAGGTGAGGCCGAGTGAACCGACATTGTCGAAGAGTTCGTAGCCGGCATTGGCGCTGTTGGGCAGTCCGCGCTCAGCCAGATACAGGCGCGCCTTGCCCGTCATGCCAACCGGAACCTGGATGCTCGCTCCATCGGCGCCCACTTCAAAATTGATGTTGGCTTCGGCAAGGGCGACGCTGACCTGGTTGAGGTCGTTGCTTTCCAGCCCGACATAGAGCGTTTCGTAGGAAGGTTTGTTGACGTAAAGCGCAGCAGCGAGAACGATCGCCACCGCGATGACACCGGCTGAAATCAGCGCAATGAGCTTGCTTTGCCCGAGACTGGCCAGGTTTTTCGTGACCGTCGAAAGTTGATCCAACAGATTCATTCTGTTTCCGCACCCAGTGGCACATGTTCCGTTCAGACAACATCGCCTGGGGAGTGAACATGTGCAGATCCAAACATTCGGGTTGCCGATCGATCTGGCGCTTCGTCAAATCACGCGCAAATCTACCAGTCCCGATTGGCACACTAGAAAACGAAACTTGCGCGAACTTGTCTTGGGGGCGCCGGCCGCCTTGTCCGCCATTCCCGCCGCATACCTGTGCGAAAGGTGGCAGACATCTCTGCATTTGCCGGTTTGCGCAGACCCCGCAAACACGGGGCCATCTTTCGACGGCCCCGTTGGAGATTTCTGCATTCACTGACGAGAGCGGCAGATTACAATGCGCGGTCTGTGTAACGAGCGCGGTCCGCGTCGATTTCAGCCTGAGAATACGGCTTGGAATTGTCGTCGAAGCTCGTCCAGCCCTGGCCTTCGTAAGCGGTCCGGCGCGCAGGCAGATTGACCCAGTTCGAGCGCTGCAGGATCGCTTCTGCCTCTGCGGCGCGCGACTCCTCTACCTTCGCCGTCACCAGCGTGCCGCCACGGCGGACGCCTTCAGCGTAGACATGGGCATCACGCTCATCGACACCGGAATCTGTCAGCGCACCGATGATGCCGCCGGCAGCTCCGCCGACCACCGCACCAGCAACCGCGCCAGCAGCCGTTGCGGCAAGCCAGCCTGCAGCCACAACCGGACCCACGCCAGGGATTGCCATAATGCCAAGGCCCGTCAACAGACCACCGACGCCGCCGACGGCGGCACCGATGCCGGCGCCTGCGCCTGCGTCTTCGGCGACATCGTTGTTGCCACTCTTGTGGCGGCCGTCGGCGTTATTGGAAACGATGCTGATATCGCTGTCGGAAATGCCTGCGGCTTTCAGCTGCTCAACAGCGGCAGTGGCGTCGGAATAATCATCGAACAGTCCGGTAACGGTCTTCGTCATGGTTGTTTCTCCGTGTGGTTATTTCTGGTTTTTATTGTTTGCGGCGCTTACTTGGCGACGATGTTGCCCTGGTAATCCATGGAGACCATCACGGGCTTGCCGTCCTTGGTGGCCTTCGCCTGCCAGACACCCTTATCGTCAAGCTTCAGTTCCGTCACATCGGCATATCCGCCTTCGACGATACGATCCTTGGCCTGACCTTCTGTGAAGCTGTTTGCGCCTTCGACAGGTGCAGTGGCGTTCTGATCGGATGGCGTCGCAACCGCCGGCGTGTCGCCATTGGGATTGGCGGAGGGCGTTGCTGCCTGTGCGAAGACGGACGATGCGGACAGGGCGACGATCGCCGATGCGATGATAAATTTGTTCACTGGGATCTCCTTGGGATCGTGAAATGATCCTCGGCGACATAACCCTCCAGTGGCAGCAAAGTTCCGCTGTCTTTTGATGATGATCAGGAAAACCGTAACGATTCCTGCAAATTAGTTCTTACTGCAGCAAACTGGCCTTCAGAGCGAAGCGTCTTTCAAAAGACCCGGAAAGCCTGCGCGTAAAGCTGAAACGTCGAGCGCGCGCCACATTGTGCGCTGCAGCAATACCTGAAAGATTGAGCGCTTCTGTGTGCCATAGGCACCGGCCCACGGTCTCAAAACAGGCACAGCCTCAGACCGGCCCGAAAACAAAACCGCCGCTCAAGACGATTGTCGAGGCGGCGGTAAAATTAAGCAGGGAGAAGTCGGTGCGGGCTAAAAAGCCTCGAAATCGCCTGCCGCCTCGGTCAGCGGCTGAGAATGACCGTGACGCAGCATTCCGTTGCCGAGCGACTTCTGCATATCGGCAAGCTTGACCAGATTGAGCGCCGTCGTCACGTCCACCAACCAGGACTGCGGGATGGCCGCTGTGACGGTGTCGATGAACTCGGCCAGACCACGCGTCTTCTGGACGGCCAGATCGATGCCCTGCAGGACCTTTATCCGATCAGGCGATTCCAAGACCGCCTCGCCATGAATATCGCTGAGCATCGGTTCGATCCGCTCGATGAGATAAGCCACATCATAGAGTTCCGAAACGATGCGCATCATCACATCCGGGAGCGCCTCATCGACGTGAGGCATATGGCTCTTCAATTCAGTCAGCATTACACGCCCTCACGCTGGCAACAAATGCCGTCCGGGAACACCCCACCGAACGGCTACGCTAAACACCTTGCCAAAGCACATCCCGGGCCTGACCCCGGGATGCCACCCAAGCGCTAGAAAAATTCGATCGCATTGTCGACCGGCTTCGGAACGGGCCTTGGGCGCTGTTCCTGAGCCACAGCCTTCTGTGCTTCCACGCCCGTCAGCGCATATTGCCGGGCACGGCCGCTCAGCGGCCAGTATTCGAGCTTGCGGCCATGATCGCCACCGGTGCTCTCACCGACCACCTGGATTCCTTCATCCATCAGGAACTGGCGCGCAAACAGCGCGTTCTGCTCGCCGACATTGGAGAAGCGCGCGATCGTCTTGGCACCACCAAAGATCTTCGCCTCAAGGCGCTCGCGGCGGGCCCCCTTCTTCAGGAGCCCGTTGATCAGCAATTCCATCAGATGCACGCCGTAACGCGTTGCATCGCCGCCTGACGAAATTGCATCCGCCGAACCCGGCAGAAGGAAATGGTTCATGCCACCGACGCCCGCGACCGGATCGCGCATGCATGCTGCCACGCAGGAACCGAGGATGGTCGAAAGCACGACATCTGGATCGTTGACCACCTTCCATTCGCCCTGGATGACATGCACACGCCTGGTCGCAGCCTCAGTGATCATTTCAATGCCCCAAATACGGCTTCGATTGCAGCTTTCATCTTTTCGATGGTGAAAGGCTTGGCGAGCACGTTGTTGGCTCCAAGTGCCGCAGCCTTGGTCACCAGTGCACGGTCGCCCTGGGCCGTCAGCATGATAAAGGCGGCCTTCTTCGTGGCCGGATTGTTGCGCACGGCAGCAAGCAGGCCAAGACCATCCATCTTCGGCATGTTGAAATCGGAAATCACCAGGTGATGCGGCTGAGCCGCCATGATCTTGGCCCCCTGCTCGCCATCACCGGCGACGGTGATCTGCTTGAAACCAAGCTGCTGCAGGGCATCGCCCAACAACAGGCGGCTGGTGACCTGATCATCGACGATCAGAACTTTGATTTTTTCCGCTAGGGACATTATTCGCTTCCTTCTCTTCGGGCGGCAGTACTTTTCAGGACTTCTTCCCCGATTGAGCCGAGGGGGAGTTGTGTTTCGACGGCGCCCAATTCGTAGGCAACCCTCGGCATTCCATATACGACGCAGGTTTTTTCATTCTGTCCGAATGTGCGGGCACCTGCGTGGCGCATTTTTAAAAGGCCGGATGCGCCGTCGCGGCCCATTCCGGTGAGAATGACACCGACCGCGTTGCGTCCGGCGAGTTCCGCGACGGAATCAAACAGCACATCGACGGAAGGACGATGACCATTGACCGGTTCGCGGTCCAGCAGACGGCAGCTGGGCGATGTGGGATTGACGACCTGCAGGTGGCGTTCGCCGCCAGGGGCCAGATAGACCTTGCCGATCTCCAGCCGGGCACCGTCGGTGGCTTCCGCGACAGTTGGCGCGCAGATGCGGTTGAGGCGCTCGGCAAAGCTCTTGGTGAAGGTGTGCGGCATATGCTGCGTGATCACCGTTGGCGGGCAATTGGCCGGGAATTTCTGCAGAACCGTGATCAGCGCCTCGACGCCGCCGGTCGACGATCCGATCGCGACGATCTTGCGGCCGGCGCGGTAATCGGAAGCAGCATTGGCGTTGGCAGCGCTCGGGGCCGCAACCTTGTTGCCAGAAATGATGAACTTGCGCTGCGAGCGGGCAGCAGCCTTTACCTTTTCGGTGAGATCGCGGAACGGATGCGGATCGCCCGGCAGCGGTTTACCGACACAATCGAAGGCGCCGATTTCCAGTGCCGCCAGCGACGCTTCCGCGCCCTTGTGCGTCAGTGTCGAGACCATGATCACCGGCATCGGGCGCAGGCGCATGATCTTTTCGAGGAATTCCAGCCCGTTCATGTTGGGCATCTCGATGTCGAGCGTGATGACGTCGGGGTCGAGGTCCTTGATCGCCTGGCGCGCCTGCATGGCATCAGCCGCCTGGCCGATAACCTGAATTTCCGGATCGCTGCTCAAGATAGCAGTGATCAGCCCACGCATGGTGGCGGAATCGTCAACAACAAGAACGCGCGCAGCACTCATGAGCGGCCTCCATGTGGTTTGCCGGTGTAGCGATAGGTGGTGATGCCGATGTTGTCGAAGACCGACTTCGCATCGCCGGATACACGCTCGGAATGGCCGATATAGAGATGACCCTTGGGATTGAGCATGCCGCCAAACCGCGACCAAATCTTCATCTGGGTGGGTTCGTCGAAATAGATGACGACGTTGCGGCAGAAGATGACGTCGACCTGGCCCTTGAATGGCCATTGCGCCATCAGGTTCAGTTCGTTGAAGGTGATCAGCTTCTTGACGCGGTCGTCGATCTGCCACTTCTGGCGGCCGTTGACTGAGGTTTCGGTGAACCACTGCTTGCGCATCGCCGGACTGACGGTCTCAAGGGCGGTCGCGTCATAGGCACCGGCCCGGGCCAGCGCCAGGATCTTCGGGTCGATGTCGGTCGCAAGAATACGGAAATCGTAGTCTGCTGCATCCGGCAACATCGACAGAACCGTCAGCGCGATCGAATAGGGCTCCTGCCCGTCTGAGCAGGCCGCCGACCAGATGCGCACCCGGCCACCATTTTTGGCGCGGGCCAGAAGTTCCGGCAGCACGTCGGACTTCAGATGCTCGAAATGATGGTTCTCGCGGAAGAAGCGGGTGAAGTTCGTTGTCAGGTGCGAAAGCATGTCACGGCGCTCAGCGGCACCGGCAGGCGATGAAACCAGCTGGCAATATTCGCGAAAGCCCTTCAGGCCGATATTGCGGATATGCTTGGAAAGCCGCGAATAAACGAGCGAAGCCTTCGATTCATTGAGATAGATGCCGGCATCGGCATAGATCATGGCAGCAATCTCCACGAGGTCGCGGCGGGTCAGCGGATATTCTCCGCTCGCCAGGCACTCGTCCGGAGGTAGCTTGCTGTCAAAGGCGGCTGGCATGCTCATGCAGCTTCACTTTCAGTATGAGGAAACACGGCTTCCAGTTCGATCAGGCAGATCATCCGCCCTTCGATCGCCAGGATGCCGCGGGCAAATGTCCGCTCGAACTCGGACGTCATATCCGGCGTCGGCTGGATATCCTCGTCCTTGATCGTCAATATGTCGGAGACCGCCTCTACGAGAAGGCCGACGACCTTGTTCTTGACCTGTGTCACGATGATGACGTGGCGCACGGTCGGCTCGGCCGGCTTCATGCCGAGGCGGGCAGACAGGTCGATGATCGGCAACACCGCGCCGCGCAAGTTGATGACACCAAGCACATATTGTGGCGCATGGGGCATCGGCGTTGCGGGAGCCCAGCCACGGATTTCGCGCACGGACATGACGTTGACGCAGAATTCCTGATTGCCGATCCGGAATGCGATGAGTTCGCGCTCTCCATTCGTCAGATTTGTTGCGAGAAGCGTCATAGTCCTTACCCTGCGGCGGCGAGCGATGTTTCGGTGTGGAGGGACTGGCCGCGCGATGCCGAAACGACGGCATCGACGTCCAGGATGAGCGCAACGCGACCATCACCGAGAATGGTGGCGGCGGCAATGCCCGGCACGTGCGTGTAGTTGGCCTCGAGGCTCTTGATGACGACCTGACGCTGGCCCTGGATGGCATCGACCATCAGAGCGCGCTGGCCGCCGCCTTCGGATTCCACCAGAAGGGCGACACCTTCGACCGGATTGGCCTGGGTTGCGCGGAAGTTCAGGATGCGACCGACATCGACCAGCGGGCAGAACGAGTTGCGGATCGAGATCAACCGCTGCGTCGCACCGAAGGAATGAATCGCTGCCGCATCCGGCTGCAGGGTTTCGACGATTGCTGTCAGCGGCACGACCAGCGTCTGGCCGGCAACGGTGACGACCATGCCGTCGAGGACGGCCAGCGTCAGCGGCAGGCTCATGGTGAATACCGAGCCTTGGCCGGGCTTCGACGAGATGTTGATGCGGCCGCCGAGCGCCTGGATGGAGCGCTTGACCACGTCCATGCCGACACCGCGACCGGAAAGGTCGGAAACCTTGTCGGCGGTGGAGAAGCCGGCGTGGAAGATCAGGTTGTCGATTTCCTCGTCCGACAGGTTGGCGTCGGCCGCGATCAGGTCGTTGTCGATCGCCTTCTGGCGCACCTTCTCGCGGTTGATGCCGGCGCCGTCGTCGGAGAGTTCGATGACGATACGGCCCGAGCGATGCTTGGCGGTGAGCTTGACCGTGCCTTCGGCACTCTTGCCGGCGGCAAGACGCTTTTCCGGCATTTCGAGGCCGTGATCGACCGCGTTGCGGATCATGTGCGTCAGCGGTTCGGCCAACTTGTCGATGACCGTCTTGTCGACTTCGGTATTTTCACCCTCGGTAACGAGGCGCACCGACTTGCCGGTGATATCGGCGATTTCGCGGACGGTGCGGGCCATGCGCTGGAAGACCGGCTTGACCGGCTGCGCGCGGATCGCCATGACCGAATCCTGGATCTCGCGGGTTAGCTGCTGCAGTTCTTCCAGACCCATATTGATCGACGAGACGCCATTCGAGTCATTCTCGATGACGCTCTGCGACAACATGGCCTGGTTGATGACCAGCTCGCCGACGAGGTTGATCAGCCGATCGACGCGATCGAGATCAACGCGGATAGTTGGGGCGGCTGCTGAGGAGACTTGCTGGGCGTTGTTCTGGGCTGCAGCGGCGGCGGCACCTTTGTCACTGGCGGCAGCGCGTGATGCATTGCCGGCCATCTGGACGACATTGGATGCGGCTTCGGCAGCAGCGACAGCTTCCTGCACGGCAGCGATCTGCTCTTCCTCTTCGACAACGCCGAGAGGCGCATCAAGTTCACCGTCGAGCGCGGAGAGATCAAACGGGACCGGCTGCATCGGCAGGTCATCGCCATTGGCTTCCGGAGTTTCGCCCGTTTCGAGCGCCGTCACCTCGAGATCGCAGTCCCACTCGGCAAATTCGAACACCGAACGCACGGCATCTTCGCCCTTGTCGGTCTTGATCGACACTTTCCAGGAGAAGTAGGCGGCTTCCGGGTCCATCTGGTCGAGGGATGGCAGGCTGTCCATGTTGCAATGGATGCTCATTTCACCCAGACGCGAGAGGTCGCGCAGGAGCAGCGTCGCTTCATTACCCTTGGTATAGAGTTCCGACTTCGGCTTGAAGACGACGTCATATGCCGGAAGATCGGCGGAGACATCATCGTCGCCGAAATCGTCGAAGGAGAAGGCGACCGGAACAAAGCCGTCGTCGCTGACAACAGGTGCAGGTGCAGCAGCAACCGGTGCGGCCTTGGGTGCTGCGGCGACCGGGGCTGCGGCAGGTGGTGCCTCGCCCTTGGCCAGCGCCTCGAGTTCGCGGATCAGCTGCGCCGAACGGGCCTGATCGACACTGCCACCGTCGCGGGCGACATTGGTCAGGTCGGCCAAGACGTCGGCTGATTTCAGCATGACCTTCAGGACATCCTGGTTGGGTTCCAACTTGTTGGAACGAACGCAATCAAGCGTGGTCTCAAACACGTGTGCGAAAGAGACAAGATCATCCAGCCCGAACGCTCCGGCGCCACCCTTGATGGAGTGGACCGCCCGGAAAACCGCATTCACCGTTTCCGGATCACGGTCGCCGTCATTGAGCCGCAGGAGACCGGATTCCAATTCAGCGAGTTGCTCCTCGCATTCCTGGAAGAAAATCTCTTTGATTTCGTTCATATCCATGGGGAGGAATCCTGGCTTAGGCGGTTACGCGCTCGATTGCATCGATCAGCTTGGTCGGATCGAACGGCTTGACGATCCAGCCGGTAGCACCTGCCTGTCGGGCACGGTTCTTCTTTTCCGCGTCGCTTTCCGTCGTCAGCACCAGGATCGGGATTGCCCGGAATTTCTCGTTCCTGCGCACGCCCTCGATGAAGCCGAAGCCATCGAGACGCGGCATGTTGATGTCGGTGACGATAACGTCCGGATTGGCATCCTCCAGAATTTCCAGACCCTCGATGCCGTCTTCTGCCTGGATCGTTTCGAAACCGGCATTGTTCAGCGTGACGAGCAGCATGTTCCGGATGGTTCGGGAATCATCGACTGTAAGAACTTTCTTTTTCATGTCTCAAATCTCCTTTGCCATCAGGTGGTCGATATTGACCCCGATGAGCTGTGTCGTTTTCGTAAATGCGTCCGACACCTTGGCGAAGGTGAAAGACTGATTATCCTCTTCCCAGCTTTTGGCTCCGGCCAACAGGACCTGAACGCACAGCGCACCGACACGCTCGACCGCAGATGCGTCGATCGCGAGCGGATTGCCGCGCAGAGCCATCAACTTGCCATGCAGCGCGTTGGCCTCGTTGAGGTCGAGAACCGGTGCGAGGCTCAAACTTTTCCGAGCGGCTTTCTTGGCTGCCATCTCTACTTTCCTTGTCTGGCTGGGAGTAATTTACACGGATGGTTCAACTGGTTTTCGGCGCGCCCATGCGAGCGCATGGTCTGGCCCTCGAAAATCGCCGATCTTGGCAGGATGTGTTTGTGACGGCTCTGCATCAGCGCGCCCACCCGGCAAGACGGCCCTGCAGACCGAAGCCCTCATCGAACCCCTCATCGCTCTCGTCGGTGATTTCGCCCGGCCGTCCGGCGGGCGCCGTAATGGCGGGGGTCGAATAGGACGGCGCGAAGGCCGTCTTCGGCGCCTGCCGCTGGACATGGAACTGGCGGATCGTCTGGCCGAGTTCGAGAATGACGGTGTGCAGGTCGTCGCAAGTTTCCTTGGCACCGGCAGCCTGATGTGCGCTCGCACCGATTTCGGCGCCGATCCGGCCGAGATCGGATGTCGCAGCCTGAAGGCCGGTGACCTGTTCAGCGGTTTCCTCGGCAATGCCGGCGATGGCATCGTTGATACCGCGCACCTGCTCGACGATATTGCTGATGGCGTCCTGCGTGCGGCCGACGCGTTCGACGCCCGCCTCGACCTGAGATTTCGTGCTCGATACCAGCTGCTTGATTTCGCGAGCCGCGTCGCCCGAGCGTTGCGCCAGGGCGCGGACTTCCTGGGCAACGACGGCAAAGCCACGGCCGCTTTCGCCAGCCCGCGCAGCCTCGATACCGGCATTCAGCGCCAGGAGATTGGTCTGGAAGGCAATCTCGTCGATGACGCCGATGATCTGGCCGATCTTTTCGGCCGAAGCTTCAATGTCGGCCATGGCTGATATCGCCTGTCCGGCAATCTCGCCGCTATGCTCGGCCGACTGGCGGGCCACGGCGACGCTCTTTTCGGCAGCCCGTGTCTGGCCGGCATTGTGCTTGACCCGGTCGACGATGGCGCCGAGCGACCTGACGGTCTCGCTGAGCGCTTCGGATTGCTCCTGTGCCTTGAGAGCAAATTGTCCGGTCTGGCCGGCAAGATCACGCGACGAGGTTTCCATCGTGACGGCGCGGTCGGACAGACCGATGAACTCGTTCTGCATGGCATCGAGCGCCCCATTCAGTTGCTGGACCAGCGGCTGATACGCCGCAGCCACGTCACGGGACGTACGAACGGAGAGATCGCCGCGGCCGAGCGCCTGAGTGACGCCGTCAAACAGAGCCAGCGCTTCGGCTTCACCGGCCTTGCGCTGCTCGGCGAGCTGGCGCTGGTGGCTGTGACGCTGTTCATTGAAGCGCAGGGAAACGGAAATTTCGGTATCGACGAAGACGGTGCGGACCAGAGCAGCGACGAGGTCGGCCAGCTCCTTCCTGTTCGCCTTGCCGAGCGACAGCATCGATTTCGGCCAGAACTGCTCGATCATCGAACAGATCAAGCGTTCGAGCACGACGGCGTGGCCGGCGATCTGCCAGCGCGGATCAAGCCCCATCTTGCTCTCGGTATCCGACAGGACCTTGACGCGCTCGGCATAGAGACTGTCAAAGCGGGCGTCGGTGAGAACGCTCCAATGCGATGACTGGAGGTCGTGTAGCCGGTCGATCTGGCGGTCGCTGGTGAAATGGCGGGCGGCATCCGGGAAGGTCTGGAGGCGCTGGAACAGGTCGCGCAATGCGAGCTCGACCTCTGCTCCAAGCGACTGGCGATGCTTCCGCAGGACGTCGGTCTGGTCTTCATCAAGCCCGGCAAAACGCAAGCGCTCCAGCAGGCTGCCTGCCTGAGCCTTCCTCGTCTGATCTGGCGATGTTTCCTGCCTCACGCTTTTCCCCGGTCCGGTATCTCATCTCTGGAAACCCTATGGTTTTCAGAGGAATCCTGTAGAAAATCAAACTCTTGCTGCATGTCCGCAGGCCTTGGCCGGCGCACGATGCGTCCATTTATCAACGGATGTTCCAAAGGGGCGTTGCCCAAGCGGGCCGTCTTGCAAGACGCCAAGTGGCGACGGCTGCAATGCCAGCTGGCCACGGCGATCAGCCGCTTCGTTCCCAAGAGATATCCGGTGAAAGTGCATACCGGATCAGAACCGGTTCGTTGGTACGGCGTCATGCCTTGCGGGGAAGTAGATTTTCCCACTCCAACGTGTACGACCATGTTTATGGTTAATTCCTTGCTTGAAGGTTAACGGTTGATCGTCCGTATCTTCTTTCACTAAAATTAGCCGTATATTGCCCTCACCCGGCGCAACCGCCTATGAAACGGGGGTTTGCGCCCATTAGAGAAACAACAGGTTTTCAATGGTAAAACTTGGGAGTTGATCTTGAGACATCCCGCCGTTAACTACTGCCTATTCTGACCGGCGCAAGCCATGCGCAAGCATAGCCGGACAAAGTGAAGCGGCATCATGATGATGACGTAGAAGGAACGGGCAATGATTGTTCTGGGACTAAGCGCTACGCTTATCGCCACCCTTACACTGGCAGCGGTCTCCATCCTCCTGAATATCGAGGATGATCGTAAGTCATTGAATGCCCGGATTTTCTAGGACGTAGTTAAACGGCACTTGGGCCTGGAAGCATATGTGCCTCACAAGGCGATGCATTGCGGCGTGTCCTTGGATGCGAGAAGCGCCGCATACCCTTGAAGGCCGCGGCGGCCCATTTTCTTGGTTTTGTTTTCTCACCGCTCTTTGATCGCACACCGGAACAGCCGGTGAGACCCGCCCCCGAAGGCGGGCCACAGGCTCATTCGGCTGGAGCGTAGTTCACGCCCGCCGGCACTTCCACCCGGCGCGGCAGGGTGAGAGCGACGATCAGCCCCAAAACAGTCCCCACAGCGGCCAGATAGACAGCAAACCGTGTACCTTCGATAAGACCGATGGTCGCCGTCTGACCTATCGATTCCCCGACCCCGTTGGCAACAGCAACCAGGATAGCGAGGCCGACGGCCAGTCCGACCTGCAGGCTGGTGGATGCCATGCCCGACGCCACACCCTGCTCTTCCTGGGCAACCCCGGTCGCCGATACGATCCACATCGCCGTCCACACCATGCCCTGGCCGACGCCGAGCACTGCCATGCCTGGAACCAGGCCCACATAGCCCCATTCCGGCGAAATCCCGTAGGCGAACGCAATCATTCCGGCGACGCTGAGAACCTGGCCGATTACCAGGCTGGCGCGAACGCCCGAACCGGTCGCCATACGCTCACCCAGTTGCGTGCCGATGAAGATGGCGATGGCCGGAACGAGGAACGCCAGACCGGTCCATAGCGCGTCGAAGCCGAGCATGCCCTGGAAGAGGACCGTTTCGAAATAGGGCAAGGCACCCAAGGTCGCTCCGAAGAACAGCGTCAACAGCATGCCGGCCAGCGCATAGCGGTTGGAAAACAGGCGCAGCGGCATCAGCGGATCATCGCTACGGGCTTCGATGACGAAGAAGGCAGCGAGCAGGATAAGACCGGCAACCAGCGCCAAAAGGATCGATGGAGACGCCCAGCCCGATTCCGGCCCCTGCACGAGGACGTACACCAGCAATGTGATGCCGATCGTCGCGGTCAGCGCGCCCGGCAGGTCGAAGCTGCGATGCGAGCCCTGGTTGACATCGCGTGGCATGACGATCAGGGCGCCAGCGATGATGATGGCAACGAGCGGCACGTTGACGAAGAAGACGGCGGGCCAGCCATAGGCGCTGGTGAGAATACCGCCGAGCAAAGCGCCGACGGTCAGGCCGGAGGCACCGGCGCCACCCCAGACAGCCAGGGCGCGGTTGCGTTCGCGGCCTTCGGCGAACAATGTCGTCACAAGAGATAGCGTGGCCGGAAACAACAAGGCGCCGCCGACACCCTGGATGGCTCGGGCGATGATGATGGCGCTCGGACTGGTGGCCAAACCGCCGACCAGCGACGATACGCCGTAAAGCGCCAGGGCGAAGATGAAGATCCGGCGGCGGCCGAGAAGATCGGCAGCACGGCCGCCTAAGAGCAGAAAGCCACCAAAGGCGACACCATAGGCACTGACAACCCATTGCAGCGTCTGACGCGAGAAGCCAAGTTGCGCGCCGATATCAGGCAGTGCGACGAAGACGATATTGTAATCAACGGCGATGACCAGTTGAGCGAAAGCGAGCAGGAACAATGTCCAGCCCAGCCGCTGGCGACCGCCGGATGCGGGAGAAAATGACATGATGGATATCTCTTGTTGCGGGGACAAGGCTGCGCAGCTTTGATGATTTGATAGTACGGATAGAATCGTACAATTGTCAACGCGAGGCGTCCAAAAAGTTTGACTGTACGCGTACGGTTTATTATCTTCTTTTGATGAACGACCACCATCCCACGCGTGAAGACCTTCGCCTGCCCGATGTCCTTTTGGCTCTGGGTAATCCGATCAGGCTGGCGGCGGTGAAGCAGATCGCCATCGGTGAATGCATCTGCAGCGACTTCGTAACGGACGTTTCGAAATCAACGATGACGCATCACTGGCGCGTATTGCGCGAGGCCGGTGTGATCCGGCAGAGACCGGAAGGCCGCGTCATCTATATGTCGCTGCGGCAGGATGATCTCGAAGCAAGGTTCCCCGGTCTCTTATCCGCGATCTTCAACGCCGATCAGCCGGCGTAGGCTCCCCAAAAACAGGCGAACTCTTATCCACGTGTACCGGTGGATACCGCCTATAAGGTTTGGACGAGCCTGGTCCAGCTTGCTGCGTACGCGGCATACGCTTCCGGAACGGAACCCTGAAATTCTACCGTATGCGCCTGCGCCCGGCTGCCATCGACAAGGCATGCCGCCCCAAGGCTGGTCCCGGTGGCGCTCTGGCTGCCGATCAGGACGGGGCGGCCGGTTGCGGCTTTCAGCATGCGCAGATAGCTGGGATTGACCGCGAACGGTCCCTCGACGACGACCTCGCCCTCAGCGCCGATCAGGTCGAGTGAACTGGCCGTCATCATCGCCAGATGGAAGGAGACGACGGCTAGCCGTTCTGCGGCCGTCAGCGATGCCTCATTGCAGGTCCATCGCGGCTTCGCGCGCGGAAATGGCCCGGAGCCTTCCGGTACCGATGGCAACAGCATCCACCCAACGGCTGCCACTTTTGCCTCGACATCCCTAGAAACCGTTGCTGCTGGATCGGGGATCAGCGTCGAGAATGCGCGTCCACCCATGAAGCGCGCTGATGGAACGGGATCGCCGAGCGCATTGACATTGATCAGCGTGTCGCGGGCCTCGTCCAAGGCCACCTTTCTTGCGCCCATCGCCATCATCACCACCCAGGTTCCAGTGGAAACGACCGAGAAAGGCGAGGCCCGGGTCAAAACATGCGGCAGCAGCGAAGAATTTGAATCGTGGATGCCGCAATAGACCGGCAGACCCGATGGAAGACCAGTGTCCTTGGCCGCCTGCGGCGCCAATCCACCCAGCACGTCGCTGGCGCGGCGCACCGGCGCAAACAGCGGCCGCCAGCCACGGGCATCGACCATGGTGGAGAAATCGGCGGAATAGGGATTCCAGAGATCGGTATGGCAACCCAGCGAGGTCAGCTCCGTCGAGAGTACGCCGGTTAGCCGGTAGGACCAGTATTGCGCATAGGTGAGGATGCTGGCGACCTTGGCAAACTGAACCGGAAATGTCTGTTCCTGCCAGTAGATCTGAGCCCCGATGTTCAACCCTCCAGGCAGTCTTGCGGCGCCGGTTTCGGCGAAGGGCGGACGAACCTTGTCATAGTCCCCGGCGACCGTATCGGGACCTGAGAATTCATAGTCGAGCAATGGCAAAGCGAGATCGCCGTTCCTGTCCAGCAGGACGGCCGTCGCGCCA